>Ga0105044_10000388_pt1 | contig 53734 bp, 43 predicted proteins | sample MAT01_FD_78092 | JGI IMG/M metagenome (GOLD analysis project Ga0105044, IMG submission 78092) | Freshwater microbial communities from Lake Fryxell liftoff mats and glacier meltwater in Antarctica - MAT-01 | ecosystem: Environmental > Aquatic > Freshwater > Ice > Liftoff microbial mat | place...
AGAATCCCAACTCACTCAAACCGGTCAAAATGGGGACATCGTTTTTTGGAAAAACACACAGCATCCCGAGAATTTCAATGACTTTAGAGTACTGACGATAGCTGGTCAAAAAAGAGATGCGGAAGATATTCCGGCGGAAGAAATTGCCAATGGTGTAAAGGAAGTATTGAGTCACCAAATCAGTTTACCGAAAGAAGATCTTGTAAGAGAGACTTCCAAATTATTTGGTTTTGCCCGCTCAGGTGCCAATGTTGAAAATGCAATGAAGAAGGGAATTGATAAAGCTGTTGAACGAGGATTTGTGGTGGAAAAGGATGGGAGGGTGGTTATAAAAGAGAATAGGTGAGATTAATAATTTTTACTTAAGTATAATCTCGTTGGTCATTGTCTTATGATTACTCATTTTCTGTCCTTAATGCAATTTCTTTATAACAGGCCTGTTTTTTATCAAGGCTTTTCTTCGTTTAAAATTCATTTTTTAGTGGGCTATTAATATTCTAAAACTCCATCAATCGATCAGTTGACGATAGTTAACATAAGCTATTATTTAGCCAAACCTTTTCCTATGATGCCACCGCTGATTTCTAATGTAGTGCCATGTACGGCTTCATTTTCTACGATGAATTTTATGGTTGCAATTATTTCTCCGGTTTGAACCAGGCGGCCAAGTGGTATTTCATTTACAATGGCCTGCATAATTTCGGGTTTAATAGCAGTAAGCAGCGGCGTTTCAACATAGCCGGGAGCAATAGCTGCTACCCGAATATTTTTAATGCCTCTTGCATGAAATTCTCCTGCAAGGATCTTTGGCCATAATGCCAGCGATGCTTTTGTAGATGCATAATTCAACTGTCCTAACTCACCCGATTTATTGATTGACGATAGAGGGATTAGCACCCCTTCCCAGCCATTGTTTACCATCCTGATCACAGCTTCCCGAAGGGTTAAAAATACACCGGTCATGTTTACATCAATCACTTGCTGCCAATCCGAAGTGCTCATGAATTTTTTTATTTTGCCTGTTTCTCTGTCGGGCGTTACCATAAAGCTATCCCGTATAATACCAGCACAGGCAAGTACTACATTGATCTTTCCAAACTGGTCCACAGCAAAGTCCATGCATGACTGCACCGAGGCTTCATCTGTAACATCCAGTGCTATCGATGCAGCATTGCCTCCCTCGTTAAGGATACGGTTTTTTACGACTGCTAATTTTTCAATATTCATATCGCCAAGAACCACTTTTGCACCGGCTGCTGCCAAAGCGATGGCTGCCGCCTCTCCAATGCCGCTGGCGGCGCCTGTAATTACAAAAACACTGTTTGCTACCTGCATAATTAATTATTGAGAAAGTGTTTAATGATTGATATAATTTCTTTGGCGCCCTCACCATAAAGCATTGTTTGATGATTGCCGGGCACTTTTGAATAGATACAATTTGCCATCAGTTCTACCGTTTCCAGCGCATTTTCTTCTGGTAATAGCGCCGCTCCCATGTTATAGATGCCGGGTGCATTGATCAGGATTGCAGGATGTGCTACGTTTTTCAAATAGTCCAGCCAGGGCTCTCCCAGACTGCCTTTTAGCACGGCTTCCATCATATGAGCATGCTGGGGGATACAACTCACGGTACCGTCTGCATGCTCTTTTACGTCTGCCCGGTAATAGCTTTCCATTTGCGGATCCCAAAAAGTTAAATAGGGTGCTGCTTTTACCGTTTCAAGGTAAGCATCAAAAGATGCAAACTGCTTTCCCAACCTGCCCAGCGCCGGGCCAAGCATCTCTTTTGTATTGGGGTGCATATTGGCAGATGCGTCCATTAAAATTAGTTTATCTACCCGGTTTGGATAAAATGTAGCAATAAACAATGCTACAAAACCACCAAATGAATGACCTGCAAAAATTGTTTTTTCAATCTTCAACGCATCCATCAATCCAATGATATCATCGGCATGATCCTTCATCGTATATCCTTCATCAGGGGCATCACTTTTTCCCCGTCCCCTAAGATCTACCGATATTATATTAAACGAATCGCAGAGACCCGCCCCAACAAGACCGTCAAATGCATGCGCATTGGCTGTGAGTCCATGCATAAAAATAATCGTAGGTGGCTCTCCGTCAAACTCAAGGTAATGCAGCCGGGTATTATTGGTGATTATAAATTTATCCTTCATGGTTGATTTGCTTTGGTTGACGTGTTTCTATTTACTAATTAGCCGCTGTTTTAAAAAAGATTTATTTGGTAACCAGCTTTTGCTTTTCATGGCATCGACATTGGCGACGCTCCATTCAAATTCAGTTCTTAGCGCAGCAGAGGCATTCAAGGCTACGTTCCCTTACTGAAGGTGTCATTTTAATTACCAGCAAACAGCTTCTTTATTTATTGCTATTTAGCAGAAATTTTAAATTATTTTTTTATATAATGAATTTTAAATTTTCACCTCAAAAATTCTCCCTCAATTCCCGTTTCAATATTTTTCCAGCCGCATTCCTCGGCAATTCCGTCATGATAATTACCTCGTAAATTTTTTGGTACCGGGCTTCCAGGTTTTGATTTGCCCAATATTTTATTTCAAGCGATGTTACAGCAACCCCGTCTTCTAACACTACCGCAGCAATCGGCGTTTCGCCCCATTCGACATGCGGCACACCAAATACGGCCACGTCTTTTACTGCGGGATGGCGAATCACGATTTCTTCAATATCGCCTGGATACACATTTACACCGCCTGATATGATCAGGTCTTTCTTTCTTCCGGTAAGAAAAAGAAAGCCATCCTTATCTACATATCCCAAATCGCCGGTAAACAACCAGCCATCTTTAATAGCCTCTTTTGTTTGTTCCGGATTTTTATAATATTCGGTCATTAGCAGCGGCCCTTTTCCAACAATTTCTCCGTTGGCCCCTGGTGGCAATTCTTCTCCTCCGTCATTTACAATTTTTACATCCATAAATTGCGGCGCTGTTCCAACACTCCCTGTTTTTCTCATAGCGTCATTCTTATCCAGAATGGTCATAAAGCCTTCTGTCAATCCATACAATTCATAAAAAACATGTGGTACACGTTTATTCAATTCCAGTTTTTGTTCCAACAGCAATGGTGCACCCACTGAAAGAATATATTCCAGTGATGATAAAAATTTTTTATTAAAGTCGGGCTTTTGCAAGCAGCCGATCACCTGCGATGGCACCAGGATGGTATGGGTTACATTTTCTTTGCGAATGATATCTACTACGTCATTTGCATCATAGTGACTCATCAGTACATACGTGCAGCCAAGAAACATTGCCGGCATCAGTGTTAAAAAAGATCCGTTGAATATGATAGAACCGGAATGCATCACAATAGATTCAGGCGTCATTCGGAAAGCGTTGGCAAATAAAGATCCGTACAAAGCCCTTACGGCATGGCTGATTACAATACCCTTTGGCAGCCCGGTAGTACCGCTACTGTAGATGATATTATAAGGTTCATCACCCGTAACCTCTGTTACATCAGGTGGTTCTGAAGACTCCTGTTCTTTTTGGGTATGGTAGTTTGAATAGCCATCTTCAAAGGTATCCGTTACCCAGAAATTTTCTTGTGAAATATGTTTTAGTTTCTTTCTGATTGCATCAACATGTTCCGTTAAATGCTCATTGGTAATAATGAGCTTGGTACCCGCGTTTTCCAGCAGGTTATACAGGCCATCACCCCGCAGTAAAGGGCTTAAGGGTACTGCAACTGCGCCGATAGCAGCACATGCCCAATACACTTCCCATAGCTCCATTGAATTGGAAAGCAGGGTGGCTACTTTATCACCCTTACGGATTCCGGCTGCAATAAATGAATTGGACAAACGGTTTACCTCTTTATAAAGTTGCAGGTAAGTAAGCCGCTTATCTTCAAATATAATTGCGGGATGTTGTGGACGGTGGATAGCATGTTTGCGAAGCCAGTGTTGTATCGTTAGCAAGTGTAGCGCCATTGGAGTAAAATAAGGTGACACACTTTCGCATGTCACCATTTAACTGGAAAAAAATTACTTTTTAGTCTTTACCGTATTGGGAATATGCGCTTTGAATTCAACAGAAAATAAGCGACCGATAGACGGTGAACCCACAAATTCTCTCTGTTCTGTATCAAACAAATTGCTGACGCCTGCGGTGAGGTTTAACATGCTGTTGAGTTTTACACCTGCGCTGATATCAACACTGGTAAAGCCACCCAATGCACCCCAATCATAATTTTTTACATAATTGCGTGCCTGTCCGTTTATAGGATTGAGACCACCATACACCAAACCTCTTTTTCCTGCACCCGCTTCGGTGGCAATTTGGTTACCGCTGTACATATCAAACTGGTCCACCCAACGAACGGAAAGATTGATAAACATTTTTCCCTTGCAAAGATTTTGAAAACTCAAGGTACTGGCCAACCTGTTACTTGATGCATTCAGACTTCTTTCTTCCAATGAAACATAACCATCTTTGTTCGCATCATTCTTAATATTGTTTTTGGTAATATCCGAACCAAACCAACTGTACTTTACAGCCAGACTGATATTGTTGGTGAAGAAATAATTAATTCCCAAATCAACACCATAAGATTTTACCTGACCATAATTAAAATAGGTGCTAAAGGCAGCACTTTTTAAAGTATCGTTTGTAACAGCCCCAGGTATCAACAATGCATTGGTGATCGGTATTTCACCTACTTTCAGTGCACGGCCACCAACCGTAAGGGCAGGACTCAGGAAATTTTTGCTATTGCCATAATATCCATTTACATCAATGTACAACTTGCTGCCAACAGCGCCCTTATATCCAAGTTCCCAGGTATTGATCTCTTCAGGTTTTAATGGAGCCGTTATCTGTTGCTGTGCCGCATCACTAAATTTGGCGCCGTTAGGAATATAAGCCACTCCGTTGCCGTTGCCAAACACCAACCCAAATACACTGGCACGCTGGAATAAAATAATCGGTGCAGCCAAGGCTTTGCCCCATGTTAAACGTACCGCACCACCGGGTACTCCTTTTACAAGTGCCACCTTTGGTGCAAACAAATCACCGAATAAGCTATGGTGGTCCAATCTTGCCGCAGCCACCAGTTTAAAATCGGCTGGTAATGTTTTTTCCAATTGTATTGCACCGCCGTATTGGGTGATCTGTACTTTTTCTTTCGCATCAATCAATACGGTTCCAAAAGTTTTGGGATCATCTTTCTGGTAAGTAATGCCAGTAACCAGGTTTAAGCCGATAGATGTGAAATTGTAATTGTATTGAGCCTCTGCATTAAACCGCTTGGATTTTTCTTTAAACATATTTCCCAAACGCAAAGCATTCGCTTCAGCGGAATCCGGCGGCAGGCGGCCCAGTGCTTTATACAATGGGTTGGCAGGATCTGTGATTGTACTATGTGTTCTGTTCCAGTAATCTCTGGTATAGCCCGGTATGCCATAAGAATTTCCAACGTTGGTCCATGTTTCATACACCTGTGCAAATAAGTGCTTGCTCACGTAACGCAATTGCAGATAAGAAAATTTCCAACCACGAATCTGGTTGCGCCCGGTATTGTTTACACTTAAAAAGTTATTGTCACTTCCCCCGTAAGATGCAATCAGATCAGATTTGGGTGTGAGGCTATAATAGGCATGTGCTTCGCCTTTCATGTGGCGAAACTGGTAGGAAGGTATTCTCTCGGGTATTGCCACTGCGGGTCCGTAAATACTACCACCGGCATAAATACTGTCGTTCCATTCAAATTCTTTTCCGGTAGTGTATTCACCGGATAACTTATAGGCGAATTTATTACTGACCTTTGTTGCCGTACGAAAACGTCCGCTGAAAACTTCCTGGTTTCCGCCGCCCACAGCGATATCGGTGCCCTGCCATTTACGTGGATCTTTTGTAATGGTATTCGCAATGCCATTGTGTGCATTTGGACCATACAAGGCAGAGTTGGGACCTAATACAATTTCCAATCTTTCAATATCTTCTTTTACAACTGTATTCATGATGCCTGATGGCAAGCCGCTGCTGCCCGCCATCATACTGTTGCGGCCATCGGTCATCTGTAATATTTTCGCATTAAAGGCATTGTTGAAGCCCCGGGCATTAAAACCAACACCGGTAACGCCTGTGCGAATAAATTCCACCCCCTGGATCTTGGAGGCCAGCTCGCCCACATTGAAAGAGGAGGATTGATCAAAATCTTTTGCATTAATAACGCTGATGGAAGCCGGTGCCCTCGTAATTTTCTCCGGTCGTTTAGAAGCCGTCACTACCACTTCGTTGCCCGGCCGGTTAGAAACAGATAAGGCACCATCCACTATGGTTGTTTCCCCACCCATGACATTTGCAGCAAGCATGATGTCTCCATAGCCAACATAGGATATTACCAGGGTAGCTTTGCCGGTACGGATATTTGCCAGGGTAAAAGAACCACTCTCATCACTGGCGGTAGAAGCACTGCTTCCTTTTAAAGTAATGTAAGCTCCCACAAGCGGAACTCCGCTTTGTTTATCAGTGATCCTTCCACTGATCTTTCCGGTGGTTTGTGAAGACACGGCTGAATGCATCGCAAGCATTAGCAAAAGCATTGGTAAACTTTTCATATCACTTTAATTTAGGTTTTTTAATTATAAACTATTGTATAAACTTTTTTATAATAACATTGATCTCGTTACTTTTTTCAAATTGAACCATGTGTCCGGCCTCTTGAATTATTTCCAATTTACAGCCTGGTATCAATGCGGCTGACTCAGTTGCCAGTGCGGTTGTTATGAGCGCAGGATGCAGGTAGGCATTAGGGATCAGCGCATCCTTTGCTCCAAACACAATCAATACCGGCATCGATAAATATTGAAGGGAATCTTTAACCGGGTGCACCAGCATTCCTTTTACACCAGCCGATACTATTTGGCAATAGCGTTTATAGATGCTGCACTTTTTCATACGCAGCCGATCTTGTATTAACTGTTCCACATCTGCAGGTTGCTGCACAAAATTTATTTTGAAATTATTGCGGATGACTGCTTCGTTCTGTTGCTCTAAAGCAATGGCAGTTGTTACCCCGGTGAGCAGTTGCGCTTCCTGGTTGGTAAATGTTTCCAGCCCGGCAGGCGCCACCAGTATCAGTTTTTTTATCCTTTTATTTTGTAATGCAGTAATGATGGCAACCTGGGCACCCATCGAATGTCCGGCGAGTATTACCTTTCTGATCTTTTTCTTCTGTATAAATTCATTGATAACACCGGCATACAATTGCAACCTGTCATCACCGTTTGCATCTACCTGTTTATCTGACCAGCCATACCCTGGTAAATCAATGGCAATACACCGGTATGAGGCGGATAAATCACGGACTATTTTTTCCCAGTGCGAAATATTACCACCCAGCCCGTGAACGAATAAAATAGTTTGCCCGTTTCCCTTTTCAACATAAGCCAGTTTACCGGAAGAAAGTTGCATGGTTTTAACAGGCATGTTGTACACCGGTAAGCAACTATCCTGTGCATGAACTGTTGCTAATAGAAATGGGGCAATGGTTATCGTTAGTAACTGTTTCATGCTGCTAATGCTACTTTTCTTTTGGTGGCCAGGTAAATAATTCCGCCAACAGCTATGGAACAAATGATGGCAATGGCCGAAGCGATTCCGGGGTTGCGTGTGCCGCTTGCCATGTAAGGTGTTAGCCTGCCATAGTACACACTAAAATGAACCAGGATGGCTACTACGGATGCGATGATTGCGGCATCTTTGGTTACGTCTTTCAAAAACATTCCGAACAACAGCGGCACAAATGCTGCTGAGAATGAAGCATACACACCATTCTGTGCCAGTATACCCACGCTGAGATCGGGATGCATCAACTGCTGGTAGGAAATAAAAATAGTAACCGTTGCCATCGCTGCAATTACTATTCTGTTTACAGCCAGTTCATTCTTCAAATCGGTTTTGCCAGAAAGTGGTTTTATGATGTCAGAGGTAATGGTAGTGCTGATGGATTGTATCAAACTTTCGAGCGTGGCGAGGCCAGAGGCAATTAGTCCAACCACTAAAAACAAACTCATGAGAGGATTAAAACTTGTCATCACATAAGCTGCCATTACACCATCCAGCGCCAGGGGTACGCCATTTATTTTCAGATCTGGAAAAACAAGTCTGCTGTACAAGCCGGCAAAAATAACGGTAAAAAACAGCACCAGTAAAACAACCGCTACCGTAAGAAATTTGTTCATGTCTTTATCGTGTTTCAACAATAGCGAACGGGTAATGATATGTGGCTGGCAAACGATGGCCACACCTACTATGAACTGGCAGACCACCACTTCAAAAAAATCGCGGTACAAAGGACTGGAAGGGTTGAAAGGCCGGGTAAGTTGTGGGTCGATCAAATTTAGTTTTGTAAATAATCCACCATCACCGCTGGTAAAAAAATGATAACCCGATGCCAGGATAATAACCGCTATCACCACTTTCAGCATAGCCTGTATCATATTCGTGTACACCATACTGTTGGCCCCGCCAAACATCATATAACCAAATGTGAAAACAACAATACCAATGAGCACATACAATGGTTCTGCATTCAACGCCTTACTCAATACTTGTGTAAGACCAACGCAGATCAATACTATAAATGTAAGGTGAAGCAATGAAAGAAAAGCGATGTACAAACGAAATCCATCGCTTTGAAACCTTGTGCCAAGCCATTGGGCGATGGTTTTTGCCTGTATAATATTCCCAATTTTCCGGAACTGTTTTGAAAGAATCACCAGGGAAATAATGGCGCCCAACGGTAAAAAAACTGCCATCGACAAAAATGAACTGATACCATAAAATGCTACGAAGCCGGGATTGATGATAAACGTAGCAGCACTCGTCATGCCTGCAGCAAGTGATAAGCCGACAGCAGCCGGAGAAAACTGAAATGTGCCGGTGGCATAATCAGCCATCGTTTTAGTACGCCTTGCGCCATGGATAACGAAGTAAAGAATAACGCAGGCATACAGTGCAAGACATATCCATACAGCAATCAACATCGACGGTGTTGTCAGGTTATTCATAATAGCAAACAATTAATAAATACAATTTAGAATAGTTTATAAACCTTTGATGGGGAAACAGGTGAACGGATAGATTAAGTCAGGTGAACGGATAATTTTTTAAGGTGAAAGGACTCGCTACTTTAAAAGAGCCGTATGCCGGGCGTTAAATTTATTTTTTAGTGAGGTATGGCGTGGATGAGACAAGTAAATCAAAGTACAGAAAGTCTTCTCATCAGGTTGTCGCGATAGGTTTTCCCAACCGGGATGGGTATTCCGGCAATAATCAGGTCACTCTCTTCTATTGCATCAATCTTATCTTTATTTACAAGGAAAGAACGGTGAACCCTTATAAAATGAGCTGAAGGAAATTTTTCTTCCACCACTTTTAATGAATGGCTGAGTAAATATTGACCAGTGTTGGTTTTGATCATCGCATAGATATCGTAGGCTTCTGCCCAAAGTATATCTTTCAATAAGATGCGCTCAAGTCTTTTTTTATTTTTTACAAAAATGCTGTCGTTGAAGGTAAGGTTGTCGTTTATGCTGGTGGCGGTAGCGGCAATGTCAGCGTTGCGCCTTGATGCATTGTGCAACGTGATTTCAATGGTGGAATACAATGTTTCCGGAGCAACAGGTTTTACGAGGTATCCATAGGGCTCGGCAAGTTTTGCTTTTTCTAAAGTTTGCGAATCTGCCAGAGCGGTTAAAAAAATAAAGGGGATGTTACCATCTTTTTTCATTTGTGCCGCAAGTTCAATCCCCGTCATTTCACCAGCAAGATCAATATCTAAAATCACCAGGTCTGGCATCAATGATTTAACCTGCCGGTAAGCTTCTTCCCCATTGTCAAAACTTCCTGCTACTTCAAAACCCATATCCAGCAGGTTATAGGAAATCTCCTTTGCGATAATCCAGTCATCTTCCACCAATAATACTTTTATACCCGCCATATTGTTAGTTTAGTGCTTGTTGCAAATATTTAATCGGCTAAATTTACAAAATCATGCTGTCATCACTTCACAATAAATTTTTACCAGTAATGATAGCGGTAATCCTGTTAATGCATGCATCTCTTCAATTGCAGGCGCAGAAGGTAATCAATATCGAGGCAGGAAGATCTACCAGCGCTATTACGGTTGATAAGGCGACCTGGTTTTTTGATACCAGCGGAAAACTTTCTTTTGATGAAATTAAAAAGCGCCCCTTCCGTTCAGTTGATCGGAGTGCATTTGTATCCATCAAAAAAGATAACAACATTTGGGCGAGGTTAACGATTGTCAACCGATCCAATCGTGACAGGGAAGGATTGATGTTGACCAATAAGTGGGGAAATTTTGAAACATTTATAATATCCGGAAATAAGGATACCAGCCATGCGGTCAGTGGCAGCCTGTTAGCCTTGCAGCAACGTTCTCAACCATCTAATTTGAATGCCATAAAATTTTTTATCAGTAAAGATGAAGAACAAATTTTTTACTTAAAGTTCAGCGCAGGATACAGTATTTACACTCATCCGGATATCACCCTGCAATTGACGGATCAACTATCCTTTGAAAAGAATGATCGGCAGCGATTACTTTGGCAAGGGCTTTTTTTCGGAATAATATTGGTGATGGCGCTTTACAATCTTTTTATTCTTTTTGCCGTAAAAGATATCAGCTACCTGTATTATGTTTTGAGTATTGTAAGTATCGGACTTTACTTCGCTTTCTATTATGGCTTCGGTATTGAATATCTCTGGCCCCAATATCCTCTGTGGGATACTTTTTGCTTTGCCATCATTAACCCTTTTACAGGTTTGGTTAGAATTCTTTTTACACGCACTTACCTGCATACCCCCCGCTACCTGCCCATCATCAATAAGATATTAAACTTGCTTGCTGCAGCTTGCATTGCCACCTTATTAACCGGGCTGGGTTGTTTTCTTCTACAGGTTGATTTATTGAAACCATTGATCATTGTGATAGGCGTGCTGGGTGCATTGGTATTAATTATGATGCTGATAGCCGGGATTGTATCTTATTATATTGATCAATATGAACCAGCTAAATATTTTATTGCCGCCAACATCCTGCTCGTAATTGGGGCCATTGCATTTATCATGAGAGAAACCGGATTGATGACCGATAATTTTTTTACACGTTATCTTATCCAATACGGAGTGCTGATACAGGCGGTAGTATTATCGCTCGGGCTTGCCAGCAGGCTCAACAGGATGCGACTGGATTTAGCGGTGGAAACGCTGGAACGGGAGCGGATAGAATTGGAAAAAGAAAAAGAAAAAAAGGAACTGATACAAAAACAAAAATATGAATTGCAGCAACAGATAAAAGAAAAAACTGCCGACCTGCTATTGAAGAATGAGATGTTGGAAGAAACCGTTGACCAATTAAAGGAGTCTGAGAATAAATTGAGTCAGTTGAACCAGGTGAAGGATAAATTATTTTCTGTAGTGTCGCATGATCTTAGAAATCCATTGGCAACGATGCAATCGTTCCTGAAACTTATTACCGAACACCAGGAGAAATTGAGTGAGGCAGAAAAGAAAAAACTGTTTTTTGAGGCCCAGCAATCTCTCGACAACCTGAATGAATTATTGTACAATCTGCTGCAATGGTCAAAATCACAGATGAATCTGCTCCGGTTCAGACAAGACAAATTAAATGTCAGGTCCATCATTGAAGGAGCCGTTAGACTGGTGCAATTGCATGCGCACATGAAGCAGATTTCCATAAAAGTATCGGTGAAAGAAGCTCACGAGGATGCCCCAATCCGTCAGGAATTAACCGCACTCGCCGACAAGGATATGGTAGAGTTCATTATCCGCAATCTGCTGAGCAATGCAATAAAATTCAGTCAGCGCAAGAGTGAAGTAGAAATAAAATCTTTTGCAGAAGAAAACATAATCATCATTGAAATAATTGACAGAGGAGTAGGGCTTAGCGAATCCAAAATAAAAAAGCTATTGGAAAAACATACTACCATCACTAGCCGTGGTACAGAGAAAGAAAAAGGTACCGGGCTTGGGCTACTAATCAGCAAGGAATTTATAGAGAAAAATGGCGGGTCTCTGAAAATCCAAAGTGAACCAGGCAAGGGGTCTGTCTTTAGTTTCAGTATGCCGTTATACTTATCTAAAGTTATTACGTGAATATGCTAAACGACCGTCTAATTTAGAATGCACCGATGGAGTCGAGGGTTGGTTTTATTTGGGCAATCCTACAGCTTTAACGTTCAGTTTTTTTACTGATGATTACTGCTGGTGCAATTATGTTGGGGTTGCAGAAAATGGTGGACATATGATTATTATGCGGTTGCTGAATGAACGGCAGTTTTATTGCAGATGAAACGAATGCCTTTTCTTAAATGAACACGCTTTGTAGTAGATTCAAAAAAAAAATTCAAACTCCAGGGCATCTCTAAAAACTCATTTTTTTATTTAACCTCACCTTTAATTCCTCTCCCCCGAAAAATTCGGGGTCTTCTACAAAAGAGAGGAAAAGGTAAGTTTTTAGAGAAGCCCTCTAATTAAAGTCGTTGAAAAACGAATTAAACATAGATTAGCTTGAGATAATAATGCGCTCATTCAAGAACTCATTTGATAAAATTTATTCACAAAATATTTCCTCCAATTGAATTACCGGTTAACAACTCAAATTTAATTAGCTAAACCGTTTTACTTTGTCCTGATAAGAAGCGTTATATTTTTGTTTAGCATCCGGGTTTAAAAATGAGTGCTCAACTCCAATTTCTTCATAAGTTCCATTGTACTTATAATGGTCGCCATAACTTTTTTTTGTTTTGCCACTAATCTGCGCAAAATCTTCCTGCAGGTGTTTGCTGCCATCGGATTTTACATCAAACCGTTTGGTGATGTATGCCGTAATTTATTGCTGTTTGATTTCGCATTATCTTCATTTAAACATAAATTGGAACACAAACTGTGAGATATTAGTGGTTGTGTTATAATTCTTGATTTCAGGTTAAAATACAGGCATCACCAAATCTGTTGCTGAATCATTTCTAATTCTAATTCATTTTTTATCTATCAGGTAATGAGATCGCTTAATACCACTGTTCGTTTATAGGGTGCAAAGGCCGCTAAAAATCTTTTAATAATATCTATAAACAACAGGCAGCTAAACTTTTTATCCCTTCGATAAATATCTTTTCTGAAATCCATTTTCCATCTTTATCGGCCTGGGAAGAAAAGTAAATAATGAACACAGGCATTTTCTGTCTCAGGTTTACTAGAAAGTTTACGCACCATTGGTAATGATTTTTAAATAGATCTTTTGCAAGAATCTGCCAGCCATATTTTTCTATAAATAATTTATTTTCAACTTGCTAAAATTTGAAATATAATTTCGATCGTTTGAAACTGCTGATATTGCTTTGTTACTATACTATAAAAATTTCAAAGTTGTCAAAAAACCATAATTAGGTAGGTCTCAATAAATTCTGGAAGCTGCAAGTACGCTCTAATAAATAATCTGTCGTTTAAAATTCCAACCGGCGGTTTGTGACCTTACTCCCTGGTATATCTCTTATTTCGGCCTCCCCTTTTTAATTACCCATGAACAAATATATAATTGCCATCGCCAGTGTGCTAAGCTCATAAAAGGAGTGCTAAAGGCTACGACCTTCCTTAATTCTGTAGAAAGGCTGAAGTTCTTGTTATATGAGTGTTATGTAAAGATTATGAAATTAACAATAGTTCCTATTGCTGTTCAGATAACAGGAAAATTAGAAAACATTTGCAGCCTAAACCAAAATGGACATGATGAACCCAAAATCTCTAATTGCTTTCTGCCTCCTGTTTTTTTCTTTTTTGATGAACGGCCTTGATGCTCAAAGCCAGGTTGTAAAAGGTACGGTACTGGATAAGTACACAGGAGAGTCGTTATTCGGCGCTGTGGTAAACCTGAAAGACACCAGATATACCACACTTGTAAAACTGGATGGATCTTTTAGTTTTAAAGTCACTCCGGGTACTTACACAGTTATGATTTCTTTTGCAGGCTACAATAATATTTCCGGCGAAACGGTTGTAACAGTAAAAGGAAATGAAACATCTAATTTAAGTTTCACCCTAGAACCCGTTTCCAAAGAGCTGGAGTCTTTAACAATCAGGGCTACCCCGGTTAACGAAAAAGATGCACAAGCCAGAAAACTGGAAAAAATGGCAGACCCTATCCTGAATATATTGTCTGCAAGAACATTGCAGTTGTTGCCTGATATTACTGTTGCAAACGCATTGCAGCGTGTTAGTGGTGTTACCATCGAAAAGGGTAGTAGTGGTGAAGGCCGTTACCCCATCATCCGTGGAATGGAAAAAAGGTATATCAATATACTTGTAAATGGTATCAAAATTCCCAGTCCGGATAATAAGAACCGTTTTATTCCGCTTGATCTTTTTCCGTCTGAATTGTTGGAAAGACTGGAAGTGAGTAAAAGTTTGACACCCTCCATGGAAGGCGACGCAATAGGCGGAACCATTAACCTGGTGATGAAAGATGCACCGCGTAGCAAGTTGATCCAGGCAAATTTCGCAGCCGGATACAATGATATTTTTGGTACACAAGATTTTCAAAGTTTTGACAAAACTTCTATCAACAAGAAATCTCCCAACCAGATAAACGGACCAACTTATGCGGCCAATGAAAAAGAGTTTTCGGTAGCTCATTTAAATTATACTGCAAAGTCTGCTCCCATCAATTCTACGTTCGGTTTAACAATCGGTGATCGTTTTGGAAAAAATAAAAGATTGGGTGTGCTGGTTTCGGGTAGCTTTCAGAATCAATATAGGGGTACTTCAACCACTGTATTTTCTACAGCAACAACTCCCAACGTAGATGATATTCCGGCTTTCGAATTTTTAAGAAACCGTATTTATTCGCAACAATCGCAGCGTCTTGGTTTAACTGCAAAAATTGACTATCAAAATAACAACGACAATAAAATTTCATTATCTAACACTTTTGTAAAGTTGTCAGATTTTCAGACACGTCAATCAATTGACACCACCAATGCAATCAACCAAACCCTGTCTTACTCAAGCAGAACTGCATGGCAGTATCAGTCAATCTACAACTCTACTTTACAGGGGATACATAAAATAACGTCTTCGTTAAATTTTGACTGGTCGGCTGCTTACTCCATTGCCAATAATGCAATACCAGATCTCACTTCCTTTTCTCACGGTGGTTTAAGTATCGACAGAACGGGGAGTAAAGTAGTATTGGCTGGTGATGATATTTTGAGCACTATGTCAAGAAGCTGGACGAGTAATAGTGATAAGGATTTATCTTTTTATGCCAATTTAAATAAGCGCACCAAACTTTTTAACAGACCAATTGAAGTGAAAGTTGGCGGTTTGTACAAAAACAAACACAGGGATAATTTTTACAATTCATATTCGCTAAATCCGTTACGTTTTGCAGGAGCAAACCAGTTGTACACATCTGTTAACAATGCTCAATTTACTTTTGTTGGGTCGGATCCGGCAGCTCAGTTAAACGGTAACAATTATACTTTTAAAGAAGATATTACTGCCGGTTTTGCTCAGGGCAAATGGAAACTTTCATCAAAACTTGAAGTGCTTGGTGGTGTAAGGATTGAACATACCAAACAGCATTATGATGCCCAACTTCCTGTTACAGCAGATTACAAATACGGTACCATTACTTATACTGATGTATTGCCTTCTGTTCAATTTAAATACCAGTTAGACAGAGTACAGGCAATCAGGCTTTCTTATTATAAAGCGCTCGCCAGGCCTCAGTTTTCTGAGTTGATACCTGACGGACCTGACAACTATGAACTGTTTAAACAAATTGGCAATCCGCAAGGATTACAACATTCAATTGCCGATAATTTTGATCTGCGTTACGAGTTTTTTCCGGGCAATGCAGACCAGGTTTTATTGGGTGTATTTTACAAACGCATACAGGATCCTATTGAACTTTCTGTAAGTAGGTTTGGATACAATTCGCAGGTTTTTAAACCAGTTAATATTGGAGCTGCTGCCACCAACTACGGTTTTGAAGCGGTGTTTACAAAGTACTTAGGTTCCTTCGGTATCTCTGCGAATTATACTTACACTCAATCCAAAATTACCAACGACAGCATCCTGTACAAATTTCGAGATCCAAACATTGGTATTACGGATAAGTACGTTTCTGAAACAAGACCAATGCAGGGACAATCCAATCACATTGCCAATATTTCTTTGATCTATAAAAATCCAACGATTGGCTTTGATGCACAAGTTGCATTTGTTTATACAGGCGAAAGATTGTCTGTATTAAATACTTATTCGGGCTTACACTACTGGTTGCAACCAACCACCCAATTGGATGTATCGTTTGAAAAAAGAATTGTAAAGAAGTTTACGCTTTACGGTAAGATAAATAACCTGACCAACACACCTTCTGTCACCAGCATTCATCAGTCGTACAATGCTTATCTGACCAAAACAAATGTTCCTTTAAATATGCAATCTGATCCCAATAACAAAATCATTGTACAAAAAGATTTTTTCAAAACATCTTTCCTGTTCGGACTTAGATACAAATTATAAAACCCAACAAATAAATCAAAATGAAGAAATATTGTTCAATAAATATTTTACTGCTGGCTGCAATGCTATTTTTTGGTTGCAAAAAAGCAACGGATAACAAAGATTTATACATCGCTCCAATTGCCATTGCTACTCCTATCAGTGATGCTGGATGCCTGGGAAGTGATCCTGTTAATAATGCAGTAAAAGGCACGATGCTGGCGGGTAAAACATACACTGTTTGCGGCGATATATTTGTTAATGACAAAGATACATTAACCATACAGGAAGGCGTAACCATCAACTTTACCGGCAAATACGGAATAGGCGTAAGAGGAACTTTTATTTGCCTGGGTACAAAGGAAAAGCCCAATGTTTTTACTTTTCCCGGTGCTGTAAAAACGGATACCTATGGTGCCGACCCCAACGTTGATCCTGCTTTGAATGGCCAGTGGATTGGAATAATTGGTGGTGCCTCCTGTCCATTGATGGTTATAAAATGGACTCATGTAGAATTCGGTGGCGCAGCAATTCCTGCAACAAGCGGCATTAAACAGGTGTACGCAAGTCCTTATCCCGTATTCTTCCAAAATCCGAATGGCGTGTTTATTTTTGAAGATTCATGGCTTTATGGAAGTAAAGATGATCCTTTAAGAATATTGGGCGGAAAAGTTTCTATTATGCGCAATACTTTTGAAAAATGCGGTTACACAGGTGGCGAAGCATTGAATGGCAAAGCTGGTTTACGAGGTGATTTTGCATACAATCTTTGTATTGGAATGGCTACCAATGCACCGAAATTATCCAATGCGGGTGCAGTTGCCGGCGTACCCGGCAGTAATATGCGGATTTATAATAACACCATTGTAAACTGTGGTTACAGAAGATCTTCTGCCGGCCGTGGTGGTTCAATCAATTTTGAAGAAGGTGCTGGTGGTATGGCTTACAATAACCTAATCATAAACTGTAAATTTGGATTAAGGGTGGTACAAAATCCAATTGCTGACACTGCAAATCTGCGATATGGATACAATTTCACCTATGCTGATTCGGTTGCAGTTGCCAATAATATTTATCCAACCATTGCTATCAGTGTGTGTATCAGCACTGCGCCCGCAACAGATATTCCAACTCCTTCATCTTTTCTTCCAGTTGGCTGGACATCAGGTGCAACATATTCATCCAATACTTCTATTTTGGGTGCCAACAATCCCCAGTTTGTAAATGGCCCATGCCCGATGCCCGCAGGATTAAAGCTGAGAGATATCTCGTTTGTTGGTAAATATAACTTTCATTTAAAATCAACATCTCCTTGTATTGGTAAGGGATATATTGGATTTACTCCAAGAGCCGATGTGCCGGTAGACCCTGTTTATGGTGCTACTGAAATTACACCTCCTGGTAAAGATATAGGTGCTTTTCAACTCAATGGTTATGGCAACCAACATTAATATTAATTAATCAACACCCCAGGGGTATTACTGTAAGTATATTCCAGTAATACCCTTTTGCTATCCATTAACATGTCTAAATCTTTATTAACGAATTTTCGTGCCTGGCACCGAAAGCTTGCCTCAATACTTTTTATATTTTTCTTTTTTGTTTCTGTAACAGCCATTATGCTTGCGTGGAAATCTTTTTTCACCACAATCATTTTCGACAATCAAAGCATTAAGCCTTCAACCAGTTTACAAAAATGGTTGCCGATGGATTCTTTGGAAATCATTGCCATTGGTGCACTAAACGAACAGACAAACAATAATTTTAAATCGGTAGAAACTATACAGTTAAAACCAGCAAAGGGTTATATCAGTTTTTTTTAAGCACAATTACAGCATACAGGTAGATGGCGCTACAGGCGCAGCCATACACATAGAACAGAAAAACGGTAGCCTGATACAGGATATTCATGACGGGGCCATTGTGGATGAGTGGTTTAGCAGCAAGTTAGGTGTTACAAAAAAAATCTATTTCACTATAATGGGACTATCCTTATTATTCCTAACCATCAGCGGGTTCTATCTATGGTGGAAACCAACTCAAATCAGGAAACAAAAATCTAAATAGATATGAAATACACTATTTTATTGCTTCTTATTTTATGCTCCCTGGATGTCAGTTGCCAGAGCAAGTCAGGTAATAAATCAGCTAATACATCTCCTTTTATTGCAAAGCCATATTTGCAAATAGGAACAAATCCTTCTGCCACAACACTCGATATTTTATGGCAAACAAATAATGAGGAAGCCAAATGGATGGTGGAAACAAAAGCGTTTGACAGCAAGAAATGGATGACAGCTTCAACGCCCGGTTTTAAAATACTTACTGCCAGTAATATTGTTGGAAGAAGAATTTATATGGTTAGTCTTTCAAATCTTGTTACTGGCTCTGAATTTAGTTATCGCATTAGCAGGAATAAAAAGCAGGTATTTATTGCGATTGCCAAAGCTCCAAAATCTGCTCGTCAAGCTTATCGCTTTGTAACAATGGGAGATATCGGTGCCGGTACGGTAGATGCTAAACTAATTGCAGAACAGGCCAGGCTTGCAAAGCCAGACCTGGTGGTAATTCCGGGCGATATTGTGTATGAACATGGATTGATTAGCGAATACGACGAAAATTTTTGGCCTGTGTACAATGCAGACTCAATTAGTCATTCTGGAGCTCCCTTAATGCGATCCATTCCTTTTGTAGCAGTACCCGGCAATCATGATACCGAAGAAAGAAACTTTGAAAAATATCCGGATGCGTTGGCTTATTTTCTCTTCTGGAACCAGCCGTTGAATGGCCCCGTTTCTAAAGAAGGTGGACCTGCTTATCCGTCGTTAACTATTTCAGATTCAGCCCGTCGATCGTTTTTAGAAACAGCGGGTGATCGTTTTCCTACCATGACTAATTTTTCTTTCAATTACGGTAATGCACACTGGTTGATGCTGGATGCAGATAACTATGTTGATTGGACGGACGCCGATTTATTGAATTGGGTAAGAAAAGATTTGAAGGGTGCAACAGCCAGCATCTGGAAGTTTGTAATTTTTCACCACCCTGGCTTTAGTTCATCCCGTGAGCATTTTGAACAACAACAAATGCGTTTGCTTTCGCCACTGTTTGACACTGCTAAAGTAGACGTGGTATTTAACGGCCATGTACATAATTATCAAAGATCTTTTCCATTGAGTTTTACACCTGATAAAAAAGGCACTTTGCTAATTGGCGGAAAAGATAATAAAACAATCCGGGGAAGAGTGGTAAATGGCAAGTGGACCTTGGATAAAGTCTTTGATGGTAAAATGAATACCAACGCCAACGGTGTTACCTACATAGTAACCGGAGCAGGCGGACAGGAATTGTACAATACCGAACAAAGCAATGATCCGGATAGCTGGCAGAAGTTTACCAATAAATTCATTTCTACTTTTCATTCACTTAGTGTGATTGATGTAGACTGAAAAACATTTAAACTAAGGCAGGTTGATACAAAAGGAAATACGATAGATGAATTTACCATTACCAAAAAATAATTATAAAATGATGAACAAAAGCAACCTTGTGATTACTACAATCGCCCTCTTATTCGTGTCGCTGACAAGTGTGGCGCAACAACATGAATATGCTCCGTACAAAACAATTGTAGTAAGTGATGAGTCTGGCTGGGATTATGCCGCTGTGGATGAGGTAAATCGAAATGTCTATTTTTCTCATGCCACTAAAGTATTGGTTGCAAATGTTGACAATGATGCAATGGTTGCTGAAATACCCAACACATTGGGTGTGCATGGTATTGCCTTTGATTACGAACTTAACAGGGGATTTATTAGCAATGGGAAGGCAAACAGCGTAACAGTTTTTGATCTAAAAACACTTAAGAGGATTGATACACTAGCGGTACCAGGCGTAAATCCTGATGCAATCATATACGATGCTTACAGTAAAAAAGTATTTACCTTCAATGGCAATTCAAATAACGCCACCGTAATAGATGCGGCTACTTTAAAAGTTGTTGCAACAATTGCTTTACCAGGCAAGCCTGAATTTGCTGTGTCAGATTTAAAAGGAAACATTTATGTTAACATAGAAGACAAAAGCCTGCTGGTTCAGATAGATGTCAACAGTTTTGCCTTAACGAAAATATGGTCCCTTGCGCCTGGTGTGGAACCTTCAGGGCTGGCTATTGACAGGGAAAATAATATTTTATTCAGTGTTTGTTCTAATAAAGAAATGATCATTTTTGATATAGCAAAAGAAAAAATCATTGACTCGGTTTCCATCGGAGGAAGGGTGGATGCAGTTGTTTTTGACCCATCAACAAAAATGATTTACAGCTCAAACGGAGAAGGCAATGTTACCATTGTGAAACAGGAAACGCCCACCCAGTATAGAATAATGCAGGTGCTTGCTACTCAAAAAGGCTGCAAAACAATGGCGCTTGATAACAAGACTAAAAAGATATACCTGGCTGCTGCGATGTACGAAGGTGATACAAAAAAAATATTGCAGGGTAGTTTTAAAATTCTTGTATTTAAATAAATATTTTACTCGTTTTTAGCAACCTTAAAAAGTACCGCATCTTTGAATGGCAGGCAGTGTTCGAAAAAGCGAGTTTGTAAGCCGTAAGAACCATGTTATTAAAATAAAATAACCTGGTTCATTTGAGTCTGTTTCATTGCTGAAAGCTTCTCCAGCAATAGTTTTATTTGAGACCAATGTTGCTTTTGCAAGGCGCAAATCTGTTGCAGCATCTCTTGAATACCCGGAAAAAGCAATATGCTTACCTTATTATGTTTGAACCGTAATTCACACACAAACTTAACCGTTCAACACAAATGAACATTTTATCATTTTGCAGTTTTATTCCGGCGAGAAACGACTTTACGATTCCGTAGGATTTCTGAAGATGTATATATGGGGATTTATTTATCAGCCAATATTTGAAAATGTTAACCTGAATATATGCAGTCCGTTCTGAAACCGATAATCAATTTCACCCTCGGAAACGTCGCAAATTTCTTTTATGATGGACAAGCCTAATCCATTGTTATCACTACCTGGCGCACCTTTGTAAAACCGCCTGAAAATTCTATCCGGGTCAATGGGTTTTAATGCTCCGGTATTACTAATTTCTAAAATGCCTTGCTCCAGTTTTATATCAATATGGCCATTTTGAAGATTGTGACGGGTAGCATTGCTAAAAAGATTATTTAGTAAAATTTCAAATAATTCTTTATTAAAACGAATGACCGTTTTCTCATGATTGACTTTGTACTGAATTGACCTGCTCTGCCACAGCTCATGAAATTGGTCAATTTTATTATTCAATTCTGTATCAAGTGCTATTTCATTATTTCCTGTAAACTGCCGGTTGTCTATCTTGGTTAGCAGTAGCAACGATTGCTGAATTTTAGACAATTTATTTACGGATGAGTAGATTGTTTGAATCAGTTCACTTTGTTTTTCGGTAAGACTTTCCTGCTGTACCAGCAAATCTAGTTTTGAGTGAATGACTGCAAGTGGTGTCTGTATTTCATGCGAAGCGTTTTCACTAAATTCTTTTAGGTTTTTAAAATCACGGCTTGCATTTTCTGCTGCCGTTTTAAAATGATTGTTCATCAAATTAAACTCGTTGATGTTGGATGGCGGAAAAACCAGCTTATTATCAGTGTTTACTTTAAATGATTTGATTACTGTCAATGAATTGTAAAATGGTTGCCATATTTTGGAAAGTACCTGTCGGTTCAAAATTATTAGCAATAAAAATATCACCAATATAGTAACCAAAGTAATTTTTACAATCAACCTGGTTAAATGCTTCGTGCCTTCCAACGGTTCTGTGATGGTAACCTCGTAGGTTTCATTTTTTACGTTTACGCTAAAAACAAGCTTACGTGAGATATGTTCTTTATTTTGTTCATCAATCAACTGAGTACCGGTTGTTAGCTTGATTTCTTTTAACGGGGTGGCTATTTTTTTAAATATAGTTTTTTGTTCATCAAAAGAAGAAATTAAGGGCAATGACTGGTTATTATTTACATACTTTTCAATTCTGCTTTTGCTGCGCAACAATATGCTATCCAGCTCATTTTGAAGTGTTTTTTTAATCAAAAAATAACTGCTTACTGTAGAAGCAATAAACAATACTATCAGCAAAGGAAACAGGTACTGGTTGTACCGTTTAATTAGTTTCATCGGGCATTGGGTTTATAACACAGCAAACTTATAACCCATACCATACACGGCTTTGATATAGTCTGGGCATCCAGAGTCGGTCAGTTTTTTACGAAGGTTTTTTATATGCGAATAGATAATATCATAGGTGTCATTCATATTTGCATGATCGCCCCAAAGATGATCAATGATCGATTCTTTTGTAACAACACGGTTTTTGTTGCTGGCAAAATACATGAGCAATTCATATTCCTTCCGGGTAAGCTCCACTATTCCTTTTTCCGTTTCTACCGATTTATCTACGATGTTGATCGTTAATTTTCCAAGCTCTACTGAATTGCTTCCTTCAAATGATCTGCGGCGTATAATTGAATTCACCCTGGCAGATAATTCAGCCAGGTGGAATGGTTTTGTAAGATAATCATCTGCCCCAAGTTCTAATCCCTCAATCTTATCATCCAACGAATTTTTAGCCGAAATAATCAGGATACCTTCCGTCTTTTTTGCCATTTTTAACCTTCTTAGCAATTCGAGGCCACTACCTCCCGGAAGACAAATGTCCAAAATCACACAATCATAATTTATAAGATTTATTTTATCAACGGCGCTATGAAAATCAAAAGCTGTATCACATAAAAATTTACTTTGAAAAAGATAGGTGGTAATGCTTTTTGACAACTCCGGTTCGTCTTCAACGATCAACAGGTGCAAGATTTCATGATTTATTTTATAAAAAAAAGAAGAAACAGTTGCAATGCTACACGTAATTTTCAATGGCTGTTTAAATTTTAGATTATATTTTTGTTATCAATTCTTTTTTTTATGGCTATCCATCAGTTAGATATTTTGGGGAACCCCACGTTTATTTGGATAAATTAAGGTTCGTTTCTCTGTAATTTTTTTAATTAAATACAGTACGCCTCTGGTAATAGCCTATTCACAAAGATGATATACTTGCAGGCCAAAAAGAATTAAACAAAACTTAATATTGCATTTCAGGTTTTATGCGTGCTTATGCTTTCATTACATCCAAGTAGTAAGCGTATGCAAAAACAAATAATATGGCTGATGATTTTATTGGTGTCCTGTTCTGAGGGAAATAACACCATTAAAGTAAAAGGTTCTGATACAGAAGTGAACCTTGCGGTGCAACTTTCGGAAACATTTCATGGAATTAATCCTGCATATTTTGTATCTATCTCCGGTGGAGGTTCCGGCCTTGGTATTGCATCGCTTATCAATGGTACTGCGGATGTAGCCAATTCTTCCAGGAGTATCAATCAAAAAGAAAAGGAACTTTTTAGCGACCGGAAAATGGCAATAGACTCTTTTGTATTTGCCCAGGATGCCATCGGATTTGTTGTTGCGAACGATCTTCCGATAGATTCTATCAGCGCTGATAATTTGGCAAAATTGCTAAACGGCACCTACAAAAACTGGTCTTCTATTATTCAGTCAAATCTGCCGGTAAATATTTATGGCCGGCAAAGTAATTCAGGTACTCACGATTTTGTAAGGGAAAAACTGAACATAAAATTTAGTCCGGCTGCAAAAGAAATGAATGGCAATGCACAAATACTGGAAGGCATAAAAAATGATCACTCGGGCATTGGGTATGTAGGCGCCGGTTACCTGGTGCACGGTGGTGCAAAGGGTTTGAAAGTGTTGAAGATAGCAGCAGCAGTAAATGAAAAAGCCTATTCCGCACTTGATTCTGTAATCATTTTGCAAGGTAAATATATATTTCAGCGTCCGCTTTTTCAATACTTTAAAAAAGTAGACTGGCAAAAAATAAAGCCATTTATCGAATTTGAAAAAAGTCCGCAAGGTCAGGAAATAATCCGGGAGGCGGGTTATTATCCTGTACAATAAATCATTTATGAACATAACGTCGAGAGAAAAAAAAGATTGGTTTTTTAAACAATTATTTAAGGCCACCGGCTTGCTTGTAATTGCACTTTTGGGCGGCATCTTATTTATGTTGCTATACAATAGCGTCGCATTTTTTTTAAAAGTAAGTCCATTGGATTTTTTTACTGGCTCACAATGGAACCCTGGTACTGGCACCAAAGGTTATAGTATCAGTCCTTTGCTGGTAAGCACTGGCCTGGTGGCTTTCGGTTCTATGGTCATCGCAGTACCGCTGGGAATATTAACAGCCGCTTACCTTTCAGAATTTGCACCTAAACGGATACAGCAAATATTGAAGCCGGTGATTGAAATGCTGGCATCCATTCCTTCCGTAACCATTGGCTTTTTAGGAATCGTGCTGGTAGGTCCGGGTATTGCCAAACTCTTTGGAATTCAAAATGGACTGAATGCATTAAACGGTAGCGTGTTGCTTGCAGTTATGGCGTTGCCCACCATTATCACCATTAGTGAGGATGCCATTCATGCCATTCCAAAAAGTTACCGGGAGGCATCGCTTGCCCTCGGTGCCAACAAGTGGACAACACTTTTTAAAGTTACGCTACCAGCGGCTTTGCCGGGTTTGATTGTAGCTGTAATGCTGGGCCTGGGCCGGGCTTTGGGCGAAACGATGACGGTGTTAATGGCCACTGGTAACACGGCTATGATGCCCAAAGGTTTTTTGGATTCTATCCGCACCATCACTGCAACCATTGCCATCGAAATGGGTGAAGTGCCGTACCAGACAACGCATTATTTTGCATTGTTTGCCATAGCAGCCGTGTTGTTTTTTATCACTTTCAGTATTAACCTTGCCGGCGAATATTTTGCAAACCGGCTTAGAAAATTTCACGAATGATTGGTAAAATTAAAAGTTTTTTTAACTGGGTATTACTGATCAGTAGTACGGGGTTGGTATGCCTCTTTCTGGCAATTATACTCTATGATATTTTTTCAAAAGGATTACATGCGGTCTCTTGGAATTTTATCATTAGTGTTCCAACGGAAGGGATGACAAAGGGTGGCGTTCTGCCGGCTATTCTCGGAACGCTGTTGCTGGTAATGATTACCACCATTTTTGGAGTGCCATTTGGTATTGCCTGTGCAATTTACCTGAATGAATATGCAAAGCCTTCCGCCCTTACCAATATCATTCGGGCTGCTATCCGCAACCTCGCAGGTGTACCATCTATTATTTACGGCTTGTTTGGCCTGGCATTATTTGTTCAGGGGATGCACCTGGGTACCTCCGTTTTATCAGCGGGTTTAACGCTGGGACTTTTATCTTTACCCTATATTATCACCACTACAGAAGAAGCATTAAAAAGAATACCAAACAGTTTGCGGGAAGCAACATTGGCACTGGGTGCTACCCAATTTGAAACCATTAAGGACGTCATTCTTCCATCGGCATTACCCGGAATTTTAACCGGTATTATTTTATCAGTGTCGAGAGCTGCTGGCGAAACTGCACCTATTTTATTTACAGGGGTTGCCTTTTATATCAATGGTGTCAGCGCCTCTGTTAACCAGGAATTTATGGCGCTGCCGTATCATCTCTATATGCTGTCTACACAACACCAGTCCATAGAACAGGTAAGGCCACTGGCCTACGCCACCGCAGTGGTATTAATTGTGTTGGTGTTTGTGTTAAACCTGGTGGCATTTTATATCCGCTTTAAATACAGAAAACAGGAATAATTATGAATGAAGCAAAATTGAAAGCAGAATCGCTGAACCTGTGGTTTGGAAAGAAGCAGGTTTTGAAGAATGTAAATATTAGTTTCCCGGCCAATAAGGTAACTGCTTTAATCGGCCCTTCGGGTTGCGGTAAATCAACTTTACTTCGTTGCTTTAACCGTATGCATGATTTGGTAGATGATGTAAGAATCGAAGGCCGTATTTCCATCGATGGCATAGACATTTATGATAGAAAAAATTCAGTAACCGAAATGCGAAAAAGGATCGGCATGGTTTTTCAAAAGGCCAATCCGTTGCCGAAAAATATTTATGATAACCTGGCTTATGCATTGAGCCTGCACAATACCCCGAAAGACCAAATACCAAAATTGATTGAACAATCATTAAAAGAAAGTTATTTGTGGGAAGAAGTAAAAGATGAATTGAAAAAGCCAGCCGTGAAGTTATCCGGCGGACAGCAGCAACGGCTATGCATTGCCAGAACGGTGGTATTGCGGCCCGAGGTAATTTTAATGGATGAACCCTGTTCTGCGCTGGATCCCATCAGCACCAATAAAATTGAAGAACTCATTAAGGTATTAAAGAAGGATTACACCATCGTGATTGTTACCCACAACATGCAGCAGGCTCAGCGGATTTCAGACTATGTTGCTTTCATGTACCTGGGCGAACTAATCGAATTGGCTACAGCAGAAGAAATATTCAAATCGCCCAAACAGGAGTTAACGAAGAACTATATCAATGGGCATTTTGGATAAAGGCTGATCAATCAAATTGAATATGGGAATGCAAGTTGCGCAGACTGCTCTTTATGATTTGTTGATTCCTTGCCAGAACAAAATAAATTTGCAAACAGCGCTTGCACAAAACCTGGGGTGCCAAATCATGGTTTAAATATAGGTGACCCAACGATCACAAAAACGAGCCATTATTTACCGAGGTATCCTTTTAGCCGATAGATATAAAATCTCCTGCATGCCTTGCCATTTCTTTTTTGTTCGATAACGGCAGGAGCAGCTATAGCACTAAACAATGAGGCATAGGTTTTATTTACGTCAAAGTAATTATTAGACGGAACAATACAATAAGCATCATCTCCTTGGTGTAGCATTTTTCTTTGTTGATTGAGCCAGGCATATTGATGAATTTCGCTGGTATCACCCACACCAATCAGGTCTCTTTTTAACGGCATGGCTATATAAAAATCTATATGGGCTGCCGGAAACCATTTATTGCTGATGATCACTGCGTCCTTTTTCATCGCTCCGGACAAAACATCGTTTTGTAAAAGTTTTTCAATAGCAGGTTTTAAATTATGCCAGCCAACCATATCTAAGGTAAAGTCTCCTTCGCCCAGCAATGGTTTGTCTTTTTTGCCTAAAGTGCCGGGGTAATATTTGATAAGAATAATACCTGAAACAATAATTGACAGCATAATTGCAAAGGCAATCTCAACCGGTTTATGGGCAATCCATTTTTGTGAACCCTCAGTTGTTTTTTTTGTTGAAAAATAACAGGCAGCCAGTAAGATCAGGCTGGCATAAGCAGGCCCTGTCCAGTGGGGGAGTACATTTTTAAAAAATGAGATGATGGTTGCAATGCCAATCAATGGTAAGGCTGTAAGCAATAGTATTCTTTTCTGAGAAGATAATATTGGCAGTTTATTTTTGAAGGCAGCGAATGTAGCTATTATTAAATAAGGAAAAATAAATGGGTTTAAATAAAAAAACTGTCCGCTAAAAAATGTGAAAAAGGACACAAAGTCTATTCCGCTGCCGGCAACGTTTACCCGTTTGCTATGATACCCATAGGTTACAAAATGATTGTCGATATTCCATTGTATTACCGGGTAAAACATCAGCAAACTAATGGCTGCCGAAATGTAGAGAACTGGTTGTCGCAACCATTGCCTGTTGTAGCCAAGAATATAGAGTAAAAAACCAAACCATAAAAATGAACTATGTATTTTGCACAACATGCCAAGCCCTGCAATAAAGCCAAACCACAAAACATCCTTTTTTTTTATCCGGTTAATCCTTGTATCTGTGGTGATACCAATCAGTAAATAAAGACAGCCCGCCCAGCAAACCATTTGTGGTGAATCGGGTAATATGAATGTTCCGGCAATTATACTTCCATACAAGGTGGCGGTGTAAATGACTGCAGCTAAAAAGCCGGTGTAATCATTGCTTAATTTTTTACCACTCAAAAACAACAACCAGGTAGTTGCCGCTGCAGAAAGTATAGCGCCAAGGCGGATGAATAATTCATTGTCAAGTAAAAGATTGACGGTAGTAATTCTTATCAGCCAGCCAACGATGGGAGGATGGTCAAAATAATTCCATTGCAAATATTGCGCATACATTCGGTAATACACTTCATCATTTCCCAACTCAATGCTGCACGCAATTATAAGGCGCAGCAGTGTTGCGACAACAATAAGAATGATTGTTTTTTTTCGATTATTCAATTGCCATTAATTAAATGTAAAAATAGCATTGATAAAATAATTCCAGAAAAAAATCAGGGCGATCACCACTAGTTTTAGGAAATAAAAATTCTGTTTAGCTTTATTTATAAGCAAGTACAGCAGCAGGTTATTGATAGCCAAACCTGTCACCGATACCAATAAAAATTTCATAGCCTGGTTGGCAAAGGGATGATGGTTTTGTTCAAATGTCCAGTAGCGGTTCAATAAAAAATTATTCATTACTGCAATGGAAAAGCCCAACGAATTTGAAACGTATTTATTGAACTTTAATTTTTCTTTGCAGAACCAGGTTACGGAAAAATCAATGGTCATGCCAATGATACCGGTTATTCCAAACTTTATAAAACGGGTATCAAACACATAACTCATACCGGCTGTACTGAAGAGGGTGATGGGAATGAATCAGACGTTTTTATACGTTTTAATTTGAACCACGAAAGCGGGATGGACTTTGCATTGGCATTTAAATAAACAGCGAAGACGCCGCAGCCTGTTCCAAGAGCAGCTCCAATGATTACGTCTAGTAAAAAATGCTGCGCCAGGTAAATGCGGGAATATCCAACCAGTGTAGCAGCCAGTAAAATAGTGAATTGCCAGTTTCTTTTTTTTGATAACATTACCAAAACAGTAGCAATTGCAAAAGCAGTAGTAGTATGGCCAGATGGAAAACTATGGTGATTGGCGAGTGTGACACCATCAATAAAATATAGATACTGACCATGTTCGAAAAACAAATGTGGCCTCGGAGTATCTACCAGATTTTTTATGATCTGTACTGCAACACCGGAAATTAAAAAGGAGAATAACAAGGTAGATGCTTCTTGTTTTTTCTTAAAATAAAAGAACATTACGGCAATTAAACCAACTGCAAATATTCCATCACCTACAAAAGTGTAGTTGATAAAAAACACATTCAAAGCAAAAGGATGGTAACTGTTCAATGCAATAAAACTGGCAGCTTTTCCTGAAACCAACAACAGGATGGTACAGCAAAACAATAGAATGCCCAATCCATAAAAATACCATTTGCAACTGCGTATCTGAGCGGGAATATTCATGAATTTTGATTTGAGGTTAAGTGCGCAAGCTATATCTGTTACTTTACCAAAGTATTAACAAAAGGCTAACCTATTGTTACCAAAATGATTTTGATGTTTCATTCCTGTTGCCCGTTTAAGGTTGAATTATACATTAGAATAGCTGATAATTTCATTGATTAATTAAAGATAAAACGAGTGATAGCTATATTTAGACTGATCGATCAGCATCGTTTTAGGTACTGCTTAATAAAGCGCCGGGTTACGAATTTATTTATTGGCAATGGCAAACGATAACGGTTGCCCGAGTTGTGCTTGCCGATTTTCAATGGTATTATTGTTGTCCTTTTGCAACGGGGTGATTGTTTGTGTATTTTCAGCAGGGTGAACCAAGCCCCTACCGTGACATTATTCAAAAAAAAATCCCTTCATATGGTTGGGCATTATTTGAAATACAACCAATTCGGAATTTTTAAATCGTTCAGGTAATTTTACCCATCCATCGTATGCAATGGTTCCGTTTTTATTTAAAACCATTTCATCATTTTTTATTTTACTAAAACGGTATATTCTGTGCTGGCAGAAGATCGTTATAAAATATAAACCCACCTGCGAATAATCATATCCCTTTAATCGGCTAACCCTCCAATGATGGATTTGTGGATTGTATTTCATTTTTTAATTTCTGATGTTTGCATGTGGGCTAATTTGATTATATGTTTTTTTAACTTGGTAATATCGCCAGAGGTTTCAGAGTTGCATTTATCACGGAAAATGATTTTTGTTTTTTGATTCATGGCATTTTGAAAGGATGGTAGCATTTACTCCAAATATTGATAAAATATTAAAAAGTAACCGGTGAAAGGTTTTAATGCATGGTAATAACAAACATTGCATTGTTACAACTTCCTCTATAAATGCCATGAGATTTTATAATCTCAAAAATTTTGAGCCTGATTGGTCAAAATGCCCCATTAATGAAAAATCTTTTATCAGTACTGTTATTCTATCATCCAAATGCGTAGGACATATTTAAAAAGAACGTCGGATATTTGACAATTAAAGAACACCGCAATGAAGTTTTTGCATCAGGTTTTACTTTTCGTTTTCGTAGCAACAGGTTCAAATGTGGTTGCTGAAAATAATGTGATTAGCAATCCAATGATCCCCGGCTATTTTGCCGATCCGTCGATTGTAGTGGAGAATAGTAAATTTTATTGCTATGCCACCATTGATCCCTGGGGTGGCGACAGCCTTGCATTTTGGGTATCAGATGATTTGAAAAACTTGATTCGAAAGCCGTTGAACTGGCAGACGAAACCACAGTGCACCAGCAAAACATCCAACGACAGTAAAGTGTGGTCTCCCGGTGTAATTAGGGGAAAGGATGGCAAGTACCATATTTTTGTTTCCGTTGGTAGCGAAGTGTATGCGGATGTAAGCGATTGTCCGGGAGGACCATGGAAAAATGTGAAAGCAGAAGGAGTGCCATTTATCGCCACCCAAAAAACAATCAACGTACATATCATCGACGCAGAAGTGTTTTTGGACGAGGATGGAAAGGCTTATATATATTGGGGTTCGGGCTGGGACTGGAAAGACGGTCACTGCTTTGTAGCAGCCTTAAACGAGTCGGTGGATGCTTTGGTGACCCCACCAAAAGACATCACGCCACCCGGTTATTTTGAGGCACCTCATATGCTCAAAAGAAACGAACAATATTACCTCATGTATTCTGATGGCAAGTGTACCGATAGTACTTATAAAGTTAGGTATGCTGTTGCCAACAATCCGATTGGTCCATGGGTAGAAGGGAAAAACAGCCCGGTATTGTCAAGCGATCTAGCTCGTAATATCATCGGTCCCGGCCATCACAGTATATTGTTTTACAAGAAAAAATATTACATCGTTTATCATCGCATTGCGAATGTAAAATCATTGGACGCAAAAGACTTGCTTCGGGAAATTTGTATCGATGAATTGAATTTTGATCAAGCAGGAAATATTAAAAAGGTAACGCCTTCTCAAAAAGGATTTAAGAATTTTGTTTCCCTAAAAAAACAACCGGAATAAAATAAAAAGGTAAAGCGATATGAAAAAAATAATACTGATTGCTGTATTGATTGTTGGTTGTTGGCAGGCGCAGGCACAGCAAACAATTATTCAATATTTATCCGGCACTGATAAAGACCATACAGTAGCATGGGACTTTATGGTCACCAAAGGAATGAATAGTGGAAAATGGATGACCATCCCAGTGCCTTCCTGTTGGGAGCAGCAGGGCTTTGGCACGTTCAATTACTTCCAGGATAATGAGAACCCCGATGAGCAGGGAATGTATAAACATGCGTTTAAAACAGCATCTTCATGGACCAATAATAAAATATTCATTGTTTTCGACGGCTCCATGACAGATACCGAAGTAACAATTGATGGTAAGCTGGCAGGCCCTATTCACCAGGGCGCCTTTTACCAGTTTCGATATGATATAACGGAACTGCTCAATCCTGGTACAGATCATCTGCTGGAGGTAACCGTCAGTAAAAAATCAGCCAACAATTCCGTAAATCGTGCCGAGCGCCAGGCTGACTTCTGGTTGTTTGGCGGCATCTTCCGTCCTGTTTTTTTGGAGATTGTGCCGCAAACTTTTATTGAGCGGGTAGCTGTGGACGCAAAAGCAACGGGTGTATTCGGTATGCAGGTGTTTACAAAAAATGCCGGTAAAAATCAGTCCGTAGAAATTCAGTTACAGGAGTTGAATGGTAAAAATGTAGGCCAGCCATTTAAGGTAAGTGCTACCGATAGTGTGTATCTTAAAAAGACTTTTAGCGGTATAAAAAAATGGAACCCGGAGCAACCCAATCTTTACCAGGCGGTGATTTCAATCAAAGAAGGTACCAAAACAATTCACACTATCCGGCAACGGTTTGGATTTCGCACGGTGGAATTTAGGAAGCAAGATGGTTTTTATGTGAACGATGTTAAGATTGTGATGAAGGGTGTTTGCAGGCACAGTCAATGGCCCGAGAGTGGCCGCACATTGAGCCGTGCCGTGCATTTGATGGATATTGGTTTGATAAAAGATATGAACATGAATGCGGTTCGGATGTCGCATTATCCGCCCGACCGGGAATTTTTAGATCTTTGCGACAGCCTTGGCTTATTCGTATTGGATGAACTAACCGGCTGGCAAAAAGCGTACGATACGGTGGTGGGGAGAAAGCTCGTGAAGGAACTGGTTCTGCGTGATGTAAATCATCCCTCCATTATTATTTGGGACAATGGCAATGAAGGCGGCTGGAACCGGGCACTGGATGGAGATTACGATCTATATGATCCGCAAAAGCGTTTTGTAATGCATCCCTGGGAAAAATTCAATGGCACGGAAACAAAGCATTATCCTCATTTTAATTATATCACCAATGCTGCGTTGTATGGCAACGAAGTGTTGTATCCTACCGAGTTTATGCATGGCTTATTCGACGGCGGACATGGAGCTGGTCTGGATGATTTCTGGAATGAAATGATGAAACACAGGGGCTTTGCAGGTGGCTTTCTCTGGTCGTTGCATGATGAAGGTGTAGTGCGTACCGATAAAGGAAATATCATTGATGTGGCCGGCAACCAGGCACCCGATGGCATCGTTGGTCCGCACCGGGAGAAGGAGGCGAGCTATTACACCATTAAAGAAATATGGTCGCCGGTGTATGTCAATACCAAATCAATACCCAAACAATTTGATGGTAAAATTGAAATTGAAAATCGGTATCTATATACTAATCTGCAACAATGCAAATTTGAATGGAAGCTGGTTGCATTACCTAAAGCCGGTGAAGCAAATACCCATCAAAAAATTATACAAAAGGGCATAACACCGTCACCATCGCTGGCACCAGGCGAAAAGGGATGGCTGAAGATTAAATGGGCATCTACAACAAACGCCGATGTGCTTTACCTAACTGCTTATGACCCAAAAGGTGACCGTATTTTTACCTGGAGCTGGGCATTGAAGTGGCCGGAGGATATTTCAAAACAAATGATCTCAATTGAAAAGAAGGCGGCTGTTTCAGCAACGGAATCAAACGAAACGGTAGTCATTCACTGCGATGGAATTGACTACAATTTTGATACTACTACAGGCTTTCTTCGAAATGTAATTACAGATAAGAAAACGGTGTCTTTTAGCGGCGGACCTGCACTGGCAGGAATAAAGCTTACGCTTAGCCGCTTTCATCATTATCAGCAGGGCGACAGCTATATCGTTGAGCCGGTTTATACAGGCGAAGCGATGTACGCAGCAAAATGGATTTTTAAATCTGGTCAATTACCTAAACTGGAGTATAGTTATTCTTTGAAGGGTGCAGTAGATTTTATGGGCATCACTTTTAACTTTCCGGAAGAGAAAATAAAGGGCATGCAATGGATGGGGCGTGGTCCGTACCGTGTTTGGAAAAATAGATTGAAGGGCCAGCAGTTCGGTGTTTGGGAGAAAGCCTATAATAATACCGTTACCGGTGAAAGCTGGAACTATCCTGAGTTTAAAGGTTGGCATTCTGAAATGTTTTGGGTAACCTTGCAAAATAAAGACGCCGACTTTACAGTGTACACCAGCCAGGAAAATATATTTTTAGAAATGCTGCAACCCGAGAAACCAACAGGTGCAAAGAACGACCATACCAGTCCTCCTTTCCCAGAGGGTAATATCGGCTTTATGCATGCCATTTCGCCGATCGGCACCAAGTTTCAACTTGCTGATAAACTCGGGCCGCAAAGCCAACAAAATATGCAATCGCCTTTTCCGCTTACTCCGCTGAGTGGTGTTTTGTATTTTGATTTTAGGGTGAAGTAGCCATCGCTGCAGTCAAACCACTGGTCATTCTTTTTACGGAATATTGCTTTGAAGGAGGTTGTGATTGAATTTGTTGTTCATTTTGCATTGCTCCATTTGAATTACAAAAGCTCGAAAAACAAAATTACCTTCTCCATCAAAAGGGTAATTTTGTTGTTTACAAGCGTTGGCTTTCTTTCAACAATTTTTTGATTTTGTTACGTGTTTTGGAAGAATGTCAATCTTTTTTTTTGATCGCCTCATTTTTAACAGCTAATATTAAGTTAAGTGTTAGTTGGCAATGGTGACCCGATCTGTCGGGCCACTTTTCACAAATTGACCCGTCTTTTATATTCTTAGCGTAGCTCTAATCAAAGTAGCAGTTATTATGATCAATGGCCAATGGCTTTTAAAAATTCATCTTTCTTTCTCCGGGAAATATCTACCAATTTCCCGTTTTCCAATTCTACCTGGCCACCATCTCCTTTAATGTAACGCTTGATATATTGTAGGTTGATCAGGTGAGAATGGTGCACCCTGAAAAATAGATCATCCGGCAAAAGGTCTTCAAAATCTTTTAGTGTTTTGGATGCTGTTATTTTCCGGTTATCGCTAAAATAAATGATGCTGTAATTACTCTGGGCTTCTATGTGTACAACAGTATTGATATCAAAAAAATGGAGTCCATCGAAAGCAGGAACGGCCAGTTTATTAAAATTCTTTTTAGGTTGTTGCAGATTTTGTTGCATTAGTTCTACCTGTTTGCTAAGGTTTTTATTTTCGATGTTTTCAATTTTTGAAACTGCATTTTTAAGTTCTTCTATATCCACTGGTTTTAGTAAATAATCAAAGGCCGCATACCGGATGGCTTTAATGGCGTATTGATCGTAGGCAGTGGTAAAAATGATGTGGAAATTTTTTTCACGGATTGCATTCAACATCTCAAATCCATTCATCACGGGCATTTCAATATCTAAAAAAATCAACTGTGGATGATGTATTTGAATCAATACCAAAGCTTCCCGTCCATCGGCTGCTTCTGCCACCACCTGAATATTGCTACAGTAGGAAGCCAGCTTTTCACGCAATGCCATTCTGCCTTTGGGCTCATCATCTATTATGATTGTTGTAAGCATTTTAATAAATTTTTAAATGTGCAATAATTTTAGTTCCGGTAGGTTTATTGTGATCATATAAATCGATGATTTCAATAGACGCCGTAGTTTGTTGGTTGAATAATTTTATGCGTTCTACACTCATATCCATCCCATAGGATGATTCCTTGCTTTGCCTGATTAATCTAGCGGCCTCCCTGCCAATTCCATTGTCTTGTATAATATATTGGATAAAATTATTTTCCTTTTGAATCCGGATATCAAGCAGTCCGTCATTACCCGGTTTATTTTTCAAACCATGCAAAATAGCATTCTCAACATAGGGTTGAATGATTAAAGGCGGTACTTTATAATCACTGTTCAGCAACTCGCTGTCTATGTTGATCAGGCTGGTAAATTTATTTTCGTGCCGCAGTTCTTCCAGCTCAATATACAGTTTCAGTGTGTCTACATCTTTACTGAGTAACACGGTATTTTGCTTACTGCTGTCTAAAATATTTCGGAGCAATTTGGCAAATTTATTCAGGTATAGGGTTGCATTGTATTTATCATTGCTATGTATAAAAGCATCAATACTGTTAATGCAGTTGAACATAAAATGCGGATTCATCTGTGCTTTCAATGCAGCCATTTCTGTTTCGGTTATTTTTTGTTTGGTAACCGCCTGCCGCCTTATGCCTGCGATTCTGTTTTTTACCAAAACCATTGCAATGCCAGCCAGACTAAGTGCAACTAGAATATTAAACCAGGAGGTTTGCCACCATGCCGCCTCAATAATGATATGAATGGTGGTAATCTTTTTGCTCCATACATCGCTGCTGTTGGAAGCCATCAATTGAAACGAATATTTGCCCGGCTGCAGGTTGGTGTAACTAACATAATTTCTATTGCCTGCATTCACCCAATTGGTATCCAAGCCTAACATCCGGTACCGGTAGTCGCACTCATTGTTGTTGATAAAATTGAGCACTGTAAATTCGAACGTGATGTACTGCTGCAGATGGCTTAGACGGATGGAGTTGGTAGAAGCGATGTGCTGCTGAAACTGCAATGCTGTATTAAAAATTTTGATAGATTCTATTAATGGCGCAGGCGCATATTGTGCAATTGAAAAAGCGGCAGGTTTAAAATAACTAACTCCATTGATACCACCGAAATAAAGATTGCCTGCAGCATCAACAGAAGAACATGCCGTATTAAATTCACCTGCCTGCAAGCCTTCAGACACCGGTACACGAACCATGTAATAATTGTGAGCATCTATTTTTACAAGACCAGCATTGGTGCTGCACCAATAATTACCTGCGTTATCTTTTTCAATACTGTAAACTACATTTCCAGGTAAGCCATCTGCCTGGGTAATTTTTTTAATCAGTTGATTACTGCTGCTGTTATATACTGCAATGCCGGAAGAAGACCCCAGCCAGAATATAGAATCCGTTGCGCAGATGCTGTAAATATTCTTTGAGAAATCCGACACTACTGTGATGCTGTGCAGGGATTTAACTTTTGAGCTGAATTTTTGTAATCCTAAACCAAGACAGCCAAACCACAAGTTTTCATCTGCATCTTCGTAGGTTTTATACACCACCATGTTTTTTGTATCCTTGTTACTTTCCAAATAAGTAAAGGGTTTAAATTTTTTATTTTTCAAATCAAAAAATACGACTCCGCCTTTGGCACTACTGTAGAATAACGAATCACGTTGCATTAATTTATAAACAGACTGACCTGCTGTAGTTTCGGGATAGCTGCTGTCGCTGTAGCTGGTCGATTTTTTTGTTTGGGTGTTAAAATTATAAAGTCCTGCATAGGTTGCAAGCCAGATATCTTTATCAGAGCTATTGGTAAGCCCCTGCACGGTATTGCTACCCGAAGGACCTGCGATCGGATAAAATAATTGTTCCCCTGTTTGGGTATTGAATGTTCTTAATCCTTCCAGTTGTGTTCCCAGGTAAAGGATGTTATTCAATGGAGCCAACATGCTCAGTATCATATTATGGGCCATTTTGCCAGACATCATTTCCTGCTTACGAATGATATTGAAATTTTTCCTCAAACTACCTGCAGCCGAAAAACCACCGCCACTACTGCCTATCCACATTATATGTTGCCGGTCTTTAAAAAGTGAGAGTGTAAAGTTTTTCGGCCATTCGTCCTGGTTATTGGCAGCCTCGTAAGCGTACAGCACATTTTCGTTTACTGGTTCAATGATGATGATGCCTTTGTTGCGGCTGCCAATCCATAGATTATTTTCATTGTCTGTTGCCAAAGTTCCGATCTGGCTGCTACTGCAATTAAATAGTTTTGCGTTGGGTTGATTACCGTTGCTAATTCTATAAAGACCTTTATTGGCGGAAGCTATCCATAAATCATTTTTCCAAACCAGCATATTTCTTACATCGCCCATCTGCAGATCGGGGAGTAGCAATACAGTTGAACGATCAATTGCATAGAGTTGCCCGTTGGCCACGGCAAGCAATTTGTCATTCCAGTTGGCAATTGCCATTACCCCGTCTTTTGTTGCTGGCTGCTGCAGGTACTGCTGTGTTTTTTTATCCAATGCATTGCACACAAATAATCCGTCGCTGGATGTTGAAACCGCAATTTTGTTTTTGCCCACCCCAGTGATATTGTCAATCGTTAATTTATCCAGCGAGTCAGCCTGCGGAAAATAATGGGACGCTTTGTAAAAACTATCTGCATAAATATTATAAATACACAGGCCATTCACTGTGCCAATCCACATCCAGTTATTGGTGCTGTCGAAGTACAACGATTTAATAAAGTTATTGATCAGCACGCCTCTTGTAACTGTTTCTTTATAGTAGGTACTAATTTTTCTGCCATTAAATTTGTTGAGTCCGTCTTGTGTGCCCATCCAGATGTAGCCTAAGCCATCCTGCGCAATGCAGTAGCCGCTGTTTTGCGACAGTCCATTGTTGGAAGTGTAAGAAGTAAAACTAAGTTGTTGAGAAAAAGAAAAAGTTCCCTTTAATTGCAACATTAGAAATAAAAGAAGAACCCGATAAAACATGTAGACCGTTTTGAAATATGAATTTTAAAGTTATTATTTAATCCTGTTCTGTGGTATATAAATTTAAGCTGTCTGCTATTACCGATCTTTCTGAAGAATGAATCGATGAAGACAAGAAGTTTAAACAGGCCCGATTGATACTAGTTATTAGATCACACGGTTGGTCGAAATCAAAGTTTTCGAAATCCAGCTTTCACTGATCTGTAATTACTGGCAAATACACAAACTCTTTCCGAGAGATTTTAGTCTTTTTTAGCCGTTGCCAGTATCTGTTTAGTAATTGGCTGGAATGCATATCTACCAAAGCGTTCGGCGATAAGAAACGAATCGGCAAATTGAAACATTGAACTTTGGAACAGCAAGGCGAGTTTTAAAAAAGAACGGATGAAATGCAGACGGATGATTACCCCAATTGAAAAGTACTAATTTAAAAAGACACTGCTACATTGATACTGAGAAGGAATTAATTGGAGGGGGTATAGACGGTTTGAATGAAAAAGATTTTACTTTATCTGATTAATGCAAGTTGGAAACATTTTTTAATTCCTTTCTTTTACTCACTTGATTTTCGATAATGAAAAGAACAATTCAATATTATATTTTTTTCCTGGAAAACGGTCTTTTGTTTAATTTTTTGAAACAGAAATTCTACGGCCGCTTTACCCATTTGTTGTGCCGGATGGGTAATGGAAGAAAGGGGTGGAGCCAAAAGTGGAGCCACCGTAGAATTAAAAAAACTGATCACTTTTAATTGATCAGGAATGATGATATTTAATTCGTTGCACATGGCATATAATATCAACGTATACCGCTCAACTGATGAAAACACACCATCCGGTTTGTTCTTTTGCAGAGCTTTTTTAATCGCCTCAGTGGCAATCGCCTCGTTTTCACAAAGTAAAATTTGATTGGCATCAACCTTTAAATTGTGCGCAAGGTGGGCATCCAAAAAGCCCTGTAATCTTTCATTGGTTACGGAAAGTTGTTTTGAAATGCCGAGGAATAAAATATTGCGGCAATTTTTTCCAAGTAAATGTTTGGTGGCTTCCAGCCCGCTTTCGCAGTCATTGCAGGTTATGGTTGGAATTTCTGGTTTGTCAATCACCCGGTCAAAAAAAACCACGGGCAACAGTTGTTTTAGATTTTCGATGTGACTAAAGTCTTTATCTGCACTACCGGCTACCGATATAATAACCCCGTCTACCCTGCCATTACTCAATTCATTGATGATCTCAACCTCTCTGTCATGGCTTTCGTGGGTTTGGTAAATCAATACGTGGTATTTGTTGTTGTTGGCAATTTCTTCAATTGCATTCAGCGCCAGCGTAAAAAAATAATTCGATACATCCGGCACTATTACTGCAATGGTTTTGGTAGCACCAATTTTAAGACTGGATGCCTGCGGATTGCGGTGAAAATTGATCCGCTTAACGAGTGCATTTACTTTGTCTTTTGTTTCCTGGCTAATCTGGTGACTGTTATTCAATGCCCTCGAAACAGTTGAAGGAGCTACACCTAATTGCTTTGCTATTTCTACGATGGTCATATAGAACAAAAATAACATCAAATATCAATCATTACAGAATAATTTTGCTTCCTGTTATACGAGGCTTGAAGTGGTGTATCCCACCGTTGTTATGGAGAAAAGTATTGCGTCAATTTTAAATGTTTAAAATTGTTCAGTTGGTCTGGAAAACCAAGCCCTATAACCAATGATTTATTTTCAAAAGCTTTAAGCCGGTATATGACATTTTATAGGTGCCCTTTGAAAGTATTGCGCTTTATTTTTTGTGTGCATGTTTGCTTTTAAAGTTTACATCCAATACAATAACTTTACCATTGCTTATAGCTATAGGAATATCTAATCTTTAATAAATAAAATAATACGTATGAAAAGAATGTCGATTTTAATGCTACTCGCTGTCATTTTCAACACTGGTTTTTCGCAGCAAAAATGGGAAACGCTTTTTAACGGGAAAGATTTAAAGGGCTGGAATAAACTAAATGGAACCGCAGACTATAGGGTGAAAGAAGGTGCGATAGTAGGTACTTCTAAATCTAAAACTCCCAATACATTTTTAACTACGGGTAAGCGTTACAGTGATTTTATACTTGAATTTGCTTTTAAGGTAGAAGATGGATTGAATTCCGGGGTACAATTTCGTAGTTTGAGCACCAAAGAATACAGGGATGGCCGTGTACACGGATACCAGTTTGAAATAGATCCTTCACCAAGAGCATGGAGCGGCGGAATTTATGATGAGGCCCGCAGGGGTTGGCTGTATCCAATGGAAAAAAATCCTGCATCTAAAACTGCCTTCAAGGCAAACGGATGGAATCTGGCACGGATTGAGGCCAATGGCAGCCAGGTAAGAACCTGGTTGAATGGCGTGCCTTGTGCAGATATACTGGATAATTTGCCGGAAGCTGCTGAAGGTTTTATTGCCTTGCAGGTGCACGCAATTGATAAACCAACAGATGAGGGCAAAACGGTTCAATGGAAAGACATCAGGATTTGTACACAGAATATTGGGCAATTTCTTACCCCTGCCAATGATGCTGTTTACCAGGCAAATTGCATCGACAATTCAATATCTCCCGCAGAGGCAAAGCAAGGTTGGAAATTGTTATGGGATGGAAAAACAACTACAGGTTGGAGAGGTGCTAAATTAACTGCCTTTCCGGAAAAAGGCTGGAACATTAGCAATGGTATCTTAAATGTGGTAGGCGCTGGCGGAAAAGAAAGTACCAACGGTGGCGATATAATTACCATCAAAAAGTACAAAAACTTTGAGCTCACAGTAGATTTTAAAATTACGGACAGGGCTAACAGCGGTATTAAATATTTTGTAGATACCGATTTGAATAGAGGCGAAGGTTCTTCCATTGGATGTGAGTTTCAGCTATTGGATGACCAGCTTCATCCGGATGCCAAACTGGGTGTAAATGGCAATCGCACTCTGGGTTCTTTATATGATCTAATTCCTGCACCCAAGGATAAGTTTTTCCGGAAGTCAGATTTCAATACTGCACGTATTGAGGTAAACGGGAATAAAGTAACCCATTATCTGAATGATAAAAAGACAGTAGAATATGAGCGTGGCACGCAAATGTGGAAGGCGTTGGTTGCATATAGTAAGTATTCAAAATACCCAACCTTCGGGGAGTTGGAAGAAGGTAATATTTTATTGCAGGATCATGGCGATGAAGTGTTCTTTAAAAATATTAAGATCCGGGAACTGTAATTGATAATAACAAAAATGCAATGAGAGGTTATCGTATTTGGGCGCATCTGTTAAGCTTTACAGCAGATCGTTTAACTGCTTAATAAATGAGTCAGAATCATAGCCTCCCATTCCTTCTTTTTTCAATACAATTTTCCCTTCTTTATCGATCACAATTGTGGTAGGTAAAGTTCCGCTGAAAATTGCTTTGGGCACTTCGCCTGCCTGTTTATAAATTGGAAGATTGAAATTATTTTTTTCAAGATAATCTATTGCTTTTTGCGGATCATCATCTTCATTTATCAATAGAAAGACAAATCGTTCGTCCTTTTGAAGTTTTTGGTACAAAGCAGCGATAGAAGGCATTTCAGCCCGGCATGGCGGGCACCACGATGCCCAGAAATTGATAAACACCACCTTCCCTTTTAGTTCAGAAATATTAGCGGTTTTGCCATCTTGTGTTGTGTATAGAAATGCGATGTTTTCAGGTATTTCAGCCAGGCCTTCTTTTTTGATTGTAGCATTGAAGAACCCGATTGAAATCAATCGTTGAAGCAGCCATGACTTCGCTGTTGGATTGAAAATGATTAGTAATAGAAAGCTGTAAACAATAATACTCTTCCAGTTGGTTTTTATTTTACTAAATATTGTTTGAAGGTTCATTGTTTTAATTGGTTGATTTGACGGAGGTAATTTTTAACAAGCAAATTTAGTCATTTATTACTTGGAGCTTCATTTTAGTTGCAACTGTCGGGGTATAATTGCTTTCCTTATAACCGGCTTACGTTGTTTTGGTTTATTGAAATTGTACATGATGGCAACTCTAAATCAATGCCGGCATTTAAAAGCAAATAGCAGGTAAAGCTTCGGAGATTATTTACAGCAGGAAGCTGTTATCTGTTTGTCGGATATTAGTTACGATCTCTAACTGCTCTTTAAATTTATTGGAGTAGCTACCTGGTTTTTAAATTGAATGATTACACGGATTTTATAAAAATAGTTGTAGTGATATTGACTGATTTCCAGTTCGGCTACTTATACGAATTAATCAAAAGTTCGTTTAATTATACGAATTAATCAAAAGTTCGTTTACTTATACGAATTATTTAAAAGTTCGTTCATTTATACGAATTAATTAAAAGTTCGTCTATTTATACGAATCAATATGAAAGCTGTATATTTACATGCAAGCAATTATTAACAATGGCTATTCAAGCAGTTATCACCGGAGATATAGTAAACTCCACCAAACTAAAAGCAGCTAAAGAAAAAAAGCTGCTAATGATGTTACAGGATGTATTGTCGCCTTATCAGTATGAATTTTACAGGGGCGATAGTTTTCAGGTATATCAGAAAAATGCAGCAGTTTCTCTAAAAACAGCATTGTTGTGTAGAACTGCAGCCATTTGTATATCGCCGGGTAACGATGAAAATATAGCAACCGACATTCGGATCAGTGTCGGAATTGGTGCCGTAAAAGCACCAATAAAAATGTTGAGTAATGCAAAAGGAGAGGCCTTTGTTTTATCGGGCCGAACGTTTGATGAAATTTCAAAAACCAATACCAGGCTGGCTATCAGTACGTCTAATGCACTCGCACATGAAGGACTACAGGTAATTGCAGACTATATCAATGCTATTTTTAAGGTGATGACTTCCAAGCAGGCCACCGTAATTTTTGAATTGCTCAAGGGACAAACACAGCAAGTAGTAGCTGAAAAGCTTAAGAAATCAAAAAGTACGATCCATCAGCATGTTGGTTCGGGCAGATGGGCTGAAATTGAAAAGTTATTACAGCAATTTCAAAACATTGTTAATCAATTATCATGATAATAGAAATAGTCTGGCTAACAAAATTAATACTGTCGCACCTAATCAGCGATTTTATATTGCAACCAAAAAGCTGGGTGGATGACCGTACTGAAAAGCATTTTACCTCTGGGAAGTTATACCTGCATGGACTGGTTACAGCCTTGTTGGCCTGGATAATGATCGGGTGGCAGTATTGGCTGGTGGCAATCGTTATTTTAATTACGCATACTCTCATCGATGGATGGAAATCCTATCAAAAGCCAACAGTGCTTTATTTTTTGACGGATCAGTTATTGCATTTTGGGGTGATTATTGTTTGCTGGTATTTTAGTTTTATAAAATGGCAGCAAGTAATGGACGCAATGCAGCAATTAAATCAACAGCCTGCTTTTTGGAAAACCATCACCGCCTTTGTTTTTCTAGCTACTCCAACCGGTATTTTAATTGGACAGTTTACAAGCCGTTGGCGCAATAAAATTGCGGATGCTGAAAGTCTGGCCAATGCCGGTAAATGGATCGGAATAATTGAGCGTATGGTAATCCTGATTTTTGTTATAGAGGGCCAGTATTCTGCCATTGGATTACTGGTTGCTGCAAAAGGCATCATCCGGTTTAATGAAAGAGATCGTCCCGAAATAAAAACAGAATACCTGGTGGTGGGTACTTTAATGAGTATCGGCTTTGCAATTGTAACTGGTTTATTGATTAAGCTGTAAATAAAATCATAACAATGAATGCAACAATATATCCTGGTATCGGTCAATATCGCAGCAACGAATACTATTCTCTTTTAATACTGAATTTAATAGCTGGTGGTAAATTATTGAATCAGTTAATTCAATTTGATTGCGCCAGGGTATCAACGATTTGCTTTCATTCATCAATCTGCTCTAAATAGTTTTACTATGCCCTCTATCATCAAAAATTTAATTGTACATTTTGTTTGTGCGGCTTCCGTCTTAAACCTGACTGCACAAAAAGCGCAACCTGTAAAAATTGTACGCTCTGCAACGGAAAAAAAAGTAGATGTTTTTATTGCTGGAAAATTATTCACCAGTTTTCTATATCCCGATACATTGGAAAAGCCAGTGCTTTATCCCGTGCATTCAGCGAATGGAACAGTTGTTACCAGGGGCTTCCCTTTAAATCCTCAACCTGGTGATCCTAATGATCATCCACACCACATCGGCATCTGGTTTAATTATGAAAATTTAAACGGACTTGATTTCTGGAATAATTCCTACGCAATTCCCACAGAAAGGAAAAATAAATATGGCTGGATAAAAACGGATAAAATAACAGAGCTATCAAATGGCTCAACAGGTATCTTATCTTACCATGCCAATTGGACCAATCAAAACAATGATGTGTTAATAGAAGAAAATACCCGCTTTGAATTTAGCGGAACCAAACATCAACGCATCATCGACAGAATAACAGTTTTAACGGCAACTGTAGATGCACTTTTTACAGATGTGAAAGATGGAATGCTTGGGATCAGGCTGGCGCATGCTTTGCAAATGCCAACGGATAAGGATCAGAAATTTACCGATGATAAAGGGACTGTAACCATCATAAATGGAGGAACAGATATTGTTGCAAATGGTAATTATGTAAGCAGTGAGGGAAAGCAGGGCGATGATGTATGGAGTAGCAGGGGCCGTTGGTGCAAAGTGTATGGTAAAATGGGGAATGACTCAATTAGTGTAACGATAATGGATCATCCTGCCAATCCTAATTATCCTACATTTTGGCATGCCCGTGGATATGGTTTATTTGCAGCCAATCCGCTGGGTGAAAAAGTATTTACCAATGGTAAATCATCTAAAAATCTCTCGCTTAAAAAAGGAGAGTCCGTTAGCTTTCGCTACCGGATTATTGTTGATGAAGGCAAGCAGAGTATTGCGGAGGCAGCTTTGAATAAAATGGCAGATGAATTTGGTAAATCAAAATAGATCGATTTAAATCTCTTGTTCAGTTGTCTGTATCATCCGCAAATTTGCCCGTTGAGGCAATATGGATTTGTTTGAAAGGGATATCTGGTGTGCGATACAAGTAACAATAGGGTATTCAGAATAAATAACTTTGTTGGTGATAGCTACTGCAACGTAATTTGCCTGCCTTTAATGGCACAGCTTTTTGTAACATCAATGTTCAAATTATTAACGCTTGTTGTATAAAATATCATGTCTTTTTAAATGTTATTTTTAGCGTTATTCCTTATGCTGATTATTATGAAAACACAAACGCAACAGCCAGTTTATGAATCACCGGCATATAGTATTTTCTCAAACAAAGTGATACAAGGTAAAATAGAAGCCACTGCATTATCCAATACAGAAATAGTTTCCAATTACAAAAGTCCTACCAACTAGTTTCAAAACACTAAAATCACTTTTTTTTCAGCATCAATGGTAAGGACAATGAAATGTTATCCGGTGTGAATCACCAGTTTAATTTATTGCCAGGTGCCAGTGAAACCCCGGTGGTAAAATTTGGAGAAGCATTAAAGGATCAATCAGGGGAATCCAAAACCTTTTTGCAAACTGATACGAAACTAAAAATCAGGGTGGATAGGGATCTCATCCTCATCGACTTTAAAGCAAAAGGATTTTATACCACAGTAAAGAGCGACAAAATTTATTAGGAAGACTTTAAAGGGCTGACCATGATTGTTTTTAGGATTGCACTGTTTGTTCCAGGCCACTTCCACAGGAGCAATTGGTTTGTTTCGTTTAATTGATTTCTTCATTATGTGGCGAAACTTATACTGACAATGATCGGATGGCAAAGTGATATTATGGCTTACGAGCAGGAGGAACTAGAAAAGATTGGCAATTCGAAAATTGATTTGAAGCGCCACCTCAAATCACCCGCCCTGCATAAAAAATTCTATATCTTTAATCTTCATCTTTTTCCCTGCTATGTCATTTATCATCCTTATTGTTGGTATCGGTTTGCTGGTATTATTAATTACCTGGGCCAGGCTAAATCCATTTTTGGCGTTTATTCTGGTATCAATATTAATTGGCCTCGCCAACCGGATGGACATCGCCACCATTACCAATGCCATCCAAAAAGGGGTCGGCGATTTACTCGGTTCTATCATTGTCATTCTTGGGCTTGGAGCCATGCTGGGCAAGATCATTGCAGATAGTGGTGCCGCTCAAAAAATAGCAGGCGGCTTAATGAACGTGTTTGGCAAAAAATACATCATGTGGGCACTGTTGCTGACCGGTTTCATCATTGGTATTCCATTGTTTTATGGCACCGGATTCGTGTTGGTAGTACCGCTGATTATTACGTTGTCTTATCGCTACAATATTTCTGCTGTGTACATTGGCCTGCCAATGCTGGCCGCTTTATCAGTTACCCATGGTTACCTGCCACCACATCCTTCGCCTACTGCGCTGGTAAAACAATTCAATGCCGATCTTGGTCTCACTCTATTGTACGGTCTGTTGGTAGCCATACCAGTCATATTAATTTCGGGACCGCTGTTTGCGCTCACGCTAAAAAAGTACACAGTAAAACCATTGGAAACTTTTAAGGGAAAAGATATTCCCGATGCGGAATTACCCTCTATGTTCAACAGCGTTTTTACCGCATTGCTTCCCGTGGTGTTGATTGCCATAAATACCATTGTAACGCTAACCGTGCATACACCCAATGCACTTTCAAAATTGGCGCAGGCAATTGGCGATCCTATAGTTGCCATGACCATTACATTGTTGTTTGCCTGCTACAGTCTTGGTTTAAACAAAGGCAAAAAAATAAAAGATGTAATGCAACCCATGGCAGATGCCATTAAAGACATCGCCATGATCATTTTAATATTAGGTGGTGCAGGTGGATTAAAACAGGTATTGATTGAATGTGGTATCAGCATCCAGATTGCGGATACACTCCATACCATGGATATTCAACCATTGATTGCAGCCTGGAGTATTGCGGCTATCATTAGGGTGGCATTGGGCTCAGCCACCGTTGCAGGATTAACAACCGCCGGCATTGTAGCACCCATGATACTTGCATCGGGTGCAGATCCCAACCTGATGGTACTGGCAACCGGTGCAGGCAGCCTGATGTTTTCCCATGTAAATGATCCCGGTTTCTGGATGTTCAAAGAATACTTTAATCTATCCGTAAAAGACACCATTAAAACATGGTCTTTAATGGAAACATTGGTGTCTGTAACCGGTCTAATCGTAATTTTGATGCTTAATTATTTCATTCATTGATAAATTTGTCAACATGACTCCCGACGAAAATTTTGCAGCCTTAAACTTAACGTTGCCACCTCCACCCAAACCTATCGGTGTGTACAAACCATTTTTAGTGGTGGGTAATCTCTGTTATCTTTCCGGCCATGGAACCTTTAAAGAAGATGGCTCACTCATCATCGGACGGGTTGGTAACGAACTGAATATGGAGGAAGGCAAACAGGCAGCACAGCAGGTTGGGTTGGCCCTTCTGGCTACCCTTAAACATAACCTTGGCTCCCTCAATAAAATCAAAAGAGTCATCAAAGTATTAGGCATGGTAAATTGCACCGCCGATTTTGAAAAGCATCCCTATGTGATTAATGGTTGCAGCGAATTATTTGCAAAAGTATGGGGCAATGATGATGGCATTGGCGTAAGAAGCGCCGTTGGCATGGGATCGCTTCCAGATAACATCCCGGTTGAAATTGAATGCATCTTTGAACTGGCATAAAAATGATGAACTTAGCGGTTGAGCTTTGTGCGACTTTAGTGGCGACGCTCCGTTCAACTTTGGTAACTTTGAGGAACTTTAATTGTATAATTTGTAACCATTTATTTGTTTAAAAATTAACCCATGAATTGGTACGAAATTAAAAATATTGATACCATCGATTCACCTGCATTGGTTATCTACAAGGAACGGGTTCTTGAAAATATCCGATTGCTTAAATGGATGGTCAATAATAATGTTGACCGCCTTCGTCCGCATGTTAAGACCAACAAAATTTCAGAAGTATGCCAACTGATGCTGGATGCAGGTATTACAAAATTTAAATGCGCCACCATTGCAGAGGCAGAAATGCTTGCCATGATAGCAGCGCCGGATGTATTGCTCGCTTACCAGCCCGTTGGCCCCAAAGCGGAGCGCTTTGTTAAGCTTTTAATTCAATATCCTGCTACCCGCTTTTCCTGTTTGGTTGATAATATACATTCTGCAGAACAACTGTCAAAACTGGGCGTTGAAAAAAATATTTCAATGGAGGTTTTTATAGATTTAAATACCGGTATGAATCGCACAGGTATTGTACCGGAAAGAGCTTCGTTATTGTTTGAGGCAATCGAATTATTACCCTCTATAAAAGTGATTGGCCTGCATGCGTATGATGGGCAAATACGTGATACAGATTTGGCGCACCGCAAGCAGCATATTGAACAAGGCTTTAGTAAAGTAGTCATTCTTGCAGAAACAATTAAGGCCTTCAGTGATGCCCAATTAATTATTGTTGCCGGAGGTTCGCCTACCTTTCCCATATATGCCGGAAATAGAAATGTTGAGTGCAGTCCCGGCACATTTATCTTTTGGGATTGGGGATACAAACATACCATGCCTGATGAGCCATTCGATTATGCAGCATTGGTAGTTACCAGGGTAATTTCCATCATTGATGAAACCACCATCACAACAGATCTCGGACATAAGTCAGTAGCTGCCGAAAATCCTTTACCAAGGGTGCATTTTTTAAATTCGCCCGATGCTATTCCGGTGTCACAAAGCGAAGAGCACCTCGTGTTGAAAGTGGCCAATGCAACGTTATATAAACCGGGTTCTATATTGTACGGAGTGCCGGTGCATATTTGTCCAACCGTGGCTCTTTACGAAACAGCCGTGTTGATAGAAAATAATTCAGCCATCCAGGAGTGGCAGGTGGTGGCAAGAAAGCGAAAAATTACCATTTAATAATTCGTGAATTAATAGGAGTTAATCCGGTGGACTGTGCAATCAGTCTTTCCGCAGGTAGCAAACGAAAATGTTCAATTTAAATTTGACCAGTCAGTTATTGTCATCGAATTCAATTCTGCAAAAAAGTGACTGAATACTGAAGCAAGGAGATACCTGTTACCAGTTTACAAAAGATAATTAATCTACCAATGTTTACAATTGATGCACATTTAGACCTCAGCATGAATGCCATAGAATGGAATCGTGACCTGCGTTTATCCGTACCAGAAATCAGGGAAAGAGAAAACGGCTTGACTGATTTGCCAGGCCGTGGAGGCGGTGTGGTTGCATTGCCCCAATTGCGAAAAGCTGACATCGGCTTGGTGGTAGCTACGCAAATAGCAAGGTTTGTGGCACCCGGTAACACCCTGCCGGGCTGGCATTCGCCTGAGCAGGCATGGGCCGCCACACAAGCACAATTGGCCTGGTATAAAGCGATGGAGTCCGCTGGCGAAATGGTCATGATTAAGGACCCTGCCGGACTTGAAAAACACGTTGATTTATGGATGAAAGCCGGACCTGCCAATGCAAAACCTATTGGTTATATCCTAAGTCTGGAAGGCGCCGACTCGCTGGTAAATCTTGATTATTTGCAGGTTGCACATGCCTATGGATTGCGAGCCATTGGTCCTGCACATTATGGTCACGGGCGATATGCCAACGGTACCGATGCAAGTGGACATTTAAATGAAATAGGAATCAAATTGTTGAAAGAAATGGAGCGGTTAAATATAATTTTAGATGCCACTCATTTATGCGATGATGCTTTTTGGGATGCCATGGAAATTTTTAATGGCCATATATGGGCAAGCCATAATAATTGCAGGCAACTGGTAAATCACAACCGGCAATTTAGTAATTCGATGATAAAGGCATTGATTGAAAAAGGCGCCATAATCGGTGGCGCCTTAGATGCCTGGATGATGGTGCCAGCTTGGGTTCGGGGCAAATCTTTACCGGAACAAATGCACTGCAATCTTGAGTCGATGATTGATCATATGGATCATATTTGCCAGCTTGCAGGTAATACTTTGCATGTGGGGCTGGGTACCGATTTAGACGGTGGTTTTGGTAAAGAACAAAGTCCGTATGACCTTGATACCATCGCTGATTTGCAAACTATTCCCGCATTACTGCTAAAAAGAGGATATAGCAACGCCGATATTGAAAATATAATGCATGGTAACTGGTTGCGATTTTTGAGAAATGCCTGGAAGTAACAGAATGTTTTTTACGTATTTTTCGGTTTCAGCGGGTATGAATTACAATTAAATCTTCCTAAAAAAAATTAACAACTATTTTTTTAGGATTAAAATTCACTTGTAAACCTTTGTTGGTAAAGGGTTTTTGTTTCTTTTGAACTTTCTGTTCACGTTTTACTTTTAGAAATGTTAGTAAATTTTATTTTACAAACCTGTATTTTAAATATATTTAATGAATGGAAGCTCGTTACCAAACATTGCAAACTATATTTACCATCACCCGGCATGATCCTCATCCCGCATCTTACCCCTGTAGGCCAAGAGAAATTATTTTAAGGCAATTTCAGGACTGGAGCATAATCCAGCAGCATTTAAAGTTGTTGGAGCAGGATGGATTGGTTGTAACAAAACAACTGGATACGCTCATCATCACTATTACCGAAGCAGGTATCGAAAAAATCTTGTCAGAAAATTTTGATTACCAGCAATCTTAACCAGCCTCATAAAATATAGAAAGTCATTAATTTCACATTACTCGTAACATCACTATAGAGATTTAGTATGCAACAAAACAGTACGCTGAAGAAACTTGCAGAAAAGTTGCAATTGAGTGTGTCTACCGTTTCAAGAGCCTTAAAAAACCATCCGGATATTTCTGCTGAAACGAAAAGGAGAGTAAAGGAACTGGCAGAAGTAATGGACTACGAACCCAATAGTTTTGCCGTTCACCTGCGCAATAAAACCAGCAATATTTTTGGCATCATGGTGCCTGCTATCAATAACTTTTTTTATGATTCTTTTATTGCTGCAGTAGAGCAGGACGCAAGGCTGCACCAGTATTCTGTACTCATTGTGCAGTCGGGTGAAAGTGCAGAAGCAGAGTCTGTTAACCTAAAACTTCTGAAAAATAACCGGATCGCCGGCATATTTGTTTCCATCACACAGGAGACAAAAAATATTGACCTTTTTTTAAAACTACAGGAGCAAAATATTCCCGTTCTTTTCTTTGACAGGGTGCCGGATTATGAAGTGTGTAATAGGATTTGTATGGCGGATAAAACCGCTGCAAATATTGCTGCATCGGCATTGATAGCTAAAAATAAAAAAAATGTACTGGCATTATTCGGACATCTTAATCTATCCATTTCAAAAAAAAGACTTCAATCTTTTCAACAAACATTTACCAGCAATGCCCCTGGGACCAATCTAATCATTGGCTTTCCGCTTAGTGTGGAAGAAGCTAAAAATATTACCTTAAAAGCACTTGGAGAAAGCGAGCGACCGGATGCTATATTTTGCATGGTAGATGAAATATTGATTGGTGCTATGCAGGCTGTTTATCAAATGGGTTTAAAAGTACCCAACGATATTGCAGTTATTTCTATCAGCAACGGATTTATTCCCACTATTTACAATCCCGCCATTACCTATGTAGAAACCAGTGGTTATAAACTTGGGAAACTTGCCTTTAAACGCATGATGAGTTGCATCAAAGGCAATACATTTCTTCAGGAAATAACCCTCGAATCTATGCTGGTTGAGGGCGGCTCCTTATAAAGTAGCTAAAGTGTAAATGCTTGTCCGGCTGCAATTTCTCCCGTCAGATCTTTAATCTAAGCCTGTATTTTTCAATGAAGCCAACCAAGCCAATCACCAAGAAGCCAATTGCAAAGGATCGTATTAATCCACCGATTCCCTGGTTTAAAAACGCAGGATAGTTAAAATGTATCAGGCTAAAAATCGAATAAAGGAAGTAGGGCATTAGGTAACAGGTAAGCGTACTTGTACCGCCAGGTCTTATTAAATGAAACCAGTTTCTTTTGTCTTTTATGTCAATCAACCAGACCAGTATTTCAAAAATCAAGAGGCTGATTCCGGTGCAGATAAAAAAACAAGCCGGCGTAGCATGTATCTTGGAAATACCACCGGAAAAAGGGCGAATGAAGAAACCTGCCAAGATGAAAAATACAGCAGATGAAGTAAGTACCAACCATAAAGATGCATCATTTCCTTTACCAGCCATTTTTTCATAGATGCCTGCAACCGCCATTCCAGCCATCACCAAAGTAACGGATGAGGCATCGCCAATAACGAAAAGATGAAGATCTATTAGTTTCAGATGAGTGGAGATATTGATTAAAATAAAAATAGCAAGACAGCTCAAAAGGAAAGATAAATTCCCTTTCGTTAAAAGAAAAATAGTAGCGCAAACCAGGTAGGCCCAGCAAATAATGCCAAGTATTCCCCACCATTCCGGTTGCATCCCATGGGGTGCTGTTGGGTTGCCGCCTTTAAAAAGGAAAGCCATCAAAAACAGTAAAAGAATACCACCGATAACCAAACTGTATTTTTTTCCTTTTGCAATCGTTGCAGGATAGTCGAGCCAAATCAGAAAAAACCCAATTGTGGTAAGGATGGTCCAGACAGATTTTGGTAATGCTACTGTAGCACTATAATTTTCTCCGTTTACATGAAAAAATCCCATTATCAGCAAAGCAAGTGAACGAGTAATAATGTAACCAGCTATCTTGAAAAATGACTCTCTTTTTTTTAGCCTGTTTTTAATAGCAAATGGAAGGGATAGGCCCACAATGAATAAAAATGCAGGAAAAACGGCGTCAGCAAAACCAAGCCC
>Ga0105044_10000389_pt1 | contig 53688 bp, 47 predicted proteins | sample MAT01_FD_78092 | JGI IMG/M metagenome (GOLD analysis project Ga0105044, IMG submission 78092) | Freshwater microbial communities from Lake Fryxell liftoff mats and glacier meltwater in Antarctica - MAT-01 | ecosystem: Environmental > Aquatic > Freshwater > Ice > Liftoff microbial mat | place...
AAATGGCCGAGGGCTTCCGCGCCGTGCGCCACGCCGAACTCGAGCTCGTCGGCCAGTACCGCGCGAGCGAACACGACACGGCCCTGAGCGGGCTCGACTGGCGCCAGTTCAGCGACGCGGAATGGGCCCTGTGCCCGCCTGTCGTCGCCGTCGGCGGCGACGGCGCGATGTACGACATCGGCTTCCAGAACCTGTCGCGGGCGATGGCCTCCGGCATGCCGATCAAGGTGCTGGTGGTCGACACGCAGGTGTATTCCAACACCGGCGGCCAGGCCTGCACCTCGGGCTTCCTCGGCCAGATCTCCGACATGGCGCAGTTCGGCGCAGCGGCGCAGGGCAAGCAGGAACCGCGCAAGGAAATCGGCCTGATCGGCATGGCGCACCGCACGACCTACGTCATGCAGAGCACCATCGCGCACGCCAACCACATGATCGAGGGCTTCATCCGCGGCCTGCGGGCGCGGCGCCCGGCGCTGTTCAACCTCTATACCTCCTGCCAGCCCGAGCACGGCATCGCCGACGACGTGAGCACGCGGCAGGCGAAGCTGGCGGTCGAGTCGCGCGCCTATCCACTGTTTCGCTACGACCCGGCGGGCGGCGCGACGCCGCAGGCGTGCTTCGACCTGCAGGGCAACCCCGCCCTCGACGCCGACTGGCCGACGTACACCCTCACCTACCGCGACGGCGATGCACAGCGACAGATGGAGCTGCCGCTCACCTTCGCCGACTTCGCCCTCACCGAGGTGCGCTTCCGCAAACACTTCCGCGCCGCGCCGCCGGACACCTGGAGCGAGGCGATGGTGCCGCTGGCGGAGTTCCTCGCCCTCGACGCCGAGGCGCGCGTCGGACGCTTCCCCTACGTCTGGACGGTCGGCCGCGACCAGGCGCTGTCGCGCCTGCTGGTCGACCAGGTGATCGTCGCCTCCTGCGAGGACCGCCGCGATTTCTGGACCATGCTGCGCGCCCTCGCCGGCCACGGCGTCGCCTCGCGCCAGGCGCTCGAACAGGCGGTGCGCGAGGAGGTGGTCGGCAAGGTGGTGGCGGGCATCCTGCAGCTCGCCGGCGGAGCCGGCGACGGGCTGCGCGCGCTGGCCGGCGGCGCCGGCGCGCCGGCCACGCCCGTGCGCGGCGGCCCGGCGGCGACCGGCGCGGCGGACTATCTGGCGCCGTGGCTCGACAGCGACGCCTGCACCGCCTGCGACGAATGCATGAAGATCAACCCGAAGATGTTTGCGTACAACGCCAACCACAAGGCGCACATCCTCAATGCCGACGCCGGGCCCTACCGCGACCTGGTGCTGGCGGCGGAGAAGTGCACCGCGCAGGTCATCCACCCCGGCCTGCCGCGGCGCCGCGACGACAAGGACGTCGAGAAGTGGATCGCGCGCGCGACGCCGTTCAACTGACGCGATGGACCTGCTGGGGTTGAAGACCTTTCGCCACGGCGTCCACCCGCCGGAGGCGAAGGACGACACGCGCGCGCTGCCGATCCGGCAGTTCCCGTTCGCGCCGCTGCTCGTCGTGCCGCTGCTACAGCACATCGGCGCGCCGGCGCTACCCCTCGTGCACGACGGCCAGGAGGTGATGCGCGGCGCCTCCATCGCGCGGCCGGACGGCCGCCTCTCGGTGGCCATGCACGCGCCCGCCTCGGGCGTCGTGCGCCGCGTCGCGCTGGCGCCGAGCATCAGCGGCCGCATGGTACCGGCGGTCTACCTGGAGCCGTTTCCCGGCTCGACGCAGGAGGTCGCCGAGGGCGCGCCGTGCCCCCTCGACGCCGCGCCGGCGGTGATCCTCGCCGCCATCCAGGCCGCCGGCATCGTCGGCCTCGGCGGCGCCGGCTTCCCGACGCACGTCAAGCTGACGGTGCCGCCGGAGAAGGCGGTCGACGCGCTGATCGTCAACGGCGTCGAGTGCGAGCCGTACCTGACCACCGATCATCGCGTCATGCTCGAACAGCGCGACGACGTCTTCACCGGCCTGCGCTACCTGCTGGCGGTGAGCGGCGCCCGCCGCGCCGTCATCGCCGTCGAGGCCAACAAGCCCGACGCGGCGGCGCACCTGCGCGCCGGGCTGCCCGCCGACCTGGCCGCGACGGTGGCGGTCGAGCTGCTGCAGGTGAAGTATCCGCAGGGGGCGGAGAAGATGCTGGTCACCGCCCTGCTCGATCGCGAGGTGCCGTCCGGCGGCCTGCCGCTCGACGTCGGCGCCCTGTGCATCAACGTCGCCACCACAGCCGAGATCGGCCGCCTGCTGCCGCACGGGCGCGGCATCGTCGAGCGCGTCGTCACCGTCGGCGGCCCGGCCGTGCAACGCCCGGGCAACTACCGCGTGCCGATCGGCACGCCGCTGCGCTTCCTGCTCGACACCGTCGGCCTCAGCGGTGACGTCAACCGCGTCTTCCTCGGCGGGCCGATGATGGGCCAGGCGGCGCCGAGCCTCGACATCGCGGTGACCAAGGGTGTCTCGGGAGTCATCGCCTTCACCGACCACGAAGCGGCGCGGGCGACACGCCGTGAGTACCCGTGCATCCGCTGCGGCTACTGCCTCGACGCCTGCCCGATTTTCCTCGATCCGGCGGCGTTGCACGCCCTGGCGCGCAACGAGGCGTACCCGCGCATGGCCGCCGAGGAACATCTGCTCGACTGCTTCGAGTGCGGCGCCTGTGCCTTCGTCTGCCCGGCGCATCTGCCGCTGGTGCAACAGTTCCGGGTCGCCAAGGCGGCCCTGCGCAAGGCGGCGCCGGCCGCGATGGCATCCTGATGACCGGCCGCGCGTCCACCCTGGAGATTCGCACCGCGCCGCACGTGCTGAGCGGCTACGGCGTCGACGCGATCATGTTCAACGTCGTCGTCGCCCTGCTGCCGACGACGGCGTTCGGCATCTACGTCTTCGGCCTGCCGGCGGCGCTGACGATCGGCGTGGCGCTGGCCGCGTGCCTGCTCACCGAGCACGCGGTCTGCCGCGTCGCCGGGCGGCCGTCGACGCTCGGCGACTGGTCGGCGGCCATTACCGGCCTGCTCTACGGCCTCACCCTGCCGCCCGGCCTGCCGCTGTGGATGACCGCCCTCGGCGGCGTCGTCTGCATCGGCCTCGGCAAGGCGCTGTTCGGCGGCCTTGGCCGCAACCCGTTCAACCCGGCCCTGGTCGGGCGCGCGGTGCTGCAGGCGGCCTTCCCGGTGGCGATGACCAGCTGGCTGCCGGCCTTGGCCCCCGACCGCTTCGCGGCGCTGCCGCCGTCGACGCTGACGCTGCCGTTCACGACGCCGCTGTACGACGTCGTCACCGGCGCGACGCCGTTGGCGCAGTGGAAGTTCGGCCAGGTGCTGACCGACAGCGGCGCCCTCGCCATGGGCATGGTCAGCGGCTCGAGCGGCGAGACCAGCGCCGTGCTCATCCTCGCCGGCGGCGCCTGGCTGGTGGCGCGCAACATGATGAGCTGGCGCATCCCCCTCGCCGTGCTCGGCAGCGTCGCCCTCGGCGCCGCGCTGCTGCACCAGCTCGACCCCGCGCACTACGCCCCGGCGTCGTTCCACCTCTTCTCCGGCGGCCTCATGCTCGGCGCCGTGTTCATGGCCACCGACATGGTCGCCTCGCCGATGACCGCCCTCGGCGCGTGGCTCTACGGCGCGCTGATCGGCGTGCTGACGCTGGTCATCCGCACCTGGGGCGGCATGCCCGAAGGGGTCATGTACGCGATCCTGCTCGCCAACGCGGTTTCGCCGCTGATCGACCGCGTGATCCGCCCACGCCGCTACGGCAGCCGGGGGGCGCCCGCATGAGCGACGCCGCCCCGCCGCTGCCGGCGCCGACCAGCGCCTGGCACATGTATCGCGCCATGGTCGGCATCGGCCTCGTCTGCGGCCTGTTGATCGTCTCGGCCTTCGTCCTCACCGGCCCGATCATCAGCCGCAACAAGGCCGCGGCGCTGCAACGCGCCATCCTCACCGTCGTGCCGGGGGCGCACACAGCGCGCACCTTCCAGCTCGGCGACGGCGGACGCTTCCAGCTCGTCACCCGCGCGGCGCGCGGCGCGCCGCTCGTCTACGGCGCCTACGACGCCGCCGGACACCTCGTCGGCGTCGCCGTCGAGGCGCAGGGCATGGGTTATCAGGACGTCATTCGCATCCTGTACGGCTACGCCCCGGCGCGCGACGCCATCGTCGGCCTGGCGGTGCTCGACCTGCGCGACACGCCCGGACTCGGTGACCGCGTCGAGCACGACGCGCAGTTCCTGCGCAACTTCGAGCAGCTCGACGTGCGTCTCGACGCCGACGGCGCGGCGCTGGCGCACGCCCTCGCACCCGTCAAGCCCGGCGCCAAGCACGAGACCTGGCAGATCGACACCATCACCGGCGCCACCGTCACCTCGAGCGCCGTGGCCGGCATGCTGCGCGACAGCGCCGCGGTCTGGATCCCCCGTATCCGCCGCCACCTGGCGGATTTCGAGCGACAGGAGTGAGTCGTGTCCGTTGATCCCATCGAACCCACCGCGACGCTCGGCGACGAGTTCTTCAAGGGCATCTGGCGCGAGAACCCGACCTTCGTGCAGGTGCTCGGCATGTGCCCGGTGCTGGCGGTCTCGAACAGCGCCCGCAACGCGCTGGCGATGGGACTCGCCACCACCTTCGTGCTGGTCGGCTCGAACGCCGTCGTCTCGGCGCTGCGCCGCTTCATCCCCAACCAGGTACGCATCACGACGTATATTCTCATCATCGCCACCTTCGTCACCGTCGTCGACTACGTCATCCAGGCGATCAGCCTCGACCTGTACAAGGCGCTCGGCGCCTTCATCGCCTTGATCGTCGTCAACTGCTTCATCCTCGGCCGCGCCGAGGCCTTCGCGGCGAAGAACCCGGTGCTGCCGTCGATCGTCGACGGCCTCGGCATGGGGGCCGGCTTCTGCTGGGCCTTGCTGTGCATCGGCGGCGTGCGCGAGATCCTCGGCAGCGGCAGCCTTTTCGGGCTGCCGCTCTTCCACGCCGGCTTCCAGGGCGCGACGCTGATGCTGCTGCCGAGCGGCGGCTTCTTCACCCTGGCGGGCTGGATGCTCCTGCTCAACGCCCTGCGACAGCGCCGGGCGCGCCGCGCCGCCGCGGCGCCGCTGGCGCTGGTGGAGGGCCGATGAACACCGAACCGCTGTGGGCCATCTACGTCAACGCGACGCTGATCAATAACTTCGTCCTGGCGCTGTTCCTCGGCATCTGCCCGTTCCTCGGCGTCTCCAACAAGCTCGACACCGCGGCGCGCATGGGCGCGGCGGTGACCTTCGTGCTGGTGGTCAGCTCCGCCTCCGCCTTCGGCATCGAGCGCCTCCTGACGGCGCTCGATGCCAGCTACCTGCGGCTGATCGCCTTCATCGCCGTCATCGCCTCGACCGTGCAGTTGGTCGAGATGTTCATCAAGAAGACCAGCCCGTCGCTGTTCCGCGCGCTCGGCATCTACCTGCCGCTGATCACCACCAACTGCGCCATCCTCGGCCTGGCGCTGTTCCAGACCAACAAGGGGTACGGCTTCGCGCAGTGCCTGGTGTACGCGCTCGGCGCCGGTAGCGGATTCACGTTGGCGCTGGTGCTGATGGCGGGGCTGCGCGAGAAACTCGCCCTCGGCGCGGTGCCCGACGTCGCCCAAGGCACGGCGCTGGCCCTGCTCCTCGCCGGCCTCCTGTCGGTCGCCTTCATGGGCTTCGGGGGACTGAGCGGATGACCGTCCTCGCTACCTATGCCACCGGCGTCGGCGCCGCCGTACTGGTCGCGCTCGCCTGGGTGCGCGTGCAGCAGGCCTGGCGGCAGACGTTCCCGGAGCGCCTGTACGACGCCGATGCCCTGGCCGGACGGATGGGCTGTCTGGGCTGCGCGCGTCCCGAACCCTGCGCACACCGCGAGCAGAGCGGCGCCTGCCGCCGCGAGGAGGAACGATGAGCCTGCCCGTCATGCGCCTGTCCGACTACGCCAGCGCGGCGCGCTACCCCGCCACCGTGCTGGGCACGACGCGCCTCACGCCGGTCGCCGCCGTTGAGGTACGCGAGTTGGTGCTCGAGATCGACCGCCCGCACCTGCCCTACCAGGTCGGTCAGAGCATCGGCGTCTACGCGCCCGCCCCGCCGGCCTCCGGCGCGGCACACCACTTCCGCCTCTACAGCGTCGCCGACCTGCCCGAAGCCGCTCGCGACGGGCGGCCGCGCATCGTCATCTGCGTGCGCCGCTGCACCGGCATCGATCCATACAGCGGCGAGGAGTTTCCCGGTGTCGCCTCGCACTACCTGTGCGACCGGCGGCCCGGCGACGTGCTCAGCATCGGCGGCCCCTTCGGCATTCCCTTCGAGGTCCCCGAGGAACGCGACGCGACGCTGATTCTCATCGGCAGCGGCACCGGCATCGCCCCCTTCCGCGCCTTCGTCAAACACCTCTACCGCGACGTCGCCGACTGGCGCGGCCACATCTGGCTGCTGTACGGGGCCCGCAGCGGCCTCGAGCTGCTGTACATGAACGACGAGCGCGACGACTTCACCCAGTACTACGACCGCGACACCTTCCAGGCCTTCAAGGCCCTCAGCCGCCGCCCCAACTGGGCCGACCCGATCGGCTGGGACGGCGCCCTCGCCGAGCGCGGCGCCGAGCTCTGGCGCCTGCTGGGCGAGGCGAAGACGTACGTGTACATCGCCGGTCTGGAGGCGACGCGCGCCGAGCTCGACGCCGTGTTCGCCGGCCTGGCGGGGTCGGCGGAGAAATGGGCCCGCCGCAAGGCCGAGCTCAGCGCCGGCCGGCGCTGGGTGGAGCTGCTGTACTGACCGCGCCGCGCCCGGCCGCGGCGAGCAGCCCGGCGGCGCGCAGCCAGTCCTCGGTGCGCCGCATGCCGTCGGCGAGCGCGACGCGCGGCGCGTAGCCGAGCCGCCGGCGCGCCTTCTCGATCGAGACCCCGGCCTGCTTGCTAAGCATCAGCATGGTCTGCGGACTCGCCTCGCTGGGCCGCCCGCGCAGGCGGCCGGCGAGCTGCATGAGACGGGTCAGGCGCACGGCGGTGGCGGTGGAGACGCAGCGCGGCGCACCGACGCGGCCGGCCCAGCGCACATGGTGGGCGAAAAACTCCGCCGTCGCGACCGGCTGACCGCCGGAGAGATTGAAGATGTGGCCGGCGCCGGCGGCGAGGCCGGCGGCGCGCACGATGCCGTCGACCAGGTCGTCGACGTACACCGGGTTGAGCAGGCCACGGCCGTGCGCCGGCAAGAGGAAGCGGCCGGCGCGGATCATCTCCAGCGGCAGCAGCACCCAGGGGCGCGAGCCCGGGCCGTACACGTCGCTCGGCCGCACGATGGTCCCGGCGATCTCGCCGGCGGCGTGCGCGGCGAGCAGCGGATGCTCGCTGGCCGCCTTGGCATCCTGGTAGCTGCTGCCGCTCAACACCGTGATCGGCGCGCGTTCGTCGGCCTCGTCCGTGTGGTGCCAGCCGTAGGCGCCGCACGACGACACATGCAGGACGCGCTGCGCGCCGCCGGCGACGGCGGCGTCGATCATGTGCCGGACGCCGGCGACGCTGATGCGGCGATAGAGCGCCGGCGCGGCCACGTTGGACACCACGGCGGCGGTGTTGACGACCAGGTCGCTGCCGCGCGCGTGCGCCTGCCACGGGCCGGGCGCACCGAGGTCGCCGGCGACGACGTCCCAGGCGGGATCGGCGCGTACGTCCATGCCGCACACCGCCGCGCCGAGCTGGCGATAGCGGTGCAGCAGGGCGCGGCCGATGAAACCGTTGGCGCCGCTGACGAAGACGCGGCGCGGCACGGGCACCGCTGCATCGACCGGCATCGCCGCCCCCTCAGTAGCTCGCCGTGCTGCGCGTCTTGCGGAATTCCTCGAAGCCCGGCGGGCGGGTGTTGAGCTCCGCGTCGATCTGCACGTGCACCACCGCCGGCCGCCCGGCGGCGATGGCGCGCTGCAGCGCGGGGGCCAGGGCCTCGTGCTCCTCCACGTACTCGCCGTGGCAGCCCATCGCCTCCGCGACGGTGTCGTAGCGCACCGGAGCGAGATCGATGCCGCGGCGCGCCCACGCCTCGGGGCCGAGGCCGGCGTAGGTGAAGGCGGTCTTCTCCATGCCCCAGGCGTCGTCGACCGCCACCACCACCACCAGCGGCACGTCCTCGCGCGCCGCCGTCTCGAGCTCCATGATGTTGAAGCCCATGGCGCCGTCGCCGCTGATCAGGCACACGGGACGCTGCGGCGCCGCCAGGCGGGCGCCGATGGCGAACGGCAGGCCGGTGCCGAGGTAGCCCATCTTCACCGAGTACAGGAAGCTGTGCGGACGCAGGATGGGATGGAAGGCCACCGCCGTGAGCGTCGTGTTGCCGCCGTCGAGCACCGTCACCGCCTCGGCCGGGAAGCACTGCCGTACGGTCATCATCATGTGGCCCGGATTGACGCCACGGCGCGGCGAGGTGGCCAGGTACTCCATGCCGCGCGCCATCGTCTGCGCGCTCGCGTCGCGGTAGCGGGCGAGATCGGCCATGGCGGCGCGCGGCGGGCCGGCACGGCGGACCGCCTCGAGCAGGGCCGCCAGGGCAGCGCGCGCGTCGGCGACGATCGGCACGTCCACCGGCCGGTTGAGACCGATCGACATCGGGTCGACGTCGATCTGAATGGTCGTCTGATGGTCCGCGTCGCCCCACAGCGGCGGCGCGCCCCAGCCGTCGTACTCGCCGAGGCGGCAGCCGACGATCAGCACGACATCGGCCTCGCGGCGCGCCAGCCCGGCGCCGGCCATGTCGAAGGGATGGAAGTAGTGTGGATGGTCCTCCGGCACCGTGCCGCGCGCGCCGAGGCTGACGCTCATGCCGGCGCCGAGGTGTTCACCCAGCGCCAGCAGGTCGGCGGCGCCGTCGGCCCAGCCGACACCGGCGCCGGCATGGACGTACGGGTGCCGCGCCCCGGCGAGCAGCGACGCGGCGAGCGCGATGGCGGCGGGATCGCCGCTGCCCAGGTGTGTGACGCGGTAGCGCGCCGCCGGGTAGATCGGTGGCAGATGATCGGCGTCGATCGACTGCGCCAGCAGCTCGTCGGGGATCTGCAGGAAGGCCGGCCCCGGTCGCCCGCTCAGGGCGGCGCGGAAGGCGGCGCGCACCATCTCCGGCAGCCGCTCCCACTGGCGCACGGTGGCGGCGTACTTGGTGATCGGCCGGGCCATGGCCTCGGTGTCGGCGGCCTGCCAGGCGCCGCCTCGGTTGGGATCGGTGCGCAGGCGCGCCCGCGTCGTGCCGATGGCGACGATCGGATGCCCCTCGCCGTGCGCGCTGACCAAGCCGGCAAGCATGTTGCCGGTGCCGCAGGCGGGGTTGGCGAGCACCACGCCCGGCCGTCGCGCGATGCGCGCGTAGCCCTCGGCGAGATGCACGGCGGCCTCCTCGTGGCGGCAGTTGATGTAGCGGATGCCGTAGGCGGGCAGCGGCACGACGATCGGCACGTGCGCGCCGTCGATGATGCCGGCGATCAGCTCGACGTTTTCGGCCTGCAGGCAGCGCACCAACAGCTCGCCCACGGTGATCTGACTCATCGCTCGCCCCCGTCTCTGGTAGTCCGGCGGGAACATAGCAGAGGGCGCAAGGGGCGCCGCCCCGGCCTCGCCATCCGGGCGGGAATGTGGAAGGGGCTGCGTATGGCAGGCAAACGCGCGGCCGCGGCGCTGGCGGACGAACCTTACATCAATCTGGCCACCTTCCGGCGCAGCGGCGCGGCGGTCGAGACCCCGGTGTGGTGCGCGCCGCTCGACGGCAAGCTCTACGTCGTCACCGACGGCACCTCGGCGAAGGTGAAGCGGATTCGCGCCACCAAGCGCGTCCGCGTCGCGCCCTGCGGCGTGCGCGGCGCGGTGACGGGCGCGTGGGTCGAGGGGCGCGCGCGCATCGTCACCGACGCGGCGCTGGTCGCCCGCGCCCACGCCGCCCTGGTCGAGAAGTACGGCTGGCAGATGTGGCTGCTCGACACCGGCTCGCGGCTGTTCGGACGCTACGCGCGGCGCGCCTACCTCGAGCTGACCCTGGCGTGACGCGTCGGCTCGTCGCCCTGCTGCGCCTGCCGGTCGACGACTACCTGGCGGCGCTCGACGTCTTCCTGCGCGGCATCTCCGTGCCGAGCGGGCTCGCCGCGCTGCTGGCGGCGCTGGCCTGCTGGTGGATCTACCTGCCCGTGCACGAACTGCTGCACGCGCTCGGCTGCGTCGCCGGCGGCGGCAGCGTCACCCGCCTGGAGATCGACGCGATCTACGGCGCCGCCTGGTTGCAGCGCCTCTTCCCCTTCGTCGCCGTCGGGTCAGCCTACGCCGGCCAACTCACCGGCTTCGACACCGGCGGCAGCGACCTCACCTACCTGCTCACCGACGCCCTGCCCTACGCCCTCACCATCCTGCTCGGCGTACCGCTGCTGCGCGCCGCCGGGCGCCGCCACCCCGGCGTCGGCCAAGCGGCCCTGTTCGGCGCCGCCCTGCCGCTGGCTCTGGTGCCGTTCGGCGCGCTGGCCGGCGATTATTACGAGATGGGCTCGATCATCGTCTCGCGCCTGACCGCACTTGTCGTAACCGACTTCCCATTGGAGCGCTGGCGCGGCGACGACCTGCCCCTGCTCATCGAGACCCTGGCGGGCCAGGGGCTGAGCGGCCTGGATGTACTCGGCCTGAGCCTGTCGACATTGCTCGGCGGGGCACTGGCCTTCCTCACCTACGCCGCCGGCGTCGCTTGGTCGCGCCTGCTGGAGACGGCGCCCTCTGCCACCTCCGCGTCGCCGCGTTGAAGTCTTCGCCGGCAGACCAAGGCTCACCATCGCCGTCCCGCGTCCGCCCCTGACGCCCGCCGCGAACTCTGCTACAGCGGCGGCATGCACAACTTGAAGAAGCTCTGCGTCGGTACCAACTTTTCACCCGAGGCCGATCATGGGCTGGGGGCCGCGGCGGCGCTGGCGCGCGCCACCGGTGCGCACCTCGACCTGGTGCACGTCGTGCACCGCCCGCCGCTCTACGAGCGCGTGCTGCTCAAGGAGCAGGGGCTGGTGAAAGACCTCGAAGTGCAGGCCCTCAAGCACCTGCGCGCGATCGGCGCCGGGCCGATGTTCGCCGGCCTGTCGATCGAGTGCCACGCCCGCCACGGCGCGCCGTTCGCCGAACTGATCGCCTTCGCCCTCGAGCAGCGCGCCGACCTGCTGGTGGTTGGGGCGCGCAAGCGCAGCGGGCTGACCGATCTGCTGCTCGGCAGCACCGCCGAACGCGTCTTGCGCAAGGCCGCAGTGCCCGTCCTGCTGGCCAAGGCGGCGCTCGCCGACCCACCGCGCTGCATCCTGGCGCCGACGGACTTCTCGTCCGCCGCCCAACCGGCGCTCTTGGAGGCCATCGCGCTGGCGCGTCACTGGCGGGCGCGCCTGGTGCTGCTGCACGTCATCGAGCCCATCGTGCAGGCCTACTCCTGGGCCACCGACCTCGCCGGCGGCGAGATCTTCATCATCGAGCCCGAGGAGCTGCAGCCGGAGTGGGATGCGCTGGCGAAAGAGCTGCCGCTCGACGGCGTGCAATGGGAGCAGCGCACGATCAAGGGCGACGTGGCGACGACCGTCGCCGCCCTGGCGCGCGAATTGCCCGCCGACCTGGTGGTGCTGGGCACGCACGGGCGGACCGGAATCGCCCATGCGCTGCTCGGCAGCGTCGCGGAAGCCACCGCGCGCAACGTCGACGGGTGCCTCCTAGCGGTGCGGAGCGGGACGGAGCCGTTCGCCCTGCCGTGAGCGGGGCGCGGAGCATGGGGGGCGCGGCCACCGCCGCGCCCCCCATGCGACCGTTTTCGATCGGGGCGGCGCCGGCCGCCTCAGCGCTTGTCTGGGATGCGGATGGTCAGCACCGGGCACGGCGCGGTGCGCACGACGCGCTCGGCGACGCTGCCCATGAGCGCGTGCACGAAGCCGGTGCGGCCGTGCGTGCCCATGACCACCAGATCCGCCTTCAGCGTCTTCGCCGCGTCGACGATCGCTTGGTACGGCGTCCCCGTCTGCATCAGGGTGCGCAGGCGGATGTGCTTCTTCGCGTAGCGCGTCTGCAGCTTCTCGAGCTGCGCCTTGCCGGCCTTCTTCTGCTCCTCGATGAGGCCTCCGACGGCGCCGGCCGCGGCCCCAGCCAGATCGGGCACGGCATAATAGATCGGCTCGATGACGAACAGCGTCAGCAGCTCGGCGCCAAGCGGCTTGGCGAAATCGGCGGCGTAATCGAGCGCCTTCATCGAATAGGGTGAAAAGTCGATCGGGACCAGGATGCGCTTGATCTTCGCCATGGCAGCTCCTCGTGTGTCGGGTCAGTGGGTGCAGACGTCGGTACAGCAACCCGTGGGCCGCCGCCGATTCGCCGACCGCACAGGCCCCTGCGGATGCCACTTCGCAAGCATGGGAATCAATCCAGGCGTACCTGTTCCAGGTGGCGCGGCACCACCGCGGTCCATCCCAGACGCGTCTCGATGGCGCGCTCGAGCGCCAGCGCCGCAGCCGCCTCGCCGTGCACGACGTACACCGTCTCCGGCGGTCGCGGCGCCGCGGCGAGCCAGGCCAGCAATTCCTCGCCGTCGGCATGGACCGAGAAGGCCGGCACATGCACCACCTCGGCATGCACGGCGACGTAGCGGCCGAGCAGCTTGAGCGACCGCGCCCCCTCGAGCAGCGCCCGGCCGCGCGTCCCAGCGGCCTGGAAGCCGGCCAGCACCACGGTGTCGTCGCGGTTCGGCAGGCGGTGCGCGAGGTGGTGCAGCACGCGACCGCCGGTGGCCATGCCAGAAGCCGAGATGATCACCGCCGGGCCGCGCTCGGCATTGATCGCCTTCGACTGCTGCGGGGTGCGCGTCTCGCGCAGGTCGCCGACGTCGAAGGGGTCCTCGGCCGCCAGGTCGGGCCGGACATCGGCGCGGCCGGCGGCGATGGCGGCGCGGTACACTTGCAGCGCGGCGAGCGCCATCGGGCTGTCGACGTAGACCGGCACGCGCGGCACCGCGCCGCTGCCCAGCAGGCGGCGCAGATGGAAGAGGATGACCTCGGTGCGGTCGACCGCGAACGACGGGATGACGACGACGCCGCCGCGCACCAGCGTGCGCCGCAGGGCGTCCTCGAACAGCTGCAGCGACTCGACGTCGGCGTGGCGCCGGTCGCCGTAGGTCGACTCCACGACGATCGCGTCCGCCGCCGGCGGCGGCGCCGGCGGCCGCAGCAGCGGGTGCTGCGGCCGGCCGAGATCGCCGCTGAAAGCGACCGTGCGCGGTCGCGCGCCGTCGATCGCCACGACCGCCCCCGCCGAGCCGAGGATGTGTCCGGCCGGCGGCAGGGTCAGGGTGATCCCGGCAGCGATCTCGGTGGCGCGGTCGAAGTCGAGCGGACGCAACTGCCGGAGGGCGCGCGTGGCGTCGGCCTCGGTGTACAGCGGCAGGGCCGGGACGTGCTTCGAATAGCCGGTCCGGGTGGCGTATTCGGCCTCTTCCTCCTGCAGGCGACCGCTGTCGGGCAGCATGATCTCGCACAGCGCCACGGTGTCGGCGGTGGCGAAGACCGGGCCGCGAAAGCCGTGACGCACCAGCGCCGGCAGGTAGCCGCTGTGATCGACGTGCGCGTGCGTCAGCACCACCGCGTCGAGGCTCGCCGGCGGCAGCGGGAAGTCCTCCCAGTTGCGGCGGCGTAGTTCCTTCAGGCCCTGAAAGAGTCCGCAATCGACCAGCACCCGCGCCCGCGGCGTGTCGATCAGAAAGCGGCTGCCGGTGACCGTGCCGGCGGCACCGAGGAAGCGCAGAAGCGGGACGGAGGGCCTGGACATCGTCGTGCTTGTAGCATGCTTCGCTTGCGTCGTCCCGCGCTGGTGGAGGATGGAGGACGTATGCCGATGTTGGACCAGCAGCTGACGAAGAGTTCCCCAGCCGGGACCGCGGGCGTCACGGGCGCTCGCCACGGACGCGCCGCGACGCGGCGCATCTCTTCAGGATGCGGGCGGGCCGCCCGCGCTGCCGGTTTGGGAACGCTGGCGATCCTCCTGTTCGCCGGTGTCGCTGCCGCCGCCGACGGCGGCGCCCTCTATCGCCAGCACTGCGCCGCCTGCCACGGCGCTGAGGGGCGCGGCGGTGGCGAGGCCGCGGTGTTCGTCACGGCGCCGCCGGATCTGCGCGCCCTGTCAGCCGAGTCGCTGGTGCAGCGCATCATCGCCGGGCGCGCGACGCCGGTGGATCTCTCCGCCGCGACCCTCGGAGCGCGCGCGGCGTACGTCGAGCCGCTGGTCGCCTACGTGCGGCGCATGCCCGACGTCGACTGGCCGCGCGCCGACGCCGGCGCGGCGCTCTTCGCCGACCGCTGTGCGCTCTGCCACGGCCCGTTCGGCACGCCGCCTGCGAATCCACCGCCCGGCGTGCGCCCGCCGCGCGACCTCGCCGCCCCGACCTTCCAGGCGGCGACCAGCCCCGCCGACCTCATCGAAACCGTGCGCCACGGTCGCCGCGGCATGCCGGGTTTGACGCCGCGCCTGAGTGAAGGCGAGGCCGCCGATCTGGCGACCTTCGTGCGCCTGCTCTCGCCCGGCCATACGACGTATGCGCAGTATTGTGCCAACTGCCACGGCGACCACGGCATCCCCAGCGGCGGGCTGGCGGAGTCGGCGCAGCCGCCGCTGCTCTTCGACCGCGCCTGGCTTGCCCGCCAGGATCCCGAGGTCTTGCGCCGCAATGTCTGGCACATGCTTGGCGAGCGGCAGCCGACGATGCCGCACTTCGCCACGCTGCTGACCGAGGATCAGGCGCGGGCGATCGCGCACCTCCTGGCCGCCCCGAAGTGACGGTGGAGGGCGCCGATGGGGCGGCGCCCTCTACCGGCTATTTCGCGCCGGCGCCGAAGTCGACCTTCGGCACCTGCTGCGCCGCCTCGGGAACCTCGAAGTACTTCTGCGCCCCGAAGCCCAGCCAGCCCGCATACAGCGCCTGTGGCAGCTTCTTCACGTAGGTGTTGAACTCCTGCACGGTGTCGTTGAAGCGCTTGCGCTCGACGGCGATGCGGTTCTCCGTTCCCGCCAGCTCGTCCGACAGGCGCGCGAACTGCTCGTTCGCCTTCAACTGCGGGTACTGCTCGGCAATCGCCAGCAGGCGGCCCAGGGCACCGCTGACTTCGTTGGCGGCGTCGATCTGCCCCTCGCGCGTGCCGGCGGCGAGCATCTTGGCGCGCGCGTTGGCCACCGACTCGAAGATCCCCTTCTCGTGCGCGGCGTAGCCCTTGGTCACCTCAATGAGGTTGGGGATCAAGTCGTTGCGGCGCTGCAGCTGATTCAGCACCTGCGCCCAGGCGGAATCGACCGCCTCCTTCATTCCGACCATCGTGTTGTAGCCGCAACCGCTGGTGGTCGCCGCCAGTAACAGCACGCTCAGTCCGATCACTAGTCGTCGCATCGCATCCTCCCATGCAGTAGACACCGAACCGCTCGCTCATACCCGGTCGCTGATGACCGGTCGCTCGGTGTGTCTCGTTCTCTCACCAGCTCCGCCCAGCGCCGCCGCCGCCGAAGCCGCCGCCGCCGAAGCCCCCGAAGCCGCCGCCGCCGCCGCCAAAGCCGCCGAACCCACCGCCACCGCCCCCGCCGCCGGGGACGATCACCGGACCGCCGCGGCGGCCGCCGCGCAGGCCACTGCCGCCGCCGCCGAGGCGCGCCATGACGACGAAGACCAGCAGGACGACAAGCAGGATCACCCACAGCGGAATCTCGGGCTGGGCCGGCACGGCGCGCGGTGCCGGCAGGCCGGTCAACTCGATGCCGCGCGACTGGGCGATGTGCTGCGCGTAGGCGGCGACGCCCCGCCAGATGCCCTCGCCCATGCGGCCGGCGCGGAACTCGGGCAGCATCTCGCGATCCTGGATGTTGCCGACCAGCCCGTCCGGGAGAATCCCCTCGAGGCCGTAGCCGGTCTGCACGCGGATCTTGCGGTCGCCGGCGACAACCAGGACCAACAGCCCGCTGTCCTCGCCCCGCTTGCCGATCTTCCACTGGTCGGCGACGCGCATGGCGTAGGTGAAGTCGTCGAGCGGCGCGGTGGTGTCGACGGTGAGGACGGCGATCTCGACGCCGGTCTTCTGCTGCAGCTCGGTGAGCAGCGCCGTCAGCTTGGCGCGCGTCGGGGCGTCGATGACGCCGGCGCGGTCGTTGACCAGCCCCTGCGCCGGCGCGATCTCCTGCCCGGTCGCGGCGGCGGCGACGAGCAGCAGCAACAGCGTCGCGAGGAGTTTACGCACAGTACGCCGTCACCGCGGCGACCAGCCGCTCGACCTCGTCAAGGTAGGCAGGCGCGACGCTGCGCCAGTCGGTCGAGACCGGCGCCTGGCGCTGCGCCAGCACCCGGCGCATCGTCGGCAGCGCGCCGACGCTGCGCTCGGCGGCCGCGAGGGCGGCGTCGTAGGTCTCCGGCACGACCTCGCCGCGCAGGCGCAGCAGATGCCGGGCGACGATCAGGAAGCTCTTCACTGACTCGACCATCATGCGTTCGAGCCCCGTCGGGTCGGCCGCCTGCTCGAGGTAGAACGCGCGCAGGCGCAGCAGCTTGCCGAACGCTTCCTGGGCGCACTCGCGACGCAGCGCGACCTCGTCCACCACCAGCGCCGCGAACGGGTCGCGCCCAGCGAGCAGGCGGTGCTGACGGCGGATGTCGTCGAGCTCCATCGGAAAGAGCTGCGCCGCGCGCTCGAGCTGCGCGTCGTCGAGGATCACCGGCAGGGCGAAGCCGCGCGCGCGCCAGCCGCCGATCACCGGCGCCAGCGACGCGAGGGCGGCCGGCGAGACACGGCGCAGGATGATAACCGTGTTGAAGTCGGAGCGGCCCGCCACCCAGTCGAACCCCGCGGCGCTGCCGTACAGCACCACCCCGACACACGCCTCGCCGAGGGCCCGCTGCACGTCGGCGGCGTAGGTGTGCAGATGCTGCTCTGCCTGCGCGTCTACCGTCGGCATGCGCGCAGCGTCTAGCGCGGATCGGGCACCCGCGCCAGCGGCAGCGGCGGCAGGCCGGGCGCGGCACCGCCGCGACGGGCACCACCGGGGCGGGTTGCCACTCCGGGCATGCACACCGTAGATTTGTCGCGTTATGTCGCGTTGCATCATCGTCTCGCACTTCCACTGGGATCGGGAGTGGTACCGCACCTTCGAGGCCTATCGCGCGCGCCTGGCGGATGCGGTGGACCGTGTCCTCGAGTTGCTCGACGCCGACCCCGCCTACCGCTTCCTGCTCGACGGCCAGACGGTGTTGCTCGAGGACTACCTGGCGGTACGGCCGCAGCGGCGCGCCGCGCTCGAGACGGCCCTGCACGCCGGCCGCCTCGCCACCGGCCCGTGGTACGTGCAACCCGACTCGCTGCTGCCCTCGGGCGAGGCGCTGGTGCGCAACCTCCTGCGCGGCGCCGGCATGGCGCGTGCCTTCGGCAATGCCTCGCGCGTCGCCTACGTCCCCGACTCCTTCGGCCACCCGGCTCAGTTTCCGCAGCTCTTTGCCGGCTTCGGCCTCGACACGTTCGTGTACTGGCGCGGCAACGGCAACGAGATCGACGCCCTCGGACGCGTCTGGCGCTGGCGGGCGCCGGACGGCACCGCCGTGCAGGCGTTGCTGCTGCGCGAGGGCTACTTCAATGCCGCCTGCCTGCCGGCCGACGTCGACCGCGCCGCGGCCGACCTGGCGGCGCTGCTGGCGCGCAGCGAGGACGACGGCCACCCGCGCCTGCTGATGAACGGCTTCGACCACATGCTGCCCGACGGGCATGTCGGGGCGGTCGCCGACGCCCTTGCCGACCTCGTCGCGATGCCGGTCGGGCGCGGCCTGCTCGACGACGCGGCGCCTGATCCCGCCGCGGCGCTGCCCGAGTACCAGGGGCCACTGGTCGGCGGCCGTCTCGCCAACCTGCTGCCGGGCGTATGGTCGACGCGCATGCCGATCAAGCTCGCCAACCGCCGCTGCGAGGCGCTGCTCGAGGGCTGGGCCGAGCCGTGGGCGGTGTTCGCCGCCGCGCTCGGCGCCGCTGACGAGCGGGCGGCGTTGCAGCTCGCCTGGAAGCGCGTGCTGCACAACCAGGCGCACGATTCGCTGTGCGGCTGCTCGGTCGACGCCGTCGCGGCGCAGGTGCTGGGTCGCTACGAAAGCGCCGAGCAACTCGGGCTGGAGACCGTCACGCGGCTGCTCGAGCGCCTCGCCGGCCACGACGTCGAACGGCGCACGCCGGACGTGATCGAGCACGACGTGGCGGTGTTCAACCCGTCGCCGTACCCGCGCACCGACGTCGTGCGGGTGGCGCTCGACCCCTACCCGGCGCTGCGCCTGCCGGTCGGCGAGCCGGAGTTCCCGCGCTTCACCCTGGCCTCGCTGGAGGCGCCCGGCTTCGCGGTCGACGGGCGGCCGGCCCGCGTCAGCGTCTCGGACGATCCGCGCCGCGCCCGCTGGCTGCCGATCCTGTCCCCGCTCGATATCGACTTCGTCGCCGCCGACGTGCCCGCCTTCGGCTGCCGTCGCTTCAAACTGACGCGAACCGAGCGGCTCGAGGAAACGGTCGACGACGAGCGCGAGATCGCCGTCGGCGCGATCGGCGTCCGCGTCGCCGACGACGGCACGCTCGCGGTGCGCTTCGGCGAGCGCGTGTACACCGGGCTGGCCGGCGTCGAAGACCATGGCGACGGCGGCGACAGCTACGACTTCGACCCCGTCGCCGACGATCCCGGCGCCCGCCTGGCCGCCGTGACGTGGCGCCGCTTCGTGCATCCGGCCGGCTTCAAGCGCCTCGAGATCGCGCGCGTCTTCGACGTGCCCACGGCCGTGCACGACGACCGCGAGCAGCGCATGGCCGAGGGCGTGCCGCTGCGGCTGGTGACCGAGGTCAGCCTGGCGCCGGACGTACCGCGCGTCGACCTCACCGTGCGCCTGCACAACCTGGCGCGCGACCACCGCCTGCGCCTGCGCTTCCCGACCGGCGGGCCGCCGGACGGATGCCGGGCGGCGACGACCTTCGACATCGCGGCACCGGCGCTGGCGCCGGCCGGCGCGGCCGACTGGATGCACGTCGCCCCAACGACCTTTCCGCATCAGGGCTGGGTCGCCGCCAACGGCCTGATGGTCGCGGCGCCCGGCCTGCCCGAGGCGGAGATCGACGCCGATGGCGTCATCGCCATCACCCTGCTGCGCGCCGTCGGCTGGCTGGCGCGCTTCGGCCTGCGCAGCCGGCCGCAGCCCGCCGGCCCGGTGATGGCGCTGGAGACCGGCCAGGAACTCGGACCGTTCGAGGCGCGGCTGGCGTTGTTCGCCGGCGCCGACCCGACCGCCGCGCGCGACGCGGAACTCGGCCTGCGCGGCGTCATCGCCGGCGATGCGGCGCCGCTGGCCGGCGACCTGCCGCTACTCGCCCTCGAGCCCACCGGCGTCGTGCTGTCGGCGCTCAAGCCGGCCGAGGACGGCGACGGCTGCATCCTGCGCCTGCTCAACCCGAGCGACGCGGCGCGCCCGGCGGTGGTGCACTGCGGCCTGCCGCTCGCCGCGGTCGAATCGGTGCGCCTCGATGAGCGCCCCGACGGCGGCTCCGTCGACGTCGACGGCAACTGCCTGCGGCTCGCCGTCGGCCCGCACGCGCTGCGCTCACTGCGTCTGCGCTGGGGAACGCCGCAGCGTTAGGCGCGAATGCCGATCAGTGCAGGTGCGCCTCCAGGCCCTCCTCGCTGCACACCACGCGCAGCCGGCCGAGAGCGCGCTGCTCCAGTTGCCGGACGCGCTCGCGACTGATGCCGAGCCGAATGCTGATCTGCTCCAACGTCCGCGCCGCGTCGTCGCCGAGTCCGAAACGCAACCGGACGATCAGCCCCTCACGCGGCGGCAGCTGGGCGACGGCGTGCTCGAGGCGGCCGCTCAGGGCGCCCTGCGCCGCCTGCGTCTCCGGGTCGCTGCCCTGGTCGGGCAACAGCGCCAGCAACGGCCGCCCATCGCTCTCGGCCAGCGCGTCGGTCGAGACGAACTGAAAGCCCTGCGTCATCGCCTCGACCCGCTCGGTGGCCAGTCCCTCCTGCTCGGCGAGCGCGGCCACCGCCTCGGCACCCGAGGCGCCGCCGTCGCGGCCGACGCGGCGCCGCATCTGGTTCCAGTGCACCGGCGTGCGCACCAGCGCCCCCTGCGTGTCGGCACTGCGGCTGAGCTGCTGGCGGATCCACCACGCCGCGTAGGTGCTGAACTTCACGCCGCGCGCCGGGTCGTACTTCTCCACCGCCCGCAGTAACCCGAACACCCCCTCCTGGAACAGATCGAGAAAGCTCAGCGTCGGATGGTTGAAGCGGCGCGCCAGCAGGGCCACGAGGCGGACGTGGGCGCGCACCATCTGGTCGCGCACGACGCGATACTCCACCAGGACGGTCCGCAACTCGTCGGCGAATGCCGCCGCGCGCTCGCCCGGCGCCGCCTCGGCAAAACGCAGGATCAACAGCGCCTCGCGCTCGCGAAAGTCCTGCTCCGGTCGCACCACGCCGCGCCCGGCGGCGGCCAACCCGGCTCGGCTCAGCGCCCGCTCGCGCCGCAGCAGGCTCCGAATGCGCCGTCGCGCCACGCTGACGCGGCGTGCCAGGGCCAGCTCCTCGTCGCCAGTCAGCAACTCCGCGGCGCGCAACTCGCCGCCCAATGCCTGCTCGGCCGAACGCGTCGGCGCGAGCGCGTTGCCCAGATTGCCTCTCACCGGAGCTCCATCGGCGGGCTGGCCGCCGCATCGCGCAGGTAGCCGCGGCAGGAACCGTCGGCGGCGAAGAAACACCCCTGTAGGTCGATGACGCCGCAGATCGCGCCGGAGCTATCTTGCACCTCGCGACCGCCGACAAGATGCGCCCACGGATTCCCAGACGGATCGAAGAACTGACCGCTGGTGTCCATGTAGCCGAGGTAGGAGCCGTGAAAATCGAAGAAGTAGTACATGGCGCCCTCCCGACCAGGGGTAAAGCTACGCGCGTGCCAATCGGCTCGAGCCAATCCGTACAATGGAATCGCCGGCGCATTTCCCAACCGCGCCACAACTGCCGAGGACGAGCTCCGCGCCCGGATTACGGCGCCAGGGCGAAGAGGGTCGCGGCGATCGCCGCGCCGATCGCCGCCAGGCCGGCGGTCGTCGCGAGGCGGAAGCGCCCGCGCCCGACGGTGGCCGCCAGAGCGAGCTTGAGGAGCGTGTTGGACAGGAAGCCGGCGGCGACCGCCCGCGCCGCGGCGCTGGGCTCGAGGCCCTCGCGCAGCAGCCGCGCCATCGACACGGTGACCGCATCCACGTCGGTCAACCCGGCCAAGGCGCCGGAGGCGAACACGCCGACGGCGCCGAAGCTCTGGCGGGCGACGTGGACGAGCATCAGCACCACCTGGAAGAGCAAGGCCATCTGCAGGGCGCCGCGCAGTTGCAGGGGGTTCTCCGGCGGCGTCTCTGCGCGCGCCACCGGCGCGGACCGGCGCAGGGTCAGGGCGCAGGCGACGAGCCCACAGGCGAAGGGCACCGCCACATAGGGCAGCAGCGCGCCGGCCAGCGACAGATCGAGCACCGCGGCCGCCAGCAGCGTGCGGACGAACAGCACGGTCGAGGCGGCGAGCGCACCGCCCGCGAGCCCCATGCCCAGGTCGACATCGGCGCGGCTGGCGCGCGCGTGGACGAGCGTCACCTGGGTCGACGACACCAGGCCGCCGAGCAGGCCGGCGAGCAGCGGGCCGCGTTCGCCGCCGACCAGCCGGCGCGCCACATAGCCGACGAAGCCGAGGCCGGCGAAGAGCAGCACCAGCGCCCACAGCTGGCGCGGGCGGACGCCGCCGAAGGGCCCGTACGGTCCCTGCGGCAGCAGCGGCAGGATGACCACGGCCATGACCGCGAAGCGCGCCACGGCGCGCATCTCGGCGTCGTTCAGGCGCGCCGCCAGGGCGTGCAGGCGCGACTTCTCGACCAGCAGCAGGACCGTCGTCGCCACCGCGCCGCTGGCCAGCGCCAGCTGGCCGATACCGGCCAGGAACCCGGCTGCCAGCACCACCAGCGCCGCGACCTCGGTGGTGCCGTCGACGTCGCGCCGGCTCGCCGCCGCGTAGGCGGTAATCACCAGGCCGCCGGCGGCGCCGAGCAGCAGTGCCGCCGGCAGCGCGTCACCGCCGTGCGACAGCCAGCCGGACAGTCCGGCGACGCCACCGAGCAGGGTGAAGGTGCGCACGCCGGCGAAGTGTGGCGCCGGTCCGCTGGCGTGCCCGGAGCGCTGCCGTTCGACGCCGACGGCAAGGCCGCCGAGCGCCGCCGCCGCGATGCCGGCGACGCCGTCGAACCCGCCGCTCACGCGTGCGGCCGCGCCACGGCCGACTCGAGCCAGAGCCGCTTGAGATCCTTCGGCAACTGGCTGAGCACGTCCCAGGCCTCGCCCTCCAACCCGGTCGGGCTGCCGAGCAGGCATTGCAAGGCGCCGAAGACGGCGCGCGTGCCGCGCTCGGCCTCGTGCTCGTCGGCCAGCACGGCGCGCTGCCGGACATGGCCGAGGAACTCGGCGAGGTGCGTGCGCGCGACCACCCGGTCGGCACGCTCGTTCTCGAGCCACATGCGCTGCAGCCCGTGCGGCAGTTGCGCCGCGACGTGGCTCGCCTCCGTCGGCGTCAGGCGTTGGCGCAGTGCCTCGAAGACGACGAAGGTCACCGTCTCGGCCCGCCCCTCGTCACACCCGAACGCGGCCGCGACCTGGCGTAAAAACTCGCGATCCTTCATCGGCGTCCTCCTTCGCTGATGGCCATCTAAGCGCGTTCGCGCCCGCCGCGCCATGCGCGTTTATCGCTTGCCGTCGCTTACCGCGCGGGTGTAATGCGATCCCCGCAATGGCTGATCCACCTGCGTGGGGTGGTGAGAGGAGGAGGAGATGGGCCAGTGCAACCGTGTGGGGTGGGTAACCCGGCTTGCGGTGCTGAGCGCGCTGCTGTGTGGCGTCGCCAATGCGCGCGCCGCTGACGACGTGGCACCAGCGCAGGATCTGCGCGGCGCCGACACGCTCGGCACGCCGGACGTGGCGGAGGAGGAAGGGGCGAGCGGGCCAAATCACGGCCGCCTGTCGATCTCGGCCACCAGCGACTTCACCACCGCGTATTTCTTCCGCGGCATTCTGCAGGAGCGCAACGGCTTCATCTGGCAGCCGGCCGCGGAAGTGGCGCTCGACCTGTGGAACGGCGAGGATGACGCCATCCTGCAGGACGTCTCGCTCGGCTTCGGCATCTGGAACAGCTTCCACACCGCCAAGACCGGCGCCACCGGCGGCCCGTCCAACCTCTATGAAACCGACTACTACCCGAGCCTGACGCTGGGCTGGAAGGGCGGCCTCGAGACGTCGGTGACGTACAACATTTACACCAGCCCGAACGGCGCCTTTGTCACCACCCAGGAGGTCGCGCTCGGCCTCGGCTACGACGACAGTGAACTGCTCGGCGCGTGGGCGTTGAGCCCGACGGCGACCTTCGCCTTCGAGACGGAGAACACCTCGTTCGGCGACGGCGAGGACGGCTATGCGGAGTTCGGCATCGAGCCGAGCGCCGCCCTGTCGCTGCCGTTCGATGAAGACGGCGCCTATCCCGTCACCACCAGCTTCCCGCTCGCGGTTGGTATCTCCTTGTACGACTACTACAATGACGGCGTCGACAACGACACGTTCGGCTTCTTCAGCTTCGGCATCGCGACCAACATTCCACTGGCCTTCATCCCCGAGGACTTCGGGGCATGGAGCGCGGGGTTGGGAATCAACGTCCTGGTGATGAACGACACGCTGAAGGCGATCAACTCCGGCGACAACCCGTACCCGGTGGGCACGGCCAGCATCTCGATGGCGTACTGAGGAGCGCTGCGGTCTGCGGGCGGGCGCCGATCGGGCGGGACCCGCCCGCGGGCGGGCAGCGCAGCGCCTCAGTCGGCGGTCGCCGTCGCCCGCGCCGGATGGCGGGGCGGCAACAGCCGCACGCCGTTCGGATCCCACGAGGCCCACATCGATGCGCCGCGACTGAGCCCATCGGGGCGTCGGTCGTCCTCGATGTGGGCGATGATCTCCTCGCCGGCGACGTCCTCGAGCACGCAGCGCAGCACCGGGCCCTGGAAGATGATCTCCGTGACGGTGACCGGCACGGCGCTCCAGCGGCCGGCGGGGCGCTCGAGCGTCAGTTCGATGCGCTCCGGACGCAGCATGACGACCCCGGCGCCGCCAGGGGCGAAGCTGCCGTGGCCGATCGGCGTCTCGACGAGGTGATCGCCGGCGAGCCGCACCGACGCCTGCCCGTCCGCGACGCGGTCGACGGTCGCCACCATCAGGTTGGCGGTACCGATGAAGCCGGCGACGAAGACCGTCGCCGGCGAGTGGTAGATCTGCTCCGGCGTGCCGACCTGCTCGACGCGCCCCTCGCTCATCACCGCGATGCGGTCAGACATCGTCAACGCCTCTTCCTGGTCGTGCGTGACGAAGATGAAGGTGATGCCGACCTCGCGCTGAATGCGCTTGAGCTCGATCTGCATCGCCTGCCGCAGCTTCAGGTCGAGGGCGCTAAGTGGCTCGTCGAGCAGCAGCGCGCTGGGGAAGTTGACCAGGGCGCGGGCGAGGGCGACGCGCTGGCGCTGGCCGCCGGAGAGCTGGTCGGGACGCCGCTGCGCAAAGTCGGTCAGGCGCACGACGCCGAGCATCGTCTGCACCCGCGTCTTCACCTCGGCCTCGGCGACGCCCTTGGTGCGCGGCCCGAAGGCGACGTTGTCGAACACGTTCATGTGCGGGAACAGCGCGTACTGCTGGAAGACGGTGTTGACGTTGCGCCGGTAGGGGGGGACGTCGGAGACGTCGACGCCGTCGAGGCGGATGTGGCCGCTGGTCACCACCTCGAAACCGGCGATCATGCGCAGCATGGTCGTCTTGCCGCAGCCGGAGGGACCGAGCATCGAGAAAAACTCGCCGCGCTCGATGGTGAAGTTGGCGCACTCGACCGCGACGAAGGTGCCGTAGCGCTTGTGGACGTCTTGCAGCGCGATCACGGGCACGGTCGGGTCGGCGGCAGGCGTGGTCGGGCGGTCGGTCACCGGCGTTTCTCCTCTGACGCCGCCGGCGCGCCGCCGGGTGAGCGCGCGGCGTGTCTGCCAGAAGCCCCCGCGGGCCGCAAGGTCGCGGCATCGTCGGTCTCGGCGGCGAGCGCCGGAATGGCGTCCACCTCATAGCGCTTGTCGCGCGAGCCGTAGACGTAGTGCGGCATCTTCGCCAATTCAGCGGCGAGGCTGGAGACCTGCTCGTCGAACCAGCGCGGATTGTCGGCGAGCAGCGGTCGGATCCGCTCGAGATAGGCCTGCGTCCCCGGCGCGTCGGGGTAATAGCGGCGGTAGGTGTCGTACCGAAAGAGGGGCTTGAGACGGTGCAGATTGGTGGCGCCGGTCGGCAGCGGCAGCAGCGCCACGTCGGTGCGGCCCTTGGCGCGCCGCTCGGCGAGCCGCGTCTGCACGACATCGAGGCTGTTCTGCAGGAACTCCGGCGTGCAGAAGCAGGCGAACTCGTCGTAGAGCATGCGCATCGTCGCGCTCGCCTCGTCGAGCGGTAGGCGCGCCTGGCGCTCGCGACCGAGGCGGCGCACCAGCAACATGAACGGCACCGGCGTGTTGCCGGTCGCCTGGATGACGGCCGGATCGCGGAAGTCGGGCTGGCGGTACGGGAAGTGGCGCGGGTCGATGACGTCGAAGCCGCCGCGCCCGTAGAACAGGATGCGCTGCAACGACAGGCGGTCGTCGGGCGAGAAGTACTCCATCTCCGCCGCCAGCGTCAGCCGGACGCCGAAGTAGCGCCCCGGCTGGTCGGGCAACGGTAGATTCACCAGGCCGCGCTGCTGCAACTGGAGGAGGTACTCGACCGCCAGCTCCACCGGGGCAATGCGCAGCCAGTAGGTGAGCACCGTGCCGCGCGCCTCTGGCAGCATGTAGATGTGCGAGAGGTACACCGTGCACAGGTCGGGCGCCCACTGCGGGTTGTAGATCACCGACCCGTCGCGGACGCCGCGCAGGACGCCGTCGCGGTCGCGCGCGACGAGCAGGAAGTAGCGGATGAAGGTGCCCGACGGCAGGGGGTCGAAGGCGTCCTCGAGCAGGAAGCGGCGGATGGCGTGCTCGGGCTCCATCTCGCCCTGCGGTCCGAAGGCGCCCCAGAGGATCTCGTAGGCACGCGCGAAGTCGGGATGGTCGGGGTGCTCGATCGAGTGCAGCTCGTAGCGTCGGGTCTCGCGCTCGATCATCTCGACGATGTCCTGCTGGTAGAGATCCTTCAGGCAGAGGCGGACGCGCGTTCCGAGGCTCACGACGCCAGGATGCCCACCGCCGCGCCCTGGTGTAAAGCTGAGCGTGACCGATGGACACGCTCGACGACAACCGCTCCGCCTGGCTCAGCGAGCTGCCGCCCTATGAGCGCCTGCCGCCGCTCGGGCGCGACGAAACGGCTGACGTCGCCATCATCGGCGGCGGCCTGACCGGCGTCTCCACGGCCTGGCACCTGCAGGAACGCTTCCCGAACAAGCGCATCGTCCTGCTCGAAGCGCGCGCCCTGGCCAACGGCGCCAGCGGCCGCAACGGCGGCCAGGTGCTGAACGGCGTCGCCGGCCTGGCGCCCGACGAACCGGAGGCGGCGCGGTCGCTGTACGCCGCCACCCGCCAGGGCATCGACATCATCGAACACCTCGCGGCCCAGTCGACCCTCGACGCCGGCTTCGTGCGCAGCGGCTGCCTGGAGGTGTACACCACGGCGCGCTCCGCCGAGGCGGCGCAGGCGCGCGGCGAGCGGTGGCGGTCGTGGGGCATCGCCAGCGATTGGCTGCCCGGCGCCGCGGTGGGCATGCACGGCGCGCATGGCGCCAGCCTCGATCCGACCGCCGGCCGCGCCAATACCGCCGCCCTGCTGCGCGGCCTGCGCCCGCTGCTGCTGGCGCGCGGCATCGGCATCTACGAACAGACGCCGGTGCAGCGCCTGCGCGAAGGCGCGACGGTGGTGCTGGAGACCCCGGGCGGCACCATGCGCGCGCCGGCGGTGGTGCTGGCCACCAACGCCTACACGCCGCAGCTCGGCTGGTTCCGCAACGGCATCCTGCCGCTGCACTCGCACATCGTCGCCACCGGCCCGCTCAGCGCGGCGCGCTGGCGCGGGCTCGGCTGGGGCACGCCCGACGGCTTCAGCGACGACCTCGATCGCATCGCCTACGGCTGCCGCACGCCCGGCGGTCGCCTGATCTTCGGCGGCGGCAGCAACGCCGCCTATCACTATCGCTACGGCGGCTCACCGGTCGTGCAGGGCCGCGCGCAGGGCCGCGTCGACGCCATCGAGCGCCGCCTGCGCGGCTACTTCCCCGGCCTTGCCGGCGAGCCGATCGCGCAGCGCTGGAGCGGCCCGCTGGCGATCACCCTCGACCGCGTCTGCTCGATGGGTGTCACCGGCGCCTATCGCAACGTGTACTACGCCCTCGGCTACAGCGGCCACGGCGTCGCCCTCGCCGCCCTCGCCGGCCGCGTCCTCACCGACTGCTATGCCGGCGTGCATGAGCCCTGGCGCGCCCTCCCCTTCTACCAGCGCCGCCTGGCGTGGATCCCGCCCGACCCGCTGCGCTGGCTTGGCTACCAGCTCTACACCCGCCTCACCGGCCGCACGCCGCGACGCCACTGACGATCGCACCGGTCGGCGTGCGGTCCACCTGGCGCCGCCCCGTCGGCGTCTGTTGAATGGAACGACGGTGCCTTCATGCAACGGGCTTCGACGGGGCGGCGCCCTGCACGTCTCTGGGCACGCCAGCGGATCCCTAACGGGCGACGTGCAGTCGCTGCGCGACGGCCTGCAGGCGGTGATCGCGCGTCCACTAGCGAACGCGCGACAGGCGCGCCGAGGCGAGCAGGTGGACATCCACCCAGCCGATCCCAGCGCCAGCGCCTCGACGTGCGCCTCCACCCGCGCCGGCGGCGGCGCCGCCAACAGCGCGAGAATGTCGTCTCGCTCCGCGAGCGAACCACACGCGAACTCGCCGACCACGAACGGGTGTCCGAGGACGTCCCCATCGAGCAACGCCGCGCGCAGCGCCGCATCGCCGTGCCGCAGATGTCGACCCACACCGAAGTGTCGACCAGCCGCACGCTTTCGCGCCGCGGCGGCGCGGCGGCGGCCGCAGGGCCGGCTCGCTGCCCCCCAGCACCGCCAGCCGCTGGGCGCTCGCGCGCGCGATCAGCGCCTCCAGACGGGCGTGGATCAACGCCGTCTTCTCGGTGATGCCGGACAGACCGCGCGCCCGCTCCACCAGTTCGTTGTCGACGTTCAGCGTCGTCCCCGTCTGCACAGGTATGCATGGATTGTGCAGACGACCAAGCCGTGTGTTTGCGCCCTCACTGGCGTGGCCCGAACAGGATCAGCCCCATCCCCGCGACGCTGACGCTCGCGCCGATCAGGTCCCAGGCATCGGGGCGCTGCCCTTCGATCAGCCACAGCCACAGGACGGCGGTCGCGACGTACACGCCTCCGTACGCCGCGTAAGTGCGGCCGGCGCCGGACGGATGCAGGGTCAGCAGCCACGCGAAGACCGCCAGGCCCGCCGCCGCGGGCACGAGCACCCAGGCTGGCGCACCGCGACGCAGGTAGAGGTAGGGCAGATAGCAGCCGAGGATCTCAGCCAGTGCGGTGACAGCGAACAGGGCGGTAGTCGTCGCGACGGTGGCCATACATCTCCCTCACTTCACTTGCATTGACTCGACCATCTCGCGAATAGCTGGGTCCTGCCAGTCGCGGCCGCCGAGGAAGCGCCGGCGCAGGGTACCCTCGGCGTCCACTAGGTAGGTGTCGGGCAGGGTCGAGACGCCGTAGAGACGCTCGGCGACGTCGGCCGGCACGGTGACCACCTCGGGCGGAATCGCCCCGGCGAAGAACTTACGCACCGCCGGCCAGTCGTCGTCGACGGCCGCCGCGACCACGGCGCAGCGCTCGGCGCCGCACAACTCGCGCCCGAGTTCGAGCAGCGCCGGCAGTTCAACCCGGCATGGCGCGCACCAGGTGGCCCAGAAGTGCAGTAGGACGAGACGGCCGCGCAGCGCGGCCAGCGTCAGCACAGTGCCGTCAGGCCGCCTCAGCGTCAGGGGTGGCGCCGGTGCGTCGAGACGCTCGGCGCGGAGGGCGCGCGGCGTGTCCATGCGACGCCCGTGCTCCACCCAGAGGTAGACACCGACGGCGCACGCCTGCGCCCCGACGACCAGGAGCCCCCAGCGCAGCCACGGCGGCCAGGAGCGAGCGCGGCGGTCAGTCATCACCCTGCTGCCGGGTGGTGCGCGCCCCCGCCGCCCGCCCCCCGAAGAGTTGGTAGAGCGCCGGCAGAACCACCAGGGTCAGGAGCGTCGAGGACGTCACGCCGCCGATCACGACGGTGGCCAGCGGCCGCTGTACCTCGGCGCCGAAGTCGGTGTTCAGCGCCATGGGCAGAAAGCCCAGGCTCGCCACCAGCGCCGTCATCAGCACCGGACGCAGGCGGGTTTCCGCCGCGTCCTCGAGCGCCTGGCGCAGTGGGCGTCCGGCCGTCAGGCGCTGGCGCACGGCGGAGACGAGCACCATGTCGGCCAGCACCGAGACGCCGGACAGCGCGACGAAGCCGACGCCGGCCGAGATGCTGAACGGCATGTCGCGCACCCACAGCGCCAGGATGCCGCCGACGGCGGCGAAGGGCACGCCGGTGAAGACCCGCAGCGCGTCGCGCGCGCGGCCGTAGGTGAAGAACAGCATTGTGAAGATCAGCGCCAGGGCGGCGGGGATGACGATCATCAGCCGGGTCCGCGCCTGCTGCAGGTGCTCGAACTGCCCGCCGAAGCGGATGAAGGTGCCTGCCGGGAGCTGCACGTCGCGCGCCATGGCGCGCTGCGCCTCGGCGACGAAGCTGCCCACGTCGCGCCCGCGCACGTTCGCCTGCACGACGATGCGGCGCCGGCCCCACTCGCGGCTGATCGTCGACGGCGCGTCGACCAGGCGCATGGTCGTCACCCGTGCGAGCGGCACGCGCGTTCCATCGTCGCCGCCGACCAGGATCTGCCCGACGGCGTCGGGATCGGTGCGATAGCGATCCTCCAGACGCAGGGCGATCGGCACGCGGATCTCGCCCTCTTGCATCACCCCGACCTGCCGGGTCCCGAGCGCCTCGACCGCGCCGAGCACCTCCCTGGCCGGAATGCCGTAGCGCCCGATCGCCTGGCGATCGATGGCGATCTCGAGGACCGGCTGGCCGGTGATCTGCTCGGTGAACACGTCCGCCGCGCCGGGCACGGCGGCGAGCACGGCGGCGATCTCGGCGGCCTTGGTCTTGAGCGTCTCGAAGTCGTCGCCGAAGAGCTTCACGCCGACGTCGGCGCGGATGCCGGCGATCATCTCGTTGACGCGCATCTCGATGGGCTGCGTGAAGATCATGCGCATGCCCGGCAGGGACGACAGGGCATCGGCCATCCCGCCGACGAGCTCCTCCTGGGTCGTCGCGCGCGTCCACTGCTGGCGCGGCCGCAGGGTCATGAAGACGTCGGACAGTTCGACGCCCATCGGGTCGGTCGCGATCTCGGCGCTGCCGCTGCGCGTCCAGACGCGCTCCACTTCGTCGGGGAACCGCGCCAGCAGCGCCCGCTCGATCTGAGTGCCGTAACGGACCGACTCGTCGAGCGACACGCCGGCAAGGCGCACGGTATTGAGCACGATCGCGCCTTCCCGCAGGCGCGGGACGAACTCCGAGCCGAGCCGCGTCGCCAGGAAGGCGGCGTTGGCGAGCAGCAGCAGCGCGACGACGACGACCGGCCCCGGCCGGTCCAGCGCCTGCCGCAGCACCGGCCGGTAGAGCCGAATCAGGCCGCGCATCAGCGCGTTGTCGCGCTGCACCCGGCGCCGCCCGAGACCGAAGCTCGCCAGGACGGGCACCAACGTCAGCGAGAGCAGCATCGACCCCGCCAGCGCGAAGAGCACCGTCAACGCCATCGGCCGGAAGAGCTTTCCCTCGATCCCCTCGAGGGCGAGGATGGGCAGGTAGACGATGGCGATGATGAGCTCGCCGAACAGGGTCGGCTTGCGCACCTCGATGACGGCGTCGCGCACGACGTCGCGCACCGCCCGGCGCCCCTCGCTCTCGCCGAGGCGGCGCATGACGTTCTCGATCTGGATCACCGAGCTGTCGACGATCAGTCCGAAATCGAGCGCGCCGAGGCTCATCACGGTCCCGGCGATGCCGGCCGCGAGCATCAGATTCGCCGCGAAGAGCATCGACAGCGGGATCGCCGCCGCCACGATCAGCGCCGCGCGCAGGTGGCCGAGGAAGAGGAACAGCACCGCGATCACCAGCGCCGAGCCTTCGAGGAGGTTGGTGCGCACCGTGTGCGAGACCTTGTCGACGAGCGTGGTGCGGTCGTAGACGGTCGACACCTCGACCCCGTCGGGCAGCCCGGCGCGGACCTCCTCGAGCCGCACGGCGAGGCGCTGCGCCACCGCGCGGCTGTTCTCGCCCATCAGCATGAACCCCAGGCCGAGCACCACCTCGCCGCGGCCGTCGGCGGTCACGGCGCCGCGGCGGATCTCGCGCCCGTCGGCCACCCGCGCCACGTCGCGCACGCGAATCGCCACCCCGGCGCGGGAGGTGACGACCATCTCCGCGATGTCCGCGGGTGTCGTCGCGATGCCGATGCCCTGCACCAGGCTCGATTCGCCGGCCTGGTCCAGCGTCCCACCGCCGACGTTGGCGTTGTTGTCCTCCAGCGCCTCCGCCAGATCGGCGAGCGAGAGGTCGTACTGATGCAGCCGGCGCGGATCGACGAGCACGTGCACCTGCCGCTCATCGCCGCCCCAACTGTTCACCTCCGCCACGCCGGGTACGGCGCGGAGTTGGGGGGCGATGAGCCAGTCCTGGACGGTCCGCAACTCGGCGAGCGACTTCCCGCGGCCGGTGACCAGGTAGTGGAAGACCTCGCCCAGGCCGGTCGCCACCGGGCCGAGCGTCGGGCCGTCGATCCCGGCCGGCAGCGCGACGCCCTGCAGCCGGCCGAGCACGACTTGGCGGGCGAGGTAGATATCCGTGCCGTCGGCGAAGGTGGCGGTGATCTGCGAGAAGCCGAACTTCGAGACCGAGCGTACCTCGACGAGACCGGGCAGGCCGGAAATGGCGAACTCCAACGGTCGCGTGATCTGCCGTTCCACTTCGAGCGGTGCCAGAGCCGGGGCGACGCTGTTGATCTGCACCTGCACCGGCGTGGTGTCGGGGAACGCATCGATCGGCATCCTGACCCACGACACGACGCCGGCCAGCGCGACGCCGACCCAGGCAAGGATGACCACCAGCCGGTGGGTGAGCGACCATTCCAGAATGCGCGTCAGCATCGGTCGCTCAGTCGTCCGCGCAGCACCCGGCACCGATGCTTCCCTTGAGCGTCTCGGTCTTGAGCAGGAACGCGCCGACCGTGACGACCTCGTCGCCGACCGCGACGCGGCCGCCAATGGCGACGCCATCGCCGCCGGTCGAGAGTATACGCACGCGCCGCGTTTCGAACGCATCGTCCGCCAGGCGCACGAACACCAGGCGCGCGTCGCCGACGCGCTGTACGGCGGCGGCGGGGACAACGACCGCGGCCCCGCCGTCGTCGCGCAGCGCGATCGCGGCGCGGCCGAACATATTGGCGCGCAGGGCGCCATCCGGATTCGCCAGCGCGACCCGCGCCACGGCGGTGCGAGTGCGCCGATCGATCGCCGGCGCGATGTACGTGACGGCGCCGTGGAACTCGCGCTGCGCCAACCCGTCGACCGCGATCGCCACCGTCTGCCCGACGGAGACCGCCGCGAGCTCGGTTTCCGGCACATCGATCTGCGCCCACATCACCGACGTGTCCACCACCTCGAACAGCGCCTCCGCCGCCCCGACGAGCTGCCCGATCGTCGCCTCACGACGGGTGACGACGCCGGTGATCGGCGAGGTCAGCGTGTAGCGGGCCGCGCCGTTCTTCTCCGTGCCCACCATGCCCAGGGCGGCGCGGATAGATGCCAGCTCGGCGCGTGCCGCCTCGAGCTCCTGGCGCGCGGCCAGCACCGCGCGCTGCGGCGCGATACCCTCGCGGTGCAGGTCGTCGAAGCGCCGGAAGTTGGCCTGGGCGACGGCCACCCCGGCCACCGCCGCGCTCTGGCGCGACTGCTCGGCACCGAAGTCGGCGCTCTCGATCTCGGCCAGCGGTGCGCCCACCGCCACCATCGAGCCGACGTCGGCGCGGAGCGCCCGCACGACGCCGGCGGCGCGTGCGTTCACCTCCGCCGCGCGCGTCGCGTCGAAGACGATCGTCACCGGCGCAGCCATCTCGGCGCGCTGCGATCGTGCACGCGCCGGTACGGTCTCGAGCCCGGCCAGGCGGGCCGTATCTTTGGTCTTGAAGCGCACCGTCGTCCCGTCGGGCGGCGCGCCGTCGGCCGAGACGTCCGCCTGCGGGCGACCACCGCGCTCGGGGTGGCAGATTGGACAGAGCGACTCGGGAAACTCGTGCGCCTCGCACCAGTCGCCCTTGGCGCGGAACACCGGCATCAGCGCCGGGTTGCACTTGGTGCACACCGCCTCGAGCACCCCGTGCTCGCCACACAGCGGCGCCGCGGCGGCCGCGGCCGGTGGCGGCGCCGCGCGGGCGGCGGGCGGCGGACCGAACGCGCACAGCAGCAGCGCGACGACCGCGACGAGCGGGCGGCATCGCATGTCACTGCCCTCCCGTCTTCGGCGGCCGCTCGATCTTGAGGTCCGGATTGCAGACCAGGCACTGCGACGCCGGCAGGCCGTGCGCCGCGCACCAGTCGTTGGTCGCCTTGAAGGCGGGCACCAGGGCCGGATTGCAGCGCGTGCACATTGATTCCGGCACCGCGTGCTCGGCGCACCAATCCGCGTGCGTGCCGGCCTGTACACCGGCTGCGGCGTGCTCTGCCGCCGCCGGCGTCGGCGCCGCCGCCGCGAAGGACACGGGCGCATGGCCCGCGATCAGCGCCGTCGCCAGGACGGCGCGCATCACGCTCAGACGAACGATCATGTTCTGTCCTCCTCTGTGCATCGGGGTGTCGGGCGGCGCGCTCACTGCAGCGCACCGGCGCGGTATTGCAGCTCGATACCGGCGACGGCGGCCTCGAAGCTGCGGTCGAGAGAGTCCTGTCGCGTCTCCAGTACCTCGCGGCGCACGGCGAGCAGGTCGACCAGTCCGAGTTCTCCCACGTCGTAGGCGCGCCGCGCCGCCGCCTCGTTGTCGTCCTGCAGCGGCACCGCAGTGCGCGCTAGCGCCTCCGCCGCCGCCACGCGGCGGCGATACACGTCGAGCGCGGTGCTTAGCTCGATGGCCGTGGCGCGGCGCGCGGCGGCGAGCTCGGCGCGCAAGCGCGACGCCCGCGCCAGGGATTCCGCCTGCCGCCCCTGGCCGCGCGCGAAGACCGGCAGCGTCACGCCCAAGCGACCGAGGGCGATGTTGTCGTTCTCGTCGCGCTCGTACTCCGCCCCGACGCTCAGGTCGGGCCACTGCTCGGCGCGTCCCAGCCGCGCGTCGGCCTCGGCGGCGCGGATCTCGGCGTCGAGCGCGCGCAGGTCAGGTCGGTCCGCCGCCCCGGTCTGCAACGCGGTGAGCGAAGGCAGGTCGGGCGCCGCCAGCGCGCCGTACACGCTCAGCGGGTCGGCGGCGCCGATGCCGAGCAGCACCCGCACCTCGCCCAGGGCGTCGTCGCGGCGCGCTTCCGCCTCAAGCACCACGGCGACGGCGCGGGCGTGCGCCGCCCGCGCCAGGTTCACCTCCAGACGGGCGACGTCGCCGGCGGCGAGCCGGCGCTCGGCGATGCGGACGATCTCGACCGCCATCGCCTCAGCGCGCTGCGCCAGCGCGAGGGATTGCGTCGCGTGCAGGGCGCGGAAGAAGGCGCCGGCGACCTCGCGCAGCGCGCCGCGCAGCGCGTTCTCCGCGCCGGCACCGGCGCGTGCGACGTCGGCCTCGGCGGCGTCGACGCGCGCCCCGCGCTGGCCCCCGAGCTCGAGCGCCTGGCTGAATCCGAGGCGCGCCTCGAGCGACTCGGCGCCCTTCCCCTTCAGACGCGGTCCGGCGGCCCCGTCGACGACCGGGTTGTCGCGCAGCAGCACCGCCGCGCCCGCCAGGCGCCCGCGCGCCTCGCCGATCGCGAACTGCGCCGCGACCACCGCCGGCGCGCGCTCGCGCGCCAGCGCCAGCGCGCGGTCGAGCGTCAGATCCTCGCTCCAGGCCGCACCCGCGTACGCCCAGAGGCACCAGTTCACGACGGCCAACGCCGTCGCACCCATACGTCGCATACCCTCTCCCAATCGGACCATGCCGACGCTCGCGAACGTGCGGCGTGGTTCCCGGCCGTCAAGACCGGTCGTATCGAGACCGGTCGGATGGGGATCAGGCGACGAGCTTGGGAACGTGCGGAATATCGCTCGGATCGGGCGCCGTCGGACAGCGCAGCGGCTCCGCGAACACGGACCCGCTTGCCAGGACGGCGATCACCGCCGCCCCGACCGGCACCGCCGCGGGGCGCGCCGGCGCACAGCAGGGACAGGCGTCACAGCCCGGCTCGGACGGCTCGCTGGGATCACTGGCGCAGCGGCGCTCGCAGTCATCGGCCATGACGTACTGGGACGGCCCGGTCGCATGCTCCAACAAAGCGAGCACCGACAGCAGCGCGAGGAGTCGACCGATCCGCACAGTCGATGCGCTACCAGAGCCTCCGGCCAGGCACAATCGGCACCTGCGCTGCGGGGAGGGTAGTGAGGCCTTTCGCCATCTGCTCTTGGACTTGGAGGGCGCCGCTCCGTCGGCGCCTGTTGGAGAGAGCGACAGCGCTCCAATACAGCAGGCGCCGACAGAGCGGCGCCCTTGCGGAGCCTGGGACGGACGCGCCCCACGACCGCTGCGAGACCGACGTTGCTCTGCCGCCGATCGGCTGGTAGCTTCCCCCCGTGCTTGATCAATCCGCCCGGGCGCGCCTGGTCGTCGCCCTCCTGATCGCCGCTGGCCTCGTCGTCGGGCCACGCCAGGCGCTGTGCATCGGCGACGCAGGGCATGTGGCGATCGAAGCCGTCGACGCGGAGTGTTGCGACGCGCCGCATCCCACCGACGAGGCGGGGCGCTGCGCGCCGCATGACGGCGAGGTCGGGGATTGCACCGACCGGGCGCTGACGCTCCTGGCCGTGGCCCCGTCGGCCGCACAGGACGCCGCCGCCGCGTTGGGACACCTGCCGACCGGCGTGGACGCCGTGGCCGCGTGGCCCACCGCGCACCTCGACGGGCGCGCGTCCATCCTCGTCCCCGCGAACCTCGCCGTTCGCCTGCCGGCGCCGCCGCGGCGCCAGCACACCACCATTCAGCGCTGCTGAATCCTCCGTTTCAGTCGTCGCGCCCCATCCCTCGTCCATAGAGAGACGGGCGCGGCCCGGGTCTCGCGGCGCCGCCGTGCGGCCCTCTGCGGCATCGTCGTCGCGTTCTCGCCCTGAGGCCGTGCCGACGTCGCCCTCGACGACGGAGGCTCATGACCATCATACCGAATAGATGTCTGGCCCTGGCCGCGCTGACCGCCCTGGCGGGCTGCACGACCACGGCGCCGGCCGGCGATTCGCGGCTGAGTGCCGTGGCGCCGCCACCGGTGCCGGCGCCGGTCGTCGTCGGCGCCGACGCGGGCCCGCCGACGGTGCCCGACGCCCTGACGCTGGCCGATGCAGTGCGGCTCGCATTGGCGCACAATCCAACCCTCGACGCCGCGGCCTGGAACTACGAGGCCGGCGCGGCGCGTGTGCTGCAGGCCGGCCGGCTGCCGAATCCGCAGCTCGGCTTCACCGTCGAGGACGTCGCCGGCACCGGCAACCGCGCCGGCGGCCAGGAGGCCGAGACGACGCTGCGCCTGCTACAGTTGTTCGAACTCGGCGGCAAGCGCTCGGCGCGCCAGGACGAGGCGAGCCGCGGCGCCGAGCTGACGGCGTGGGACTACGAGGCGGCGCGCCTCGACCTGCGGGCGGCGACGACGCGTGCGTTCCTCGACGTACTGGCGGCGCAGGAGCGCCTGGCGCTGGCCGGCCAGTCGATCGCGCTGGCCGAATCGATGGTCGCCGGCATCGCCCGTCTGGTCGATGCCGGGCGCGAATCCAGCGCCGAGGCGACGCGCGCCGAGGTGACCCTGGCGACGGTCGAGATCGACCGCGCGCAAACCCAGCGCGATCTCGACACCGCCCGCCAGCGCCTCGCCGCCCTGTGGGGTGCGCCGCCGCGCTTCAGCCGCGCCGCTGGCCGGCTCGACGAGGGCGAGCCCGTGCCACCGCTTGCCGCGCTGGAGTCGTGCCTGGCGCAGAACCCCGACCTGGCGCGCTGGGACGCGGAGTTCGCGCAGCGGCAAGCGGCGGTCGCCCTCGCCGAAGCGAATGCGATCCCGAACCTGACGCTTGAGGGCGGCCTGCGGCGTTACGAAGACACCGACGACACCGGCTTCGTCTTCGGCGCCGTCATCCCGTTGCCGCTGCTCGACCGCAATCAGGGCGCGATCGCCGAGGCGCGGACGCAGCTCAGCCGCGCCTATGCACAGCGGAGCGCCACCGCCACTATCGCGCGCACCGAGTTGGCCGCCACGTACGGGCGCCTGACCACCGCCCGGGCCGAAGCCAGCGCGCTACGCCAACGCGTGCTGCCGGCGGCGACGCGCGCCTTCGAGATCATGCAGGCCGGCTACGACGAGGGGCGCTACCGCTCCCTCGACGTGCTCGATGCGCAACGCATGCTGATCGCCGCCCGCGAGCGCCTGCTGCGCGCCGTCATCGACGGTCGCCAAGCCGAGACCGCTATCGAGCGGATCATCGGCGGCCCGCTCGAGCCACCCACCGACGCCAGTAGCGCGGGAGTCCCGACACCATGACACTCCGACAGAGCCTTGCCGTCATCGCCATCCTGCTGATCGGCGCCGCCATGGCCGCGCTCATCCTGCGCAGCGACCCGCCGACGGCCTCGGACCCGCATGAGGAGCACCGGGAGGACGCAGGGTACGACGACGAGTCCAAGGCGCGCGGCCCGCACAACGGCCGCCTGCTGCGCGACGGCGCCTTCGCCCTCGAGGTGACGATCGTCGAGCGCGGCGTCCCGCCGCAGTTCCGCGTCTATCTGTCCCGCAATGACACGCCGCTGCCACCCTCCGCCGCGACCGTGGCCATCGCGCTGCGGCGCCTCGGCGGGCGCACCGACCGCTTCCACTTCACGCCGCAGGGCGACTACCTGGTCGGCGATGGCGTCGTCGAGGAGCCACACTCCTTCGACGTCACGGTGACCGCCGTGCACGACGGCGCGACATCGACGTGGACCTACGAGTCGTACGAGGGCCGTGTCACGCTGCCCGCCGAGGCGGCCGCGGAGTCCGGCGTCGAGGTGAAAGCCGCGGGACCGGCGACGCTGCACGCGACGCTGCGCGTCACCGGCCGCATCGTCGCCAACGAGGATCGCGTCGCGCACGTGGTGCCGCGCTATCCAGGCATCGTCAAGGAGGTGCGCAAGCGCGTCGGCGATGCGGTGGCGAGGGGCGACGTGCTGGCCATCGTGCAGAGCAACGACAGCCTGCGCGAGTACCCGGTGACCGCCCTGCTCGACGGGACGGTGATCCGCAAGCACGTCACGCCGGGCGAGTTCGCCGCCGAGGGGCGCGACATCTATCTGATCGCCGACCTCTCGACCGTGTGGGTCGATCTCGACATCTACCGGCAGGATTTCGCCCGACTGCGGGTCGGGCAGGCGGTCGAGATCGACGGCGGCGAGGGCAGCGCAGCGGCACGCGGCCCGATCTCCTATCTCTCTCCGTTCGGCGCCGAGAACACGCAGACCATGCTGGCGCGCGTCGTCCTCCCCAATCCGACCGGGCAGTGGCGCCCGGGGCTGTTCGTCAGCGGCCGCGTGGTGCTCGACGAGACCACGGTCCCCGTCGCCGTCGACGTCGGTGCGCTGCAGACGCTGCGCGATTGGACCGTCGTCTTCGTCCGCGACGGCGACGTCTACGAGGCACAGCCGGTCGAGCTCGGTCGCCGCGACGCGCAGGTCGCCGAGGTCGTGTCCGGCCTGCGCGCCGGACAGGACTACGTCGCCGCCGGCAGCTTCATCATCAAGGCCGACATCGGCAAGTCCGGCGCCAGTCACGACCACTGAGGCGGCCATGCTCGAACGCCTGCTGCAGTTCTCCATCCGCCAGCGCTGGCTGGTGATCCTGCTCACCCTCGGCGTCGCCGCGGTGGGCGTCTACAATTATCAGCGCCTGCCCATCGACGCGGTGCCCGACATCACCAACGTGCAGGTGCAGGTCAACACGCACGCGCCCGGCTACTCGCCGCTCGAGGCGGAGCAGCGCATCACGTTTCCGATCGAGACGGCCATGGCCGGCCTGCCGGGACTCGACTACACCCGCTCCCTGTCGCGCTACGGCCTGTCGCAGATCACCGTGGTCTTTAAGGACGGCACCGACATCTACTTCGCCCGCCAGCAGGTCGGCGAGCGGATCCTGCAGGCCCGAGGACAGCTCCCACCCGGTATCGAACCCGCGATGGGCCCGATCGCCACCGGCCTGGGCGAGATCTTCATGTACACCGTCGACGCGCGGCCGCAGGCGCGCGGGCCCGATGGCGCCCCATATACCCCCACCGATCTGCGCTCGATCCAGGACTGGATCATCAAGCCGCAACTGCGCAACGTGCCCGGCGTAGCCGACGTCAACAGCGTCGGCGGCTTCGTGAAGCAGTTCCACGTCACGCCGCATCCGGAGCAGTTGCTGGCCTACGGCCTGAGCTTCGACGACGTGCTCGACGCCCTGCGCCGCAACAATGCCAACGTCGGCGCCGGCTACATCGAACGCGCCGGCGAGCAGTATCTCATCCGCGCGCCCGGACAGGCGGCGGGTATCGACGACCTGCGCCACATCGTCGTCGGCGGCCACGCGGGCGTGCCGCTGTACGTCAAGGACGTCGCGGCGGTGCTGCTCGGCCAGGAATTGCGCACCGGCGCCGCCACCGAAGGGGGCGACGAGGTCGTGCTCGGCACCGTCTTCATGCTGATGGGCGAGAACAGCCGCACCGTCGCGCAGCGCGTCGCGGCGAAGATGGCCGAGATCAATCGCAGCCTGCCGGACGGCGTGGTGGCGAAGACCGTGTACGATCGGACCACCCTGGTCGAGAAGACCATCGCCACGGTGCGCATCAACCTGATCGAGGGAGCGCTGCTGGTCATCGCCGTCCTCTTCCTGCTGCTCGGCAACGTCCGGGCGGCGCTCATCACCGCCGCGGTAATTCCGCTGTCGATGCTGTTCACGATCACCGCCATGGTCGAGAGCCGCGTCAGCGGCAACCTGATGAGCCTCGGCGCGCTCGACTTCGGCATCATCGTCGACGGCGCCGTGATCATCGTCGAGAACTGCGTCCGGCGGCTCGCCGAGGAACAGCACCGCCTCGGCCGGCTGCTCACTCGCCAGGAGCGCTTCGCGACGGTCTTCGAGGCCTCGCGCGAGGTGCGCCGCGCCACCATGTTCGGCGAGCTGATCATCACCATCGTCTACCTGCCGATCCTCACCCTGACCGGCGTCGAGGGAAAGATGTTCTTTCCCATGGCCTTCACCGTCATCGCCGCCCTAGCCGCGGCCATGATCCTGTCGGTCACCTTCGTCCCCGCCGCGGTGGCGCTGCTGCTGACCGGGCGCGTCGCCGAACGCGAGAACAGACTCATGCGCGGCGCCCGCGCCGTATACGCGCCGCTGTTGCGCCTCGCCCTGCGCTACCGCGCCGCGGTCGCCACGGCGGCGGCGGTGCTCGTCGTCCTCAGCGCCCTGCTCGCCAGCCGCATGGGGACCGAGTTCATCCCCAGCCTCGACGAGGGCGATATCGCCCTGCACGCCCTGCGCATTCCCGGCACCAGCCTGACCCAGGCGGTGGAGATGCAACATGTGCTCGAGCGCCGATTGCAGGCGTTTCCCGAGGTGCGCACCGTCTTCGCCAAGATCGGCACCGCCGAGATCGCCAACGACCCGATGCCGCCGAACGTCGCCGACGGCTTCCTCATCCTCAAGCCGCGCGCCGAGTGGCCCGACTCCGAGCGCCCCAAGGCCGATCTGGTGCGCGCCATCGAGGCCGCCGTGCGGCAGATTCCCGGCAACAACTACGAGTTCACGCAGCCGATCCAGATGCGCTTCAACGAGCTGATCTCGGGCGTGCGCAGCGATGTGGCGGTGAAGGTCTTCGGCGACGACCTCGACGTGCTGCGCGAGACCGCGGAGGCGATCGCGGCGCTGCTCGAACAGGTTCCCGGCGCCTCGGACGTCAAGGTCGAACAGACCACCGGCCTGCCGGTGATGACCATCCGCTTCGACCGCGCCGCCATGGCGCGCTATGGACTCAACGTCTCGGACCTGCAGGACGTCATCGCGCTCGCGCTCGGTGGCGCCAAGGCGGGCGAGATCTTCGAGGGCGACCGGCGCTTCGATCTGGTGGTGCGCCTGCCTGAAGAGGTGCGCACCGACACCGAGGCCCTGCGCCGTATCCCGGTGGCATTGCCGGCGCGCGCCGAGGCGAGTGACGAGCCCGGCACGCAGCCGGCTGGTTTCGCGGCCGAGCGCGCCGGCCCCGCCTTCATCCCGCTGAGCGCCGTCGCCAGCCTGGACATCGCGCCGGGTCCGAACCAGATCAGTCGCGAGAACGGCAAGCGGCGCGTCGTCGTCACCGCCAACGTGCGCGGGCGCGACCTGGGATCGTTCGTCAGCGAGGCGGAGCGGCGCATCCAGGCCGAGGTCGAAATCTCGCCCGGCTACTGGACCACCTGGGGCGGTCAGTTCGAGCAGCTCATCTCCGCCGCCGAGCGCCTGCGCCTGGTGGTGCCGCTCGCACTGCTGCTCATTATCGTTCTACTCTACAGTACCTTCGGGACCGTACGCGACGCGCTGCTGGTGTTCAGCGGCGTGCCGATGGCGCTCACCGGCGGCGTCCTGGCCCTGTGGCTGCGCGACATCCCGCTGTCCGTCTCGGCCGGCGTCGGCTTCATCGCGCTGTCGGGCGTGGCGGTGCTGAACGGGCTGGTGATGATCACCTTCATCAACAGCCTGCGCGCCGCCGGGGCGTCGCGCGACGACGCCGTCTTCGACGGGTCGACGACGCGCCTGCGCCCGGTGCTGATGACCGCCCTCGTCGCCTCGCTCGGGTTTATCCCGATGGCGCTGGCGACCGGCACCGGCGCCGAGGTGCAGCGGCCGCTCGCCACGGTGGTCATCGGCGGCATCATCTCCTCGACTCTGCTGACCCTGCTCGTCCTGCCGGCGCTGTACCGCATGGTCGCGCCGGCGACGCTGCCGCCGGGCAGCGCCGCCGACGGCCCGGCCGCGCTGGACACTGCCGCGCCGGGCGCGTAGCGAGATGAGATGGTTCGGCCGCCCTCCGGCGCTGCGCTGGGACGACGCTCCGTCCTGACGATACTGCTCGCCGCCCTACTCGCCGGCGCCGAGGCGTCGCAGGCCTGCGTCGGGGCGAGTTGTCTGCAGATCTGGTCGAGCGAGGCCGGCGGCGGCTCCCTGGCGGTCTCGTGGGCCTCCGCCGACCGCCGCATCCAGACCTTCCGCAGCGTCTGCGCCGCCGGCGAATGCCTCTACGGCGTCATCGATCCCGGCTTCCTCCTCGGCGAGGCCCCGGCACCGCTGGACCTCTATCCGCTGCTCGACGGAGTGACCGTACGGGTCGAGATCGTCGCGGCCGACCCAGCTGTCACCCTGCGCATCAACGGCGTCGGACTGCGCCAGCCCGGCGACTCCGCCGCCCTCGGCCGGGCGCCGGAGATCCACGTGCACCCCGCCTGGCAGATCCGGCAGGCGGAGGGGGTCGTCGGAGACCACGCGCTGTCGTTCCTGCTGCGCACCGATTCGCCGCTCTACCGCGACTCCGAGGCGTTCGCCCTCGTGCTGACCAATCGCGCCACTCCGACCCCCGACGCGCCGCCGCCGACCGGCACCCCGACGCCGACACCGACCGCGGAACCGCGGCCGTGCCGCGGCGACTGCGACGGCGACGGACGCGTGGCCGTCGCCGAGATGATCAGCGGCGTCGGCGCCGCCCTGACCGGCGCCCCGCCCTGCCGCGCGTTGGATGGCGACGACGACGGTGTGGTCAGCATCGCCGAGTTGGTGGCGGCGGTGCAGTCGGCGCTCGGCGGCTGCCCGATCGCGCCGACGCCGACCGCAACGATGCCGGTTCGCCTGGCCGACATCCAGGCGGCGATCTTCTCGCCGCGCTGCGCCATCCCCGCCTGCCACGACGCGACGAGCGGCGCCGGCGGCCTGGTGCTGGATGCGGGTTCCGCCCATGCACAGCTCGTCGGTGTCATGCCGGCGATCGAATCGGCGCGCGACCAGGGCCTGCTGCGCGTCGATCCGGGCCAGCCAGACAACACTTTCCTGATCCGCAAGCTGGAGGGACCGCCGCCCGACCAGGGCAGTCGCATGCCACTTGCCGGCGCACCGCTGACCGCCGACGAAACGGCGCTGATCCGCCGCTGGGTCGCCGCCGGTGCGGCACCGTGATGCGGACGAATTCGGCTCGCGGCGGGCGCGACGAGAGTGGGCAGGAACGGGACCTCGGCGCCGCAAGGCGCCGCGGGCATCTCCAATAACGCCGCCGTAGGAATCGATCGATACGTCGGGCAATCGCGGCCCGCGCAGCACTCTGACTGAGCCCGCTGCGCAGGCCCGGCGGGTCTGGAGACCCGCCCTATGAAGATCCACGGCAGCGTCAGTGGCGATGGCGGTGGTGCAGGTCGGGGGCGTGGCGGTGGACGTGCTCGCCGGGTTTGTGGGTGTGCGGGTGGGTGTGGCCCCGGTCGGGTGCCGCGTCGACGTGCGGGTGGTCGTGATGGCCGTCGTCGTGCGCGTGCCAGTGGTCGTGCTCGACGGCCTCGTGGCGGTGCGCATGCGCGTGCTGATCTCGCTGCACGAGGAACACCGCTATGCCGGCGATGGCGAGTGCGAGGCTGGCGCTGAAGCTGAGGCCGACGCCGAACAGGAGCGGCGCCAGCGCGACGCCCCAGAATGGCGCGGTGGCGAAAGACGCCTGCGCCCGCACCGCGCCGAGGCGCTGCGCGGCCTGGATGTAGAACACCAGGCTGACGCCGTAGCACAGCCCGCCGATGGCCAGCGCCGCCGCCACGTCGACGGCGGCCGGCACGCCGGGCGCCAGCCAGGCGGCCAGTGCCAGGTTGATGGCGCCGGCGACGGCGCCCTTGACCAGCGTCGTGCGCGCCGGCGGCAGGGCGTCGATCAGCGCCGTCAGGTGGTTGTCGAGCGCCCAGCCGAGGCAGGCGACGGCGACCAGCACGGCGGCGAGCAGGCCCGGCGCGCCGCCGCCCCAGGCGACCAGCGAGGCGGCCGCCATGATGCCGACCGTTCCCAGCCAGCCGAGCGGCCCGAGCGGGTCGCGAAACACCAGCGCGCCGAGCGCGGCGGTGAACGCCACCTCGAGCGTCAGCAGCAGCGCCACCGACGCGGCGCTGCTGATCTGCAGCGCCAGCACCATCAGCACTGGCGCGACGACACCGCCGGCGGCGATCGTGCCGACGAGACGCCAGCGGTTGGCCCGATCCAGTGGCGGGCGCGGCCCGGCGCCGCGCCGCCAGACGAACGGCAGCACGGCGAGCGCCGCGCCGACGTAGAGCAGGCCGGCGAGTTGCAGCGCCGGCAGGCGCTCGACGAGCAGCTTACTGAGCGGCGCGGCAGCGCCGAACAGCGCCGCCGAGAGCAGCGCATCCCACGCCGGGTCGCGCCGCCGCCCGCTGCCGCTCATGGCGCGCGCTCCGGCGCGTACGGCAGCCCTGCCACCGCGGCGACGACCAGGCGCCGCGCCGCGGCCCTCATGCGGCGTGGCGGGCGCGCAGATAGGCGAGCGAGCCGAACGGCGTGGCGCGCTGGCCGAGCGTCTGCACGTCGGCGAAGCCCGCCTCGGCGACGATCGCCGGCAGGCGGCCGGCGAGATTGTCGGCGGCGCGGTCGCCGCCGGCGGCGTGGCCGGTGAGATGGCCGAGGGCGCGCATGAGCGCGGTGTGTGGCGGACCGAAGTCGACGACGTGCAGCGTCCCGCCCGGACGCAGGGCGGCGTGCATGGCGCGCAGCACGGCCAGCTTCTCGTCGCGCGTCAGGTGGTGCAGGACGAGCGAGCTGACGATGCGGTCGAAGTGCGCCGGCGGGAAGGTCTCGGCGGTGAAGAAGCCCTGCCGCAGCGCGATGTCGAGACCGGCGCGCGCGACCTTGCGCCGCGCCAGCGCCAGCACGGCCGGATCGACGTCGACGCCGATCACCTCGGCACCGGGACAGGCGCGTTTGAGCAGCAGCGCCAGGGTGCCGGTGCCGCAGCCGAAATCGAGCACGCGCTGGCCGGGCGCCAGCATCGCCTGATCGACCAGTTGCTGCTTGACGGCGCGTTCGCGCAGGGTCAGGGCGATGAACGGATCGTAGAGGCGCGTCAGCCAGTGCCAGCCGAGGGCGGGGACGAAGGACTCCGAGCCGCTGTCGTCGGTGTGGGCCATGGGTCCTCCGCCGTCGCGCCGTCAGAGCGGGCAGCCATTGAGCGCGTTGTTCACCGCGGCGACCAGTTCGTCGATACCGATCTCCCCGTCACCGTCGCGGTCGCCGGCGGGGCACTGGGCGAGCGGCGCGCCGAGGGCAATGTTGACCAGTGTGATCAGCTCGCTGATCGACAACTCGCCGCTGCCGTCGCAGTCGCCGACACACGGCGGCAGGGCGCCGGTGGTCCGCGTCGGGGTCGGCGTGCTGCCGTCACTGGTCGGCGTCACCGTGGCGGTGGCGACGCCGCTTGGCACTGCGGTCGCGGTCGCCGTCGGCGCACTGGTGATCGTCGGCTGTCCGGTTCCCGGCGGGCTACTGGTCGCCGTTGCCTCGGCCGTGGCCGTCTCCGTCGCAGTGGCCGTCACCGATGCCGTCACGGTCGATGACGGCGGCACGGTGGCGGTCGGGCTCGGGGTCTCGGTGGGGGTCGGCATCTCGGTCTCGGTCGGCGTCGGGGTCGAGATGATCACGCCGCGCGCCGGCGCGGCGGCGTAGAGCAGACGGGTGTTGCTGCCGCCGAGGTCCTGCAGCTCGACGTAGCCGCGCACGTCGTCGCTGAAGCCGTCGAAGCGGAACTCGCAGTAGGCGCCGAACACGGCCTCGGTGGTGAAGACGATGCTCTGATGAAAGCCGGCCGGCACCGTCAGCGAGCCGCTCGCGACGACGGCGTTGAGGCCGTTGTGCAGCTCGACGTCCACGTCCACGGCCTCGTCGCTGAGATTCTGCAGGCGGCAGCTCAGCACATCGCCGTTGCTGCTGCGCACCGGCGGCGTGAAGGTACTCTGCAGGCCGGCCACCCCGCGGCCGGCGACGATGTCGCCCGCGCCGGCGATCAGCGGCAGGGCGACGGGCAGCTCCGCGCCGCCGGCGCGGAACAGCAGACGGGTGTTGCTACCGCCGAAGTCGGTGAGCTGGATGTAGCCGCGCGCCGCCGTCGACGAGGCGTTGATGCGGAAGTCGCAGTAGGCGCCAAAGACGGCGGCGGTGGTGCTGACGACCACCTGCGAGCGGCCGGACGGCACCTGCAGCATGCCGCTGTCGACCATCGTCCCGAGGCCGTTGTGGATTTCCACCTCCGCCATGACGCTGACATCGGCCAGGTTCTGTACCACGCACGACAGCACGGCGTCCTCGCTGCTGCGGATCGCCGGCGACACCGAGCGCGTCGGCGGGATGCCGCCGGCCGGCCCGCCGTCGAGGTCCTCGGCAAACAGGATCGAGCGCGTCAGCGAGGCGGCGGCGAGCAGGCGCGTGTTGCTGCCGCCCAGGTCGTAGAGCTGGATGTAGCCGCGCACGGCGGCGATGTTGCCGTCGAAGGTGAAGCTGCAGTAGGCCCCGAACACCGCCGCCGTAGTGCTGGTCAAAGCCTGCGCGCGGCCCGGCTGCAGGTTGAGCATGCCGGTGTCGACGATGCCGCCGAGGCCGTTGTGGATCGTCGCCTGGACCGCCACGGCGCCGTTGCTCAGGTTCTGTGCGACGCAGTTCAGCACGTCGCCGTCGCTGCTGCGGATCGGCGGCGACACCACGGTGATGCCGTCGAGCGCCACGCCGATGATGCCGCTCGCCGCGAACAGCAGACGGGTGTTGCTGCCGCCGAGGTCATAGAGCTGGATGTGGCCGCGCACCTCGTCCGCGTTGCCCGTGAACGTAAAGACGCAGTAGGCGGCGAAGACCGCGTTGGTGGTGCTGGTGACCAGCAGCGACTGCCCGGACTCAATGGTGCGCGTGCCCGAGGCGACCACCGTACCGAGGCCGTTCTCGAGATCGGCCTGCACCTCCACCGGGTCGTTGGAGAGATTCTGCACGACGCAGGAGAGCACATCGCCTTCGCTGCTGCGCAGCGGCGGCGAATAGGTGGTCACCGCCGCAGCGGAGGTCCCGATCGAGCCGAGCAGGATCAGCAGTCCGGCAACGCGCATGGTCGACATGTTCCCCTCCCGTGGACTCGGGCCGTAGCAGATCCGCGCAGGGCGCGGCTACCGCCGCGCCGGACGGATACGGCGCGGCGGGAACCGCGCCCTGCATGGGCGACGGGGCGAGGCCCGGGTCGGCTCAGTCCCACAAGTGGTCGAGCATGTGCGTCACGGCGGCGAAGAGGTGGTCGATCTCGGCGTGCGTGACGATCAGCGGCGGCGACATGGCGATCAGGTCGCGGATGCCGCGCACGATAACGTCCTTGTCGCGACACAGGGCGACGGCCTTGGCGCCGAGCAGCGGCGGCGACTGCAGCGCCGCGCGGCCGCCCCGCGGCAGCAACTCGATGGCGCCGATGAGCTGATGGCCGCGTACCTCGCCCACCGCCGGATGGCCGGCGACGGCGTGCAGCTGCTGCTGGAAGTACGGGCCGACGTCGTCGCGCACGCGCGCCGGCAGCCCCTCGCCCTCGAGGATGGCGAGGTTGGCGAGGCCGGCGGCGGTGGCCACCGGGTGGCCGCTGTAGGTGAAGCCGTGCGCCAGGTAGCCGGCGCCTTCGAGCGTGGCGGCGATCTCGTCGCTCACCATCGTGCCGCCGAGCGGCACGTAGCCGCTGGTGATCCCCTTCGCCATGGTCAGCAGATCGGGCTCGAGGTCCCAAATCACCGAGGCGAACCAGGCGCCGAGGCGGCCGAATCCGGTAATCACCTCGTCGGCGACGAACAGGATGTCGTGCCGGTGGCAGAGATCGCGCAGGGCGCGCAGATGACCGGCCGGCGGCACGATGACGCCGCCGGCGCCCTGCACCGGTTCGGCGAACAGCGCCGCGATAGTCGCGGCGCCCTCGCTCTCGATGACGCGCTCGGTCTCGGCCAGGCACCACTCGGCGTACTCGCCCGGCGAGCGCTCGCTGTTGACGCCGTAGGGGTGCGGACCGGGGACGTGGATGAAGCCCGCCAGCGGCAGGTCGAACGGCAGGTAGCAGGCGGGCAGGCCGGTCATGCTGGTCGTCGCCATGCCGACGCCGTGGTAGCTGAACGTGCGCGTCAGGATCTTCGTCTTGCCGACCTTGCCGCGCAGCTTCTGGTAGGCGCGGATGAGCTTCAGCGCCGTCTCGTTCGCCTCCGAGCCGGAGTTGGAGAAGAAGACCTTGCGCAGGCCCGTGGGCGCCAGGCTGCGCAGCTTGTCGGCGAGCAGGATGGTCGGCTCGGTGGTGGTGTTGAAGAAGGACGGGTAGTAGCAGACCGCCGTCATCTGCCGGTGTACGGCATCGGCGATCTCGCGGCGGCCGTAGCCGACGTTGACGCACCACAGCCCGGCCAGGCCGTCGAACAGGCGTCGGCCGGTCTCGTCGGTGACCCAGCAGCCGGAGGCCTCCTGGATGATGTGCGTCCCCTGCCGGTGCAGGTCGACGTGGTCGGTGAACGGGTGCAGGAACGAGGCCTCGTCGAGGCGTCGCAGCGTGGCCAGATGCGTCGCGTCCATGGACCGAGCTTAAGCCACAATCACCGGCGCTTGAACACCGCGGCGGCGTGCATCGCCGCGGCGCCGGCGCTAGGCTGCGGCCGTGCTCGATGCGCCGCGAATCATCCCAGAGGACCTCGCCCCCGGCGATGCGCGGGCGCTCGAGGTCGACTGGTCGCGGCTGCGCGTCGAACGCGTGCGCTCGCCGGACCATCCCCTCTTCGCGCCCTTGTACGATCGCCTGTGGGCCGAATTCGGGGCGCGCGGCGAGATGGAGAAGCGCGAGGTCATCGCCGACCGGCTCGGCTGGGACCCGCGCCAGCGCGTCAACCACCACGCCCTGCTCTATGAGATGTTGGCGGTGCTCGACGGCGACACCATCGTCGGCCTGCGCGATCACACCGCCATCGTGCCGCGGCCCCCGCACCGCGGCGACCACCCGGGCCAGATCATCGTCCACCTCTCACACGTCATCGTCGAGCCGCCGCTGCGCGGCGGCGGCCTGTCGGGGTGGCTGCGCGCCCTGCCGCTGCAAGCGGCGCGCGAGTGCGCCGCGGCGGCCGGCGAGCCGGGCGGTGACACGATCACGCTGGTGGCGGAGATGGAACACCCGGACGGCGTCACGCCGATGATCATGGCGCGGCTGCGCTCCTACGACCGCGCCGGCTTTCGCAAGATCGACCCCGACACGGTGCACTACGTACAGCCCGACTTCCGCCCGCCCGCCGACATCGACGCCTCGTCGGTGCAGCCGGTGCCGCTGTCGCTGGTCGTGCGTCGCGTCGGCCGCGAGGCCGACGCGACGCTCCCCGGCGCCGAGGTGCGGGCCCTGGTCGGGGCGCTGTACACGATGTTCGGCATCCACATGCGCGCCGATCACATGGCGCCGTTGTGGGGTCTGTTCGATCACTTCCCCGGCCCGGGCGAAACCGTGCTATTGCGGCCGCCGCTGTCATGACGATCGCCGCCTACTACCACCCCGGGTACGCCGCCCCGATCGGCGACCGCCACGTCATGCCGATCACCAAATTCTCGCTCGTCGCCGACGGCCTGCGCGGCCGCACCGGCGTGCGCCTCGCCGAGCCGACTCCGCTCGCCGCGGCCGAGCTGCTGCGCGTGCATACGCCCGAGTACGTCGACGCCGTGCGCGACGGCGTGCCGCGGGCGCTGGCGGAGTCGCAGAAGTTTCCCTGGTCGCCGCAACTCTATCCATCGGTGTGCCTGACCGGCGGCGGCTGCCTGGCAGCGGCGCGGCAGGCCCTGCAGGACGGCGTCGCCGCGGCGGTGGTGAGCGGCTTCCACCATGCCCACGCCGACCACGGCGAGGGCTTCTGCACCTTCAACAGCCTGGTGGTCGCCGCCGACGTGCTGCACGCGCAGGGCGTGGCGCGCATCGCCGTGCTCGACATGGATCTGCACTACGGCAACGGCACGGCGTCGCTGGCGCCGGCGCGGACGTATCTCTTCAACCTGTCGATCTACGGCAACGACTACCAGCAGAATCAGGCGTTCCGCGACGTCGACACGGTGCGCCACGTCGACGGCGAGAATCACCAGTCGATCGCATTGCCGAACGGCAGCGGCCGGCCGGCGATGCTGGGGGCGATGGACGACGGCTTCGCCCGCCTGCGCGCCTGGGGCCGCCCCGATCTGCTGCTCTACCAGGCCGGCGCCGACCCCTACCGCGAGGACCCCTACTCGCCGCTGCTGCTCGACCACGACGACCTGCGCGAGCGCGACCGCCGCGTCTTCGCCTGGGCGCACGCGCAGGCCATCCCCGTCGCCTGGGTGCTGGCCGGCGGCTACACCAAGGACACCAGCCAGGTCGTGCGCGTCCACCTCAACACCTTCGAGGCCGCGCTCGAGGTGTACTGAGTTGGCGTCGATGCCGCCGCCCGCGCTCCCGGCGGCTGCACCTACCTTCCCGTGCCGGTTGGCAAAGCGGTCCGCTGGATGTACACCGCAGCCATCCGATGAAGCGAGTCAATTGGCTATTGGGGGTATGGACGGCGCTGGTCATGGCGTTCTTCTACCTGCCGATCGCCATCCTGATCGGCTTCTCCTTCAACACCTCGCGTCTGAACATCGTCTGGCAGGGCTTCACCCTCGAGTGGTACGCGGCGATCCTGCGCGATCGGGTCTTGGTCGAGGCGCTGCAGAACAGCCTGGTGGTGGCCGCGGCGACGACGCTGCTGGCGGTGGTCCTCGGCACGGGCGGCGCCTGGTTGCTCTATCGCTATCGCTTCCCGGCGACGCGGCTGATGCAGACGCTGGTCTTCATCCCGATGATCATCCCCGAAGTGATCATGGGCGTCAGCCTGCTGATCCTGTTCGTCACCATCCATCTCGAGCTCGGCTTCACCACCATCATCATCTCGCACGTGACCTTCTGCTTCCCCTTCGTCATGGTCGCCGTGCAGGCGCGCCTCTCCGGCCTCGACCCGGCGCTCGAGGAGGCGGCGATGGACCTCGGGGCGACGCCGGTGGTCGCCTTCCGCAAGGTGCTGGTGCCGTACCTGATGCCCGCCATCATCTCGGGCGCGCTGATGTCGTTCACCCTGTCGCTCGACGAACTCATTGTCACCTACTTCACCGCCAGCGCCGGCACGCGGACGCTGCCACTGGAGATTTTTGGGCGCGTCAAGAAGGGGCTCGACCCGACGCTCAACGCCATCTCGACCGTCTTCATCCTGTCCACGGTGCTGCTGGTCATCTCGACCGAGTTGCTCAAGCGCCGCAGCCGCTGATTCCGCAGGGAGGACTCATCATGAAGCGCATCGCCATCGTCGCCGCCGTACTCGCCGCCGTCCTGGCCGGCTGCAAGTCGTCGTCCACCACCCCCAAGGAGCTGAACCTGTTCGCCTGGTCGGAGTATGTGCCGCAGGGCGTCATCGACGGCTTCACCAAGGAGACCGGCATCAAGGTCAACTACGAGACCTACGCCTCCAACGAGGAGATGCTCGCCAAGCTGGTCTCCGGCGCGCAGGCCTACGACCTGATCCAACCCTCCGAGTACACCATCGAAGCGCTGGTGAAGGAGAATCGCCTGCAGCCGATCGACGCGGCGAAGGTGCCGAACCTGAAGAACATCGACCCCAAGCTGCGCGGCCTGGCGCACGACCCGAACGACAAGTACTCGGTGCCATGGATGGTCGGCACGGTCGGCATCGTCGTCAACACCGAGAAGGTCACCGACCCGGTAAAGGGGTTCAAGGACGTCTTCCAGGAGAAGTACAAGGGCCGCATCGTCGTGCTCGACGACCCGCGCGAGATCGTCTCGTGGGCGTTGGCCACGGACGGCAAGGGGCCCAACGACGTGACGCCCGAGACCCTGGCCGCGGTGACGCCGATACTCAAGCAGTGGCTGCCGCTGGTGAAGGTGTACGATTCGGACAGCCCCAAGACGGCGCTGCTCAACGGCGACGTCGACCTCGGCGTCGTCTGGTCGGGCGAGGCGGCGCTGCTGTACAACGAGAACCCAAAGTTCCAGTACATCCTGCCGGCGGAGGGCGCGCACCAGTTCATCGACAGCCTCGCCATCCCGGTCGACGCGCCCAATCCCGAGGCGGCGCTGCTGTTCCTCAACTACATCCTGCGCCCCGACGTGAGTAAGCTCATCTCTGCCGACTTCCCGTACACCAACCCGAACCTCGAGGCGCGCAAACTGCTCTCGCCGGAGGAGTTGAAGAACCCCGCCAGCTACCCGCCCGGCGATCCGAAGCTCGAGGGCTTCCGCGACATCGGCGACTCGGCCGTGCAGATCGACAAGTTGATCACCGACCTCAAGGCGCAGGGCTGAGCGGCGCGCGTGCGCACCGGAACCACCGCCGTCACCGCCGCCGCGCCGACGCGGCAACGGGAGCCAGGTCGCGCGGCCTGGCTCCTGGTGGCGCCGCTGTTCGCCTGGGTGGCCGTATTCGTCGTCGCGCCGACGCTGATCATGCTGGTGTACAGCTTCAGCGAACGCGGCACCCTCGGCGGCGTGGTCTTCAACTTCACCCTCGCCAACTACGCCGCGGTCTTCGATCCCACGTACCTGCAGATCGTCGTCCGCTCGATCATCTTCGCCGGGCTCACCACCCTGTTCTGCCTGGGTATGGGCTACCCGGTCGCCTACTTCATCGGCCGCGCCGACGAACGCTGGCGCAACCTGCTGCTGATGCTGGTCATGATCCCGTTCTGGACCAGCTTCCTGATCCGCACCTACGCCTGGGTGACGATCCTGAAAAGCGAGGGGCTGCTCAACAGCATCCTGCTGCAGTGGAGCCTCATCGCCCAGCCCTTCGAGATGCTCTACACGCCCGGCGCGGTGCTGCTCGGCCTCGTCTACACCTTTCTGCCGTTCATGATCCTGCCCATCTACACCTCGGTGGAGAAGCTCGACAACGCGCTGATCGAGGCCGCCTTCGACCTCGGCGCCGGGCCCCTGCGCGCCTTTTCCAAGGTCATCGTCCCGATGACCTCGCCGGGCATCACCGCCGGCATCCTGCTGGTCTTCATCCCGGCCCTCGGCCTGTACGCCGTCAACGATATCCTCGGCGGCGGCAAGGTCGACATGATCGGCAACATCATCGAGAACCAGTTCAAGGGCAACGCCCGCAATTGGCCCTTCGGCGCCGCGCTGGGCATCACGCTGATGGTCGGCTTCGCGGTCGCCTTCTGGTTCACCGGGCGCCGCCAACCGCACAC
>Ga0105044_10000391_pt1 | contig 53601 bp, 58 predicted proteins | sample MAT01_FD_78092 | JGI IMG/M metagenome (GOLD analysis project Ga0105044, IMG submission 78092) | Freshwater microbial communities from Lake Fryxell liftoff mats and glacier meltwater in Antarctica - MAT-01 | ecosystem: Environmental > Aquatic > Freshwater > Ice > Liftoff microbial mat | place...
AGCACCGCGACCGCGCCGACATAGACGATGATCAGCAGCATCGCCACGAACTCGGCCCCCAGAAGTACGAAAAGCCCGGCGGAGGACAGGAAGGCAAGGATCAGCCACAGCACCGAATGCACCGGGTTGCGGCTGATGGTGACCATCAGGCCCGCGGCCACTGTGACGATGGCAAAGGCATAAAAAGCATAGTCAGCGACCGTCATGCGCCTTCCCCCTCGGTCTCGGCAAAGACGGAGTGGGCAATCTCCAGCGCCTTTTGCATGGCGGGCGGGCCGGCGAACATGCTCATCTGCCAGATCACTTCGGCGACCTCGCGCTTTGTGGCCCCGGCTGCGAGGGCCTGGCGGACGGTCAGGCGCATCTGCGGCTCGGCTTGCGCCCCGAGCACCGTCAGCGCGGCGATTGTCACCAGCAGGCGGGTGCGCGCGTCCAGACCTTCGGGGTTGTAGGTCTTGCCGAACCACGCCTCAAGCATTTCCTTGGGCATGGTGGGAAAGAGCCGCTCCAAGCCCTTCACGTCAATGCCCTCAAGCGCCGGCGCGAAGGCTTTCGCCATCTCGGCCCCTTGCGCCATCATCGCCGCGAACATCTTGTTGAACTCTTCGTTCATCGGCCATTCCTACCTATACGGCGCATCGATCTCGAGGTTGCGGGCAATCTCCGCCTCCCACCGCTCGCCGTTCGCCAGAAGCTTGTCCTTGTCGTAGAACAGCTCCTCGCGGGTTTCGGTGGCGAATTCGAAGTTTGGCCCCTCGACGATTGCATCCACCGGGCAAGCTTCCTGGCAGAAACCGCAATAGATGCATTTCGTCATGTCGATGTCGTAGCGGGTGGTCCGCCTGCTGCCATCCTCGCGGGGTTCGGCGTCGATGGTGATGGCCTGTGCCGGGCAGATCGCCTCGCAAAGTTTGCAGGCAATGCAGCGCTCTTCGCCATTGGGATAGCGACGCAAGGCATGCTCACCGCGGAACCGGGGGGAGAGCGGACCCTTTTCGTGCGGGTAGTTCAAGGTCGCCTTGGGCGCAAAGAAGTATTTCATGCCAAGGCTGAAGCCCTTGATGAAATCCATCAGCAGGAAATAGCGGGTCGCGCGGTTCCAGTCGATGTTTGCCATCGTTCAGCCTCCCATCGTCCAGCGCGCCCAAAAGCCGCCGAACACCTCGAATTTTGCAAGAAACGCAACGATCACAACCCAAGCCAGTGACATGGGCAGGAACACCTTCCAGCCGATCCGCATCAGCTGGTCATAGCGGTACCGGGGCACGATGGCCTTTACCATGGCGAAGAGAAAGAAGAAGAAGGCCATCTTCAGGACCATCCAGATCGCCCCGTCCGGCAGGCCGGGAATGGGCGACAGCCAGCCGCCGAAGAACAAGAGGCTCATCAACGCGCACATGAGGAAAATCGCGATGTACTCGCCGGCCATGAACAGAAGGTAAGGGGTTGACGAGTATTCGACCATGAACCCCGCCACCAGTTCGCTCTCCGCCTCGGGCAGATCAAAGGGCGGGCGGTTCGTTTCGGCCAGCGCCGAGATGAAGAACAGCGCCACCATCGGCAGATGCGGCAGCCAATACCAGCCCAGAAGCCCGTAAGGTGTATCCTGCGCCGCAACGATCGCGCCAAAGTTCATCGAGCCGGTCGACAGGATGATGCCGATAATGATCAGCCCCAGTGACACCTCGTAGGAGATCATCTGTGCGGCAGAGCGCAAGCTGCCGAGGAACGGGTATTTGGAGTTCGACGCCCACCCCCCCATGATCACGCCATACACTTCGAGGGAGGAGACGGCGAAGACGAAAAGGATCGCCACGTTGATGTTTGCCAGCACCCAGGTGTCATCGAACGGGATCACCGCCCAGGCGAGCACCGCCAGAACGAAAGACAGCATGGGGGCAAGGAAGAACACCGGCCGGTCTGCGCCTGCCGGTACGACGATTTCCTTCACCACGTATTTCAACGCATCGGCCACGGTCTGCAAGATCCCCCAGGGGCCGACAACGTTCGGGCCCCGGCGCATCTGGACGGCAGCCCAGATCTTGCGGTCGCCATAGACGAGGAACAACAGGCTGATCATCACGAAGCCGACAACCAGAAGGCTTTGGGCTGCAATCAGCATCAGCGTGCCGAACCCTGTGGAAAGAAAGTCAGCCATGCCTGATCCTCATCGTCATATCGTGGGTATCCCAAGGTCACCGCAATCGCGCACTGTCACTTCGGCGTCGATGGTACGCGAACCCGCCGGCAAAGCGGCAGAGATCAGGTAGACGGCATCGGCCCGCCACAGCCCAGCCCGCTCGTCAATCGTGGTCCTGATCTGGCGGGCAAAGCCAAAGCCGCGGATCAGCGCGTATTGGGCTGCGGCACAACGCGCGTAAGCCTCCACCGCGTCAGGGCCCGGGGCATTGCGCAAGGCAACCTGAAACCCCACCAGATCGCCATCCAGAAGCTGCGTCCGGATCCCGAAATAAGCTGGCTTGCCCGCCACAGTCCCCGAAGGCGCACAGGCGCCAAGTGCAAGCAGCGTGGCCATCAAGCTTGCGAGAAGAAACGCCTGCATCATCATCGTCTTATTCTGCCGCCGCTTTGGGTGCTGTCCGTGCGGCCTGCAGAGCGGAAAGTTCCGCCATCACAGTGCTAGCCCGGGCAATCGGGTTGGTAAGATAGAAATCCTTGATCGCAGTGCGGAACTCTGCCGCCCCCATGTCACGGAGCGCGAGCGGCGTCCAGTCGTTCGCCGCCACCTCGTCGATGCGCCCCAGATGCGGATGCGCCATGGTGACAGCGCGGCGCAGCGCGGCCAGACTGTCCCAAGGCAGCGTCGCGCCGAGTTCCGCCGAAAGTGCGCGCAGTATGGCCCAGTTTTCCTTCGCCTCGCCCGGTGCGAACCCTGCGCGCATCGCGAGTTGCGGGCGCCCTTCGGTGTTCACGAACAGGCCGTCTTCTTCCGTGTAGGCAGCACCCGGCAGGATGATGTCGGCGCGCATCGCACCCCGGTCACCATGGCTGCCCTGATAGATCACAAACGGGCCACCCGAAGCCTTTGGCGCGATCTCCACCTCATCGGCGCCAAGGTTATAGATCACCTCTGCCCCGTCGGTTGCGGCGGCAAGCCCGCCTTCGGTCACGGCCCCCACGTCCATCGCCCCCACTCGCGCGGCTGCGGTGTGCAGGATCAGCAGCTTCGAGTTCGAATTTTCGGCAAGTTTCATCGCATGGGCCAGCACCGCCTCTCCATCCGCCTCAATGATGGCGCCCTGCCCCACGACCACCAGCGTGGGCATCGCCCGGGTCGCATCCGAGAACGTCTGCGCCGAAAGCCCGGCCAAAGCGGCGCGGTCGGTGCCGACATGCGCGTAGTCATAGGTCAGATCAACTGCCGCGCCCACCAGCCCGATCTTTGCGCCATTGATCCAGGCCTTGCGCAGGCGCGCATTCAGCACCGGCGCCTCAAGGCGCGGGTTGGTGCCGATCAGCTGGATCATCCTCGCGCTGTCGATATCTTCGATCGTCGCGGTGCCGACGTAGGCAGAGCGGTTTCCGATGGGCAGGCGCGCGCCATCGGTGCGGCATTCGACATTCCCGCCCGTGCCCTCGATCAGCGTTTTCAGGCTGTAGGCCGCCTCGACCGGTATCAGATCCCCCACGAGGCCCGCAACCTTGCGCCCCTTCATGGCAGCGGCGGCAGCGACAATGGCTTCGGACCAGCCAGCTTTGCGCAGGCGGCCGTTCTCGCGGATGTAGGGCGTGTCGAGACGTTGACGGCGCAAGCCGTCCCAGACAAAACGGGTCTTGTCGCTGATCCACTCCTCATTCACGCCGTCATGGTTGCGCGGCAGAATGCGCATCACTTCCCGTCCCTTGGCGTCTATACGGATGCTGGAGCCGAGCGCGTCCATCACATCCACCGACTCGGTCTTGGACAGTTCCCATGGCCGGGCGGTGAAGGCATAGGGCTTTGACGTCAAAGCCCCCACCGGGCACAGGTCGATGATGTTGCCCTGCAGGTTCGAGTTCAGCGTCTCATTGAGATAGGAGGTGATCTCGGCATCCTCGCCGCGCCCGGTCTGGCCCATCTGGGTGATGCCGGCCACCTCTGTAGTAAAGCGGACGCAGCGGGTGCAAGAGATGCAGCGCGTCATGTGCGTCTCGACCAGGGGACCGAGGTTCAGATCCTCGTTTGCCCGCTTCGGCTCGCGGTATCGGCTGAAGTCCACGCCATAAGCCATTGCCTGGTCTTGCAGATCACACTCGCCGCCCTGGTCGCAAATCGGGCAGTCAAGCGGGTGGTTGATCAGCAGGAATTCCATCACGCCTTCGCGGGCCTTTTTCACCATGGGGCTTTTTGTCTTGACCGACGGTGCCTCGCCGTTCGGGCCGGGACGCAGGTCGCGCACCTGCATGGCACAGCTTGCCGCCGGTTTCGGCGGGCCACCCACCACCTCGACCAGACACATCCGGCAGTTGCCTGCGATTGTCAGCCTCTCGTGGTAGCAAAATCGCGGGATCTCCACTCCGGCCACTTCGGCGGCCTGAATGAGCGTCATCGCGCCGTCGACTTCGACCTCGATGCCGTCGATGGAAATCTTCTTCAGATTAGACATGTCTTGCCATTCCTCGCCGCAGCGCCAGCAGCATCGCCGTGATCCAGCCCCCAAGCGTCGGCCCATCGGCCTTCGCCTCTGCCTCTGCCGCGGTGCGAGCCGGGAAATCCCGCATCCGCGCCTCGATATCGCGCATCATGTATTTCGGATCGACCCCGCCCTGACACATCGCCTTTACTCCACCCCTATCTGGGCACATCGGTGGGCTTTCCACGCCTGCGCCTGTTTCAGCCACGCCCAGCCAAAGGCCTCGTCGCTGTCGCCCTGTTCCTGTTTCATCGCGAGCCGTGCCAGCGCCCCTTCCAGTGTGGGCCTATGGCCTGCCGGTATCCACCACATGACGAAATGCATGCGCCCCAGCACTTCAAACCACTCGGACCGCCGCTCATAAAACGTGCGATGGACCGTGTTCCACACAAAAGCCTCCAGCGTCTCCACGCTTTCCCACACAGTCAGGTTGCTTACGTGTTGCGGATCGCCATCAATCTTGGCCTCGGTGTTGCCGGTGCCCGGCGCGCCCGAGCCTTCCATCATCCACACAAAGCCCGGCATCCGCTTGCCCAGGCCATTCACCCGGTCCAGCGCCCCCATGAAATCCGCCACGCGCGGGTCATCGGTCGGCGCGAGCAAGCGGCCGACGTTCAACTCTGCAAGATGCATCGGCAGGGTCATCGCGACGCACACTCCCCTTCGCGAACCAGCGTTCCATCCTCGGTCACCGCGATATCGGCACCCCCCGCAGTCCAGATCATGTCAGAGGTGGCAAATCGGCCCATGCAATAGAGCGTGGCCTCATAGCGCGCGGCCTTCACCGCGGCGTCCTCGCGCCCTGCAGCCTCGCGCACCTCGACAGAAAAGACGCGCTTGTCGTCACTGACGGCCTTCGACTTCGACCTGAACACCTGTCCGTCAAACAGGATCGGTTCTTTCGGGTTGCAGGCTGCCAACGCCAAAAGCGCCCCGATGATCACGACCGTTCTCATTTACAACCCTCCACGAATATCCAGGTGCCCGCGGCAAACCGGTCGCGGATAGATGGGGACAGCCGCGCACCCCGTGCTGCGCAAAGCGCCTCTGCTTGCCGACGCGCGGCGGCGCCATCGGCAAAACCATAACTGTCGCCGACCTGCACGGCCCCGCGGCCGGGCTGAGGCGCCGTGGCCTGCGCCACACAGCCCGCAAGCGTGGCGGTCAGGATCAAAGGGGATGCCATCCGCATCACTCCGCCGCCATTGCGCCGATGCGCCCGGTCTTCTTCGCCTTGATCCGGTCTTCGATTTCCTCGCGGAAATGCCGCACGAGGCCCTGAATGGGCCAGGCCGCTGCATCGCCAAGCGCGCAGATGGTGTGACCCTCAATCTGCTTGGTGACCGACAGCAGCATGTCGATCTCCTCGACCTCGGCCTCACCACGCACAAGGCGATCCATCACCCGCATCATCCAGCCAGTACCTTCGCGGCAGGGGGTGCACTGGCCGCAGCTTTCGTGCTTGTAGAACTTTGACAGCCGCCAGATCGCCTTGATCACGTCGGTGGACTGGTCCATCACGATCACTGCCGCCGTGCCAAGGCCCGAGCGCTGTTCGCGCAGCCAGTCGAAATCCATAATCGCATCATCACATTGTGCGGCATTCAGCATCGGCACCGACGATCCGCCGGGGATCACCGCTTTGATGTTCTTCCAGCCGCCGCGAACGCCACCGCAGTGCCGGTCAAGCAGCTCGCGCAGCGAAATCGACATGGCTTCTTCGACCACACAAGGCGCATTCACGTGGCCCGAGATGCCGAAAAGCTTGGTGCCCGCGTTATTCGGACGGCCAAAGCCTGCAAACCACTCTGGCCCACGGCGCAAGATGGTAGGGACAACAGCGATGGATTCGACGTTGTTCACAGTCGTCGGGCAACCGTAAAGCCCCGAGCCTGCGGGAAACGGCGGCTTCATCCGGGGCATGCCTTTCTTGCCTTCGAGGCTTTCCAAGAGGGCGGTTTCCTCACCGCAGATATAGGCGCCTGCACCATGGTGCAGGTAACAGTCGAAATCCCAGCCCGACCCGGCCGCGTTCTTGCCCAAAAGCCCCGTTTCATAGCATTCATCAAGCGCTGTCTGCAGCGCTTCCCGCTCGCGGATATATTCACCACGAATGTAGATGTAACAGGCATTTGCCCCCATCGCGAAGGCGGCAATCAGACAGCCTTCAACCAGCGTATGGGGGTCATGGCGCATAATTTCCCTGTCCTTGCAGGTGCCCGGTTCGGATTCGTCGGCGTTTACCACAAGATAGCAGGGGCGCCCGTCCGATTGCTTGGGCATGAACGACCACTTCAGCCCGGTCGGAAACCCTGCCCCGCCGCGCCCGCGCAGGCCCGACGCCTTCACCTGTTCAACCAGCTTGTCGCGGCCGCGCGCGACGATCTCGGCCGTGCCGTCCCAATGCCCCCGTGCCTTGGCCCCGGCCAGACTACGGTCGTGCATGCCGTAGAGGTTGGTAAAGATACGGTCCTGATCCTTGAGCATGACTGCCCCCTTCCTGTCACCGGCGCTTGCGCCAGAGCTGATATGTCACGACCAGCGCCCAGATGAACGCGGCCAAGGCGGCAAGGTCGAAGAGAAAGACATAGCGGGGTTCCCAGCCCATCTCTCCGCCCAGCCATTGCGCCCCCATCCACAGGACCACCGTGCCAACGATGACAAGGCCCACCAGCCTTGATTGCGCAGCATCGTGATCTTTGGGCGCGGGCTTTGTCATTCGTGCGCCTCAGTAATCGTTCGTCTTGGTGCGGACCCGGAATGCGTCCAGCCCTTCGGACACGATCAGCCTGGCTTGCGCCACCCATTTATCCCGCACTATGCGCCCTTTGAAGAAGCCCATGTTGGCGTCCACCCAAGCCACATCGGCGTCCGACCAACCTGCGATCTGGGAAAAGTGGTAAAAGCCCAGATCGTTGCACAGCTTGGCCATCGCCGGACCGATGCCCTCGATCTCGGTCAGCGCATCGGCCTTGCCGTGGCGGGGGGCCGACAGCCGCTCGGGTCCTATTCTTGTCGGCGCCTGCATGAGAGCGGCAGGGGCTACAGCGGGCGCTGCGACTGGTGTGACTGCAGGATGGCTCATGACAAGGCGATGTTTGCTTTCGCCACCCCAAGGCATCACCAGAAAGACCGCCGCAACAAGGAACACCAGAACCGCGATCAAACCGACAAACTCGTTGCCAAATCCACCCGCGACATGGGCAGCGCCTGCCGCCACAAATGCGATCCCCGCCGCAATCAGCCATCCGTCAAAGGATGGAGCATGTTTGTTCTCAACTCTCGCCATTTTCGTCCACTCCCTTTCAGTGACCCGCTGCGGGGCCATTGCAGATCAGTTGCCGTCCTCACCCCTTGCCGCACGTTCGACATCTTCAACCGATCCGCCCGCCGCAAGAACCTTCGCCTGAGCCACCCATTTGTCGCGGGTCGCCCGGCCTTTGAAGCCTTCAAGATTGTCGTCCACCCAGGCGATCTCGGTCGCGGACCAACCCGCGATCTGGTCGAAGTGGTAAACGCCCAAGGCGTTGCACAGAATAGCAAGCTTCGGTCCGATGCCCAGAATGCGCTTCAGATCGTCGGCCTTGCCCTCTCGGGGCGACGGCAACCGGGCTGGTTGCTGGTGCTGGCCTTCGGGCATGGGTGCAATCTTTTCCGGTGTCGCCTTTGCCTCGGGTGTCGCCGCAGGCGTCGCATTTGCAGCGTCGCCTTGGGCCACCGGCTTGCCGACAGAGTGTGCTGTGGCTTCCTGCACTGTCACGCCGCTGGCATCTGCCGCGCGGCCTGCGGAGGGTTTTGGGTCATTGTTAGCAGCCGATGAGGGTATGGGGGCTGCCGCTGCCTGCTGCAACCACGGTGTCCGCAGCGGCACTTCGGTGCCGTCGATGCGCCGCACCGTATCCATCAGTGCCACTGCCGCACCGACCGAGCCGTTGTGGGCCATCCGGCCAGCGGCATATTCGGTCAGCGACGTAAGTCCGGTGATCGGTTCCGCCGCAAACCGGCCGTTCTGCGGCCCGGGCAACGGCATTTCACCTTCCGAGAAACGGGAGATCAGGTCGCGCAGTTTGGCTGGCGTCAGATCCTCATAGTAATCCTTGCCGATCTGGGCCATCGGCGCATTGGCACAGGCGCCCAGACATTCGACCTCTTCCCAGCTGAACTTGCCATCGGCACTCAGAACGTGGGGGGCTTGGGAGATCATCTCCTTGCAGACGGCGATCAGCTCCTCGGCACCGCAGATCATGCAGGACGTGGTGCCGCAGATCTGGATATGGCCCAATGAACCGACAGGTTGCAGCTGGAACATGAAGTAGAAGGTCGCCACCTCCAGCGCCCGGATGTAGGCGAGGTCAAGCATGCTCGCCACATGCTCGATCGCCGGGCGCGAAAGCCAGCCCTCCTGCTCCTGCGCGCGCCACAGGATCGGAATGATGGCGCTGGCCTGACGGCCTGCGGGGTATTTGGAGATCTGTCCCTCCGCCCAGACGAGGTTCGCGGGGGTGAAGGCGAAAGAGGCGGGTTGGACGGGGTGAAGGCGGCGCAGCATTACTTGCAAGTCTCCGTTTTCAGAATTGCAGTGCTGCCGGACACCTCCATCAGACCTTCTGCCAGCAATTGTCCCACCAAAGCCCGAGTCGCATCCCGATCAAACCCAAGCGGCGGCAGGATCGACTGGGCCTCGGCCTCGGTCAAACGACACCCATGCTCTTCAAACACCGAAATCGGACGCGCCTTGTCGTTCTCAATCGGCAAGTTCGGAGCGAGCGGCCGACAGTTGCCGAGCGTATAGTCCCCGTCTTCGTCACCGACAATTCGGCAAACGAAATGTTCCGTCCCGTTTGCCATCAGAAGCCGATCATCGGAGAGCACGGCAACGACTGCCAATTCCGGGCCCGGCGGCTTTTCCGACACCTGCGCAACCGCCATAATCGGCAGCAAACCCATGCCGAGGCAAAGTAGACGGATCACCGATCAATCTCCCCGAACACCACGTCCATTGTCCCAATAATCGCAGCCACATCCGCAAGCTGATGCCCCCTGGCGAGGTAATCGATCGACTGCAGGTGCAGAAACCCCGGCGCTCGGATCTTGGCACGGTAAGGTTTGTTGGTGCCATCTGCCACCAGATAGACGCCGAACTCGCCCTTCGGCGCCTCGACCGCGGCGTAGATCTCGCCCGCCGGAACGTGGAAGCCTTCGGTGTAAAGCTTGAAGTGATGGATCAGCGCCTCCATCGAGGTTTTCATCTCGCCGCGCGGGGGCGGCGTGATCTTGCCGCGGGCCAGCACATCGCCTTTTTCCACCCGCAGCTTCACGCAGGCCTGACGGATGATGCCGGTCGATTCGCGCATCTCGGCCATGCGGCACAGGTAGCGGTCATAGCAGTCGCCGTTCATGCCCACGGGGATCTTGAAGTCAAACTCGTCATAGCACTCATAAGGCTGGCTGCGGCGCAAATCCCACGCAAGACCCGAGCCGCGCACCATCACACCCGAATAACCCCATTTCAGGACATCCGCCTCAGTCACGACGCCGATATCGGCATTGCGCTGCTTGAAGATGCGGTTTTCAGTCAATAGCCCGTCGATATCGTCCAGTACGCGGGGAAACTCGACCGCCCATTGGTCGATATCCTCGATCAGTTGCGGCGTAAGGTCGACATGCACGCCGCCGGGGCGGAAGTAGGCGGCATGGAGGCGCGCGCCGGAGGCGCGCTCGTAAAAGACCATCAGCTTCTCGCGCTCTTCAAACCCCCAGAGAGGCGGTGTGAGGGCGCCCACGTCCAGCGCCTGCGTGGTCACGTTCAAAAGGTGGTTCAGCACCCGGCCGATCTCGCAGAACAGCACGCGGATCAGGCTTGCCCGGCGGGGCACAACGGTTCCGGTCAGCCGCTCGATGGCCAGGCACCAAGCGTGCTCCTGGTTCATCGGGGCGACATAGTCCAGCCGGTCGAAATACGGCAGGTTCTGGAGATAAGTGCGGCTTTCCATCAGCTTTTCGGTGCCGCGATGCAGCAGGCCGATATGCGGGTCACAGCGTTCCACAATCTCGCCGTCAAGCTCCAGTACCAGCCGCAAAACACCATGCGCTGCAGGGTGTTGCGGGCCGAAGTTGATGTTGAAGTTGCGGATGCGCTGCTCTCCCGTCTCGAAATCGGAGGAGCCGTCGTCATACGTGTTCTTGCGAATATCGCCGTCCATCATCTCATACCGCCCTGATCGGCCTGTGGCCGGAATGCTCTGCCGATGGACGACGCCTATCGCGAAAAAACCGGCTTGAAGCGACCGGAACCATCCGCTTTCCCGCTTCGGATGCCCACGTTGTCATTGCAGCAACTCCCTTCGTTGGATCCAGCGCTCCGGCAGGCGGCCAAAACGTTCCTGAGCAAAAACATACTGATCTTCCAGGCATTTGACGCCATAACGCGCATCTTCAAGTGGCAATTCCAGACTTTCGCCCTTGAAGATCACCTCTTCGAGTGGAGGAGCAGGCCGGATCTCCAGAAAATTACACAGCCGAACCAGTGTTTCTGGAGCGAACAGGTCTTCATAATAAACCATCAACAGGCGATCTGCAGAGACTGCCTTTTCAAGTCGAGACGTCGCGGTGCGATAATCGCCATGCAGGCATTGCTGGTCTTTCCCCCGCGGCAAAACGTCAGGAACATGCTTTGAAGCCTGCCGTCGAAAACTCTCCAATGCGGCTTCACTGATATCATCTGTCGCAGTCGAGGTGGCCTTGGCGGCCATCTTGCACGCGGACCAGAGCCTGTCTACCGGGTCCCGCAAAATGTAGATGAAGCGGACATCAGGCAGAAGAGTGGCCATCTCTTTCAGGTGGGGCACAGTCAGGGTGGCATAGGCAGGGGTAATGTCGGCCGTCAGCGGCTTGTCGGCGGCCTTACGCAGGAGGAACTCCCGGTACGGCCCCAGGTCATTTGCCTCTACGCCGCCAAGATTGCCGAATTCCTCGCATTCCGCAGCGAATGCCAGGGTACGTGCACGTTCAGCCTCTTTTACATTGGTGATATCTCTCCGCAAAGAACGGCTATGTTGGCGGAACGTTCCAAGGTTGTTCGCCAGTCGTTGTTCAAAACGCATATCGAAGTAGTGTAATTCCTTGATCAGCGGCAAGCTGCACTCGGGATGGCGCGAAAGGTAGGCATGAAGCCACGTCGTTCCTGCTTTTTGCGCGCCCACACAAAACAAGAGCGTCGGCGGGCTCATGCCGACCGGGCGCGCACTGATGGGCGCATCAGCGTCTTGTGAGCGACCCGCGTTCCCGACGGACTTGAACCAGACGCGCTTGAGGATGCCAGAAATCATCTTAGATCTTTTTCTCCTCAATCAGGGGTGCTCCGCGCCTCATCCGCAGACGGCTGGAAAGGATAGAATAAAAGCGGGCAGGTTCGCCGACATCGTCAGTGCAAAAATCCTGATCGGACAATTCCGCACCCGGTTTCCTCGTGGTTTGATCAAACTCCCTGGTGAGATCGAATGCCAGTTTACTGCGCCAATCACTGCCCGAACCGTCGGTAATAGAAACGCGGCTCTCGAAGCCCCGCAGCATCCTAAGGGCAATTACACTCTTGACAGCGCCGACGTTTTGAAACCGCCGAAAGCGCACACACACAATGGGCTTGAGAAGAAAAGCCCGCCAAAACTCATTTGTAACAATTTGAACACCCAACAAAGGCCGGGCCGAACGCGGCATCCAACCAAGCGAAATTGCAGCGGCCGCCACCCTCATGCCAAGGCCTCGGTGGATCGCGCCTTTGCGATCACCTTGGGCATAAATCTCCCCAAACGGTTCAACGCGCATCGGTGGTGCCCCCCGCCAATCATATCTGCGGAATTCTCGGCGCACAAAGTGAACAGGCCCTTCAAGTACCCGGTGGCCCGCACCCCTGGCGTTGATTGGAAAAGAGCCGAGTCCGGGCAAAGGTGTGCCTCAGTATGCTCCTCCCCGATGCGATGCCGAAACATGCCCGCCACCCCTATGGTCAGGCGAGGTTTCACTTCGCCCCGGCTTTCTGGTCGCCAGTCTTTTGGTCACCGGCCTTCTGATCACCGGGCAATACGTATTGCGCCCCTTCCCACGGGCTCATGAAATCAAACTGCCGGTATTCCTGCACCAGATTGACCGGCTCATAGACCACGCGCTTTTCCACCTCGTCATAGCGCACTTCTGTAAAGCCGGTCGTCGGGAAATCCTTGCGCAACGGGTGCCCTCGAAAGCCGTAATCCGTGAGGATACGCCGCAGGTCAGGATGTCCTGAAAAGAGGATGCCGAACATGTCGAACACCTCCCGCTCGAACCAGTTGGCCGAGGGGTGGATGAGGTGGATCGACGGCACCATTTCATCCTCGCGCACTGCGACCTTCAGCCGGATGCGGTGGTTTTGGTACATCGAGAGAAAATGATAGACCACATCAAAGCGCGCCACACGTTCCGGGTGGTCTATTGCGGTGATGTCGACGAGGCTGGAGAAACGGCAGCTGCTATCCTGCAAGAGGAATTCCGACAGCTCATCAATATGTGCGAGCGAGACCGCAAGCGTCAGATCGCCATAAGCGACAGTCGATCCGAGTACGGCATCTGGCCGCTTCAGCGTGATCAGTTCGGCGAGTTCCTGCAAAGCTTCGGACATGAGGTTCCCTCAGCGTGTGATGGTGCCGGTGCGGCGGATCTTCCGCTGCAGCTGCAGGATGCCGTACAAAAGTGCCTCGGCCGTGGGCGGGCAGCCGGGGACGTAAATGTCCACCGGCACGATCCGGTCGCACCCGCGCACCACCGAATAGCTGTAGTGATAATAGCCGCCGCCATTGGCGCAGGACCCCATGGAAATCACGTAGCGCGGTTCGGGCATCTGGTCGTAGACCTTGCGCAACGCAGGGGCCATCTTGTTGGTCAGCGTGCCTGCAACGATCATCAGATCGGACTGCCGCGGGCTTGCACGCGGCGCTGTGCCGAAACGCTCCAGATCATAGCGCGGCATAGAGGTGTGAATCATCTCGACCGCGCAGCACGCGAGGCCGAATGTCATCCAGTGCAGAGACCCGGTGCGTGCCCAGTTGATGATGTCCTCGGTCGAGCTCAGCAGAAACCCCTTGTCCTGCAGCTCGCGGTTCAGCGCTTCGGCGGCCACGCCCGGGTCGCCGGCCGCCGTGTTGGCGCCCGTTTGCAGGGGATCTGGCATCACTCCCATTCAAGGGCTCCCTTTTTCCACTCATAGGCAAAGCCGATGGTCAGCACACCCAGGAACACCATCATCGACCAGAACGCAGCCATACTGATTTCACCAAAGGCCACCGCCCAAGGGAAGAGGAAGGCCACTTCCAGATCGAAAATGATGAAAAGAATCGAGACAAGGTAGAAGCGCACGTCGAATTTCATCCGTGCATCGTCAAAGGCGTTGAAGCCGCATTCGTAGGCTGACACCTTCTCCGGGTCGGGGTTTCGCACCGCCAGAAGAGCCGCCGCGAGGATGAGCACAAGCCCCAGACCCACAGCCACGGCCAACAAAATAATTATGGGAAGATACTCTCGGAGAAGATGGTCCACGAGGCGCTCCTTCTTGTTGGCGACGGGGGCGGGCGGACACTTGCGGCTCGCGTTCGCACCTGCCGACCGTTTATCCTGCCCCCCGGGCGGGGTCAACACAAGGGTGCCGAAAAGCCGGGGCTGCGACAAGCCGCACGGGGGGAGACTTGGATATTCGGCGTGGTAGGCTGCATTTTCGGGCAGCGAGCCGCAGCTTTTGTTTTCTGCCCTGCAGAATTGCCGCCGGTGCAGTGAGCGCTTTGATCATTTGTGCGACGTAAGTGCCTGTGGCGTTTACATAAACACGAACACAAAAACACGGCGCTCTCTCCGCATCCTCCTGTCAGAGCCGCGAGAGCCAGTCCTTCAGACGCGCCGCGTTGACGCCGAAGTCGGATTCCCCGAACCGCAGGCGTGCGGCTATGTCAAGCCGGGTGCTCCCGCCATCGTCACGCGCTTGTGCAGTTGTATAGTCCGGAAAGGCCCAGAAACGCGACCGGGTTTCCCATGTGATCATGCCTTCGGCCGGGCTGCCTGCGATGCGCCGGGTACGCGGTGTTGCCATTGCTGTTGCGTCGAGGCGTTCAAGCAGCACTTGCGCCGGTTCAGCACTCTGACAATGAACCTCGGCGCTGCCGGGGTTGACGATCATCGCGTCCGCACAGGGCAGACTTGACGGGCCCGTCGCGGTGGCGGGCGCCTTGTGCCATCGCGCCTGATCGACGGGCGCAAAGCGCACGTAGACCATGCTTGCGGCAAGAAGCAGCAAAATGCCAATCAGGACCAGGCCGAGTATCTTCAGCATTCCTGCCCTTTCAGCGTTGCGCCTTGGCCCAGTGATAAAGACAAATAAGCTCATAGGCCACATGAGCGCCTGCAATGGCCGTAGCGCCCGTCGTGTCATAGGGGGGGGAAACCTCGACCACGTCGCCGCCCACCATGTTGATGCCCGCAAGGTCGCGCAGGGCTGCCGCCGCCTGCCAGCTGTGCAATCCCCCCCAGACCGGCGTGCCGGTGCCCGGTGCGTAGGCAGGGTCCAGCGCGTCGATGTCGAAGGTCACATAGGTGGGCCTGTCACCCACGATGGCGCGCGCCTTGGCAACCACCGCGGCGATGCCCGTCTCGTGCACTTCGCGCGCGTCGATCACTTGCACGCCGAGGTAATCTTCTGTCGTCGTGCGGATACCGATCTGGACCGACCGCGCGGGGTCAATAAGCCCGGTCTTCACCGCCTTGTAAAGCATGGTACCATGGTCGATGCGGGCAAGATCGTCATCCGGCCAGAGGTCGGAATGCGCGTCAAAGTGGATTACACCGAGGGGTCCGAACTTTTCGGCATAGGCCTTCAGGATCGGATAGGTGATATAGTGATCGCCCCCGAGGGTGATCGTTCCCGCCCCGGCAGCAAGGATGGCGCGGATATGCCCGGTCAGGGCGTCTGGAAAATCGGCAATCTTAGCATAGTCGAAGGCCAGATCGCCATAGTCGATGATGTTCATCTCCTCCAGCGGGTTGGTGGGCCAACCATAGGGCGGATCATAGGGCTGCAGCGTGCTCGCCTCGCGGATAGCGCGGGGTCCAAAGCGGGTACCGGCCCGATGCGTCACCGCCTGATCGAATGGCACGCCGGTAATGGCCAGATCAACGCCTGCAAGGTCCTTGGTATAGGTGCGGCGCAGAAAGGAGGCAGCACCCCCGAACGCATTTTCAAAGGCATAGCCGCGCAACCCCTTGCGGGTAAAGGCGGTATCCACCGCTGAACGAGCGTCTTCCAGGGCCATCATCTGTCTCGCTGATGCGAAGCGCGCGTCGTTTACAAGGCCGGAGACGCGCGGGATCCGGCCCACGTGAGATTGCAGGGGGCCGCAGTATTGTCAAGCCGAGCTGATCCGGGCTTTGCCCGGGAGGCGAGACGAGAGCGTGCGGGAAAGGCGTCCGCCTTTCCCGCACGCCGAATTAGCGGCAGGGGCAGATCAGACTGCCGGTTGAGCGCGCTCTACCAGCCGGGCAAAGAAGCTGGCGCCCACGGGGGCTGCCTCGTCGTTGAAGTCATAGGCGGGGTGGTGCAGGCCCGCCCCCGGCCCGGTGCCCAGGAAAAGATACGCGCCCGGCCGCGCCTCCAGCATATAGCTGAAATCCTCGGATCCCATTTCGCGCGGCGCGCGGGCGTTGACAGCCGTCTCGCCTGCAATCTCACGCGCGACGTCGGCGGCGAAATCCGTCTCGGCGGGGTGGTTGACAGTGGCGGGATAGCCCCAGTCATAATCGATGCGTGCCTTGACCCCATAGGCCACGGCGTGGCCCTCCACGATCTCGTGGAACCGCCGCTTCAAAAGCGCGCGCACCTCGGGGCTGAAGCTGCGGATGGTGGCGCAGAACATCGCCTCCTCAGGGATGATATTGCTGGCCGTGCCGGTGTGGATCTGCGTGACCGACACCACTGCCTGATCCAGCGCATGCACGTTGCGCGACACGATCGTCTGAACCGCCTGTACCATGCCGACCACGGCCACCACCGGGTCGGTGCAGTCTTGCGGCGTGGCGCCATGGCCACCCTTGCCGGTGAGATACACGAACGCGGTATCGACCGAGGCCATCAGTGGCCCGGGCGTCGTCAGGAAGTGCCCGAAGGCCACGTTCGGCGCATTGTGGATGCCGTAGACCTGGCCCACGCCGAAGCGGTCCATCACACCTTCGCGCACCATCACCTCGCCGCCGCCGCCGTCCTCTTCCGCAGGCTGGAAGATCAGCGCCACCCGCCCCGCAAAACGCCGCGTTTCGGCCAGATACCGCGCAGCCCCCAGAAGCATGGTCACATGCCCGTCATGCCCGCAGGCATGCATCTTGCCGGGGCTGGTCGAGGCGTAAGGCGCGCCTGTCACCTCGGCAATCGGCAGCGCGTCCATGTCGGCGCGCAGCCCGATGGTCGGCCCATTCTTCTGGTCGTGCGCCCCCTGCCCGTTGATGATGGCCACGATCCCGCTTTGTGCGATGCCCTCATGGATCTCGTCCACCCCGAACTCCCGCAGCGTCTCCACAACGAAGGACGCCGTCTTGTGGCAGTCGAACTTCAGCTCGGGGTTGGCGTGAAGATGCTGCCGCCAGCCCTTCATTTCCTCGGCATAAGCGGCGATACGGTTCAGAACGGGCATGGATCGTCTCCGGATGATCAGCCTTTGATCAAATCGCAAATCCGAGGTGCCCGCAATGCCCCCCACCCAGAGCCACGCCGAAAGCGACGCGCTGGTCCGCGACACGACCGCCGGGATAGAGCGGCTGGTCGAGATCATGGTCCGTCTGCGCGATCCTGCGGGCGGCTGCCCCTGGGATCTCGTGCAGACCTTTGCCACCATCGCGCCCTATACCCTGGAAGAGGCGCATGAGGTCGCCGACGCGATCGAGCGGCAGGCCTGGGGCGAGTTGCCGGGGGAGCTTGGCGATCTGCTGCTGCAGGTCGTCTACCACGCACGGATGGCCGAAGAGGCCGGGTTTTTCACCTTTGCCACTGTGGTGAGGACGATTTCAGACAAGATGCTAGCGCGCCACCCGCATGTCTTTGGAGCAGAGAGCCGTGACAAGACCCCTGCACAGCAGACCGCGGACTGGGAGCAGCTGAAAGCCGCCGAGCGCGGGCGCGCCCGCACGCTCGACGGTGTCGCGCTTGGCCTGCCGGCCCTTACCCGCGCGGTAAAGCTGCAGAACCGAGCGGCGCGGGTCGGGTTCGACTGGCCCGACACGGCCGAGGTGCTGGCCAAGCTGACCGAAGAGGCTGCCGAACTGGTCGAGGCGCGCGACAGCCTGACCGCCACGGAAGTGAGCGAAGAGATGGGGGACCTTCTGTTCGTCATGGCCAACCTTGCCCGCCACCTCAAGGTTGATCCCGAAGCTGCCCTGCGCGCCGCCGGCGCCAAGTTCACCCGCCGCTTTGCCCGGATCGAGGATTGGCTGGCCGAGGCAGGCAAGGCCCCTCCCGACAGCAATCTGGCCGAGATGGACGCGTTGTGGAACCGCGCAAAGGCCGAAGAGAAGACGGGAAAGATTCCATAGGCAAATACTCAGGTATTGACGATCTGTGAGATCTCCGGCTAGAACGAGGCAATTCCCGACTAAAGGACTCAACCATGACACTGCGGATCAGCACCCTCCTTCTCGCCCTGACCACCACCGCCCTGCCCGCCTGGGCTGATGAGGTGAACATCTATTCCCACCGTCAGCCGGAGCTGTTGCAACCGCTGCTTGACGCCTTCACTGCCGACACGGGCATCACCACCAATGTGGCCTTTGTCGACAAGGGCATGGCCGAGCGGCTGGTGGCCGAGGGCGACCGCTCGCCTGCGGACCTCGTGATGACGGTGGATATCGCGCGGTTGCAGCAGGTGGTCGATGCGGGCGTGATCCAGCCGGTGGAGTCGGCGGTGCTGACGGCAAACATCCCTGCAACCCTGCGCGATCCGGGCAATACCTGGTTCGGCCTGACAACCCGCGCCCGGATCGTCTATGCCAGTATCGAGCGGGTGGCAGACGGTCAAGTGACAACCTACGAGGACCTCGCATCCGAGAAGTGGCGCGGCCGTCTCTGCTCCCGGTCGGGGATGAACGATTACAACGTCGCACTCACCGCAGCGATGATCGCCCATCACGGCGAGGCCGGTGCGAAGACCTGGCTCGAAGGGCTGAAGGCCAACCTCGCCCGCAAGCCCGATGGCGGTGACCGCGATCAGGTCAAGGCGATTGCCGCGGGCCAATGCGACATTGCGATCGGCAACACTTACTACATTGGCCAGATGCTGGCCGACCCCGAACAAAAACCCGCAGCAGAGACAGTCCGGATCGTTTTCCCGACTTTCGTGGACGGCGGCACCCATCTCAATATCTCGGGCGTCGCGATGACCAAGGCGGCACCGAACCGCGAGGCGGCCTTGAAGCTGATGGAGTGGCTGTCAAGTGAAGAGGCGCAGAAGATCTACGCCGAAACCAACTTCGAATACCCGGTGAAGCTGGGGGTGGAACGGTCGGCGCTGGTGCAGGGATGGGGCGAATTCACCGCCGATTCCAAGAGCCTGGCCGAGATTGCCCGCCTGCGCCCCGCCGCGCTGAAGCTGACGGAAGAGGTTGATTTCGACGGCTGACGACGCGCTAAACCGCGACCTCGACCGACAGGACGGTCGGCAGGTGTTGGGCGATTTCGGCCGAGCTTTCACCCTCGTCACGGCTCGCAAAAACCGAACCGGCGTTGGTGCCGAAATAGATGCCGCAAGGGGTAGCGCGGTCCACTGCCATCGCTTGGCGCAGCACGGTGAAGAAGCAATCCTGCGCGGGCAGGCCGCAGCCCTTGCCCACCCAGCTGTCGCCGCAATCGGTACTTTTCCACACCAGTGCCCGGCCATCGACCGGAAACCGCCCCTTCGAATCGCCGTAGAGCGGAAAGACCCACAGCGTCCCGGGATCACTCGGATGGGCACCGACCGGAAAGCCGAAGGTCGAGGGCAGACCTTCGGTGATCTCCTCTTAGCCCTCACCGCCATTGCGGCTGCGGTCCACGCCCAGGTCATTCTGCATGTAGATCAGCCCGGGCGCCGCCCCGAAGGCAAGGTTGTGCACGCAAGAGAAAATCTCGTCTTCTGCCCGGAAATCCACCCCGTCGCCCCAGTCGCGGGACAAGGCACCCGCCGGACCGGGCCTGTTCGACCGGCGGCCCTGCTGCATCCACTCCGTCCCGCCATCGCGGGTGGCAAAGACCCCAGCGGAAAGGATCCTGACCCAGAGCCGCCCCTGCCCGCCGCACAGGATCGAGTGCAGCACCGGCCCCGCCGCCCCGGGCGCCCAAGCCTCGGCCCCCGGCTGATCGGTGAGGCCCGCCAGCCGCGACCGGCTTTGCCCGCCATCGCGGCTTTCCCAAAGGGCTGCTGTACCCTTCCCGTTCTGACCCCGTCCCGGCGCGATTATACACCTGCCCCGCCCTGGGCAAAGCAGAACCTGTCTCCCCATCTGGACAAAACGCGCGCGGCAGCGTTTCTTGCGCTGCAACAGGAGCATGCCATGACCAAAACACCCCGCAAGATCATCATCGACACCGACCCGGGGCAGGACGATGCCGTGGCTATCCTCCTGGCGCTTGCCAGCCCCGAGGACGTGGAGGTTCTGGGCCTCACTGTCGTTGCGGGCAACGTGCCGCTGCCCCTGACGCAGCGCAACGCGAGGATCATCTGTGAACTGGCTGGAAAACCTGCGGTAAAGGTGTTTGCAGGATGCGACGCGCCGCTTTCGCGCAAACTGGTAACGGCCGAACATGTGCATGGCAAGACCGGCCTCGACGGCCCGCAACTTGCTGAACCGACGATGCCGCTGCAACCCGGACATGCCGTTGATTTCATTATCGACACGCTCAGGCGCGAACCTGCGGGTACGGTCACGCTTTGCACTCTGGGGCCGCTTACAAACATCGCGGCAGCCTTTCTCAAGGCGCCGGATATGGTGGGCCGGGTAGAGCAGATCGTGCTTATGGGCGGCGGGTATTTCGAGGGCGGTAACATCACTCCTGCCGCAGAGTTCAACATCTACGTCGACCCGGAGGCCGCTGATATCGTGTTCAGATCCGGGGTGTCCCTTGTGGTCATGCCGCTCGACATGACCCACAAGGCCCTGACCAACCGTGCCCGGATTGAGGCCTTCCGCGGCATCGGCACCCTAGCGGGGCGGATGGTGGCCGAATGGACGGATTTCTTTGAACGCTTCGACATGGCAAAGTACGGCAGCGACGGCGCGCCGTTGCACGATCCGACCGTGATTGCCTATCTGATCGATCCAAGCCTTTTCACCGGGCGGCATATCAATGTGGAAATCGAGACGAAGTCGGAGCTGACCTTGGGCATGACCGTCGCGGACTGGTGGGGGGTCACCACCCGCCCGGCCAATGCTTTGTTCATGGGCGGGATTGATGCGGAGCGGTTCTATGCCTTGCTGATCGAGCGCATCACGCGGCTATGATCCGCGCACCCTGCATCAAGCCTGAAATTACCTTGCTTTCGCCCGCTAAATCCTTGCTTCATCGGGAAGAAAGACGCTGAAAGTGCTGCCCTCGCCAAGCGAGCTCTTGATCCGCAGGCTGCCACGGTGGCGATTTACGATATGCTTCACGATGGCGAGGCCAAGCCCGGTCCCCCCCTCATCGCGCGAGCGGTGCGTATCGGCGCGGTAGAACCGTTCGGTCAGCCGCGGCAGGTGCACAGCGGCAATTCCGTCGCCCTGATCGATAACGTCGATCCGCCAGCCCGATGTCTGAACCCCCTCCTCCCGCATCAGCCGCAACGTCACCTGCTTGCCCTTGCCACCGTATTTCACCGCGTTTTCAACAAGGTTGGTCAGAACCTGCATCAGCTGATCCGGATCGCCGGGCAGAAATGGCCCCGTTGCGGGCCAGGGACCATCCATCACGATCTCGACCTCGGCGCCTGCAATCATCGGGCGCAGGGTGGCCAGGGTCAGACCGATCACCTGCCCAAGGTCAGTCTGTGTCCGGGGGCGCACCTTCTCCTCCGCTTCAACCCGGCTCAGGTGCAAAAGATCGCGCACGAGGCGGTTCATGCGGCCTGCCTCCCGCTCCATGATCTGCAAGAATCGGTCGCGGGCAACCGGGTCCTGTCGGGCCGGGCCACGCAGCGTCTCGATAAAGCCGATCAGGGCTGTCAGGGGCGTGCGAAGCTCATGACTGACATTAGCCACAAAGTCACGGCGCATCTGCACGGCCAATTCCCGCGCGCTTTCATCCTGAAAAGTACAGATAACGCCACCTTGCGACAGACCCGCTACACTGAAGGAATACACATCCTCCCGTCCCGCCCGTGGCACCACCAGCCGCGCAAACCGGGTTTGCCGATCTGCAAGGCTTGCAGAAATCGCTTGCAGAACGGGGGGTTGACGCAATGTCAGAACATGGTGCCGCCCGATGATGCCGGGGCCCAGCAACTCTGCTGCACCTGCATTAGCTGCAACCACCCTTTCGTCCTGACCGACGATGAAGGCAGCAAGGGGCAGGCCGTCCAGGACTGTTTGCAGTAATTCTACCGACATAGGAAACTCCTGTCCTGCATTGTTTCCAGTTACAACGAACCTCGTCGCTTGCAAATATATGATCAAGTCTACATCTTGGGGTAGAATTTTATCTATCGAAAAGGGGCAGGTATAGAAACGCTCGCACATATGGTGGCTTCCTTCGGGGTAGCCGGAAACAGGGCCAAGTCCCTGGTTGTCTTGCTTGCGGGCCAGGCAGTGTAGTCCGGCTATGTTCATCTTGCGCCCTGAAGATCTGCTCGACGTTGTCGCCATCGAACAGGGGCGCATTCGCCTCGCCCTCGGCTTTGCCGAGACGGAGTTGCCGAAACTCGAGTCCCGGCTTTCGGTATCGATGCGCTTTGCCACGCTGGAGGGGATGAGCCGCGAGGTCTTCCTCAAGGCGCCTGTCGATACGACCGTGACCCCACTCGTTGGCGAAGATTGTGATGCCGAGGTGGTGGCACAAGAGCTGGCCCGACTTGGATTTGGCGGCGTGCTGCAGGTTCTGTGCCCACCGTTGCCCAACCAGCGCATGGTGGAACGGGAGATCGGCCGCAGCGCCACGGGCTTCCGCCTGCAATTTCTTGGCCCCTCGATTGTTCTGCTTGAGGCGGCATCTTCCGGCAATCAGGACGGCGGCAAGTCGCGCCGGTAGATCCAGTCGTGATCGGGGTCGTTCTGGAACCTCCAGTTGCGGCGTGGACCTGCCATGACATTAAGATAATAAAGATCATAGCCGTAGGGCGCGCCACACGGATGGTGTCCGCGCGGCACCAGCGTGACATCGTGATTCTTTGCAGCCATCGTCTCGTCCAACGTGCCGTCCTCGGTGTAGACGCGCTGGATGGCAAAGCCCTGCTCGGGGTTGGTGCGCATGTAATAGGTTTCCTCCAGATAGGTCATCCGGGGAAAGTCATCCTCATCATGGCGGTGCGAAGGGTAGCTGGACCAGTTGCCTTGCGGGGTGAATACTTCGGTCACCAGCAGGCTGTCGGCCACATCCCGCCCCTCCATCGCGATGTTGTTGATATGGCGGGTATTTCCGCCGGTACCGCGCGGGGTGAGGGATATCCCTTCCGGCCCCAGACGCCGCGCCGCATGGCCACCATGGCCCGGGGCCGAACAGACGGCGAGGGTGCAGGCGGTGGTCGCGGTCGCGTGCCAGTCAGCCCCGTTCGGCACGTAAAGCGCATGGGGCGGCGTGCGATCGAAGACGCTTATCCGCTCGCCCATCTCTCCCCACTCTCGCCCCGCAGCGGTGATCGTTGCGCGTCCCTCAACCAGCACGAGGATCACCTCCCGGTCCGCCGTCGCCTCTGCCGCCGTATCGCCGGGCTCCAGTCGGTAAAGGCTGAAGCCGACATAGCCCCAGCCGGCATCCGCGGGGGTGATGTCATGCACCCTGCCGCGGGTTCCAAGTGGTTTTCGCAGCAAGGTCATGACGTTGCCTCCGGTTTCTGAGTTCTTGGCTTAACTATCCAACCCGGCCCTGCGAGTAAATGCACGCAAAGCCCGCAGGCCCATGCTTTGATAAGTAACCGGATCACGAACTTTCGCGTCCTGCTCCGCCTCGATCACCAGCCAGCCCTCATAGCCATGGGCAGCCGCAAGTTGCAACACGGGCAGGAAATCCACCGCACCCTCGGCATCGCCCGGCACGGTGAAAACCCCGCGCCGCACGCCTTCCAGGAAGGACAGCCCCTGTTCGCGCACCTGTGCCAGAATATCTGGCCGGACGTTCTTGGCATGAATATGCGCGACCCGCCCCATATGCCTGCGTGCGAGCCGGGAGGGATCGCCCCCCCCGTAATAGCAGTGCCCGGTATCCAGCAGCAGGTGCGTGTGCGGCCCCGTCTCGGCCATCAGGCGGTCAATCTCCCACTCCGCCTCGATGATCGTGCCAATGTGATGATGATAGGCGAGCGTGATGCCCTGCGCCGCTGAATGCGCCGCTAGCGCCTCGATCCCCGTACCAAACGCCTTCCACTGCGCATTCGCAAGGCGCGGCCGGTCGTTCACCGCCATCCCGTCGTTGCCATGGATGGCGTTTGAGGTTTCGCAGACGATGATCACCTTCGACCCCATCGTCTTCAGCAGGTCCAACGCAGGCTGCATCGCCGCCTTTTCCGTCTCGACCGGGTTCACCAGCAGGTTCGTCGAATGCCAGCCGGAGATGTAGCGCAGGCCCCGCGGCCCCAGCACAGCTTTCAGACCTGCAGGGGTGGTTGGGAATTTGTGCCCCTTCTCGATCCCGTCAAAGCCAATGCGCGCAGTGTCATCGAGGCAGGTCTCCAGACTGATATGCGCGCCAAGGGTTCGGTCATCGTCATTTGACCAAGCGATGGGGTTGGTGCCATATAGGATCATGTGGTTTATTACCCTAAGTCCGCAAGATTCTGATTTTTCTTGGCTTTTTCATATTCCGCACGGGCCGCGCGCACTTCGGCGCGCACGCTTACCTCCGGCACGGCAACCTCCCACCAACTGCCCCCGGCTTCGGTTGAGGGGCCAGGATCAGTGTCGATCACGATGACCACGGGGATGGGCGCGCCCTTGGCACGCACAAGCTCGGCCTCCAGTCCCGCGATATCGGCAACCTTGAGCGTCCGCGCGCCCATGGACCCCGCATGCGCGGCAAAATCGATATGCGAGGCGTTGACATGGTGGCTGTCGTCCAGAAGGTTGTTGAAGGCAGCTCCCCCCGTTCCCTTCTGCAGGCGATTGATGCAGCCGTAGCCGCGGTTGTCGGTGATCACGACGGTAAAGCCCACGCCCATCATCACCGCTGTCGCAAGCTCGGAGTTTGCCATCATGTAGCTGCCGTCGCCCGCCATGCAGATCACATCCGCATCGGGCCGTGCCATCTTGATGCCAAGCGCCCCCGCGATCTCATACCCCATGCAGGAAAAGCCATACTCCATATGGTAGCCGCCGTGCGGCGCATCCCATATCTTGTGCAGCTCTCCGGGCATTGTGCCTGCGGCACCCATCACGACCGTGTCCGCCCGTGCGGTACGGTTCACGGCACCGATCACTTGTGCATCCGTCGGCAAGGCATTGCCTGCCGCGGGCCGTGCCTTGACGGCGGCCTTGACCCCGGCCCAAGCCGTCTGCAGGCCCGCGTCGGAAGTGAATTTCTGCGATCCGAGAGCCTTTCCAAAGGCTTCCAGTGCTACCTTCGCATCCGACACGAGCTGCATCGACCCATGCTTGTTCGCGTCGTAGGCCTGCACGTTCACTGAAAGAATCCGCAGCGCAGGGTTTCGAAACAGGCTCCACGACCCGGTGGTAAAGTCCTGAAACCGCGTGCCAAGGCCGATCACCAGATCCGCCTCCCCGCAGACCGCGTTCGCAGAAGAAGCGCCCGTCACCCCCAGAGGCCCGAAGTTCAACGCATGGTCATGCGCCAGCGCCGACTTGCCTGCCTGCGTCTCTACCACCGGAATGCCATGGGCCGTCGCAAACTTCGCCAGCGTCGCCTCGGCCCCGGAGTAGATCACGCCACCCCCGGCCACGATCACCGGCGCGGTGGCGGCCGTCAACGCCGCGATGGCTGCGGCAAGTTCGTTGGTATCGGGCTGCGGGCGACGGATGGCCCAGACCTTGGGCGCAAAGAAACTCTGTGGATAATCATAGGCTTCCGCTTGGGTATCTTGACAGAAGGCCAGTACCACGGGGCCGCATTCCGCCGGATCCGTCATCACACGCATCGCCCGTGGCAGGGCCGTCAGGATATGCTCCGGCCGACTGATGCGGTCGAAATAGCGGCTGACAGGACGGAAGCAATCGTTCGCGGATACCGTGCCATCGCCGAAAACCTCCACCTGCTGCAAGACCGGGTCGGGTGCGCGGTTGGCGAACACATCGCCCGGAATGATCAGCACGGGCAGGCGGTTCACATGCGCCAGCGCCGCCGCCGTGACGCAGTTCAACGCCCCAGGCCCGATCGAGGTGGTGACCGCCATCGCCCGGCGCCGCTTCTTCGCCTTGGCATAGGCGATGGCAATATGGGCCATCGTCTGCTCGTTGTGCCCGCGCCAGGTGGGAAGAACGTCGCGCACGCCGTGCAGCGCCTCGCCCAGACCCGCCACGTTGCCATGGCCAAAGATCGCCCAGACGCCTTCGATGAACCGCTCGCCGTCTTCGGTCATCTGCACCGAGAGCCATCGCACCATCGCCTGCGCCGCCGTCAACCGCACCGTTGCCATATCCGTCCCCTCCTCAGATGCCTGCCCGCGCGGCATCCCAGATGCCGCAAAGCCTGCTGAAATTCTGCGCCATCGCGGCCACCGCGGCTGCATCGTCCATCGCACCCGCCATCCATGCGCGCCCCACATCCGCATGGATGGTGCGCCCTACGGCAAAGCCTTTCACCAAGGGATGCCGCGCCGCAAGCCGGAAACTTGAGGCAAGGTCAGCTTCGGTCTGGCCGAGGCCCAGCACCACGATGCCTTGGACATGGCGGTCGCGCGCGACAATTGCGTTGCAGGTGGCAGTCCAGGCAGCCTCGGTCTGCATCGGCTCCAGTTTCCACCAGTCAGGGTAGATGCCGATGTCGTAGAAGCGTTCGATCAAACGGGCGGTGGTCGCATCATCGACAGGCCCAACCTTGGAGGGGATGACCTCCAGAAGCATCTCCAGCCGGTTGCGCCGACAGGCGGCGAACAGGCGGGTAATCACCGCCTCCTGCTCTGCGCGCATCGCCTCGGCGTCCCCGGGGTGGCAAAAGCACAGCACCTTGACCACATGCTCCAGCGGCCATTCCGACAGGCCGCCGAAGTCGGGCCCGATCTCAGGCTCCAGCGTCAGGGGGCGTGACCCGGGCCATTCGACCGGTCGGCCGATCCACAGCCCCTGCCCTGCCGCGCGGTGCAGCGCCGTCTTGCCATAGCGCCCATCGCACAGAATGCCAAAGCCGGCGCGCCCTGCAGCCACGGTTTCGGTCGCCTGCAGGCACAGCTCCTTGAACTGCCCGATCTTCGTGGGTGTGGCCCCCGGCACATCCTCCAGTTGCGAGCGGTGGTCGAAGGCAAAGGCCCGCACTTCGGCCCAGTCGTGCCGACGGTTGGTCGACCAATGGATCTGCTCCAGCGCTGCGTCCTTGCGCAGCGCGGGCTCCTGCACCCTGCGGGACAGGAAGAACTGCAGCTCCTCCCAGCTCGGATAGGCCGGGGTGCAGCCATGGCGGCTGACGGCAAAGGCCCCGCAGGCATTGGCATAGGCCAGCGTACGCGGCCAGCCCTCGCCATCAAGCCAGCCCTTCAATAGCCCCGCAAAAAAGCCGTCCCCGGCACCGAGCACATTGAACACCTCGATCGGGAAGCCGGGACCCGCCTCGCCTTCGTCCAGACTGTCGGGGATGGCACCGGCAAAGGCCGCAGCCCCCATCGGCCCCCGCTTGCACACCAGCGTGGCCGCAGACACCGCCCGCACCGCGCGCAGGGCGGCGATGGTATCGGTGGTGCCGCCCGCGATGTGGAACTCCTCCTCGGTGCCCACGATCAGGTCAAAGAGATGAAGCGTGCCCTGCAGCCGCGCCGTCACCGCCCGGCTTTCGATGAAGCGCGCCTCTCCGTCGCCATGCCCAGCAAGGCCCCAGAGGTTCGGGCGGTAGTCGATGTCCAGCGCCGTCTGCGCCCCATGTGCCCGCGCCAGATGCAGCGCCTTCAGCACCGCCGCCTCGGTGCGCGGATGCGAAAGATGCGTGCCGGTTGCCACCACCGACCGCGCCTCGGCAATCAGGCTTTCGTCAATGTCGTCTTGGCAGAGCGCCATGTCGGCGCAATTCTCACGGTAAAAGATCAGCGGAAACTGGTGTTCATTCCGAATTCCCAAGATCACCAATGCCGTCAGACGCGCAGGATCGGTGGTCACGCCGCGTACATCGACGCCCTCGCGCACCAACTCCTCCCGGATGAACCGGCCCATATGCTCATCCCCCACACGGGTGATCAGCGCCGACTTCAGCCCCAGCCGCGCGACGCCCGCTGCAATATTGGTGGGGCTGCCGCCGATGTATTTCTGAAAGGACCCCATATCCTCCAGACGACCGCCGACCTGCGCGCCATAAAGGTCAACCGACGACCGCCCGATCGTGATCACATCCACCGTTTTGGCCTGCATCGCCCTGCCCTGATCCCTGAAGAAGACTCGCTCCGTATGGAATATTTATTTCATTTATCGTTCATTGGAAAGCCCCTCTCGTGCAGATCCCACCGCAACCGCTAAAGCCAGGGCCAGCGCCATGGTAGCCGACAAGGCGCGAAAGGCACCGAAATCCTGTTCTTCCACCCGCAGCAGTACGACCGAGACCTGCGCAAGCGGGCTCGCCGCCGCATCGCTTATCGCCACCACATCGAGACCCAGACTGCAGGCGCGCTCGGCACAGGCCAGCGTTTCAACCGAATAGGGCGCAAAGCTGATCGCAAGCAACGCGTCCCCGACCCTCAGGGCAGATTGCGCAGCAAGCCCTCCTGCACCGCCATGCAGCAATGCGGGTACTGCCATCTTTTCGAACATGTAGGCCAGATAGGCCGCAACCGGATAGGCCCGCCGCAGACCGATGATGTGCACCGTCCCCGCCGCGGTCAGCACCTCAACGGCGCATTCCAGTGCCCTAAGGTCTGTGCCACTTGCGAGCTTTTCCAAGGACCTGCGCCCCGCCTCCAGGCTTTCGGCCAGAATAACTCCGGGACTGCGCCCCCCCGCCTCGCGCAGCGCCCGCAGCCGCATGGCATAGTCCGGCCGCCCCGGCGCATAGCCCTGGCGGAACAGCCGCTGCAACTCGGAGAACCCGGCAAACCCCATCGCCTGCGCAAACCGCATCACGGCAGACGGTGCCACCCCCGCCGCCGCCGCGACCTCGGATACGGTGGAAACCGCAATGTCCTCGGCATGGGCCTGAACATAGTCCCCGCACTGCTTCAACCGCCGTGGCAAACCCGCCTCGCGCGTGACCAACCGCTCAAAGAACGCTTGCAACGTTGCAGGCGGAGGCTCATCCCGATGCGTGGCGCCCAAATTATCCATGTTGGAACCCTACAATTTCCGGAACAAAAATTCCATTCCTAACATCACTCCTTTCATTCTGTCAAAAACACCCCGGAGGAACGCCGGAAACGGGCGTTGGAGGCAGCACACCCCTCTTACCCCCCCCCGCACCTCTTTACCCGCGCAGCACCATCCCCGCCAGAAACCGCCGCGCATTGGCCCGGTACCCTTCGGCGGAGCGCGAAAGACCCGCCTGCGCCGCCGCGTCCAGAACGCGCACAACCCGCCCGGGGCTGCCCATCACCAGACTGCCATCCGCAATGACCTTGCCTTCGGTGATCAGCGCCGCCGCCCCGATCAGGCAGCCGCGACCGATCTTTGCCCCGTTGAGGATGGTGGCCCCCATCCCGATCAGCGAGCCCTCACCGATCACGCAGCCATGCAGCGTCACCCGGTGCCCGATGGTGCAATCGGCCCCCACCACCAGCGGAAAGCCGATGTCGGTGTGCAGGATGCAACCTTCCTGCACATTCGAGCCGGCTCCGATCCGGATCTCCTCGTTATCCCCCCGCAGCGTTGCGCCGAACCAGACCGAGGCGCCGGCCTCGATCACCACGCGCCCGATGATGTTGGCATCAGGCGCGATCCAGGCGCTATCGTCGATCTGCGGCTCGTCCGCGTCCAGCGCGTAGATGGTCATCCCTCGAACTCCCGGTTCAGGCCCTTGACGAACTCGCTCAACCCCGGCTGACGGTCCCGGCGCAGCCGCTCCGCCTCCAATATCCGCTGCAGATGGCCAAAGGTCTCCTCGACATCGCGATTGACCAGCACATAGTCATATTCGGCCCAATGGCTGATCTCGTCACGGCTTTTTTCCATCCGGCCCGCGATTACCTCGGGGCTGTCCTGGCCCCGGACCTGCAGCCGCCGCTCCAGTTCCGCGATCGACGGCGGCAGCACAAAGACCGACACGACATCCCGCCCGAGACGCAAGCTGCGGATCTGCTGGCTGCCCCGCCATTCGATGTCGAAAAGCGTGTCTTCGCCGCCCAGAAACGCCGCCTCGACCGGCGCGCGGGGGGAGCCGTAGAGGTTGCCGAAGACCTCCGCATATTCCAACAATTCGCCTGCCGACACCATCGCCTCAAACTCCGCGCGGCTGCGGAAGCAGTATTCGCGCCCCTCCACCTCTCCGGGCCGTGGCGTCCTCGTCGTCACGGAAACCGAGAAGCGGATGCCCGGGTCCCATGCTATCAGCCGCCGCGCCAGCGTCGATTTCCCCGCCCCTGAGGGGGAGGACAAGATCAGCAAAAGCCCCCGCCGCGTCATCACCTATTCCACATTCTGGATCTGCTCGCGCATCTGATCAATGACCGTCTTCAGGTCAAGTCCGATGCGGGTGAGGGCCAGCGCCTGCGCCTTGGAACAAAGCGTGTTGGCCTCGCGCATGAACTCCTGCGTCAGAAAATCGAACTTGCGGCCCACGGGCCCCGTCTCGGTCAGCAGCCCGCGGGCCGCCGCGACATGCGCATCCAGCCGGTCCAGCTCTTCCTGCACATCCGCTTTCACGGCCAGAAGCGCCAGCTCTTGTGCGAGCCGCGTCTCGTCCAGCCCTTCAGCTGCGCCAAGAACCCGTGCCACCGCCTCCCGCAAGGCCGCCGCCGCGCCATCGCGCCTGGCCGTGGCCTCCTGGCCCGCTGCGGCCACCAACCCGCCAATCCGGTCCAGTTGCGCTGCGATAACTACGGCCAGCGCCGCCCCCTCACGCGCCCGCGTCGCCTGAAACTCCTCCAAGAGTGGCTGCACCATCAGCGCCGCCCGCAGCGCCGCGTGGTCCTCGACCTCGGTCGCCGCCTCCAGCACGCCGCGCGCCACCAGAACATCCGCCGCCGTGGCCTGTGCCAGCGTCACGCCCGAGGCCATCGCCGCCGACTCTATCGCCGCGAGGGCTGCAAGCACCCCCGCCAGTTGCCCTGAATTCAGCCGTGGCACGACCTCTGCCGCTCCGTCCCTCGTCACGCGCAGCGAAAGGCTCACATTGCCGCGCTGCACGGCCCGCTGCAGCCCTGCCCGCAACATCGGCTCCAGCCCCTCAATCCAGTCGGGCACCCGCAGCCGCAGGTCCAGCCCCTTGCCGTTGACCGACCGCACGTCCCAGACCCATTCGTGGCCCGCCCCCCTGCCCCGCCCCGCGGCAAAGCCCGTCATCGAATTCCGCATCCACCCGCCCCCCGGTGTTTACCATTTGTCGAGATTTTCGCCCGAATCTGCTTGATCTGCGTTAGCCTCCGTTAAGGGGCAGGATCTGGACCGGCCCCTTCCGACTGCGGCTCGAATGCCGCGCTCCTGCCGGCCCGGGAGAACTAGCAGAGGCTGACGCGCCAAACAACTGCAGCGCCGCCCCCTGGCAGATCGAACGGACTGGATCATGACATTCTCCTTCTGGAACGGCCGCAACAAGAAGTCGAACGGAGGGTCCGGAGATGACGGCGGCCCCGACCGTTTCGCGGCCCTTGCCGAGGTACGCGGCTATTGGGAGGGGCTGCGCACAGCCTTGACCCTGCCAAGAAGAGACGCGCTGGACCCGCGCGGCATGGCGGGCGCGCTGCATTGTACCTTCGTTGCCGAACGCGTCGGAGCGGGCCTTGCCCGATTTCGGATCGCGGGCATGCAGTTGAACGAAGTTGCAAGCGCCGAAGTGCGGGGCCTGCCGGTTTCGCTGCTGTTCACGCCCGCTGCCCGTCCGCGCCTTGCGACCGCGCTGGAGCGTGTTTTCACGCGGCCCGCCGTTGCAGACATGGTGCTGACCGGCGAGCGCGGGTATGGCCGCCCGACGCTGGACGCGCGGCTTTTGCTGCTGCCGCTCGTCAGCTCTTCAGGGACCACGGACCTTTGCCTCGGCTGTCTGGCCCTTGTCGGAGACCTCGGTCGACCCCCCCGCCGGTTCGAGATCGAGCGCGCCATGGAAACCCTGCTGGCGGTGGATCACATGGCGCCGCGCGGCTTGCCGTCAGACCTGCGCCTTGCCTCGACGGGACGTCCGCCGACAGCGCAGCCCGTCCCGATCGAGATGGCAGAAGATGCCGAAGCCTACGCCCCGCCACCCCGTATCCTCGGCCGCCCGAAGCTGCGGCTGGTCAAATCGGAAGACGGGCCGCTGCAATTCTGACCCCCCGCGCACCGTATTGGTGGGCGCGCGGGGTTGCTTTGGCCCGGCGCGGACAGATCAGCCGAGGAAGATGGGGTTCGACCAGGCCTTGCGTCCTGCGGCATCCACCACCGTGACGCGCAGCCATGGGCTTTTGTTCATCCGGGCCAGCGGCACTTCGGTGCGGGTCATCGAATGGCCATGGGTGGCCTTGGCCCCGGTGCCCTGCCCTTGCACGATGACCGCCGCCGCAGCCGAGCTTTCGACCAGCACGTTGTCGCCGTGAATTTCCACGTGGCGGATTTCCGGTCCTTGGGTTGAATAGAAATGCCCCGCCTTCAGCGCATCGAGCAGCGCCTCGGGCGTGTTTTCCGGCGATTTGACCATGACCCAGCCGCCGAAGTGGTCCGGCTCGCTGAAATGCGCGTCATCGGTTGCAATCATCGTCAGGGCGCGACCCTCGGACAAAAGCAGATCAGCGATCGCAAACCCGTCTGGCCGGTCGCAGCCGGTGGCACAGCCGTGGTTGTAGATCTCGACCGCATGGGCGGCGGTGATGGAGCGTGCATCAGCAAGCGTCAGGCCCGACCATTGCGGATGGGCGATGGCGACGAAGGCGCCTGCGGCGACGGCCCGCGCGGCGATTTCCGGCCCGGTTTCCTGCCCTTCCACAGGATGGAAATCAGGCGTGTGCGAGGCTGCGAAATCCGCCGGAAGCCCTACGGCAAGGATATGCCACAGCTCGCCATTGGCCATTGCGCCGGAATGGACCTCGGCGCCGAGGATCGTGGTGAAGGCATTGGTCCGGAACGGCACCGTATCCACGATAGGATAGCCATAGTGGCCGACGAAATGGTCGGTCAGCGCCAGAAAATCATAGCCCTCGGCACGATAGCGCCGACAGACCTCCTCCGGGGACAGCACCCCGTCCGACCGGGTGGAGTGGGTGTGCAGATTGCCGCGCCAGAAGCGGCCCGGAGCGGTAAAGGCAGGCAGGGTCAGCATGGCGTCCTCATTCTTGAAACTGTGGCACAGGCACCACAACGCCGCGACAACGTCCAGTGGTTATGCTGGATTCTGCAATCACTTAAGCAACAACCCGATGACATTTGATGAACAGCCCCTACTTAAGTCGTTCGGGCCCCGAATTTGAAGGTGGTGCATGACGTCTGAGAAGGCATTTTTACCAACGGAAGTCACAAACGAAGAAGTCGTAACGGCAAACACAGGGGCCGGTACTCTACAGAGAGAAAGCGTCGCTGCAGCGGTAGAATTGCTCCGGGCGTTGGGCCACGTGTCCCGGCTGATGATTTTGTGCCATCTGACCGCCCGCGAGCATTCGGTGAGCGAACTCGAGGCGCTTTTGCAGGAGCGCCAGTCAGCAATCAGCCAGCATCTGGCACGGTTGCGCGCCGACGGGCTGGTGACCTTCCGGCGCGAGGGCAAGACGCTTTACTACTCGATTAACGACGCCAGAACCATGTCCACCATTACGCATCTTCACAAGCTGTTCTGCTCGTCAAGCAGTTGACGCGCCTGAATCCAAGAGGCGGGGCCTTTCGCTTTGGCCTGCCCGCGACCAGTCAGGGCAATCTCCGGGCGGCCCGGATGTCTAATCCTGCGCCCCATCTTCCCCAAACCCCGGATCGCCCGGTTTCAGCGGTATCGGCGCAAGGGTCGGGTCGATGCGATGCTTCTTCAGCAATTGACCGATCAGGCTTCTGGGACGCGGGATGCCGCCTTCATGACTGACGATGCGGCGGCGCATGCGGCGGCCGTAGAAGTGGATCGAGAAGGTCTCTCCGGTGATATGCTTTGCAGTGTCGAACCCCGGGCGCAGCATCAGACGGCGATCCTTGTAAAGAAAGGGGTAGAGGGCGACGCGCGGCAAGGCGTGGGCGATCTCTGCGGTTTCGGCGAGGAAATGGGTGATGGCATGAGGCCCCCAGACGCCCCAGGGCTGTTCGGAGGCCGGGATGGGCGTACCTGCGGCGGCGGCGGCGCGGTAGCGGGCCGTCTCTTCCTCGCCATACCAGGTGGGGATGGCGTTCAGATCGGCGGTGAAGGCCAACAGCGCCTGCAAAGTCGCGCTGTCCTGCGGCAGGCCGAGGACACCGCCGTTCACGTGCTTCTTCGACTCCCATCCGTAGAAATGGCCGGTGTCGGTGACAAAGGATTTCACGCAATAGGCGTCGGTGTCGGCCCAGATCGTCTGCGAAAGCTTGGCCAGCAGGTGGTAGCGGAACACGTCGGAATGCAGCGCGGGGCTGCCGGTCGCGGCATGGGTCAGAACGCCGGTCATCGGCAGGATATCTGCAGCATCGGCAAGTTCCACCCCCGTGGGGGCGTTGGGCACACCGCGATAGGTATAAAGCCGGACGGAATGCCCGGCCGCAACAAAGGACATCAGGCAAAGCTGTTCCAGAAAGCTCAGGCTGCCGCCGATCCACAGGGCAGCGATACGGGGCAGCGGCGGCATGGACGTCCTCTTGCGGCGATCAGGACAACTGATACCGGCACGCGGGGGCCGTGCGAAGGCAGCTTTGCGGCGGTCTTGCGGATTTCAGGTGGCGCGCACCGGGGCGCAACACCCTGCGCACCTTTTGCGCGGCCATGCCGTCGCACGCTTGGCCGAGGTGCGGGGGGCGTGATAGGCAGGCAACAAGGCGGCGAAAGACCTGCCCTGCAGAGGCAAAGCAATGGCGCACCCCCCGTCCCACAAATGGCGGCATACCCCTGGCATCCTTCCGGCGCCGCAGCACGGCGTCCTGCCTGCGCGGGACCTCGGGCTGAAGGGCCTGCCCCGGCTCATCGACGCGCTGGCCTGCCGTGACGGGCGGGTGAGGCTGTTCTTTGGCACGGGGAGTGTCCCTTCGGCCCTGTCGCCGCAGGGGCTAGAGGCGGTTGGCGCGATTGCGGGCGGGGTCATGGTCACGCTGCAGGCAGGGGCAGGCGCATTGCCGCTGTTGCTGTCGGATGGGACGCGGCTGACAATCGAGGCTTTGCCCCCGACCACTGCGATGTTTGACGGGCAGAACGCCCTTCTTCTGATGCGGCTCGGCGAAAGCCCGGCGCAATTGGCCGAGGGGATGATCTACCACGCTCAGGCGCAGGGAGCAGAGGCGGCGCTGGTCATCAACCGCAACCCGGGCGCGGCTGGGGCGGCCTTTGCGGCAGAGCTTGCCGTGCGGCTTGCGGGGCGGATCGCGCTGCAGGTCCTCGATCTGCCGGTGCCGATGGGCAAGCCGGACCTCGGGCCTGAAACGCACCCGTTTCTTGCGCCAGACGCACCGGGCAAGGACCGGATGGCGCCCCCTGCCCCGGACCCATGGCAAAGCCCGCTTGGCGAGGGGATCCTTTATGAGGCGATGAAGTGGCGCGCGCTCGGCGGCGCACGGGCAGTTGTCTCGCTGGAGGCGCATGACCTGCTCGCGCCCCGTACGGAAGGCGGGCCGTCGGTCTTTGACCGGGCTATTGCTGCGCGGCGCGGGGTGATCCAGCTGATCGGCCGGCGCACCTATCCCTGGCGGCTGCGCGAGGAGGCAGAGGCGCGGTTCGGCGACCATATCTGCCGGGCGTTCGATGCGACCTCGGGGAATGCGCGGTGGGCGGTGGCGCCGGGGGTATCGGGCCTCGGGCCAGTGTGGCGGCAGACGCGGGTGGGCGGCGTGGTGCCGGGGCCTGCCGATGTTGCGCGGTTTTATCGCGCCATGGCCCTGCGCGTCTTGGCAGAGCCGGGCATGGCGCTGGTTCCCAAGACCGCGCTGATCGAGGACGCAGCACTGCTGGCTCTGGCAACCGGCCCCTTGGGCGCAAACCCGGTGCGTGCGCCGGCCTCATCCTTGCGGCCCGCGTCCGGCACAGCACCGGCAGGGCGTACCGCCATCGTCACCACGATGAAGAATGAGGCGCCCTTCATATTGGAATGGATCGCTCATCACCGCGCGATCGGGGTGGATGACTTTCTGATCTACACCAACGACTGCACCGATGGCACCGACACCCTGCTCGCCCTGCTGCAGGACAAGGGGCTGGTGCAGCACCGCGATAACCCCTTCCGTCAGATGGATCTGAAGCCGCAGCACGCGGCCTTGCAGGCTGCCGAGGCTGAACCGGTGATGGCCGATTGCGGCTGGGCCATCTGCATGGATGTGGATGAGTTCCTGAACGTCAAGATCGGCGACGGTACGCTCGCCGCGCTATACGCCGCCATGGGCGAGGCCAACATGATCTCGGCCACCTGGCGGCTGTTCGGCAACGCCGAGGTGCGGGGGTATGAGGACCGCTTCCTCATGGAGCAGTTTATCCGCTGCGCGCCCGAAGTGATCCGCAAGCCGCATCAGGCCTGGGGCTTCAAGACACTGTTTCGCAATATCGACGTCTACAAGAAACTCGGCGTCCACCGCCCCAAGGGCCTTCGCCCCGATCTGTGGGAGGAGGTACGCTGGCTGACCGGCTCCGGCCAGCCAATGCCACGCGAGATGTTTCGCAACGGTTGGCGGTCAACGGCCGAGACGTACGGCTATGACTGGGTGCAGTTGAATCACTATGCGGTGCGATCGGCCGAAAGCTTTCTGGTCAAGCGCGACCGGGGCCGGGTCAACCATGTCGACCGCGATCAGGGCATGAATTACTGGTTCCGTATGAACCATAATGTCGATGCCGACCTGTCTATCCAGCGGATGATACCCCGCGCACGGGCGGAGTGGGATCGGTTGATGGCGGACCCTCAGGTCCGCACGGCCCATGAGGAGGCGGTGGAGGCGCACCGCGCGCGCGTCGCGGCGCTGCAGGCCATCCCTGCGCAAAATGCCTTCTATGCCGAACTCACCAGCCCCCGGATGGAAAAGCTATGCCGGATGCAAAGCCATTTCGGCTCGGCTGTGTTCAAGGCAGGCCCGGCTGTGGTGCCGGATGCGGTGATCGCGGGCCCCATCGCGCCGGACTTCTTCTTCACGGTCGAGTTTGACGGGGAGGCGGAACATTGATCCGCTCGCTTGCCATCCTCACGGTGCGCAACGAGGGCTCGTTCCTGCTGGAATGGCTCGCCCATCACCGCGCCGTGGGGTTCACCGATTTCCTGATCTTCTCCAACGACTGCACGGATGGCACCGACCTCATGCTGGACCGACTGGCCGAGATGGGCTGGCTCACCCATGTGCGCAACGATGGCCCGCATGATGAGGGGCCGCAGTGGTCGGCCCTGAAATCCGCGGACCGCCACCCGCTGGTGCAGGCGGCAGACTGGGTGCTGTTTCTGGACATCGACGAGTTCGTCAACATCCATGTCGGCGACCGCACCCTTTCCGCATTGCTTGCAGCTTTGCCCGAGGCGACTGCCATCACCCTGTCATGGCGGATGTTCGGCAATGCGGGGGTGGTGGGGATCACCGATGCACCGGTGATCGAAACCTTTACCCGCGCGGCGCCCTCCTTGCTGCATTGGCCGTGGCGGGCACAGCTCTTCAAGACGCTGTTTCGCAATGACGGCACCTATGCCAAGCTTGGCGTTCATCGCCCCCGCGCGCCAGACCCCGCGCGCCTGGCCGCTCAGCGCTGGTTCGACGCCTCGGGGCGCGAGCTTACAAATCGTTGGCACACCGCGGGCATCTTCTCGCCACCGGGGAAGGAACTGCATGGGCTTGTGCAGCTCAACCACTATGCGCTCGGCTCGATGGCGGGGTATGTGGTCAAGATAGACCGCGGCCGCGCCAACCGCGACGCCTCCACCCCCGACATGGGCTATTGGGTGGAGCGGAACTTCTGCGACACCCCCGACGACACCATCCTGCGGCTGGACAGCAGTGCCTTGCGTGCAGCCTTGCGCGCGGACCCGGTGCTCGGCCCGCTGCACGAGACTGCGTTGCGCTGGCGTCAGATGCGCTTTGCCGCCCTGATGACGAAAGAGCCGATCCGGGCGCTGTTCGGGCGGCTGATGATGACCCCGCCCACCCGCGTCCTGACGCCAGAGGAGGCGCGCCTTGTATGGGCCCATGGCGCGGCAACCAACGGCGACGCGACCTGATACCTTCCGGCTTTCCCACGGCGTACCAACGCTTTGTGAAACAATCTGAAAAAATTGTCCCCGCCCAACCGGGCAAAAACCAGGCTTTTTTACTTGCCTGAATCGTAGCCAAAGGCGATTATCAAATTGTATGAGCAAAGGTTCTGCCAGGTCGTAAAACGCCTACCTTGAAGCTCACCTGACCTACACCCGAAGGGTGCTGTAAATGTCTGAAATGACCAGTGATGCGGAAACCGCCTCGATTGAGGCGGCTCCGAAGGCTGCGCATGTGGCGGCCAAACTGACGAAATGGACCGATGCAATGGAACGCATCGGCGACGACGACGGATATCTTGAAGCAGTCGGACCCAAGCATCTTGCCTTCTTTGCCGAAGACAAGGCAATCCTTCTTGTGACCTTTGAAACCGCAGCCTCGATCCAGGCAGCGGCGACCGAAGACGAGGGCGCGCTGCCGCTTGGCTACCGGATTGCCCGGGAACGGGAATGGTCTAACCTTTGCCTGATCTGCGATGGGGAGACATGGTACCGGGATCCGGCGGTGTTCGGCTACATCGACCGGTTGGTCGATGACGCCTTTTTCGAAGATTTCGACCGCGTACTGTTTTACGGGGTTGGCATGGGTGCCTATGCGGCAGCGGCCTTTTCGGTTGCGGCCCCGGGGGCACGCGTCCTTGCCATCTCTCCGCGTGCAACCCTGGACCCGACGGTTGCGGGCTGGGACAAGCGCGACCCTTCGGCCCGCAAGCTGAACTTCACCGACCGCTACGGCTTTGCCCCCGAAATGATCGAGGGTACCGACAAGGTCTGGGTCGTCTATGACCCCGAAAGCCCGCTTGACGCCATGCACGCGGCCCTGTTCCGCCGCCCGCATGTCACCGCCTTGCGTGCCCATCACGGGCGCGACGGGATCGCTGCGACACTGAACGACACCCAGGAACTGATCGGCCTCATCGACCAGGCGATGGCAGGGACACTGTCTCCGGCCACCTTCGCACGCGCCTGGCGATCGCGCCGCGAGAACCTGCCCTACCTGCGCGCGCTTTTGCAAACCGTTGCGGAACGCGGGCGCACTGACCTTGAGATCGGCATCCTTCGCTCGATCACCCGGCGCATGCGCGCGCCCCGCCTGGCCAAGCGTCTGGCCGCGCTGACGGGCGCATCCGAGATGGGCGCACCCGCAAGGGGCGCATCCGAAAGGGCCTCACCCGAAAGGCTGGCTCAAGAAACGGGCGCGCCGCAACCGAGCGCATAGCCCACCTGTGTCTTAACGAGTGACTTGGTTCCCCCTTGGTAATTTTAACCAGTTGTCTGGTCGCGCCCGGAGATCTGCTCTCCGGGCGCACTTCTGTGTATGACCTCGACAGCAGCACACCGCGCAGTCCCACTGGAATTCCGCGCCCTGTTCGGATAGCGCAAGGGAATGACGGAATTGATCCTCAAGCGGCCCGACGACTGGCACCTGCATCTGCGCGACGGCGCGATGCTGCGCGCGGTCCTGCCCGAAACCACGCGCCACTTCGCCCGTGCCATCATCATGCCCAATCTCGTGCCCCCGGTGGTGCGCGGCGATGACGCCCGCGCCTACCGGGACCGCATCCTCGCAGCCCTGCCCGAAGGTGCTTCGTTCGAGCCGCTGATGACCCTTTACCTGACCGAGACGACCGACCCCGCCGATGTGGCGGCGGCGGCGGCCTCGGGGCTCGTCAAGGCGGTAAAGCTTTACCCGGCGGGGGCTACCACCAACTCCCACGGTGGGGTGCGGGACCTGGACAAGGTCATGGCGGTGCTGGAAAAGATGGCCGAAATCGGCGTGCCCCTCTGCACCCATGGCGAGGTCACGACGCCCGAGGTCGACATCTTTGACCGAGAGGCGGTGTTCATCGACACCGTCCTCGATCCCTTGCGCCGCCGGGTCCCCGGGCTCCGCGTGGTGATGGAACATATCACCACCGAAGAAGGCGTGGCCTATGCCGCGGCTGGTGGCCCCTCGCTTGCCGCGACGATCACCACCCACCACCTGATCCTGAACCGCAACCACCTGCTGGCCGGGGGCATCCGCCCGCATTACTATTGCCTGCCGGTGGCCAAACGCGAACAACACCGCCTCGCGCTGCGCAGGGCCGCGACTTCCGGTCAGTCCTCGTACTTCCTCGGCACCGATTCGGCGCCGCATGTGGATGCGCTGAAGGAACATTCCTGCGGCTGCGCAGGCTGCTTCACCGCCACCAACACGATGGCCCTGCTCGCCCATGTCTTCGAGGAAGACGGCGCCCTGCCCCGGCTTGAGGCCTTCGCAAGCCTGAACGGTCCTGCCTTCTACCGCCTGCCCGTAAACGAAGGCACGATCCGGTTGGTAAAACATCCGACGCCCCGCACGTTCCCGGCCCACATTCTCTCCGAAGCAGGCCCCGTCACCGTCTTCGATCCTGGCTTTGCAATCTACTGGCATGTCGAAAGTTGAATTCATCTTTGCAAAAATATCCCCCGCGGAGCGTCCTTCCCTCGCCGCTGGAGCCTCCGGCGGAGATATTTGTGCAAAGATGAAGCTTGCAGTGTTTTCAGGACCCCGCCCATGATCCCCTCCGCGTTCCCATCCGCCGCCGAGATTGCCCGCCTGACGGCGCGCGCGCTTCTCGAGATCAAGGCCGTGAATTTCAATGCGGCCACGCCCTTCACGCTTGCCTCTGGTCTGCCTTCGCCCACCTACATCGACTGTCGCAAGGTCATCTCCCACCCGCGGCTGCGCTCCGTGCTGATGGATTTCATGGCGATGACCGTGCTGCGCGATGTCGGGCTGGAGGCGTTCGATAACGTGGCAGGCGGCGAGACAGCGGGCATTCCTTTCTCGGCGCTTGTGGCCGAGCGGCTGGCCCTCCCGATGAGTTATGTGCGCAAAAAGCCGAAAGGGTATGGCCGCAATGCCCGCGTCGAAGGCGTCATGACCCCGGGGCAGCGGGTCTTGCTGGTGGAGGACCTCGCGACCGACGGCGGCTCGAAGCTGTCCTTCGTCGAGGCGATCCGCGACACGGGGGCCAGTTGCGCCCATACGGCTGTGATCTTCTCTTATGGCATCTTCCCCGAGACCATGCCGACGCTCGCAGCCCATGGCGTGACGTTGCATCACCTGTGCACCTGGTGGGATGTGGTGGCCGAGGCGCGGGCCGCACAGGCATTTGACGCCGAAACCCTTGCGGAAGTGGAGCGGTTTCTTGCTGATCCGCGAGGCTGGCAGGCCCGTCACGCCAACGGCTGATGGAATTACTGGGGGCAGGGTTGGGGGAGAATTGGGGACGACTCGGGTCCCTGGCACATGCTTTTTGTGGGCAAGGCGGAAGATGCCGCCATATGTTGTGGCAGTGACCGGGCTTTTGCGGTAGGAATAAGTTTCTACAGAAGGTATCCACAAGGTTATCCGGGGCTGGACGGACACCTCAGGGGGGCGCATCAGACGCCTTGGGGAACACGGGGAAACGCCATGAACGAGATCGCATCCTTGCGACAGACGCAGCCTGCGCTTCAAGCCGTCACCACCGACGCGCTGCCGCAGAACATCGAAGCCGAGCAGCAGCTACTGGGCGCGATCCTGACCAACAACGACATCTACGACCGTATTGCATCCAAAGTGCGGGCCGAGCATTTTTTCGACCCCGTCCACCAGCGCATCTTCGAGATCGCTGCCGCGCGGATCCAGAAGAATGCCCTCGCCTCTCCGGTGACGCTCAAGGCGTTTCTGGAGGATGACGCAGGACTGAAGGAACTTGGGGGGCCCGCATACCTCGTGCGGCTGGCCGGGGCTGCGATCTCTGCCTTTGCCGCGCGGGATTATGCGCAGATGATTTACGACCTTGCGGTGCGGCGCGAGCTGATCGGGCTTGGCCGCGACATCTCGGCCCAGGCGGCCAAGATCGACATTGCCTCCGAGCCGCGCGACCAGATCATCGAGGCCGAGCAGCGGCTTTACAAGCTGGGCGAGCAGGGGTCGGCGGAACGGGGGTTCCAAAGTTTTCTCAAAGCCGTGACCGATGCCGTAAATGTGGCCAACGCCGCCTATCAGCGCGGCGGGGGTCTTGCCGGAATCTCGACCGGCCTCGTCGATCTCGACCGCAAGCTCGGTGGTCTGCACCCATCCGACCTTCTGATCATCGCGGGCCGCCCTTCGATGGGCAAGACTTCGCTTGCCACCAACATCGCCTTCAACATCGCCAAAGCCCACCGCCGCGGTCGGCTGCCAGATGGGCACGACGGATCGGTCGAAGGCGGTGTTGTCGGCTTCTTCAGCCTTGAGATGAGCGCCGAACAACTCGCGGCACGGATCCTGTCGGAGGCCTCCGAAGTCCCGTCAGAGCAGATCCGCCGTGGCGACATGACCGAAGCCGAGTTCCGCCGGTTTGTCGAGGCAGCCAAGGCGCTGGAGGCCTGTCCGCTTTACATCGACGACACCCCTGCCCTGCCGATCTCCCAGGTTGCTGCGCGCGCCAGGCGATTGAAGCGGACGCATGGGCTGGATGTGCTCATCGTCGACTATCTGCAACTCCTTAAAGGCTCGGCAAAAGAAAACCGCGTGCAAGAGGTATCGGAGATCACGCAAGGCCTGAAGGCCATCGCCAAGGAGCTGAACATTCCGGTCATTGCGCTCTCGCAGCTCTCCCGTCAGGTGGAGAGCAGGGAGGACAAGCGCCCGCAGCTGTCGGATCTGCGCGAATCCGGCTCGATCGAGCAGGACGCTGATGTGGTGATGTTCGTCTACCGCGACGAATACTACAAGGAACGTGAAAAGCCGGGGGATCATGAGTTGGAAAAGATGGCCGCGTGGCAGGCGGTGATGGAGCAGGTGCATGGCAAGGCCGAGGTGATCATCGGCAAGCAGCGCCATGGCCCCATCGGCTCGGTCGAGCTGAGCTTCGAGGGCCGCTTCACCCGCTTTGGCAACCTTGCCAAACCATGGCAGGGTTCGGGCGGCCCGGATGTGGGTTTCTGAGGGGGCTAGCGGCGGTCGGGCAGAACCGGGCCGTGGCAACGCCTATGAGGCGGGCTCGATGCCCGGCGCGTAGGCCCGTGTCTGAAGAAGGGAACAGTCTATGGATCTGGGGCTTCAGGACAAGGTGGTGATCGTGACCGGCGGGGCCGCAGGCATCGGCGGGGCGATCACTGAGGCACTGGCCGCCGAGGGGGCGGTGCCGGTCATCCTGGCCCGAAGTGCGCCCGCGCCGGATTTCCTCGCGCGTCTGGCCGCCGTCTCGCCGCGTGCGGGCTGGGTGCACGTTGACCTTTCCCACGATGAGGCCTGCCGCGCGGCCATTGCAGAAACGCGTGCCCGCTGGGGCCGGATCGATGCGCTTGTGAACAATGCAGGCTCCAATGACGGCGTGGGGCTCGAGGCGGGACCCGAGGCGTTTCGCGCCTCGCTCGATCAGAACCTGATGCATTACTACACGCTTGCGCATCTTTGCCTTGACGATCTGAAGGCGGCACAGGGCGCCATCGTCAACATCTCTTCCAAAACCGCTCTCACCGGACAGGGGTCGACCTCGGCCTATGTTGCGGCCAAGGCGGCGCAGCTTGGCCTCACGCGAGAATGGGCGGCGGCGCTGGCACCCTTCGGGGTGCGGGTGAATGCCGTGCTGCCGGCCGAGGTCATGACGCCGATGTATGCCCGCTGGCTGCAGACCCTTGCCGACCCGCAAGCCGCGCTTGCCACCCTTACCGCGCGCATTCCCTTGGGCCACCGGATGACCGAAGCTGCCGAAATTGCCGCGATGACCGTCTTTCTGCTGTCGCCCCGTTCGGCCCATACTACCGGGCAATGGGTTCATGTGGACGGCGGATACGTGCATCTGGACCGCGCCCTTGGCAGCTAAACCCCGGTTGCCTGCAGCAATGTGCGGCAAAGGCGCGCCGATGAGCCTGCGCAACCATCCCGCTGCCGTTTTTTTCTTGACCCCGTAGGCGCGCCTGTCAGAAGGGCGCCATGGCAACAGCAACCCTGACCATCGATCTTGACGCGATCGCCGCCAACTGGCTAGAGCTGGATCGCCTTTCGGGACCCGAAACCCAGACCGGCGCCGTGGTGAAGGCCGATGCCTACGGGCTGGGTGTCGAACGCGTCGCCCGTGCACTTGCCATGGCTGGTGCACGGCGGTTCTTTGTGGCTGTGGCCGAAGAAGGGGCCGCCCTGCGCAAGGCGCTTGGTCCCGGCCCGCAGATTTCGGTTCTGTCGGGTCACATGGTCGGCGATACTTCAGCGATCCATGACCTTGCCCTCACGCCGATGCTGAATTCGCTGGAACAGATCGCGCGGCATCTGGAATCGTTGCCGGGCCATCCGTTCGGCGTGCAGCTCGATACCGGGCTGAACCGGCTGGGGCTGGAGCCGGTGGAATGGCAGGCGGTAGCGCCGGTGTTGCTGGAGGTGGGGCCGGTTCTGCTGATGTCGCATCTGGCCTGCGCGGACGACCCGGAGCATCCAATGAACATGGCCCAGCTTCAGGCCTTCCATGCGATGACCGACGGCACCGATCTGCCGCGCAGTCTATCGGCCACGGGGGGGATCCTTCTTGGCCCGCAATACCATTTCGATCTGACGCGTCCGGGGATTGGCCTTTTTGGCGGGCGGCCGTTCGATCTGGCGCAGCGGGTGGCGACCCTGTCGCTGCCGGTGATTCAGACCCGCGAAGTCGAGGAGGGCGAGATCGTCGGCTATGGCGGCGCCTGGGTGGCCGAGGTTCCTTCGGTGATCGCTACCGTCTCGGCCGGCTATGCCGACGGGCTGAAGCGCGGCCTGTCGAATGCCGCGATGCTGTGGGATGGCAACACGCCCTGTCCGCTGGTGGGTCGGGTGTCGATGGACCTCATCACCGTGGACATCACTCATCTGCGCGAGGTTCCGCGCAGCCTCGATATCCTCGGCCCCTACCAGACTGTCGACGATCTGGCCGATGCCGCGGGAACCATCGGATACGAAGTGCTCACCTCGCTCGGGTCCCGCTACACCCGGCGCTACATGGAGCGGGCAGAATGACTCCTGTGGCCGGGCTTGCGTCCCTTGGGCGGCCGGTGCTGTCGGGCCTTGCCGCTGTGGGGCGCGTGGCGATGTTTGCAGGCGCAATCATCAGCCACCTGTTCCGCCCGCCCTTTTACTTTCGCGAGTTTCTGTCGAGCCTTCTGCAGATCGGCTGGTTCTCGCTGCCTGTGGTCGGTCTGACCGCCCTGTTCACCGGAGGCGCGCTGGCGCTGCAGATCTATTCTGGCGGCGCGCGCTTCAATGCCGAGGCTGTGGTCCCGTCGATCGTCGCGATCGGCATGGCGCGGGAACTGGGGCCGGTGCTGGGCGGACTGATGGTCGCCGCCCGGGTGGCCTCCTCCATCGCGGCCGAGATCGGCACGATGAAAGTGACCGAGCAGATCGACGCGCTGGTGACCCTTTCGACCAACCCGTTCAAATACCTCGCCGTCCCGCGGGTTCTGGCCGCGACGCTCGCGGTACCCGTGCTGGTCGGCGTGGGCGATGCCATCGGGATCATGGGCGGCTGGCTGGTCGGGATCACGCGGCTCGGCTTCAATTCGGCGGGGTACCTCAAGAATACCCTTGATTTTCTGGAGGCCTGGGACGTGGGCTCCGGCCTGCTGAAGGGGGCGGCCTTCGGGTTTCTGGTGGCTCTGATGGGGTGCTACCACGGCATGAACTCCGCCCGCGGAGCGCAAGGTGTAGGCGCTGCGACCAAGGCCGCCGTGGTGAGTGCGAGCGTGCTGATCCTCGCCGCGAACTATCTGCTGACCGAACTCTTTTTCACGTCATGATCGCACTTTCCGCCGTCACCAAAAGCTTTGGCGCAAACCGGGTGCTGCGGGGGGTGAACCTTGTCATTCCGCGCGGGCAGAGCATGGTGGTCATCGGTGGCTCCGGGACGGGCAAGTCGGTGCTTCTCAAATGCGTGCTGGGCCTTGTGCAGCCCGACGGCGGTACGATCACGCTCGACGGTCAGGACGTCACGCGGGTGGAGCGGGATGCGTTCCTTGCACAGTTCGGGATGCTGTTTCAGGGTGGCGCGCTGTTTGACAGTTTGCGGGTCTGGGAGAACGTGGCGTTCCGCCTCATGCGCGGGGCAAGCAAGCTCCCCAAGGCCGGGGCGCGCGCCATAGCCATCGAAAAGCTGCGCCGGGTCGGGCTGAAGCCGGAAGTTGCCGACCTTTTTCCCGCCGAGCTGTCGGGGGGCATGCAAAAGCGCGTGGGCCTTGCGCGGGCCATCGCGGCAGAGCCGGAGATCATCTTCTTTGACGAGCCGACGACCGGGCTCGACCCGATCATGGCGGGGGTCATCAACGAGCTGATCCGCGAGATCGTGACCGAAATGGGGGCCACGGCCATGACCATCACCCATGACATGAGCTCTGTCCGCGCCATCGCAGACCGGGTGGCGATGTTGCATGACGGGGTGATCCAGTGGACCGGTCCGGTTTCGGAAATGGACGCGACGTCAGATGCTTATGTGCAGCAGTTCATCCATGGCCGGGCCGAGGGGCCGATTGCGAGCGTGAGGTAGAAGGTTGCGGAAGAGTCCGGATGCACGTAAAAGCGACAGTCCCGTCCTCTTTGCATCGATTAGTGAAAGCTATCTTAAGGCTTTCGATCCCATATGGATGGCGGGCTTTTCCCACAAAGACCCATTCTGCTGGGACACGTCTCTGATTCTCCATCCCATTTCGCAATTGCTCGGGATCGCATTGGAAACCGCAGTTAAAGGGCTCCTGGCTTGCAGAGAGCCCGATCCCCCACGAATCCATGACCTTGAACAATTGCTCAATAAGATTGACGACAAAGAGCTGTTAGAGTGTTTTGCAGCGTCCATGGCCGATCTGATCGTCCCGGAAGCAATCTATGAAGCAAACCCCAATATTGATCGAGCTAACGTGGACGCTAAGTATCGATCCCATTGGCTCCATGTAAAAAGCCTAAACTCAGTTTACAATAAACCTTACGCGACACGTTATCCCGATCTCGGCGGCCGTTCGACTCCAAATCCGCTTGCAGCTAGAAAAATCATAGTCATCGTTCAAGAAAGACTGAAGAAAGAAAAACGTAACTGGACACCGCGGAAATGAATTTCTCCATGCCACTTAAACTCGCGAATCTATTCCTCCTCATCCTCTTCCCGATCTCCTGGTTCGCGCCCCTCTTGCGCGCGGGACTTCTGCCGCTGTTCGGGCTGGACGAGATCTCGATCATCACCGGGCTGCAGTCTTTGTGGGCTACCGATGTGGTGCTGGCGCTGGTGGTGACGGTCATGGCTGTCTTTGCCCCTTGGGCCAAGACGCTGGGGCTGGCACTTCTGCACTTTGGCCTCCTCAGCCCGCGGGTGCTGCCTGCACTGCACCTGCTGGGGCGGCTCGCCATGGCGGATATTTTTCTGGTGGCGATCTATATCGTGGTGGTGAAGGGCGTGGGCCTTGCAACCATAGAGACGGCCTGGGGGCTCTATCTCTTTACCGCCTGCGTGTTGACGTCGCTCGCCATCGCGCAGTTCAGCGAAAAGCGCGCTTGAGAAGGGGCGCCATTGCGGGCAGGAAGGGGGCATGAGCAAATCTTCGCCCGTCTTCAGCTGCACGGCCTGCGGTGCGGTGCATCGCAAGTGGAGCGGGCGCTGCGATGCCTGCGGTGCGTGGAACAGCATCATCGAAGAGGCGCCCTTGTCCGCCGGGCCAAAGGCTCTGGGCGCCAAGGGGCGGACGATCCCCCTGACCGATCTTGCGACCGACGAGCCGCCTCCGCCCCGCGCAAGCTCGGGGATCGGGGAGCTGGACCGGGTGCTTGGTGGCGGCCTTGTGCCCGCCTCGGCCATTCTGGTCGGCGGCGACCCGGGGATCGGGAAATCCACCCTGCTGTTGCAGGCGGCGGCGAGCTTTGCGCGCGGCGGCGTCAGTTGCCTTTACATCTCGGGCGAGGAGGCGGCGGCGCAGGTCAGGATGCGGGCGCAGCGTCTGGGGTTGACGGATGCGCCCGTGCAACTGGGAACCGAGACGAACCTGCGCGACATCCTGACGACGCTGGACGCAACCCGGCCGGGCCTTGCCATCATCGATTCGATCCAGACGATGTGGCTCGATACGGTGGAGGCCGCACCCGGCTCGGTAAGCCAGGTGCGCGCCGCGGCACAAGAGCTGGTGACCTTTGCCAAGCGGCGGGGCGTGGCGGTGATCCTCGTAGGCCATGTGACGAAGGATGGCCAGATCGCGGGACCGCGCGTGGTGGAGCATATGGTCGATACCGTGCTTTACTTCGAGGGCGAGCGGGGCCACCAGTTCCGCATTCTGCGTGCGGTCAAGAACCGCTTTGGCCCGGCGGATGAGATCGGCGTGTTCGAGATGACGGGGATGGGGCTTGCCGAGGTCACCAACCCCTCTGCCCTGTTCCTGTCTGCGCGCGACACGCCCGCGCCCGGCTCGGCGGTGTTCGCCGGGATCGAGGGGACACGCCCTGTGTTGACCGAAATTCAGGCGCTGGTGTCGCCCTCTACCCTAGGGACGCCCCGGCGCACGGTGGTCGGGCTCGACTCCGGGCGGCTGTCCACAATTCTGGCCGTGCTGGAGGCGCGCTGCGGCATCCCCTTTGCCGGACTTGACGTGTTCTTGAACGTGGCCGGGGGCTTGCGCGTCAGCGAACCTGCCGCAGATCTGGCGGTGGCGGGGGCACTCGTCTCTGCGCGCGAGGATGTGGCAATTCCGCCAGACATGGTGCTTTTCGGGGAAATCTCACTGTCCGGTGCGCTGCGACCGGTGGGACAGACCGAAAACAGGTTGAAAGAAGCCTCAAAACTTGGTTTTCAGCAGGCCACGTTGCCCAGCCGGTCCAAGACGGGCAGCGATACCGGACTGCGGTTGCAAGAAATGCCGGACCTGACGCGGTTCGTGGGCGAGATGTTCGGGGCGGGTTGACCCCAAAGGCGGCGGAAAAGGACGAAGCGTATGGACGGGTTTACCATCATCGACGCAGGCGCTGCGGCCATAATATTGCTTTCGGCGATCCTCGCCTATTCCCGTGGCCTTGTGCGCGAAGTGATGGCGATTGCGGGTTGGGTGGGGGCGGCGGTGCTCGGCTTCATCTTTGCGCCTTCGGTGCAGCCTCTGGTCAAGGAACTGCCGGTGGTGGGCGAGTTTCTGTCCAACAGCTGCGAGCTGTCGGTGGTCGCGGCATTTGCCGGGGTGTTTGCGTTGGGGCTGATCATTGCCGCACTGTTCACGCCGCTGTTTTCGTCCGTGGTGCAACGCTCGGTTCTGGGAGGCATCGACCAGGGGCTCGGATTCCTGTTCGGCGTGCTGCGCGGCGTTCTGCTGATCGCGGTGGCCTTCATCGTCTATGACCGCGCAGTGGCCGATCAGGCCGTCCCCATGATTGACGACAGCCGCACGGCGAAGGTTTTTGCCTCGTTCCAGGCGAATATCGACGCGCAGATCCCGACGGATGCCCCGGGCTGGATCGTCGCGCGCTACAATGACCTGACGGATGTTTGCGCAGCCCCGGGCGCGCCTGTGCCCGTTGAGGCGGCACCCGCCGCACCCGCCGCACCCGCCGCACCCGCGCCGAGCAACTGAGGGGACGTGGAATTTCCGCACTGCAGCGCACGTGACATTCCCATGACAAGGGCCTAAATGCAGGGTCATGCCCAGAGCCCCCGAGTCGGAGTGCAGATGCGCCATTTCTTCTCCCATCCTTTCGATGACGACAAGCTCAAGGAAGAATGCGGGATTTTCGGCGTGGTCGGTGTCGCCGACGCGTCAAATTTCGTAGCCCTCGGCCTGCATGCGCTGCAGCATCGGGGGCAAGAAGCCGGCGGAATCGTCAGCTATCACCCCCAACACGGCTTCAACTCGGCCCGCCGTTTCGGCTATGTGCGCGACAATTTCACCAAACCGGATGTGATGGATACCCTGCCGGGGAACCTCTCCATAGGTCATGTCCGCTATTCGACCGCAGGGTCCAAGGGGGCGACGGCCATCCGCGACGTGCAGCCGTTCTTTGGCGAATTCTCGATGGGCGGCTGCGCGATTGCCCATAACGGCAACCTCACCAACGCCACCGCCCTGCGACGCGAACTGATTGAGCGGGGCTCGATCTTCCAGTCCTCCTCTGACAGCGAATGCATCATCCACCTGATGGCGCGGTCCATCCAGAAGACGCTTGCCGAGCGGATCAAGGACGCCCTGCGCCGGGTGGAGGGCGCCTTTTCTGTCGTCGCGATGACCCGGACGAAGCTGATCGGCGTGCGCGACGCGCTCGGCGTGCGTCCGCTGGTTCTGGGCCGGATCGCGGATCACGGCTGGACGCTGTCGTCCGAGACCTGCGGGCTCGACATCATCGGCGCCGAGTTCATCCGCGAGATCGAGCCGGGCGAAATGTTGGTGATCGAAGACGACAAGCTGGAAAGCACGCGGCCCTTCGCCCCGGCAAAATCGCGATTCTGCATATTTGAAAACGTCTATTTCTCGCGCCCCGACAGCATCCTCGGTGGTCGGTCTGTCTATGAAACCCGCCGCCAGATCGGCGTCGAACTTGCACGCGAGGCACCGGTGGACGCCGACCTCGTCTGCCCCGTCCCCGACTCGGGCACCCCGGCCGCCATTGGCTTCAGCCAGGAATCGGGCATCCCCTACGCGATGGGGATTATCCGCAACCAATACATGGGCCGCACTTTCATCGAGCCAACCGACCAGATCCGCAACATGGGCGTGCGGCTGAAGCTGAACGTCAACCGCGCGCTGATCAAGGGCAAGCGGGTGATCCTCGTGGACGACTCGGTCGTGCGCGGCACCACCAGCCGCAAGATCAAGGACATGATCCTCGAGGCGGGCGCCGCCGAGGTGCATTTCCGCATCGCATCGCCCCCCACCGCCTGGCCCTGCTTTTACGGGGTGGACACGCCCGAACGCTCAAAGCTGCTCGCCGCAACCATGTCCGAAGAAGAGATGCGTGTCTGGATCGGGGTGGACAGCCTGAAGTTCGTCTCCCTTGACGGCCTTTACCGCGCGGCAGGCGAGGCCGCAGGCCGCGATGCGGCAAACCCCCGTTTCTGCGACGCCTGCTTTTCAGGCGACTACCCGGTTGTCCCGTCAGACAAGATCGACGAGGGGTTCGAAATGAAGGCGGCGGAATGATCAACGGCCCGGAGGAGGTCGCAGCCTATCTCGCGGCCCTGCCCCACAATCAGCGGGCAGCCCTGTCTGACCTGCGCACCCGCCTGCGCACCCTTCTGCCCGACCAAGTCGAATGCCTGTCCCATGCGATGCCGGGCTTCCGCCAACCCGGGACGAAACACAGGATGGTCGCGGGCTACGCCGCCTTTTCGCGCTACCTCGGCCTTTACCCCATTCCGGATCGGTCATCCCCCGGATCGACTGCACCCCCTTCAAGACTTCGAAGTCCGGCATTCTTTTCACCCCGGACCGCCCGGTGCCTGATCATCTCCTGCGTCTGATCATCACCACCCGCCAAACCGAACTCGCCGCGGGGTATGGCAGGCCCTGACCCTTGCCCTTTCATCTATTCCTAAATATCCCCGCCGGAGGCTTCAACAGCCCGTGGAAGGACCGTCCCATGACCCTTAAGATCGCCCTCGTGACCGGCGCCTCGCGTGGCCTTGGGGCTGCCCTCGCCGAGCAACTGGCCCTGCGCGGCTGGCATGTGGTGGCCGTGGCGCGCACCCTGGGGGGCCTCGAGGATCTGGATGACCGGGTCAAGGCCGCGGATCTGCCGGGCGCCGGGGGTCTGACGCTTGCGCCGATGGACGTAGCGAACGACGATGCGATGCGCCACCTCTGCCGGTCGATCCACGACCGCTGGGGCGGGCTTGGCCTCTGGTCCCATACTGCCGTGCATGCAACCGCGCTGGCGCCCGCGGGGTCGGTCGATGCCCGGGACCTCGACACATCCATCGCCGTAAACCTGCGCGCCACCGGAGTGCTGATTCCAATGGTGGAGCCGCTGTTGCGTGCGGGACAGGGCACCGCGTTGTTCTTTGATGACCCGATGACCGGAACCCGCTTCAGCGCGGCCTACGGCGCCACGAAATCCGGCCAGATTGCCCTCGCCCGGGCATGGGCCTCCGAAAACGCGCGGATCGGCCCCCGCGTGGTGATCGCAACCCCGGCCCCGATGCCCACAGCCGTCCGTGCCCGGTTCTTTCCCGGCGAGGACCGCAAGCCCCTCGCCGATCCGCGCGCCGAGGCGGTGCGGATTCTGGACGTGCTATAGCCGCTTCATCCTGTGCGACGGCGCTTGGAGCTGCCCCTTACCCTGGAAGAATTTTACCAGAATGAAGCGGCGGGGGCGGGTTTCTTCAGGCTTTTTACGCCTGATCGAGAGCGTCGGCCATGGCCGACCAAAGGGTCTCGGTCGGCTCCACGCCCACGGAAAAGCGGATGAAGCCTTCGGGCATCGGGTCGCCCCAGCGGGCGCGGCGCTCGGCGGAGCTGTGGGTGGCGCCGAAGCTGGTGGACTGGGCCACGAAGGGACAGGACGCGAGGAAGCGCTCGGCAATCTCGGCGTCCGCCATGGTGAAACCGATGAGAAAGCCGAAGCCCGCCATCTGCCGCTTTGCGATGGCGTGCGAGGGGTCGGTGGCGAGCCCCGGGTAGCGGACCGCAAGCACCTTGGGGTGGCGGGTCAGGCGGTCCGCAATCACCCCTGCGGTGGCGCACATGCGCGATAGCCGCACTTCCAGCGTCTCGATCCCGCGGTGGACGAGCCAGGCCTCGAATGCACCGGGCACCGCCCCCGACAGGCGGCGCCAATTCCGCACGCGGTCCAGCAGCGCCACATCGCGACTCGCCACATGGCCGAAGAGCACGTCAGAATGGCCAGAGGGCGCCTTGGTATCGGCAGCCACCACGACATCGACGCCAAGGTCAAGCGGGCGCTGCAGCAGGGGCGTCATCGTCGTGTTGTCGGCCACCACCCGCGCCCCGGCGGCACGCGCGCGCGCAACGACGGCCGCAATGTCGCAGACATCGAGCGCGGGGTTCGAAGGGGTCTCGATGAAGACGATGCTGATGCCGGTAAAATCCGCCGTCTCGAAACCCGTGGTGGGCAGATAGGTGACGTGCAGCCCCAGGGGTTTCAGAAACTCCTCGGCCAGCAGGCGCGTGTTGTAATAGCCGTCCGAGGGCAGCACAATCCGCGCACCCGGGCCCGCCATCGCAAACAGTGCCCCCGAAAT
>Ga0105044_10000393_pt1 | contig 53461 bp, 36 predicted proteins | sample MAT01_FD_78092 | JGI IMG/M metagenome (GOLD analysis project Ga0105044, IMG submission 78092) | Freshwater microbial communities from Lake Fryxell liftoff mats and glacier meltwater in Antarctica - MAT-01 | ecosystem: Environmental > Aquatic > Freshwater > Ice > Liftoff microbial mat | place...
CGTTCCCGCTGCTGCCCACGGCCAGTTGTTGGTGTTGAACAACCAACCACTGTTGGGATTGAAGAGCGTGATCGTTTCCTTCACGTCGTGCAGCCCCTGCCACTCCGTCTTCGGATCACTGCCGTCCACCGGCTTCGTAAAGTCGAAAGTGGTGTCGCGCTTCGGCAGGAAGTTGCCATGAAAGTAGCCGATGTTCCCATCGGCATCGGCATAGATCGTGTTGTTCGACGAGTTCGTCCGCAGCTCCATCACCTTGTAGAACTCGGCGTAGTTCTTCGCCTTCGTACGCCCGTACGACTGCATCAGCGCGTGCATCGGGTCGTTCATCATCTTCACCGCGATCCACTGGCCATCCGTGGCGCGAATGATCGGACCGTGATGACTGAAGTACGCCGTGACGACACGCGTGGCCATCGTGCTCCCGCTCTTGTACGGCATCGTGATCTGTTTTGCGATGAACGGACGCTCGGCGTTTCCATACTTGTAGAAATACTTGCCACCCTTCTCAATCACGGTCTCCTTGTACTCGTCGATGATGTCACCGCCGCCAGTGGTGTGCATCCAGCCGAGTCGATCGTTGAAGCCTTGGTAGACGAAAAACTGCCCCCAGGTGACCGCGCCGTACACGTTCAACCCTTCTTCGCTCACGACATTCACTTCGGGGCGAAAGTAGAAGGACGTGTGCGGATTGAGCAGCAACAACGAATGACCACCGACGGTGTTCTTGGGGGCAATTGCAATCCCATTCGAGCCCTGCGGTTCCGGCTCGAGTCCGTTGTCATCACGTGGTGCTGGCGGCAGCGCTTTTTTGCCGTAGAACTCCTCGATACCACGCAGCTGCACCGTGGAGATATCGCCACCAATGCTGCCTTCGCTGAACGTCAACGCCATCCACGGTTCGAAGCGTGTGATCAACTTCGGCTTGACGTTGGGATGCGTCTTGAGGAAATAGTTGAGTCCATCAGCATACGCGTCCATCAACTTCTTCAGCCACACCGGACTCGCCGCGTACTTCGCTTTCATGTCGGCCGGATCGATGAACAATTTCATGCGCAGATCGCGCCACAGCTCGGCTTCACCTTCCACTTCTGCCAGACGGCCACTCGCATTGATGTAGTTCATTTCAATGCGATTGAAATCGTCTTCGGCCTGCGCAAACATCAGCCCGAACACAGCGTCGGCGTCTGATTTACCGTACACGTGCGGGACGCCCCACGTGTCGCGGATGATGGTTACGCGTGCGGCCTGTGCAGACCAGCGCGCGAGGTCGTCGGCACGCGAGGCGTGCGCCGGACTCGGCGCCACTGCGACGCCGAGTGATAGAAGCAGAAACAGGACGTGACGTCGCATACGGATTGCACGGCGTGAAGTGGAAGCGAGGAACATCTCGTGGAAGATGCGACCGAGGCGCCCGTCCGCAATGCGGTTACCGCAATGGGGTTACCGCAATGCGGTCGCGGGAATGGCATCGGGCCAATAGGGTCGCGGCGATGCCGTCGCCGCTTGGCCCGACTGTGTGCTAGCGTTCTGCCTGCATCGGGTGGTCTCACTTCAACGGAACGGACGCATGCGGATTCTGGTCGTTGGTGCGGGTGGCGTCGGGGGGTACTTCGGTGGTCGGCTGCTGGCGGCGGGGCGAGACGTGCATTTTCTGGTGCGCCCCGCGCGCGCCGAATTGCTGGCTCGCACCGGCTTGGTGGTTCGGAGTCCGCACGGCGACCTGCTGCTGGCGTCGCCGCCCACCGCGACCGCCGAAACGCCTCAGCCGCCGGCCGATGTCGTCCTGCTGAGCTGCAAGGCGTACGATCTGCAATCGGCGATGGAGGCTGTGGCGCCGTCGGTCGGGCCGGAGAGCGTGATCGTTCCACTGCTCAACGGCATGCAGCACCTCGACCGGCTCGACTCACGTTTCGGCGCGGATCGTGTACTTGGCGGGTGGTGCGGCATCTCGGCGGTCCTTGGGCCCGAGGGACAGGTGCTGCACCTCAATCGGGTGCATGAACTGGTCTTCGGCGAGCGTTCCGGCACGCTCACTCCCCGTATCGCCGCGATCGAGGCCGCCTTCGCCAACGCGGGCTTCGATGCGCGTCGGTCGGACGAGATCCTGCAAGAGATGTGGGAGAAGTGGACGCTGATCGCCACCGGCGCCGGTGCGACCTGTCTATTGCGAGGCACCATCGGCGATATCGTGTCGGCCGCCGCCACCGATGTGGTCACCACCTTGCTCGATGAGTGCGCCGCCATCGCGGAGACAAACGGTTACCCACCGAGCGAGAAGGCGCTCAAGCGCATCCTCGGCTTCTTCACCACCCCGGGGTCCAGTCTGACCGCCTCGATGTTCCGCGATATCGAAGCACATGCGCGCGTTGAGGCCGATCACATCATCGGTGACCTGATCGCGCGGGGCGGCGACGCCAAGGCGTCCCCGCTGCTCGGCGTCGTGCATGCGCATCTGCGCACCTACGAAGCCCGCCGGATACGCGAATCTGCTGTGCCAGCGTAGCTCCGGCCGGCAACCGGGCCAGATAGTGAGATGCACAGCCGGCGTGACCCCCAACGTCACGCCGGTCGCACATCTGGTTACATGGCCGGACTTTCACGGGGCCGAAGGGACGCAAAGGGCCTGAAACCGGGCCAATAGCACAGTTTTTCGGGGATGGGCCGATACTCATCAGCCTACTCTCTATCCCGAAGATGCCTACTACGACCGACAGCACGCAGCAGCAGGAGTTGGGCGGTCGTAACAACGGGCCGAGCGACGCGATAGATCCGGTGAAGGCGCGACTCACGCGCATTCTCGAAGGGCGCGACTTTCCCGCGCTCTCGCAGCAGATCATCGAGACGATCACTGCGCTCGATGACGATGCGAGTTCGCTGCAACGACTGACGAACGTCGTGTTGCGCGAATACAGTCTGACACTGAGCGTCGTCCGTACTGCCAACAGTGCGCACTACCGGCGTGCCGACCGACAGATCCAGAGTGCGACGCGCGCGATGATGCTCCTTGGCGCGCGTACGGTGCGTCAACTGGCGAGCAGTCTATTGTTATTTGAGAATTATTCACGACGTTCCGCGGGGCTCAAGGAGTTGATGCTGTTGTCGCTGCTCACGGCGAATCATGCACGTGAAGTGGCGACCAGGCTTGGTCGTGGCGAGCCAGAGCAGGCGCACCTCTGCGGCATGTTCCGCAATCTTGGTGAAGTGCTCATCGCCTGTCACTTCCCCGACGACTATGCGCGCATTCACGGTATTGTGCGTACCGGCAAGCAGAACGATGGTGCGGTTGCGTTCTCGGTGCTCGGCTTCCGCTACGAGGACCTGGGTGAAGAGATGTGCAAATACTGGGGAATGCCTGACTCGGTAACGGCGGGTATCCGCGCGCGCGGCAACTCGTTCACCTGCGAGGACAGTGCGATCACGGCGTTCAGCCATGATCTCACGAACGCGATCTATCGCCGCGATGCGGAGCGGGGCGACCCGCGGAACGATCTCAACGAAGTCATCACCCGCTATTCGTCGCGCCTGAAGCTCACGCGAGTACAAGTGCGTGAGATTGTGGAATCGGCGCTCGAAGAAACACGTGAACTGTTTGCCAACGCCAGAGTTTCGGTTGACGCGTTGCGCATGCGACAGCTTTCGGAGGCCGCGTGTTCTGCGCTCGGCGTGCCGGCGTTGGGCAATGGAGAGTGGGCCGCGATCGGCAGCGACGACGAGCACGACAAGGCGGAGGCGCTGCGCGAGCGGCTGCGTCAGGAGCTGGAAAGCAAGGTCGATGCCGACTCGGGGTGCGATCTTGGCCAGATCCTGCTACTCGCAATCGAGGGCATGTTGCGTGGTGGACAGTTCGACCGCGTCGTGGCGTGCGTGCTCAGTCCCGACCGGGCACGACTGCGGGCGCGCTCGGGGCTTGGGGCCGGCGTGGAGTCGTTGCTGGCGCAGTTCGACTTTCCGATGACGCATCAGGGCGCTCCTGTCCCGTCCGCGCTATTGCAACGGAAGCCGTTGTATCTGCCGACCGATCGCGCGATGAATGCGGCGGAGTTGCAATTCGCGTCGACGTTGGGGATTGGACAGTTCGGTGTGTTTCCGATTGTCGTTTCGGGCCAGATTGTCGGCTGTCTCTACGGCGATCGTGTCGCGCGCGAGCCTCTGCCCGACAAAATCACGCTGCAGTATGCGGTGACACTCACCGATCTGGTGGTGAAGGCGATTCACGCGCGTCGACGTGACTCGTCGACCCCCGCTCGTCATCAGACCCCGACAGTCGCGTCGAGTGCGCAGACGCCGGTACAGCCGTCAACGATGACAGTTGAATTGAAGGGCGCGCTTGTGCTGCGCCTGTTGCAGGGCGAAGCGGTTGCCGCCGTCGCGGCTTCGAGCGGTGTGCCTGTGGCGCAGCTCGAGCAGTGGCGCTCGGATTTCATGGCCGGCGCGATGGCGAGGCTTGGCGGGGGATAGCAGATGTCGGTGTTTGTCCACTGCGGGAAGCTCAAAACGCCTTCTCCCACGGTATCGACAGTCGTACGGCAGATGTAATCAGGCCGACCATGCTGTACGTCTGCACGAAATTCCCCCACTGCTCGAACGTTACCGGGTCGATGTGTTCAGCGAGCAAGCCGAGGTGGTTCCGCGCCCGGAGCACCTGATCGAAGAGGGCACGCGCATCATGTGTGCGCCCGACGGCAGCCAACGCATTGATGTACCAGAATGTGCACGCGAGGAATGCATTCTCCGGTTCGCCGAAGTCATCGGCGCCGACGTAGCGAAACACGAACACGCCACGCTGCAGTTCACGTCCGACCGCGTCGACCGTCCGGACGAATCGGGGATCGGTGGCTTCGACGAATCCGACTTCATGCAGGCGAAGCAGCGAGGCGTCAAGCGCGTCTCCGCCCATCGTGGAGACGAAAGAATCGCGAGCGTCGCTCCAGCATTGCTGGCTGATGACAGCATGCATGCGAGTCGCTGTCGCACTCCAGTATGCGGCTCGATCCCAGAGTGTCAGGTGGCGTGCGATGCGGGCCAATCGATCACAGCCCGCCCAGCACATCACGCTGGAGAACGTGTGGACGCTTTCGCTTCCCCGAAGCTCCCAGATCCCCGCGTCGGGCTGATCGAACAGTTCCGCCGCTCGATCACCCAGCACTTCAAGGCGTAGAAACAACGCCTTGTCCCCTCGGTGCTCGAGTCGCTGATCGAAGAAGACGTGTGCGACGGCCAGGATGGCGGCACCATACACATCATGCTGTCGCTGGCGGTACGCGTCGTTCCCGATACGTACCGGACCCATGCCGCGATATCCTCCCAACGTCGGCACTTCGAGTTCTTCGAGAGTGGCTCTCCCACTGACCGTGTACATCGGCTGCAAGCGGCCGTCAGGCGCCGCCGCAATCAGGTTGAGCATGTAGGTCAGGTACCGCTCCATCGACTGCGTGGCCCCAAGTCGATTCAGCGCGTCCACCACAAAGTAGGCGTCGCGAATCCAGCAGTAGCGATAGTCCCAATTGCGCTGGCTGAGCGCGGCTTCCGGAATCGACGTCGTCATCGCGGCGACTATGGCGCCAGAATCCTCGAAGGCATTGAGCTTCAGCGTGATCGCGGCTCGAATCACCACATCTTGCCACTCAAACGGAATGGCGAGCGCGCGCACCCACTCACGCCAGTGGGCCGATGTCTGCTCGACGAAGCGCCGGCCGACCGCTCCAACGTCCTCCTGCAACGGTTCGTCAGGGCCCAGGAGCAGCGTGACGCCGGGATCGAGCAGGAAGAACTGACCCTCGAGTATCGCGGACAACGGCGCGTCGGTGGTGAGTCGCCACGCCGTTGCTCCGCCGCCAAATCGAATGTGATTGCTGCCAGAGCTCTGCTCAGGCGCTCGAGCACCGTAGTCGCAGGTAGGTTGCACCAGAATTCGGACGCGTGGATGCCCATGCACCCGCCGAAGTTGGCGAACAATTACCATCGGGCAGAACATGCGACCGAACTGCGTGAAGCGTGGGGCGAAGTCCGTGATCTCGACCACGCCGCCATTTCGGTCGGTCAGTCGCGTCACGAGGACGGCAGTATTCTCTGCGTAGTGCTGCTCCGTCGATTCCAGCTCCGCCAGTTCGATCGCGAACCGACCGCGTGCATCGGTTGTCGGCGCGCCGGCGTGTGGCGTAGGAGACAGCAGGGCAGAAAACACCGGGTCGCCGTCGAATCGCGGGAGGCACGACCACACGATGTCGCCGCGCTGGTCGATCAGCGCACTGATCGTCCCGTTGCCGATGAGCCCAAGTTCAAGCGTTTGCAACGGACACCTCCGTCGATTCAGTGGCGCGTTGATTGTCGGGCTTCGCCACCGAACGAAGCCAATTGCGCACCGCTCCGGCATCGGGAAGGGTCCAGTGTGCGGCTGTCCGTCCGCGCCCGACCTTCACCGAAATGCCGCCGAGCGCATTGACGGTGACGAACCCCGCCTCATCCGTCCGATCATCGCCGATGAACACGGGCCGTCGGTCGCGGAACGGCGGCTCGGCCATGAACGCCTGGATCGCAAAGCCCTTGTTCGCGTTGGCAGGAATCAACTCGACGACCCGCTTGCCGCGCAGCACCGAATAATCGCGCCCGGCGCGCTCGCACGCCGCCCGCATCACTCTATGGGCGTAACTCGCGAGCTGCGGCGCGGCCCGGTAGTGCAGCGCGAGCGACAGCCCCTTGTCTTCGAGCGTCAGTGCGGGAAATCGCCGCAACGTTCGCTCAACAACCAGACGCGCGTCGTCGAGCAACGTTCGCGCGGGGTGAAGCGTCTGGACGACGCCCGACGCCGTGCGCCGCTCGATGCCGTGCTGACCAGCCATGGAAAGGTGATGCGATCGCAGGAGCGCGTCGAGACTGGCGATCGTCCGGCCGGATATGATCGCCAGCGCGCCGCCCGAAAGTGACTCCAATTGTTGCACCAGCAATCGGATCGACTCGTCCGCGTTTACACCGTCCGGCGTCGCTGCCAGCTCGACAAGCGTGCCATCGAAATCGAGGAAATACGCCCACTCGGTCGACGGCTCGGGCAAATCACGGCGCGCTGATCTGCCGCGTGGTGCGATGGTTTGCACGCCGCTCATGAGGCCCGGGCGGGGACAGCGGGTCGATCCTTCTCGATGCGCACCGGGAAATTGAATCGTCGGTGCAGTCGCGACCTCCGGCGCACGCCTGCCGCGTCGAGCATCATGCGTCCCGCCCATCGAAACACATTGAACTCGCGGACCAGTCCACGCATGAGACGCATGCGCGCGCGCTGCTCATCCGTGGTCATGGTGACAGCGGACTGCAGTGCATGCGCGAAGTCCTCGATGTCATACGGGTTCACGATGATTGCCTCTGGGAGTTCACGAGCTGCACCCGTGAACTGACTGAGCATCAGCACGCCCCGCTCGTCATCGCGTGCCGCCACGAACTCTTTCGCGACCAGATTCATGCCGTCGTGCAGACTGCTGACAATACAGACATCGGCACCGCGGTAGTACGCATACACTGCCGACGGCTCGTGATGTTCAGCGTGCAGGATGATTGGCGGATGCGCAGCGGCCGCGAACTGCGCGTTGATGCGCGTAACGAGTGCTCGCACACGCGCTTCATAGGTCTGGTACTGCTCGATCGTCGAGCGCGTTGGCGCCGCAATCTGTATGAACGTGAATCGGCCGATCCACTCCGGGTGCAGTTCGAGAAAACGCTGTACGGCGCGCAGTCGCTCCTCGATGCCCTTGGTATAATCGAGCCTGTCGACGCCGACGCCGATCACGTGCCCCTTCGGCAGTTGATGGCGCAGACGAACCGCCTCCCTGGCTTCCTCGACCGACCCCTCGACGAGTGAAGATGCCGGTGGCCATTCCACCGAGATCGGATACCGCTTCACCGCGGTCGCCTCTCGTCGATATGAAACAGAAAACGTCTCCCGGTCCACCCGGGCCTCGAGAAAGCGATCCACGGTGTCAACGAAGTTGTTGCAGTGGAACTGCGTGTGGAAGCCGAGAATACTGCTGCCGAGGAGTCCATCCAGCAGTTGATCGCGCCATGGGCAGATCCCAAACGCTTCTGGGTTCGGCCACGGGATATGCCAGAACGTGATGATTGTCGCGTTCGGCAAGCGCTCCCGCACCAGGCGCGGCAAGAGCGCAAAGTGATAGTCCTGCACCAGCACTATGGGATCGCTTGACGACGCTTCACTCACGACGGCGTCAGCAAACTTGGTGTTGACGGCCACGTACTGGCGCCAGTCCGCCTCGCGGAACGTCGGACGGACGTGCGCGATGTGACACAGCGGCCACAACCCTTCGTTCGCGAATCCGTAATAGTATCCGGCCTCCTCTTCGGGCGTGAGCCACACGCGTCGCAATTGATACGCAGGCTTTTCGACCGGCACAGCGATGCGATCATGACGATCGACGACGGAGCGATCAGCGGTCCCTGAGCCGTGCGCGATCCATGTGCCTGAGCACGCGCGCATGATCGGCTCGAGTGCCGTCACCAGGCCACTGGCCGGTTGCTTGATGACGATATCGCGCCCTTGTTTCATGTGGAGATAGGGCTCGCGATTGGAGACCACGATGACCTCCTGACCGCGCAGTTCGCCGTCGAGGATGGCGCGCAATGCCTGCGCGTCCCACGGTTGCTGCTCCTCTTCACGCGAGCGATGTTCAGCCTGAATATCGTGAATCAGTGCGCGCAGGTCGCGCGCGATGGGGCGCAGCTCCGGTCTATCCGATTGCACCGCCTGACGTAGCAGCCCCTCACCACGGAGCAACGCGCGAAGCCCATGCACCCACCCGCGCCAACTGAGCTGCGCCACGATCACCGTGATCAGTGAAACGCCAAACGCCAGCGCCGCAAAGAAGAGCACGAGATACTTGCGGGTCTCTTCGCTGCGCCGCGTGACAAAGCTCATGTCGTGTACCAACACAAGCCGACCAGCAGCGGCCGAGTCACTGGTGAGTGGACGCACCGAGACGAGGAGCGGACCGCTCGCACTCTTCAACATGTGGTCGGCCGACTCGCTCCCCTCAAAGCGGTCGAGCGCGTCACAACGCACTTCCGCCGGCAACGTCGGCGTGGCGAGTGGCTCTGCAGCCGGCGTCGCACAGTATGCGAGCGCGTAGATGCGTTCGTCCTGCGAGATCTTCGCGAAGAATTGGCGCATACGCACACCGTTCCCGATGCGCGCCAACTCGGCGAGCGGATCCTCCACCGTGCGCGCGACCAACGTCGCCCGCATGTCGAGATCCCGCATGAACCAGCGCACCGTCAGCCGGTCGACGAGGGGCACGACCGCGTACGCCATGGCGGCCAGCACCAGCAGCAGGGGCAGCACAAACCGCAGCGAAAGTCGCATGGTACTGGCACCTCGCAGACGCGGTACACGACAAGACGTGTACCCATCTTCCCGACGGAGCAATCGCGGTCTGCACACGCGATGGCGGATTTCTGGTGGGCACCGGCTCGAGCTTCCGTCCGGACCTTCGGTCCTTCGGAAAGAAGCGCGTGAGATTGGTCCGGTCAACCGGTGGCGATGACAATGTGCCTCGCATGGCAGCGTTCGATTGCATGCATCCCAGCGGCTGCACGGCGCCAATGCCAACGCGTCTGCTGCGTTAACTTCATAACGAGCGCATTCCGACTGTCCCGCGAGCCTGGACCACTGCATTGAACCAGCAAGCCAATCGAGACGCCGTGACCGCCGCTTCGTCGCCGACCAGTGTGACGGAGCCGCTCATCACGCGCGTTCTCGGACCATTTCAACGGTTCTTCTCGACGAACGCGTCGGGTGGCCTGCTACTGCTCGCGTCGACGGCGGTGGCACTCGTCTGGGCCAACTCGCCGTGGGCGGCGGCGTATCACCACCTCTGGGAAACAACGCTCAACATCGGCACGCCAACGTTCGGGCTCACCTTGCCCCTGCACGAGTGGGTGAACGATGCGCTGATGGCGATCTTCTTCTTCCTTGTCGGCCTCGAAATCAAACGTGAAGTACTCGTCGGTGAACTCTCGACGCTCCGCTCGGCCACACTGCCTGTCGCTGCAGCACTGGGCGGGATGGTTGTGCCGGCAGTGCTCTTTGCCAGCGTCAACGCGGGGGGTCCCGGTGCGGCCGGCTGGGGCGTACCAATGGCAACGGACATCGCGTTCGCCCTTGGGATTCTCGCCCTGCTTGGCACTCGCGTTCCGGCAAGTCTGCGCATCTTTCTCGCGGCGCTGGCGATCGCCGATGACCTGGGTGCCGTGCTGGTGATTGCACTTTTCTACACGAGCGCAATCAACTGGGGCGCCCTTGCTGGGGCCGGAGTGGTCCTGCTCGTACTGCTCGGACTGAATCGCGCGGGCGCGCGTCGACCGGCGACCTACGCGCTGCTTGGTGCGGTGCTGTGGCTCTTCATGCTCAAGTCGGGAATCCACGCAACGATCGCGGGGGTACTGCTCGCGCTCACCGTTCCCGCACGAACGCGAATCAGCGAAGACGAATTCCTCGCCTCAGCAGAGGCCAGTCTCGCCGACTTCCGCGCGTTTGACGAAGAGGGGACAACGGTCCTGACCAATCAGGGGCACCAGGACGCACTGCAAGCGCTCGAGTCTGCAGCCGATGCGGCGCAGTCGCCGCTGCAACAGATGGAGCACGCGCTCCAAGGAACCGTCGCGTTCGTGATCATGCCGATCTTTGCGCTTGCGAATGCCGGCGTATCACTCAGCACCGATATCGCCGCGGCCATCACGAATCCCATCGCGATCGGTATCGCGCTCGGACTGCTGCTGGGCAAGCCGATCGGAATTACGCTGGCGAGTGTGATTGCCGTCCGAAGCGGTGCGGCCGATCTGCCGAGCGGCGCGTCCTGGCGGCATATACACGGTGCGGCGTGGCTTGGCGGTATTGGCTTTACGATGTCTCTGTTCATTGCCGCCCTCGCGTTCAAGACGACGGCGCAGTTGGACATCGCAAAGATCGCTGTGCTCGGTGCGTCGACGCTCGCCGGCGTGTTCGGGTACACACTGCTGAGATTCGGAGCGAGCAAACATCGAGCTGAGGCAGTCACGTGATCGCGACACGCCGTCGTCCGTTGATTGCGCTCGCGCGACAGGTCCTATCGTTGCGTGCCGAGACCGACTACGAGGCGACGATCCAGCAGGTGCGTGACGCGACCGAACTTCGCAGTGGTGGTGTGTGGGCGCTGGCATTTGCGATTCTCATCGCGTCAGTTGGGCTCAACGTCAACTCAACGGCAGTGATCATTGGCGCGATGCTGATCTCGCCGCTGATGGGTCCGATTGTGGGTGCCGGATTGGCTCTTGGCACGGACGATCTCGCGCTGTTGCGATTGAGCACCCGGAATCTCTTGGTATTGACTGTGGTCGCGCTTGGGGCGTCCACGGTGTATTTCGCCATCTCGCCGCTGGCTGACGCGCAATCGGAGTTGCTCTCTCGTACACACCCGACCTTGTACGACGTATTGATCGCGCTCTTCGGCGGCAGCGCCGGGATCGTTGCCGCATCACGCAAGGCAAACAAGAGTACCGTGATTCCGGGTGTCGCCATTGCCACGGCACTGATGCCACCACTGTGCACGGCGGGGTTTGGCCTAGCCCATGGTGATTGGTGGTTCTTTGTGGGTGCGATGAACCTGTTCCTGATCAACGCACTCTTCATCTGTGTTGCGACGCTTGCGTTCGTTCGCCTGATGCGTTTCGAGCGTGTCGTTGCGGTCGACGCAAGGCACACGTCGCGTGTGCAGGTGATCGTTGGGCTCATGACGATCGCGTTGGTGCTCCCGAGTGCCTATACAGCATGGACGGTAGTGCAGGAAACACGCTTCCGCAGCGCAGCGCGACGATTCGTTGGAGAGCAACTCAACTTTACCGATCGCAGCGTCCTGAATGTGTCGATGCGGTATGGGCGCGACAGTGCCTCGATCGACGCGACGCTGCTCGGCGAACCACTTGCCGCCGGGGCTGTCGACTCGTTGAAGCAACGGCTCGCCAGCTACGGATTGTCTCGAACACGGTTGACCTTGCGTCAACCCTTTTCGAGTCAGCTCTCGCCGGCGCAGGTAAACGAATTGGTTCGCGAGGGCTTGCAGCGCGTCGGAGATACCCGCGTTGACCGAACCGCAGATGCGAACAGCGCTGCAAAGGACGCGCTGATTCGCACACTGCAGGATGAGCGAGCGCAACTCCCTGCGCGGGAACTCACGACCCTCGCCGTGACCAAGGAGCTCGCGGCATTATATCCGTCATTGAATGCGCTCAGTATTGGTCGTCTCACACTGGTCGCCGCCGACACCGGCAATCTCACGCCACAAGTGTTCGCGATCGTCGCACGCTGGCGTCGGCTTCCATCGGCCGCAGAACGAACCCGCGTGAAATCGTGGCTCGCCGTACGGCTGCAGGCCGATTCGGTCGAACTTGCCAATATCCTGGTGCGATAGTTCAGCCGCTCGGCGCGCGTGAGAACTACGGCCACTGATTGTCATGGACAGGCACGGATTCACTGCAAGGGTACTCCCGATACGAACTGATACGAACCGATCAAACGGGATCAACAACCAACTGCCTTGGAACTACCAATTGAACAAATGAGGCAGATCCAAAGGGGTACTCCCACGGCGAATCGGGAGTACCCTTGCCGTTCAGCTGTTTCAGTTCATATCCCCGACCCCGCGCGTAGTCGCCGAATACTGAAAATCCCAAGCAGCGGCCCGATGGCGAGCACCGGAAAAACCCACTGCCATCCAATGACCAGAACGAGCGGCGGAATGAGCTGAATGGTTATTGTGGTGAGCAGAAAGCCAATCGACACCTGCAGTGTGAGTGCCGTACCCACGGCATGCGGCGGTACGCTTTCAGTGACGAGTACACTGAATTGCGCGCTGTCGGCGATGACAAAGAATCCCCACACGAGTGCGAGTGGTGCGAGTATCCACCACGACTGGCCCCACGCGAGTCCGATCGCGAGTGCGCACGAGCCACTCACGCCCATGGCCCACGACACCAGTCGCGCGCGTCCAATGCGATCGGCGACCAGTCCCCCCCACACACAGCCAATGCCGCCGACTGCGATCACACCAAACCCGATCAGCGCTGCCGCGCGCGCGTTCGCGGCGTTGCCCGTTCGGGCAGCGTGCACGGCATCGCTCGCAGCGAGAAACGCCGGAATCCACGTCCAGAACGAATAGAGTTCTGCCATGTGGCCCAAGTAGCCACCAGTGGCGAGGCGCCAGTTGCGCTGGCGTACCACTTCGCCGACACGGGCCCACGCGAAGGGGCGCGATGGGAATTCGAATGGGCCGTCGCGGTAGCCAACGAACACGATAAATGCCGCAAGGAGTGCGCTCGCCGACGACAACCACGTCACCCACTGCACCGTCACACCGGGCCACGCCTGCGCGAGGTACGGTGTCGCCTTGCCGATGGTGAGCGCACCAACGATTGTGCCGACGGCAACGCCGCGGCGCGCGCGAAACCATGTCGACGCCATTTTCATCGCGGGCGGATACACGCCCGCGAGACAGCACCCCGCCGCGAAGCGAGACAGCAGTGCCACGGTGTACGAGCCTGTAAATGCGAGCGGGAGGTTCGCGACTGCGCCCAATACTGCGGCACTCGCGAACAGGCGCCGTGCCGGAACCACATCGGCGAGATTCAGCAGCGCACTCAGTGCGGTACCTACCACAAATCCAAGTTGCACTGCGGTTGTCAGCCACCCGACTTGCGATGATGACAGCGACCAGACTTTCGCCAACGTCGGACCCACGGCGCTGCCGGTGAACCACAGTGCCATGCCGAGCAGTTGGGCGCACGCGAGCAATGCCAACATGCGCCAGCGGGCAGGGTCGGAGTCGGGCGTGGACATGATCGGGGGTAACGTAATACCGAGCCGCGAGATCCTCTTCCGGTGTCGGCGCGCAACTCCGACATTCCCGCGATCGTGTTGCGTGAGCGGCTCGACGTTCCTCGACGTGCCTCGCGCTTCTTGTTCATCGACTCCCGCCCATGACCGATTCTCTCGCGCTCGCTCAACTCGTACGCACTGGGCAAGTCTCGCCACGTGAGCTCGTCGACGCCGCCATCCGTCGGATTGAACGGCTCAATCCGCAGCTGAACGCGGTCGTTCACCCGATGTTCGAACAGGCGCGGCGCGTGGCCGATGCACCGCTGGCGTTTCCCGATGCGCCGTTTGCCGGGGTGCCGTTTCTCATCAAGGATCTGCTCACCGCGTACGCAGGCGAGCCCATGGCGAGCGGATCGGCGCTGTACGCCGGCTGGCGCCCTGACCACGACTCCGAACTGATGCGACGCTATCGCCGCGCCGGTGTCATCGTGCTCGGCAAGACCAACACGCCGGAGTTGGGTCTTACGCCGTTCACGGAACCCAAAGCCAAGGGCGTCGCGCGGAATCCGTGGAATGTCGATCGCACGCCCGGTGGCTCGAGTGGCGGGTCGGCGGCGGCGGTCGCCAGTGGTATGGTGACCATCGCCGGCGGCGGTGACGGCGGCGGATCCATCCGCATTCCGGCGTCGTGCTGCGGCATCTTCGGCTTCAAGCCCACGCGTGGGCGTGTGCCAACGGGGCCTGACGACGGGGAGATCTGGGGCGGTGCGGTCACCGAGGGCGTGCTCACGCGCACCGTGCGCGACTCTGCCGCCATGCTCGACGCCGTGGAGGGCGTGGATGTCGGTGCACCATATGCCGCGCCTCCGACCGCGCGTCCATTTCTCGACGAGGTCGCGATCGAACCGGGCGCGCTGCGGATTGCATTCACCGACGCGCCGATGCTGGGCCACACGATTCATCCCGACTGCTCGCACGCCGTTCGTGATGCCGCGCGCTTGCTCGAGTCGCTCGGTCACCATGTCGAGGAAGCCGCGCCGGTGTTTGATCGCGACGCCTTCAACCTCGCATTTATTACCGTCATTTGCGGCGAGGTCGTTGCCGACCTGCGGGATGCGTCTGCGCGCCTCAAACGCACCGCCACGCGCGCGGATGTCGAAGTCGCGACGTGGGGCGTGGCGATGCTGGGTGAGGCCATTTCCGCAGGCGATCTGGCCAGCGCTCAACGTCATCTGCAGCGCGTGGCGCGCGGTATCGGCTCGTTCTTCGTCGACTACGACGTGTTCCTCACTCCAACACTGGGTTCGCCGCCCGTCGCGCACGGCACGCTCCAACCCAAAGCGGCCGAGCTGCGGTTGTTGTCCGTCCTTGGTGTGTTGAAGGCCGGTGGACTCATGAAGCGACTCGGTGCGGTGAATCAGGCGGCGGCGACTTTGTTTGACTTCATCCCTTATCCGCCGCTCTTCAACATCACCGGACAACCTGCGATGTCGGTGCCCCTTTCGTGGAATGCGGACGGGCTGCCGATCGGTGTGCAGCTCGCCGGGCGCTTCGGTGATGATGGCACGTTGTTCCGCATCGCGGGGCAACTCGAGCGCGCGCGACCGTGGGCCAACCGGTGGCCCGAGGTGTCGGAGCACTGACCGCGTGGGCACGCACGCAGCATTCCGTGGTGGGCGTGCTGGAGTCACAAGGCGAACGCTTGCGCTCACACCGCCGGCGACGGCAGCTGCCCCTCGACCACAAACTGTTCGCGCGCAAACACGTGGGTGTCCCGCGTGCGCGTGAGATCGCCACGCACGAACTCGACAACCGAGCGTGTTGCGGTGCAGTGCCATCGCTCGAAGTGCTGCGGCGTGGCCGCATGAAACACCGCGGGCGTGAACGCGGCGACGTTGGCGCCACCCCCGGTGTCGCGCGCAGAGGGGAACCGAAACAGTTCCACGCCCGCCTCGCGCATTGCGGTACCGAGCGCCTGCGACTCTGCGTACGACATCGGCGAGGCGATCACGCTACGATAGGCATCGAACGGCGGCGCCGTGAGATCGATGCCACGCGTGGCACGCATACGCACGGTGAACGCCGTCAGCGCCGTCGTGACCACCTCCAGCGCGCCACGCGACCCTTCCAGGAACAACAACCGGTAGTACGCCACCTCGGCGAACGCGGTGCGTTGCTGCTCGGAGCCATACCAGAGCGCGCGCTCGTGCCGCGCAGCGAAGCGCGAACCGTAGCGCAACGGTGGGTAGCGGAACGGCGTGAACAACAGGTAGTGCAGGCGCACGCCACGCGGCGCGGGCGGCTTCACCTCCTCGAGCAGCGTCTCCAATAGCTCCTGCTCGGCGGCAGAGCCGACAAGCTTGCGGGTGGACACTTCATGCTGCGACTCGACCACGCGCCACGGCATGAGCCGCAGCGAGCGCAGTTCAGAGTCGCCCGCGCATTGCATCCAGATACTGGACGACATCCACCAAGCCCTCGACGGTGCGGATGCGATCCGCCGGTAGGCCGCCCAGATGGTCGTTCATGCTGTGCATCCATTTCCGCGCTTGCACCTCGTCGCCCCCAACCAACGCATCGAGCGAGCGAAAGAGTCGCACCACCATTAGCGCCAGCTCGCCTTCCTTACTTGCTGGCGCCACACCCCGGCCGCCCTGCAGGCGCGAGACCGACGCCTCACTCACCCCAATTACAGCGGCGAGATGGCGACTGGTGAGGCCCAGCCGGTCGGCCGCAGCCAGTACCGCTTTGGCGACGACCGCGGCGGGATCGGGTGCGAGTCGGAGACTGGAACGTAGCGGCATGTTTGCAAAATAAGCAGCTATTGCTTCCACCTGCAAGATTTGTCTTGGACGCAGTCACCAGAGGGGGCCGTTGGTACTCGTCCAGTCGCCATCAGCCCACGCGGCAATCGCCTGACAGGCGCGTGCGCCGGCCACCCCGTCTTTGGTGGCATCGGGCGGTGGTACACGCAGGAGCGCCACATGCGCTCCAATCTGCTGCACGAGTTCGTAGCTCGTGCAATCGGCGCCGAGCGGCCCGGCCAGCGCGGCCAGATCAATGTGTACGCGCGAGAGCAGGATGTACTGGACGCCGTAGTCACGCAAAAACGTTGCGAGCTGCTGCGCATCGGGCTTGGTGATCGCCTCCGACTCCCGCGCGGACTGTCGCCCCGAGAGGAGATGAAACGTGGCATCCTTGGCACCTATGAAATGCGCGGAATCGGGAGTCAGGCGACGCGCCGCTTCGATGCCGGCAAAAAAGTCGCGCTGCTCCTGGCCGAAGCACCCGGGCGACATGGTTGGCGCGGCGCGATCGCATTGCGCCAGGAGTCCGAGACGCGACATGTCCTGGTGAGCCCCGCTGAGCGCCAGCACGACCGCCACCGCTGCCGCGCCGCCAATGGCTGCCCGGACGGCGACCAGACGCGATGCGGCGGCGAGACGCCACGCGAGCAGACGCATCACCGTGTCGTGCACACCCAGCAACAGCGACAACGCGAGCAGTGGCAGAATCGGGCCGAGGTATCGCGTCATCAGATAGGGCCACACGACCAGCAGCCCCAGATAGACGAGCAGGTAGAGGGCAACCGGGCGCAGGCGACGCCAAAGCTGGACGAAGCCGACGCCGATACCGACGACGAGTATGAGCAACCAGATGCCGTTGTCCACCAGCGTTCCGGCGATCAGCGGCACTGCGAATGCCGCCGGCAGAAACGTGCGCCCATATCCGTTCACGTGGTGGGTGACACGACGTGTCACGATGCGCACGATCCGCAGTACGGTCGACGGTGCGCGATCGGAAGGCGAAATTGCTTTTGGCGTCGCGGCGGCGTCCCCCTCGCGGGCGGAATAGACAACCGTCGCGTCGGCAATATAGGAGCGGCCAGCGGCAAGCCGGGGGGCGCGAAGCGTCCACAATGTCCACGCGCCAACGGTGAGGCCGGCCACTACCGCGAGCTGCACGAGTGACCGCCAGCGCCGAGCGAGGATGAGCTCAACCCCCATCGCCACCAGCAGTGTCACCCCGATGCTGCGTGTGAGCGCTGCCACCACCGCACCAGCGACCAGCGCAACGTGCACCAGCGAGGTACGCATGCGGCTGCGCTCGGTGGTCAGCGCCAGCAACGCGACGAGCGTTGCCGCCTCGTAGAGCACTTCACTGCTCACGCCGGACGCCTGATACAGCAGCAGTGGGTTGAGTGCGCACACGAGCAGGAGACCAAGCGCACACCGGGCCGAAATGCGTGTTGCCAGGCGTGCTGCCAGCACGAGAGCTAGGACCGAGAGTGCTACGTTGATCGCCACCGCGAGCGATACGGACTCGGGCCCCGTGGCTCCGAACATCGCCAGGAGCGCTGGATACCCCGGAGGGTACATTGCATGTGGCGGGGTTCCGACGATCGGAAGCTCCGCGTACGAGAATTGCCGCACCGCCCGGGCCAGCACGAGATACCAGGCATCATCGTGCCCGGTGGTGATCCCGGGTACCCGCAGCATCCACGCTAGTACGGCGTGCACCGCCAGCAGGACAACGGCAGCGGCGCGCATGGGTGCCGTCCAGGACGGCACCGCAAGATCACCCGCATTCGGCGCGGCCGGCGTTGAAGGCTGCGGCGTCATCCGGCTCCAGTGCGCGGCGCACGGCGTGGCCCCCAGAGTTGGTAGTCCGTCATGTGGCCAAGACTGCCGACGTCGGAGCCTTGGCGCAATGCGCTGATGTGCCGGTTCGGCCCTGTCGCTCGTCGGGCGACGTCGTACCTTCCCGCGATGCTTCGCTTCGCGCTGACCGTCGCGCTCCTCGCGCTGCCAATGGAGTTGCTCACGGCACAGGTTCAAGAGAGCCGTCCCGCAGCGCCGGCACGCGTGCGCGAATATCTGCAGTCGTTTCCCACGTATCCATTCGACGATCCCAATCCGATCCCAGTGGTCGGCCAGATCTATCCGTACTTCCGCTTTGACGGCTTCCACACGACGAGCGCGCCGCGCACGTGGAAGGTCGTGGAGCTCGAGAACGAGTACGTCCGGGTCCTGATCCTCCCCGAGATCGGCGGCAAGATCTGGACGGCCATCGAGAAACGGAGCGGACGACCGTTCATCTACTACAACCGCGCCGTCAAATTTCGTGATATCGCGATGCGTGGTCCGTGGACGAGCGGCGGCATCGAGGCCAACTACGGAATTCTTGGTCACACGCCGAATGTATCGACGCCGGTGGACTACACCGTGCGCCGCAACGCCGACGGCAGTGTCAGTTGCATCACCGGCGCACTCGACCTGTTGACGGGTACGACGTGGCGGCTCGAAACGCGACTTGCTGCGGGGGAGGCATCGTTCACCACAGCATCGACGTGGTATAACGGCTCGTCGCTGGAACAGCCGTACTACACGTGGACGACTGCGGCGATTCCCACGACAGGCACGTTGCAGTATGTGGTGCCGGGGAATCGCTCGATCGGCCACGATGGCGAGCCGGGAGCGTGGCCGATATCGCGCGCGCAGGACCGCTCCGGCGAGGCCCCACGGGCTGGCGTCGCGCGTGACACGAGCGATCGCGATGTATCGTGGTACGACCAGAACGACATTGGCGGCTACAAGTCGTACCATGTCCTCGGCGCTGCGGATGACTTCTCCGGCGTGTACTGGCACGCCAACGATTTCGGCCTCGCGCGTGTCGCGCCGCGCGACGAGAAGCCGGGGCAGAAGATCTGGATCTGGGGGCTCTCCCGTCAGGGAATGATCTGGGAGGATCTGCTCACCGATCGTGACGGCCAGTACTCGGAACTGCAGTCGGGGCGTTTATTCAATCAGTCGGCGGAAGGGAGCACGCTCACGCCATTCAAGCATCGCGGCTTCACACCGCACGTGGTAGACCGGTGGACGGAGCGATGGATGCCGGTGGTGGGCACCAAAGGTTTCGTGGTGGCGAGTGATGTCGGCGCGTTGAACGTCACCCGCGATGGTGACCGCCTCATCGTCGCGCTGTCGCCTTCGATCACAATCGACGAAACGATCGTGGTGAAGTCGGCCAATCGTGTGCTGTACACACGCCGTGTACGGCGCGCACCACTGCAACCGTTCGTCGATACGATTGCTGCACCCGGCGTTGCGTTGACGACCGTCACGGTGGCCCTGGGTGCGGATCGACTCGTGTTCCACGGCGACACCACGGAGACGATACTCGACCGGCCGATCGAGTCGCCACGCGGTTTCGACTGGTCTTCGGCGACAGCGTTGCACCTGAAAGGCAAGGAGCTGATGCGCCAGCGCGAGTATGATCGCGCCGTCGTGCTGCTGGACAGTTCGCTCCTACGAACGCCGCACTACGTACCGGCCCTTGTCGATCGAGCGGCAATAGCGCTGCGCAGCATGCGGTACGACAGTGCGCGACTCTTTGCACGCTCGGCCCTCGCGGTGGACAGCTACGACGGCGGCGCGAACTATTACTATGGGTTGGCGAATCGACATCTTGGTCGCTTCGCTGACGCGCGCGACGGTTTCGAGATCGCGTCGCAGTCACTCGAGTATCGCGCGGCTGCGTGGACCGAACTCGCACGGCTCTGGCTGGCGCGAGAGGATGCACATCGCGCCGACGCTTACGCCACGAAGGTGCTCGCCATCCAACCCGGGTCGCTCGACGCACTTGGCGTGCGCATTGTCACCGCGCGACGTCGCGGCAACGTACTCGCAACAAGAAAAGCAATCGCTGCACTCGAACGCGCCGATCCGCTCAGTCACCAAGGGCGATTCGAGCGGTTGATGGCGAGCGGAGTGACGGACGCCGGCGCACGTCTCAGAAGCGGTGTGCGGAGTGAACTGCCCGAACAGCAGCTCTTTGAACTTGCGGCTTGGTATCAGGACGTCGGCGACGTCTCGGTTGCCGCGCGCGTGCTCGAAGCGATCGGCGAGCATCCGGAGGCGCTCTACTGGCGTGCTGCGTTGCGCGCGAACACGACCGAAGGTGCAGGAGGCGATCGCGCACGGCGCACTGACGACGCCCGTGCGCTGATCGATCGTGCCAACGTGCTGTCGCCACGGCTGGTCTTTCCGTTCCGACCGCCGGTGATCGCGGCCTTGGAGCATGCGGTACGCGCGAGCGCTCACGGGATGCCGCGCTACTACCTCGCTTTGGGCCTGTGGGGCACGGGCCGCGCGGCGCAGGCGTCTGCGCTCTTCGCCGAGGTGCGCGACGCACCGACGTACGCGCCGTTCTACGCGGCGCGCGCCGCGCTCCCCGGTCGTGAGCTCCCCATGCAAGTGACCGATCTGGAACGGGCCACCTCCCTCGACAGCAGCGAATGGCGCTTCGGCAAGCTGTTGGCGGAGCGTCGACTGGCTGCCGGTGATACGATCGGCGCGCTGGCCGTCGCACGCATTTACTTCACTCGATCGCCCGACCGCTACATCCTCGGTATGACGCTCACTCGGATGCAGCTTGCGGCCGGGCGATATGCCGAAGCGGATTCGCTGCTGACAACGCTCACCGTGCTGCCCTACGAGGGAGCGGCGGACGGACGTGCGCTGTTCCGCGAGGCCAAACTGATGCTCGCTGTCAACGCGATGGCGGCCCGGCGATGGGACGACGCGACGCGGTTGATCGCCGCCGCGCGCGAGTGGCCCGAGCGTTTGGGCGCAGGGAGACCGTATGATGCCGATCTCGACGAGCGGCTGGAAGACTGGCTCTTGGCCGACGTGCGTGTGCGGAGTGGACACGCGGCCGAAGTGGCAGCGACCCGCGCGCGTCTTGCCGGATGGTTTGCCGACCGATCGGCATCGCTGGTGCGCCCCGGATTGGAGCGACGGGTATTGACACGCTGGCTGCAACTCCCCGAGTGAGCATGACTTGGCCCCTACCCGACGGAGAATGACTGCTCATGGTTGACGCATTGCGGCGCGTCCGCGAGCGACTGTATACACCGTCAACGCTCTACGCGTTGGCCACAGGCTGGGTGTACAAGCTCTGGTATCCGATGCGCGGCCTGCGCTTCTCTGCGGGTGCGAACTTTCGCGTGCACGGCTCGCTCACCGTACGCGGACCAGGCACGGTCACCTTCGGCCGCGACGTGACGATTGGCATGCACGTCACACCGTACACGCATCATCCCGATGCGATCATCAGCGTTGGCGATCACTGTTTTCTGAATGGCACGCGCTTCGGTTGTCAGCAGCACATCGCAATCGGCCGCGACTGCATCGTCGGCGATGCCCGCATCATGGATACGAACTATCATTCCACGCGTGCGGACCGCTGGAGCGATGATGCGCCGGTCGTCACTCGCGCCGTCCGTGTAGCGAGCAACGTCTGGATCGGTGCGCAGAGCGGCATCCTCCCCGGCAGCGAGATCGGCGAGAACAGCGTCGTCGGCTTCGGCGCCGTGTGCAGCGGCGTGTTTCCCGCCGGCGTAGTGATCGCCGGTAACCCGGCGGTGGTGCGCCGCGCCATCGAGCCCACTTGAGACACCATGTGCGTACCAAGATTCCTGCGACTGCCGCGGGTGCGAGCGTGGGTGAGAGCGACGTCGCCCTCCGACTTGCAGTCGCGCTGCGAGGGGCCATTGTCGGCGTGGAGACATCGGAGCCGATGGCGGCCCTCACCTTCGACGACGGGCCGCATCCGGAGTACACGCCGCGCCTCCTGGCGCTGCTCGAGCGGTATGACGTTCGTGCCACGTTCTTTCTCGTGGGCGAAGCGGCGGTGCAGCACCCACAACTGGTCCGGGAGATTGTCGAACGCGGACATATTGTCGGCAACCACTCGTGGAGCCATCCGTCCTTCACGATGATCACAAGCCCGGAGCGACGTCGCGAGCTGCATCGTTGTCAGGCAGCGCTTTCACCGCATGCTGCGCACCTGTTCCGCCCACCGTATGGCGATCATTCGCGCGCCGCACGTCGTGATGCGCACTGGTGCGGCCATGAGGTCATTGGCTGGTCACTCGACGTGCATGACTGGTGCGAAGGCGATCGCGACACGCTCGCATCCGCATTGACGACTGGCATTCGCCCGGGTGGTATCGTGCTGCTGCATGATGCGATCCATGATCAGGGTTCGCCGACGCTCGGCCCGGCGGTGACGCGCGCGGCGGTGCTCGATCGCAGCGTCATGATCGGCGCCCTCGACCTCACCCTCGAGCGTCTCGCAGCACAGATGCAGTTCGTCACCGTGCCCGAGCTCATGCGCTGCGGTCCGCTCGTCACTCAGACGTGAGCGCGCGCCGTAAGCTCTCGGTCGCGATCTGCACGTGGAACCGGAGCGCGCTGCTGCGCCAAACGCTTGCCGACTTCACCGCGATCGAGATTCCCGCAGGCGTGGACTGGGAACTCTTGGTGGTGAACAACAACTGCACCGACGATACGTCGCGCGTACTCGACACGTATCGCGACACGCTTCCGCTCACGGTGGTGAGCGAGCCTCGCCCCGGACTCTCGCACGCGCGAAATGCAGCAGTGACGCACTGCAATGGCGACTTCATTCTCTTCACCGACGATGATGTGCGCGTGGAGCGCGGGTGGCTGGCGGCATACGCCGGTGCCATCGACATGCATCCTTCGGCAAGCTTCTTCGGTGGCCCCATCGCGCCGTCATTCGAACGCGCACCGCCGGCGTGGTTGGTGCAGGTGTGGCCGCGTGTTGCGAGCGCGTATGGCGAGCGGGCACTGGGCGCCGTTCCACTGCGATTTGACGGTGAGAAGCTCACGCCATTCGGCGCCAACTACGCCGTTCGGCGGCGAGACCAGCAACGCCATCCGTACGACACCCGCCTTGGCGCGCGTGCCGGTACCCTCATGCTCGGCGAGGAGATTGGGCTTGTGCGCGCGCTCCTGGCTGAAGGCGGCGAAGGCTGGTGGGTACCAGACGCACGCGTGGCCCATCATGTGCCTGCCCGTCTGCTTACCGTGCGATACCTGCGTCGGTATTTCGCTGGCGTTGGCGCGATGATGGCCCTGCTCGACGAATCGGGCGAGGTGTCGGACGCCGATCGTTCATTCACCGCGTGGCGGCTGGCACTCGAGCAGGAATACGACTACCGGAAGGCACGGCTGCGTGAGCCGCCGGAGCGATGGATCAATGATCTCATCGTCTCCAGCATGACTTGGGGCCGCCTCAGGCGTCGTCGCTGAGGCGTGTACGCGCCAAGTCGTGCGCTTCCTCCAATGTCGACGCGATGCACACCAGCGTGCTCGAATCACTCCATGTGCCGATGAACCGGCTCAGTTTGCCATAACTATTGTCCAGCACCACGTGCGGGATGCCGAGCAGCAGGCAGAGGATGTGACCGTGCAATCGATCGGTGACAATCACCCGCGCACGCGACAGCAGGGCGACACCGCGGTCGATTCGCTCCTGCGCCAGACGAGGATGCACCCACATCAGGGCTTGCCGTGCAGCATGCGCCGCGATCGGCCGTTGGGTGGCACGTACGAGCGCGTTATGTGTGCGCACGAGCCGCGTACTCTCGTCGCCTGCCCAGTCGGCGGAGGCGTGGCCAAGCCTTGAAACGTCGAACGCAGTCCAGCGATCCTCCTGGTCGGCCCGCTTGAGCCAGAGGATGTCGTGCGTTGGTGCCCGCGATCGCCGCAGCGCGGTCAATCCAAACGCGGTATCCGGCGCGAGTCGCGTAATGCCTCCAAAAAGGCGCGTGGCCTCGTGCAGACTCTCGCGGTCACGCAACAGCAGCGTCAGCTGCGAGTGTGCGCGAAACACGGCGCCCGCACGCTCGGCGGCCTCGGGATCGACATAGTGCAATGACTGCGGCATCACCACGATCGGGTTGTCGGGAAAGTCGGCGACCACCCGTTCCCGAAACAGCTGATGCCGCGGCCAGAGATCACCGAAGTTTCCTCCGCCATTCAGCAGGATGACGCCCTTGCCGAGCCGTCGCGCCAGAGTGGCGCGATCATAGCTGCGGGCGTCACAGGTATGGCACGGCGACGGCGCCCCGAGGCGTCGCAACGTCGCAAGCGCGCCGAGCCAGATCGCGCTGTCACCCACGTTTGAGAAGTCGGGGAAATCCAGCAGCGCGACGGAATCCGCATTTTCTACCTGCGGGCGCAGGACGTCGTCGAGCTGCTGCTGCAGTTCGCGCAGAAACTCCACGTGACGGTCGGGCGGCGGAGCGGAGCGGATGGAAGAAGCGAAGGAGAAACGCATAGAGGCAACGTTAGCGCCGCGACTGCGATGTGCCACCACGAGACGCGATCGTGGTGCGCATGCCGCCATGGACCTACTGTTCGCTGGTCGATACACTTGGCGGGGCACAGCGCGCATACCGCACTCAGCACTTCCCGCGACCGCCTTCCCGACGATGGCCAACTTCATAGCAGTCGTCGATCCGGATGCAACACGCCGTCGCGCCTTTCTTGCGACGGCGGCACCGTTGCTGCCGCTGCTGCCGGAGCTGCGGACGGGGGACGCATTGTCTGGGGATTTCGCCGTCGCGTGGGCGGCGGGCTCGCGGGCCCCGGTAGACGTCCATTCGGCTGCCGCATCCGACGGCACATCGGTGACGGTGCTCTGGGGGGATGCGCTCGCCGCGGCTCCCACAGGTCGCATGGCGGCGCGCGACATCGCCGCGGCCTGGGGAGCTGCCGATTGCGCGATTCCCGACGCCTTCGACGGATTCTTCGCTGCGCTGCATTTCGATGCCCAATTCGGTGTGACGATGGGCGGCGATGTCTTCGGAATCTTTCCGCTCTACTACGCGTCGATCGGTGACGTGCTGCTGCTTGGCTCGAGCCCCGAGCTCTTTCGACATCATCCGCTCGCACCGGCGCGCCTCGATGCCGGGGGACTTGTCGGACACCTGCTATCGTTCGGCGCGCTGGAGGGGCGCACGCTGTTGCAAGGCGTTCAGCGCCTGGCGCCGAGATGTGCGCTGCGCTGGAGCGGCGGTACCGTGCGCGAGATTCCGAACTACGTGATCCCGTCAGCGTCGTCGCAGCACGCCGGCTCGCTCAATGATCAGGTCATGATGCTCGATGAACAGTACGCGGCCGCGGTGGCTAGGCACGCACCGAGCGGTATGGACATAGGGATGCTGCTCTCGGGCGGTCGGGATACGCGACTGCTGTGCGGCTACCTCGGTGGTCGTGCGGAGGGAATGCGTGCACTCACGTTCGGACGACGCAGCGACTACGAGGTGCGCACGGCGAGCACGGTTGCGCGCGCGCTGCGCATGCAACACGCCGTCGTTGCGTTGCCGAGTGATGATCTGCCCGGCAATGGGTTGCTGCAGGCACGGTGGGAGCATTTGGGCGGCGGCTTCAGCAACGTGCACATGTGGTCGGCGATCGCACCACTGCGCGCGCTCCCCTCGCGCGTGTTGACGGGCTACCTCCGCGAGTCGCTGGATTTCCGGTTGCCCGACAGCGCATTCGATGCGGTGTTCTCGAGCACCTTCAATCGCGGCTTCGTCGACGCGACACTTCGTCGCCTGTTACGAGCGCCATTACGCGATCTCATCGAAGCCCGTTCGACGCGCATGCACGCGATGTACCTCGCGACGTCGGAGCAGGCAGCGGAGCGCCCGTGGCGATTTCAGCTGTCGCACTATGCGCGAACACATCCGGGTGGTGTGCCGTGGCGACTCTCGTTCGGCGCGTGGCCTGTGCTGCCCATTCTCGACCGAACGTTGCTCAATGCGATTGCGTCTGTGCCGCTGGATACCGTGGCCGCGCGTGCCGCTCAGGATCGCATCCTCCGCGAACGCTTTCCGCGACTGGCCAGACTACCGCTCGACCGCAACGACTTCGACACCGAGCCCTTGGTGCCCTCGCCACTACGTCATCGCCTGAATCACCGCATCGTTTCGGTGCGACGATGGGCAGCACATGTGGGACTCACCGCGGGCGAGCGCGAGCGACGGTACTATTACCGCACCTACGACATCAATGCGCAAGGCTGGCGTGGACTCCGCGCTGCCGCCGAGCCGCATCGCGAAGCCGTGGACGCGATCTTTGATATGGACGAACTCCGCCGTTGGTTGCCATCGCCGTCCCTTCACATCGCGCAACGCGACTCAATTCACGATGGTTTTCGCGTCAAGACGCTACTCGGCCTGATGCTCTGGGCAGCGGAGCATCCGCTATGATGCGCCTGAGGGCACGCAGATGAGCGGCGGCTCCATTGTCGTCGACGACGTCTGGAAGCAGTTCCGGCGCGGTCGGCGCGAGGACAGCATCCGCGGAGCGCTCGCGTCGGCTGTACGACAATTGGCGGCGCCGTCGCGCAGCGACGATGACACGGCCTTCTGGGCGATCCGCGATGTGTCCTTCAACGTCAGCGCGGGTCGCGTTCTCGGCATCATCGGGGCGAACGGCTCCGGAAAGTCCACGATGCTCAAACTGCTCTCACGCATCGTCGCACCGACCAAAGGCACGCTGGAGGTGCGTGGGCGCGTGGGCGCGCTGGTGGAGCTGGCTGCCGGATTTCACCCCGATCTCACCGGTCGCGAGAACGTGCTGCTGCAAGGTACGCTCATGGGAATGACGCGGCGTGATGTCCTGCAACGGTTCGACGCCATTGTGGACTTTGCCGACGTTGCGGAGTTCCTCGACACACCGGTCAAGCACTACTCGAGCGGCATGCACGCACGCCTCGGATTCTCGGTGGCGGCTCACCTGTCGCCGGATGTGTTGCTGATCGACGAGGTGCTGGCGGTGGGCGATCACAAGTTCCAGAAGCGGGCGTTCGCACGACTCAAGGAGGTGGTTGCGTCAGGTGCAGCCGTCGTGGTGATTTCGCATCAGCTCGAACGCGTGGTGGAGCTGGCCGACGAGGCCATTCTGCTGTCGGCGGGCGCAGTGATTGCGCGCGGTCGACCCGAGGCGTGTATTGCGGCGTACGTGGAAGGGTCGCAACCGGGGGAGCACGCCCCCACGACAGTCCCGTATGAAATCATCTCGCTCAGCACGACGCACGTCACCACACTCACGTCCGGGCAAACGCTACCGCTTGCGATGCGTGTTCGTCCTACCGGAGAAAGTCATCCAGAGGAGGCGTTGGCTGGTGTGCGCGTCTGGGCTATTCCCGAAGAGCGCGTGATCTGCGCCGCGAACACACGCATGGCCGGCCTGACGCTGCCGACGACTCTGGCGTTCGACGTGCAGATCGAGTTGCAGATGAACGTGGGCCCAGGACTCTATCGCGTGCAGGCGGTGGGGTGGCGCGCCAGCGATGGCAGCGAGTGGTGGCGTGGACCGTCGATCGTGGTACACGTGGAAGGCAGTGGTCGTGCCAACGGCCCCGTGTATCTCGCACCAACCTTCCGGATCACGAGCGACTGAGTCCCACGGGTCACGCTAGGCACGTTCGGCGAAGTGCAACTCGCTTCGGTGAAAGCGGTACCACGCAGCAAAGAACAACACGAGCGCGACCAGTGCGGCGTATGCAAAGGGCGCCGGATGCGGCAATCGTCCGTACAGCAGCACATCGCGATACGCGTCGATGATCGGCGTCATGGGATTGACCGCAAGCACGGTGCCGACGCGCCCACCCACGCGTTCGATGGGATAGACGACAGACGTGGCGAACATCCAGACCGTGAGGATGGCCTCGATGACATGACGCGTGTCCCGCCAGTACAGGTTGGCCACCGAGAGCAACAGCGCGAGCCCCGTCGTGAACAGCACGTGAACGAGCACGATGACGGGGAGAAACAGCGCGGTGATGCCGACAGGCACCCGATACCACAGCATGAGCATCGCCAGCAGCACGCCGGCCACGGCGAAATCCACCAGCGCCACCAGCACTGCGGAGAACGGCAGGACTTCCCGCGCGAAGTACACCTTGGTGACGAGCGACGCATTGCCGCTCAACGACACCGTTGCGCCACGCAGTGACGCCGCAAAAAAAGTCCACGGCCACAACCCAGCGTACACATACACGGGATACGGCACACCGGTGTCGATCGGCGCCACACGCGTGAAGATCAGACTGAACACGAGCACGTTCAGCAGCGGCGAAAGCACCGTCCAGCCCACCCCGAGCAGTGCCTGTCGATAGCGCACCAGCAGGTCGCGGGCCACGAAGGCGCGCAGGAGGTCGCGTGAGACGACGAGTTCGCGCCACATCTCGACGGCCACGCCACGCACGGTTCGTATCGCAGGGTTGGACATAACACGAATGTCAGTGGTGCGCATGCCGGAGCGCCAGAGCGTGGACGATCACTTGGCCAGCTTTCGATACTTCCTTGCCCGCGCAGGGCAGTACGCCGACATTTCCGCCCACATGGACCAGACGCCCTTATCCCTCGTCGTCGATGCGGCGTGGCGCACTCCCGGCACGCTGCGCGAACGCGCGCGCATGGCCGCCAGACTGGTGCTACGGCGTGCACACCTTCGGATGGTGCGACAGCTCGACGGGGTTTCGCTCGATGCCCGGTCGTCGCCAACCGCGTCGCGTCGCCAGGGCGACCTGCGCGTCGGGTATTATCTCTGGTGCTATCCACTGGACAGCGAGACCTTCATCCGCCGAGAGATTCGCGCCATGCGCGCGACCGGCTTGAAAGTGACCGTGCTGGCGGATGTCGCAGGTGACACAAGCGGGATGGACGACGTCGACAGCGCGGTGACTGCTACCACCCTCTATCTCACGCCACGCTCCCGCCTTGAACGCCTTCGCTGGCTGCTGGGCGTGACGCTGCAGCGCCCCGCGGTCGTGGTACGCGCGCTACTGTTCCTCGCCGCAACCCGTTACGACCAGGACAAGAGTTTCGCCTCTGACCTGGCGACGCTGGGGCGCACGATCGATGTCGCGATGACCATGCAGTCGCAGCGCGTCAATCACCTCCATGCGCCGTGGTCAAATGTGAATGCGTTCGTGCTGCTGCTTGCCTCGCGCCTATTGCGACTCACATGCAGCATGCATGCCCGGGCGCACGACCTGCACCGGAACGACAGTGCGTTCGCGCTGCGCGAGAAGTTCTCCGGAGCCCATTTCGTGGTGACGAATACGCAGTACAATCTTGATGGGATTCGCGGGCTGCTCCCGCCCGCGCGCCATGACCGCGTCCATCTCGTCCGCAACGGGCTCGACCTGGCCGAGTATACGCCCACTGCCGTGCCGGACTCGGGCGACGATGGCGATGCGCGGCTCTTGTGCGTCGCGCGCCTTATCGAACCCAAGGGACTGACGACACTGCTCGAAGCATGCGCCCTGTTGCGTGACCGCGGCGTACGCTTTGCTTGCGATATTGTCGGTGGTCCGGAGGAGCCGCTCTACACGGGCTACCTGGTGCACTTGCGCGTGATGCATCGTCGCCTTTCGCTCGAGCGTCACGTGCGGTTTGCTGGTGCCCAACCGCAAAGCGCAGTGCGTAGTGCATATCAACACGCCGATCTCTTTGTGTTGCCGTGCGTTGTGGCAGCCAACGGTTCCAAGGATATCACCCCCAACGCACTCATCGAAGCGATGGCGATGCAGCTGCCGGTCATCTCGACGCGCATCACGGCGATCCCGGAAATCGTTGCGGACGGCGAGAGTGGTGTGCTGGTGCCGCCCGGCGATGCGGTGGCCTTGGCCGAGGCAATCGAGCGATGCCTGCAGGATGCCTCGCTTCGCGAGCAGCTTGGGCTGAACGCTCGCCGCAGCGTAGAAGCAACGTTCGACCTTCATCGCAACGTATCCGCGTACGCGAAGCTGTTTCGTGTCCAATGTTGACGAGCGATGTGAGCGTCGTACTGCTCTCGATTGGCGAGCCGACAACAGCGCGGGCGCGGGCGAGCGTTGCACGGCAGTCCATCGACGTGAGCGACGTCGTCGACGTGCAGGACATTCGCCCGTTCCATCGCGCCCTCAACGAAGGTGCGCGCCGCGTCACGACCGAGTTTTTTGCGCAGGTAGACGCCGACATGGTGCTCGATGCACGCTGCCTCGAGTCACTTCGGCTGGCGATGTTGCGCGATCCGGCGATCGGCGTCGCCATCGGCTTCCTGCGCGATCCGCTGGTGGGGCGCGTGTCGGGAATCCGGCTCTTTCGTCGCGCCTGCTTTGACGATGCCGAATTTCGGGACTCGATTTCGCCGGATACCGACTTTCTCGAGACGATCAATGCGCGCGGCTGGCGCGACGTGTACGTGCTCGGCTTCGACCGCCCCACCGTGTCGGAGCTTCACACGTTCGGCGAGCACCTGCCCGACTACCAAGTGCCGTACGTGTGGCGGAAGCATCAGATGGAGGGGGCAAGGTATGTGTATCGCGGACTGGCGTGGGGCCTCGAGTGGCATCTCGGTGTGTTGGAGACGAGCGCGCACCCCGTTGCGCCGCTGGCGCGCGTGGCAATGCTGCAAGGCGCGTTGTCGGGCGTCATCGACGACCAGCTGGGCCGCGACGTAAGTGACGCGAGCCTGCGCGACTGGCAGTCGTTTCGGAGCACAACGGGTCACGCGCCATCGCTGTTGCTGCGTGTGGTCAGCGCTCTTGTACTCGAACCCGTCGCTGCCTACTCCGTCTGCCACGCGGTGGGTCGCACGCTTCGACAGCGCAACGCGTGGCCCACGTTCGATCGCGCGATTTCGCTGATCTCGCGCAGTGGCGCACCCCACGCATGGGTAGCGCAAGCTGGACTCTGTCGCGGCATCATGCCGCAGGGCGATATGCTGCGCGCGGAGGATGAGCAGATGCTACGGCGGCTGCTGGTCGATGCGCCCACCCCGATCATTCCGCGTGTAGCGGCAATGAGCCGGGCGTTCACGCTGCTGCGTGCGCGTCCTGACGCAACCGATCGCACAATGGACTGACCGGTGATCATCAGCAGACGGCGCAGATGTCCAGTAGCGTCGCGTACCCGCGACCGAAGTCGCTCGGCGTCTCGTTCACGAACAGCTGTGTCACACTCAAGCGCGCCGCACGTACGAATCCCGCCAGCGTCGCCGGTTCGACCAGCAACTCCGGCGCGCACAGCATCCAGTTCCCGCAGTTCTTCGACGCGATGACATTGCTGCCCATCACATCGGCTTCGAACAGTACACCGGGTGCCGCATCGAACAGCGAAGGACACACCACCGCTTTCGAGCGCCCCATCAGCGTGAACAGCTCTGCGCGCGAGGTGATCAGTCCATGCCGCACGCTCGTACCGACCCTCGGTGCGGCGAGCCCGACGACGTGCACGCGTAAATCTCGGCAGGCCTCAATGATACCGCGCACGAACGGAAAGTTCTTCTCGAACCGGTCCCACCGACTGGAGACAAAGAGCAGGTCGATCTCACGCGCGTCGAACGGCTGCGCGAGTGAGGCGTGCTGCAGCGGCTCAGCGCGAATCCATTCGGCCATCGATATGACTTCGGGATACAGCTTGCCGGCGTGATACGGATAGAAGCCCGTGAAGAGATCACGTACGAGTGGGGAATGCACGAGAATCAGGTCGACCAGTTCGACCGCCCGGCGCTCCCACTCGTGAAACAGTAGTGGCGGCTCGGCGCCCACACGCATGGCATCGCACACACCCACCGCATCACCGAAAAGACGAAGGTAGCGATCGACCTGGTCGCACCCCGCCGTGAAAAACATCGTGCGTGTTGCCGGCGCTGCCTGCTTGACTGCCAGCGCCGCAATGAACCCGACGGCAACCACCACGTCCGGGGCAATGTCGCCAATCAGCTGGGCGAGTTCCGGTTGCGGTTGGTGGAAGGCGCCGGCGATGGTGTGCGTGTGCACGTTGGACAGATTGCGCGGGTTGTCGTAGTCCGCGCCGAACGTCTCGCGCAGGAACATCGCACTCGCTGCGTCGACGAGGTTGAGGTAGGTGACGTCGAGGCCGTCGCGCTGCATGCGCTCGAACAGCGCATACGTCGCCGTGCTGGCACCACCATACCCCGGCGTCTCGAAGCAAGCGACGAGAATGCGGCGATTGGCCGACGTACGCTCGGAGCGGCTTGCGTTCGGCAGCGTATCACTCCTCATGTCGTTGCCGGCGGCCGCCGGTCGGCCCAGAGCGCGAGACTGAGCAGTCGCCACAGCAGCCAGCCGTGATTTGCCGTTCGATCCAGATGCTGTCGATGGAGCGATCGCAGCGCACGGCGATTGAGTGGCAGCCCCACGAGATCGGCTCGCGCCAGCACGACATCCTCGAACATCGGTCGCAACACACCGCGCATCCAACCATCCATCGGGACGGTGAAACCGCGCTTGGCGGTTGTTTGATAGCGCAACCGACGCGCGAGTGCGTGACGCAGCGGACGCTTTCCTTCGCGACGCGGGAGATCCAGACAGGTTTGCCAGTCCACTCGCGATGCGACCTCCAGCACCTCGAGATCGAGCAGCGGCATGCGTACTTCGAGTGCATGATGCATGCTCGCGCGATCGACCTTCATAAGTACACGCGGCAAGTGGAAGCCCAACTCGACACCGCGCATCCACCGCGCCGCCTCATCCTGCTCGTGTCCGGCGTAGCGGAAGACCGTGAAGTCGGCTGGCACGGCTGGCAGCTCCGGGAACAACGCATCGACATCGGCCATGCCCACGAACTGATGGTGGGACTGAAAGAAATCGCCGAGCGATCGGTGCAGTAATGCATGCTGCCGACGATCAGTCGCCCACTGCAGGCGCCGGCGCCATGGCGGATGCCGGAAGCCAACAGCTGAATCGAGAACCGATGCCGCACGCGAAACGTACCCCCAGAACAGTTCGTCGCCGCCGTCGCCGGAGAGCATGACGGTGACACGCTCCCGGGCCGCGCGTGAGACGAGCAAAGTCGGTAGGATGGAATAATCGCCGAACGGTTCGGCGCATGCAGCACACGCCGCCTGCACCAGCGAGGGAACGTCGGCGGGTGTGAGCTCAACCACGATGTGCTCCACCCCGATCTCGCGCGCGTAACACCGCGCATCCTCCGACTCATCCTCTGCTTCACCGGCAAGTCCGAGTGTGAACGCGGGCACCGGATGGTCGAGCATCGATTGCATCAGCGTCGCGACCAACGGAGAGTCGATGCCACCGGAAAGAAACGAGCCGACGGGCACGTCGCTCACCAGATGTCGTCGCACCGCTGCGGTCACCGCCGCATCCACGGCTTCGAATGCTTCGTCCCCACGCAGGTCGGGCACGCGATCGACAGGAAAGTCATGAAAGCGTCCGCGCGTCTCGCGATTGCCCGCATCGATCGTGAGCCACGATCCCGCCTCGAGCATCATCGTACCGGTGTGCAGCGCGTAAGGGGCCGGGATATAGTCGAAGCGGAGATAGAGTCCGAGTGCATCCGCGCGCACCACATCGCCCGGCAGCCATGGATGCATGGCCAGCTGGTCGTACTGCGAGCCGAACGCGAGTCCACCTTCGCCGCCTCGCACGTACAAGGGCTTCATTCCCGCGTGGTCGCGCGCCAGCAGCAGCCGCCGTTGCTGCGTGTCGTAGAAGGCGAGCGCGAACATGCCGTTGAACATACGAAGCGCGTCGACACCCCAGCGCACGAGTGCCTGCAGTACGACTTCTGCGTCACCGGAGGACCGGACCCGAATACCTTCGGTGAGCAGTCGGGCGCGCAGCGCACGGAAGTTGTAGATCTCGCCGTTGCACACGAGCGCGTAGCGTCCGTCGTCCGTCAGCAGCGGCTGATGACCGGCAGGCGACAGATCGAGGACCGCGAGCCGGCGAAAGCCAAGCATGCAGTGCGCGCCATCGGTCCAGATCCCTGTCTCGTCGGGTCCACGACGCGCGACGAGCGCGAGCGATCGTGCAAGCTCGCCCGCACATGCGCTCACGGCAGGCGCGAAGGTGAGGACGCCGGCGATGCCACACATGTCAGTCTGCGCGGTTCGTGGGCGTGTTCGTGACGCCGCGCGTCGCCGACGGTGCGAACTCCCGCCGCAACACGTCGTCGTAGATGGCCATGCGCGATTCCCAGGTGTGATTCGCGAGGATGTAGTCGATCGCGGCCTGACGCTCACCGCCGGCTCCGGCGCACGCGAGCGCGCACTCGGCCATCGCATCCATGTCTCCGTTCTCCACCACGGCGCCCAGGCCAGCCTCACGCACGACGTGGTCGTTCGGGAAGCCCGACTCGCTCACCGTTGGCAGTCCGGCGCGCAGGTAGTGATAGATCTTGGTGCTTTCGTTGTTGTGCATGAACGGACCCGCCGACACCACCACGCCGACATCGGCATGCAGCATGTGCTGCCACGACGCCTGATAGGGAACGACGCCGAGCGTGGTCACGTACTGAGCGTCGAGGCGTCGCGTGTCGCCCGGCCCTGCGAAGTAGAGCCGGGCCTGCGGTGCAAGTCGCTGACCGAGCGCGTTCAGTTTGGCCACCAGCACCGCGTTGGCTTCCGGCTGCGAATCGTAGACATTGCCCGAGAAGAGCACTCGGACGCCGTTCCGTGGGGGAAACGGATCCTCGCCCATGGCTGGAATCTCCGAGGCTGCGGCGCCGGGCACGACCAGCACACCATCACGCTCGCGGAAGAGTTGTACCCATAAGTCCCGGGCAGGCTGCGAAAGCAGCGTCACATATCGCGCACGTTCGTTGATCTCACATTGCGTGCGCAGCATGCGCTCCCGATCAGCGCCATAGAAGTAGATGCCAGGCAGGTCCCTATCGCCGACCACGGAGCCCAGCTTGGCCATGATGAACGGATGCGACGTGCCGCCGTAGCGCGCGAGCGTTTCCCATCCCTGATGAAAGTTCGTCTCCACCACGTCGTAGTCACGCCACCGGACGCGCGAGAGCGCCACCCGCCGTACGCCGTCACAGACGGCACGTGTGCGCGAGCCGACCAGCAGTCCGAGCTCAGCGCTGGCGATGTCCACCGAATGTCCGAGGCGCGCGAGTGCGCGTGCACTCTCCAGCAGCTGGATGCGCGCCATGTCCATCGGCGTGGCGACGCCCACCCGCTCGGTGTTATAGACCATTACGATGCGCGTCATCAGTCGTCAGTAGTCGGGCGTTTGCGAATCGTCAGCCGCCTACAGTCTCGTGCTCGCTACACGCCAGCGTAAGGTCCATGTAGCTAACTTCCGCCGGCGCTTTTTGAGAAGCGTCCCCGCAGCCAAGTCGGGACGTCTGCTCGTCAAGCGAGTCGCACATCGCACACCCCACCGCACCGCACATCGCACCGCACATCGCACCGCACACCGAACCGCACACCGAACCGCACACCGAACCGCACATCGAGTCACGCCGCGAAGCACCAAACGAGGCGCACGATGGGGCGAAGGACACGGTACGTCGCCCCGTAGGATTGCTCCTCACGCGCAACCTGCTCACGGGCGGCGCAGAGCGCGTGCTGGTCAACTACGCCAACCATGCGCGAAGCTTTCAACCAGTGGTGGCGTTGCTCGAGAAGAAGGGCGCACTGCTGGACGAGCTGAACGACACCGTTCCCTGTCACGCGCACCTCGATCGCACGGTTCCCGTCTCGTTCGTGACGCGGTGGTCGCCCGAGATTCCCGGTGAGACGTTCGCGCGACTCGCGCTCGAGTGCCTCTGGCTGCGCCACGTCGTGCGAACCACGGGAGCGACCGTCGTGTCGTCGTTCCTCATGCGCGCGCATGTGGTGGCGCTGCTGACCAAGCTCACCTTGCTGCCTGGGCTGCCGCTGGTGCTCAACGTGCACGAGCACATGTCGGAGTCGGCCGGGCACCTGTATCCCAAGCGGCGCGACCGGGCGATGATGCGCTGGATTACGCGCCATCTCTTCCCGCGCGCTGATCGTATCGTGGTGGTGGCCGACGCACTGCGGCGCGATCTGGTGGACCGCCACGGGGTGCCCGCGCACATGGTGAACGTGGTGCATAACCCGCTCGAGATCGTTCGCATCCGCAACGCAGCCGCGTCACCGATCGACATGATGCTTGACGCGAAGGCGTTGGAGGAACGCGTGCAGACGATCGTGGCGGTCGGGCGATTGGTACACCTCAAGGGCTACGACCTGTTGCTGCAGGCGTTCGCGCGGGTGCGCCGCACTCGCAACGTGCGTCTCCTGTTGGTAGGCGAAGGTCCGGAACTGCCAGTGCTCCAGGCACTCGCCGAGCAGCTGGGCGTGAGCGCGCACGTGACGTTCGTCGGTCAGGTGGCCAATCCGTGGCGCTTCATGGCGCGCGCCGACGTGCTGGCGCTCACGTCACGCACCGAGGCGTTTCCCAATGTGCTCACCGAGGCGATGGCGCTGGGCATTCCCGTCGTGGCCACTGATTGCACCGGCGGCATCCGCGAAAGCCTGCTCGACGGCGACTGCGGATTGATCGTGCCAACCGAAGATATCGGCGCCATCGCCAACGGGCTCGATCGCGTACTCGGCGACGACGCGCTCAGGAGCCGGTTCACCGCTGCCGGTCAGGCACGCGCCCTGTCGTTCGATCTGCCCGTCGTGCAAGAGCGATACGAATCGGTGTTGCACGACGCCATGATGCATGGCGCCATGATGCATGGTGCCAGCCGTCCGACGCGCGGCTAGCCGCGGGCGACTTCCCAAACCACCTACAGCCACCCCTCGAGCAAGCGGCGCTCCCAGGCGCGCGCGCGCATCTGCCAGCCAGGGCGGCGTGCCATCCACTGAAGCAGTCGCAGCTCGCGGTGCATCGATCGCGAGCCGGTCAGACTGCGTTGCACGGCGTCGGCGATATCGGTGCGGCCATGGGCGCGCGCGAGTTCCAGCACGTAGCCGAACTGCCGCACGTCGTAGTCGTGTCGGCAGAAGATGCGACCGGCCTGCCGCAGGTCGAGCATGCGACGATCGAACGTCGCACAGGCGTCGAGCGCATTGATGGCGTCGAGCGCGAGCATCGTCCGATAGCAGGTATTGCACGCGCCGCAGTTGCGACCGTCATCGGACTGCCAACAGACGCGCAGATGCGCCATCGCCACCGCCGACCTCGCGACGTACTGTGTCTTGTCCACGCGCATGAACGCCGGCCCATCGTGCACCACACGGGTGCGCGACGACGTGAACATCGGATCGGTGAGCGGATGGGACCCCCAGAAGCGCAGGTCCCGATAGCCGGCCGATGAGCCGATCAGCACGGTGTCGTACGCGCCACCGACGGCGTGCGCGACCGCTGCCAGCGCGGCGCCATGCGACACCCGCGACCAGTCGGTGTGGTCGAATTGGGTCTTCCGAAGGTTTGTGGCAACCACGACGAGCCGCTTGCCTAGTGAGGCCGCCGCGCGTTGGAGCGACTGCTCCACGTGGGCAAACGCCGGCTCGTTGTCGATTGGAATGTCGAACCCGTGCACGAGCACGAGATCGGCGATCGTCTCCGAGGCCGGCGTACCGTCGCCGGCCGCGTGTCGGAGCGCCGTGAAGAACGAGTCCACCCCGCCCGAAAAGAAGGACGCCGTGGCACCCGGCGCCTCACGGCCGGACGTGAGCGACTCTGCCTCGATGGCGACCGCCAACAGCTCGGGGTACCACGACTGCCAGACGCGCGTCACCTCCTGGACACCATCACGGAGGAGCGCATCGACAGGCGCGTGCACGCGGAGCGACTCACGTCGAAGTGCCGCCAGGGGAGCGAGCGCAGCGATGAACGCGTCCCCTCGTGCGACCAGCGCGCTCGCGTGGCTCGGCGGAACTTCGAACCAGAGCTCCTCGCTCGCCACCGCACCCGTTTGCCGGTGCTCGCCGTCGTAGTGGATCCGAGCGCTCAGACGGGCCCAACCGGCGCGACGGGGCGACTCTCCAAGCGAAACTCCTTCAATCAACACGTCCGATTCAGTCGGAGACGACGGGCTTGAGTTGGCACGAAAAGGAGCGGACAGGCCCCCGGCCGTGAGCGCGGGGCACGCTCAGCGACCGGGAAGCTATCACCCGCCATTCACCGCGCGCCATGGCTCAGAGCGCGGGTACGCCGAATGCGCGGCCACCGTCTGACGCGGAGCCCCGCACTGAGCCATCTTTTACACGGACGCGGTAGTTTGCGTCTTTCCCCGACCAACTGTTTCCGGGTTGCCGGTGACGAAGCATTCACACCCGGAGCGCCGCATCGCGCTCCCTCGTCCCCACCCCTCGGCAAGACGCCGGGCCACGCCGACCTGCTGCTCGCCGCATGAGTTCACCCTTCGACGATCTCCGCCGCGTCCTCGCCGATCAGTATGATGTTGTGCGCGAGGTGGGCAGAGGTGGTATGGCCACGGTTTATTTGGCGCATGCGCACGCCGGCGGTCGCGCGGTGGCTGTGAAAGTGCTCAATCCCGATCTCGCCGGCTCCGTAGGCGCCGAGCGTTTTCTGCGTGAGATCCGGATCGCGGAACAGTTGCAGCATCCCGGCATTCTCGCACTGCTCGACTCGGGCAGTCGCGAGGGGGTGACGTACTACGTGATGCCCTTCGTGGACGGCGAATCGCTGCGGGAGAAATTGATGCGCGAGGGACCGCTCCCCATTGAGGAAGCGGTGCGCATCGCGATTGAAACCGGCGAAGCGCTCCAGTATGCGCACGCGCGCGGCATCGTGCATCGCGATATCAAGCCGGAGAACCTGCTCTTGGCCAACGGCAAGGTCGCCGTCAGCGACTTCGGCATCGCACGTGCGGTCGACCAAGCGGGATCCGAAAAGCTCACGGAGACCGGTCTTGCCGTCGGAACGCCGACGTACATGAGTCCCGAGCAGTGGATGGGCGACAAAATCGACGGTCGTGTCGATCAGTACGCACTTGGCTGCGTGCTCTTCGAGATGCTTGTCGGCGAGCCGCCGTTCAACGGCCCCTCGGCGCACGTCGTGATGGCACGTCACTCGATGGAACCGGTGCCTTCCATGCGGGTGGCGCGCGCCTCGATCGCGCCGGCACTCGAGGAGATCGTGCGACGCGCGCTCTCCAAGACTGCTGCCGATCGATTCGCCACGGCCGACGACTTCGTGGCAGCGATGCGTGCTGCCCGGCACGAGGCGACACGCGCCGAGATGGCCCCCGGTGCGGTGGCGGCCACGCTCAACACGCCGCCGCCGATTCGCGTCGCGCCACGTCGCCCGGCAATTGTATGGGCCGCGACAGCGCTCGCATGCGCCGTGGTGGTGCTCGGCGGCTACTGGTGGAAGGGAGGCGCCGCGTCAGGCCGCGATGACAAGACCCGCGTCGTCGTGCTCCCGATCCGCAACGTCGGCGCACCGGAAGACCTGTATTTCTCCGACGGACTCACCGAAGAAATCACGTCGCGACTCTCGAGTGTGAACGCACTTGGCGTCATCGCGCGGACCTCGGCCAGCCAGTATCGCAACTCCGACAAGAGCGTGAAGCAGATCGGCAGCGAGCTCGATGTGCGCTATGTGCTGGAGGGGAGCGTGCGCTGGAACCGCAAGGCCGCGGCTGGTCAGGGCGTGCGGATCAGCCTTCGCCTCATCGACGTCAAAGACGACACGCCGCTCTGGTCGGACACGCGCAACTTCGACATGGAGGAAGTGTTCGCCGTCGAAGCGAATGTTGCCGAGGCCGTGGTGAAGGCGCTGTCGCTCGCCGTGCTCGAACCAGAACGGCTGCGACTGACGGCGCGTCCCACCGACAACGTCACGGCCTATGACTACTTGCTGCGCGGCAACAGTTACTACAACCGCAGCTGGGAAAAGCGAGACGTCGACTCGGCAGCGATGATGTACGAACAGGCGACCCTGGCCGATCCGAAGTTCGCACTCGCTTGGGCGCAGCTCGGCAAGACGCACGCCTGGATCTATCGCCTTGGCTTCGACGAGACACCGGAACGGCTTGCGCGCGCACGTGAGGCGATCGACAAGGCCATCGCGTTCGATCCGAATCTCCCCGAGACGCACATCGCGCAGGGGCTGTTCTTCTACTGGGGCGAGTGGGAGTTCGAGAAGGCGATCACGGAGCTCACCAAGGCGCGGCAGATCCAGCCGTCGAATGCGTGGGTGCACCTGCAGCTTGGCAACGTGCGCCGCCGTCAGGGCCTCTGGGTGGAAGCCGTGAAGGCGTACGAGGAGGCGGGTCGCTACGATCCACGCTTTCATGTCATCTGGTTCAACATCGCGCATGTGCGCATGCACGTGCGGCAAGACGTGGAGGTCGATGGGTATCTCGATCGCACCATCACCCTGCAGCCGAAGTTCCTCGACGCCTATCTGCTCAAATCGTCCCACCAGCTTGGGAAGTTCGCGACGACCGCACGCGCGCGCGGGATTTTTGACAGCGCGACCGTGCTCATTCCGCCCACGACGTGGCGGCTGCTCCCGGGTTACTGGCTGAACAGTGGCATGCGCACCATGATGTCTGCCGAGGAGCGCCTGCGGATGGCTGTCGCCGGCACCTATGGTCTGGACTCGAACATGGTGCTGCTCGTACGGGCAGAGGCGCTCACCGAGCTCGGACGAATTGCGCCCGCCAAGGCGACGCTCGACTCGGCAGTCAAGGCACTGGAGAGCGTCTATGCGCGCACACCGAAGGCCGATTGGGTGTCCGGCGCACTGGGCGTCGCCTACGCGCTCGCTGGTCGGCGCGTGGATGCCCTCACCGCCGCCAGGCGTGCACGCACTCTACAGCCGGACGCGCTCGATGGCCCAACCTGGATTTTCAACGAGGCACGTGTGATGCTGATCGTCGGCGATACCACTGGCGCGCTCACGGATCTCGGCACCGTGCTCAGTATTCCGTCAGGTCTCAATGTCGTAGAACTCAAGCAGGATCCGGCGTTCGCGTCGCTGCGGGACAACGCTCAGTTCAAGGCACTGCTTGCCAAGGGATCGCCGCCGCCACCCACGTTCTGAGCGACCGATGCTGACGATCCTCATGGCGCTCAAAAGCTATCATCCGATATTTCTCGAGCGCGCCATCGCATCGGTCGTCGCCCAGGATTCACCCGCGTGGCGGTTACTCGTGATCGTGGACGAAACCGATCTGCTGCACTTTCGGGCGTTGCTCAGCAGCACGCTCGTCGATCCGCGCATCGAAGTCGTGACACACGCCGGTCGCGGCATCGCCGCGCCGCTCAACGCAGGAATGCGGCATGCAACGACGGAGTTCGTCGGTATTCTGCATGGTGACGATCTCTGGTCGAGCGATAGTGTCCGCGTACTGCTGCGTGACATTGCCGCGCACCCGAACGTGGATTTCTTCCACTCGTCACGGCGCTTCATCGATGAGGACGATCGGTCGCTGAGCGGCGTCTACGAGGCGAAGGAGCGATTCACCGTCGATGATTTCGTCTGGAATCCGCCTGTGAAGCATCTGCTCTGCTGGCGTCGCGAGTTCGCGCTGGCCATCGGCGGCATCGACGAGTCGCTCCCATCGGTGGGACCCGACGACTACGACTTTCCATGGGTGATGATGGAACGCGGGGCGACGTTTCGCGCGGTGCGCGAATGTCTCTACATTTACCGTGATCACCGGCAGAGCTATCGCCTCACGACGCATCTGCCGCTCACGGTCCATCGCGATGGCATTCGTCGCATTCTCGAAAAGCATGCGGTACCGCCGGCGATCATCGCAAAGCGCCTCGCCGAGTCCGAGCGATCGTATCTGCAGCAGTGTCTCTACGAGTCGGAAGCGGACATGGAGGAGAAACATGCCAGCGGGCACGATCCGCGCACCGGGTGGCGCGAGCCGTACCGCTGAACGCGCACACGCCCGTGTCGCCGCCGCTCGTGTCGATCATCGTGCCCGCATACAACGCGGAGACCGACATCGATGCCTGCGTACAGTCGTTGCTGTCACTCGACTATCCACGCGATCGATACGAAATCATCGTCGTCGACAACGGCTCCACCGACGACACGGCGCGCATCCTCTCGACGTACAGCGGTGAGCTACGCGTGGTGCAGGAGCGAACACGTGGCCCTGCCGCGGCGCGCAACGCCGGTTTGCGCAACGCCACGTACGACCTGCTTGCGATGACCGACGCGGATTGCCTGGTCGATCCGCAATGGCTGCGGGAACTCGTTGTACCGTTGCACGACGATAGTGTCGCGATGGTCGGCGGACGGATTCTGGCTGTGCAGCCTTCGACGGCCATCGAGCGTTTCGGCGAGGAAATCCACGATCACGAGGCGGCGATCACGCGCTATGTGCCGCCGTATGTGATCACGATGAACTGGGCATCGCGCCGCTCCCACCTCGAGTCGATCGGATACTTCGACGAGCGTTTCCTGCGTGCTGAGGATGTCGAGCTTTCGTATCGCTTCACTCGGGCTGGGCTGACCTTTGCGTACGCACCCGCTGCGATCGTCTTCCACCACAACGAACGCACGCTGGCCGGCCTGTTCCGCGAAGGATTCGATCACGGCGCGCACTCGCGACAGCTCGACGTCGTTCACGGCGACTGGCTGCGCGCTCAGTTCGCCGGCTCACATGGCGCGCGATTGATGCACGTCGTGGCGCGCGCGGCACGCGAGCTCGTGACGAGCGATGATCGCGCGCGCGCATGGCATCGTGCCGTCTTCAACGTTGGCAAGGAACTCGGCAAGCTGGCGGGCGCGGCGCGCTCTGGCGCCGGTCATCGCACGGACCATCGTTGGGACCATCGTCCGGACCATCACGAGCGTTAGCGGGACTGCGGCGATTTCGGTCGCGTCGCGTTCCGTCGCATCGCCCGTTCGATGAGATCACCCAATCTGCGACGCGCCCGCTCGAACTCTTCGCCCGACTGCGCAAAGCCCACCGACTCGCCGGCATCGGAGAAGACGCGCGGCACGATCGATTGCAGCGTTGCCTGCACGAGCGAGTCCAGTCCGAGCTGGCGCGCCATCGAGAGATAAAGATGATCCTGTGCGCCGCGGCGAAAATTGGCGAGTTGAATCGTGCCGATCGGCCCGGCGATACCGCGGTCCTCGCTGGCGTGCAGCACCTCCTCTCCAGGGTAGAACAGCACACCATCGCCGTTGAGAAAGCCTTGATCTACGAGTGGTTTTGACGCTTGACCGCGATTGTCGAAGGTGACGGGATTTGCCCACACATTCTGATTGCGCTCGCCAACGGTCTGCGTGTTGTGCTGCCAGTGTGTGGCATTCCAGTAGAAGTAGAGCTCCAATCCGTGCTTGAAGGCCGCCCACGCCACTGCGCGCGCTTCCGTAGCCGGTGCATCGATTACGATCGCGGGCGCGTTTGGTCGTCCGCCGTTATAGAAGCAGAGTCCACGTCCTTTCGCTCGCTCGCGTGCTGCGGCCGCGAGGTCGACACCATGCGCGGGCATGCACCAGATGTCGACCAACCCTTCGAACGCGGGCTCGATACGATGGGTGAGCAAGGTGGGCAGCGCCCGGCCCGGCCCGGGATTCGAGCGGAGCTGCTGGGCGATGCGCATGACATCCGCGTACTGCGATGGATCCGGCTCGTCTGCCAGATAGACGAAGGTTCGCGCCGCAGGGACAGTTGCTGCGAGAAACGACATCCACGCGTCCGCGCGTTGCCACGCGCTCTCACGTTGCCCGAACGTCCGACCAGCGCCGTAGAACGTTGCTGGCACGAGACGGTTGCCGATCCCTTCGCCGGGCCCTTCATAGCCGCTCGCCGCGCCGAAGTCGCGGCCATCGAAGCGACCGCTGTTGGCGCGCACGGTGCGCTCGTTGTATGCATGCACGAGCTCGATGCGGTGCCGGTGTGCCATGCGATGATACGCCGAATCGAGACGGCGGCCGTGATAGAGAGCCGTCTGCTCCGGTTCGAAGAAGACCATCGTGGTCAGCGAGTTCTCGTCGGGAAGCGCGAAGCCGAGCACGCGTAGCACAACCGGAACTGTACGTAGTCTGCCATCGGCGTTGATGGTGATGACGCCGCGGTACTCGCCGGCAGGCAGCGAACGCGCCAGATACAACTCGATCCAGAAAAGCTGGTTCTCGCTTACTCCGACCCGCAGCGGAAATCCGCCGCGTCCCGCGCGGGCGTTCTCGGGAATAAGCTGCACCGGTTGCCATCCGACGGTGCCACGTGGTGCAGCCGCGCTCCCCGGCGTCCACGCCCACCGTGCGGTGGTCTCTCTGGTCACCAGCATGTCGCGCACCGAGAAAAGCTGAATCGGGCGACCGGCGGATAGCGACGGATCCACTGCGGGCGGTGCGTACGCGATGCGCGCGTTTCCACCAACCTGCTGCAGGCTTGGCAACGAGATCGAGAGGGCATCGATCCCACGCGCTCCCGCTTCCACCACCAATTGAAAGGCCACGATCTCATTGCGCGCCCCGACGAGCTTCACGCCGCGCCCATCCCAATACGTGCTGGAGCGCATCGGGCGATGTCCGCGCGCGTCATGCGGAATCTTGTCGCCATCGCCCACCGCCCAGACCGCACGCACGGGAGTCGGCGTGGCGGATCGCTGCGCCGATTGCGCCAATCCGTGCGCGTACGGCACTGACAGTGCGAGGGCGAGCAACGCATTGCCGAGCGCCTGCACTCAGCCGCCCGATCCAGTCGCCCAGTCCATCGGGGCGAGGGGGCCGAAGCGCGACTGCAGCGTTCTCGGTGATCCCATGCGTTCGGGATATTGCATGGCGAGCATGATCTCCGCGATGTGCAGGGCGTAGTCGCCACCCAGTCTGCAGGCGCGACGCTCTCGCACCGCCGCGGCGACCTCCGCCAGGCCGCGTGCGAAGTCCATACGATTGCCGCCAGTGCCCGGCAAACTCTGCGGAGGCTCTCGCAGCAGCGGCACAGTCACGGCCCCGTCGGCCAATTGACCGCGCGACGGGAATGACAACCATTTCGATATTGCCGATGATGGTGTGCGCGCTGCCGCCGGCCTGCTCGAGGACGCATTGAGGATGACTGGAGAGCCGTCGTCCCAGCAATCGCGCACGGTCAACGTGCCGTCATCGCCAATGATCGTGATGGAGTGGTCCCGCGGCGCGAGGATGCTGCACGTGAGTCGTGCAACGAGTCCCGATGCATACTCGATGCACGCCACGGAGAAGTCGGGCGTGTGGCGCGCGCGTGGCGCTTCCGGCGCTTTCTCCGGTACCAGCGTCGAGGCGAATGTCGTCACGCGCGACGCGGTGCCAAAGAACGCCGCAAGCCAGCTCAAATAGTACCCTGCATGCTCCAGCGCACATCCGGTCTCGAACTCGTCCCTCCACGGCCACGGCGCGCCGGAGACACTGCGCCAATCACGATAATCCATGCGATGAATGGGACCGTCATCCAATTCGGCGTACACGAGCCTGGGCGTGCCAATGGCACCATCGCGCACCGCCTTCCACAGGGTCTGCGCGCTCTCCCCCAGCACATTGCTCGGGGCCGAGGCGAGTATCACTCCGCGTGAAGCCGCTAGGCGTACGAGCTCCTCCGCCTGCGTGAAATCGAGCGCCAACGGCTTCTCCGAGTACACATGTTTCCCCGCCTCGAGAGCCGCACGCGACACATCGAAATGACTGGCCGTACTCGTGAGATTGGCGACGAGTTCGATGCGCTTATCAGCGAGAATGTCAGCGACACTCGCCACGCGATAACGGTGAAAATCAGCAAACGCCGCCGCACGCGCCGCGTCGCGATCGGCAACCCACACCACCTCGAGTTCCGGGTGCAGCGCCAACGTACGGGCATAAAAGTCAGCCACATAGCCGCAACCAATTAAGGCGATGCGCATCGTCAGCGGTCCCTCATCGCGTCCATGCGGCACGCGCGGCATCCATTGTCTCCATCACCTGCACGGAGGCGTCGAGCGACATCAACTCACTTTCGCTGCGCCCAGCGGCGAGAGAACGCATCACTTCCGCGGCCTCATACTGATACCCGCTTCCCTTCACAGGTGCCTGCAGCTTCGCCGCCGCGCTCCGCGCCAGCCCCGCCATCGTGCGCAACAATTTTTGCGGCCGTGTGACATCAACGGCCGCCCGTTCCGTCTTTGGCGAGAACGAAACCGCCTGCGGGAAGTACAGCGGCGCCGACAACGACAGCTGTCCCTGCGTGCCCGTCACCACCGCATCGTTCAACAGTCGCATGCGCACGCTCGTTTCAATAGATGCGGTGACGCCGTTGGCGTAGGACAGCTCCATCGTGACATGCTCGTCGACACCGGTCTCGCCCAGCGTCGCATGTGAAGTCAGCTGCTGCGGCGCGCCAAGCAACGCACAGCAGAGCGAAACCGCATACACCCCCAGATCGAGCAACGCACCGCCGCCGAGGGTCGGGTCAAAGATGCGATGGTTGGGATCGAATGTGACATCGAATCCAAGCGACGCACGCACATGGCGAACCGGTCCGATCTCCCCTCGACCGATGCGTCCCTGCAACTCGCGAACAGCCGGTGCAAAGCGCATCCACATGGCCTCCATGCAGAAGCGCCCCGTCCGTCGCGCCACCTGCACGACTTCCCGCGCTTCGTGGGCATTGAGCGTGAACGGCTTCTCGCAGAGCACCGCCTTTCCGGCCTCCAACGCAGCAATGGCAAGCCCATGATGCTGCGAATTGGGTGTCGCGATGTATACGACATCGACCTCGGCGTCGTCGATGAGCGCGCGATAACTGCCATACGCACGGGATACATCGAAGGAATCCGCAAACACGCGCGCGCGTGCAATATCGCGTGAACCCACCGCGACCAGCTGCGCACCGAGTGCGAATCGGAGATCGGAGGCGAACAACCGGGCGATCGCCCCCGTACCCACGATTCCCCAGCGTACGGCCGTCATCGGCACGCGAGCACACAGGACGTGATCGCGCCGAATGAAGTAACGAATCCGATCAGCGTTGCTCCCCCGTTATGTCGTCGCCGCCACCAATCGGCCGCGGCGCCCGCACATCGTTGGGCTTCACATCGATCGTCTTCTTTCCCTTCCTGGTCAGGTATGCATCGACCGGCGGCAGCAAATCCTTCCACGCCTTCCGAAGCTCCACGAGGTACCCCTCGAGCTCCTTCGTCAGCAGACCGAACACTTCCACCGATTGCTTCGTCGGCTTGGCCTCGGTGCTGCCAATCACGCCGGCCATGGCCGCGATCTGATTGTTGACCTTGATCGGATAGTTGAGCGGATCCTGTCCACTCTGGTTCTTGACCTGATACACCTCCGCTTCGACCTCCGTGATCTTGGCGTCGAGCGCATTGGCGAGCGGTCTGAACTCCGCGGAATCAGCAGCGTTCATGTCTTTCATGCGGTCGGCGAGCTGCGCGCGCACGTAACGCACCGTACGCACCGCATCGTTCGCGTCTGTCGTACGATCGCGCACCTGCATGAGCAGCTTGTACTGCGCGATCAGATCCGCCTGCGTCGCGTTCGTCCGCGGGTCTTTCTTGACGATGAACTTCGCATCCTGCGGCGCACCGCCGTCGACAATGAGACGCGCCGTGTATGTGCCCGGAATGACGAGTGGTCCGTTCGTACCACCGGCCCAAAAGATCATGCCATCGAAGCGCGTCGCGTCGGGTTCGCGAAGATTCCACGCGAACGTGTTGAGGCCGGCCTTGTTTGCCGCTTTCGGCTCCACCGGTGGGCCGCCGAATCCACCGTCTCCACCGCCGCGTCCACCGGTCGGGGCGGCCGGTGTCGTCGCCGTGTCGCTGCTGAAGCTGCGAATGGTGCGACCCGTTGAGTCGCGGAACTCAAGCGTCAACTTCTTGGCCGGCTGCTTGAGCCAGTAGTAGACGATCGCACCAGCAGGCGGATTGGCGCCGACTGTGCCACCTCCACCACCGCCACCAAAACCGCCCTGCCACGTGATGCGATACGTCTCGCGCGGCGTGAAGATGTGCGAGCCCTGAGCGATTGACGCCGCCGAAAGCTGACGCAGCACGCTCAGATCGTCGATGATCCAGAACGAGCGACCGTGCGTGGCGGCGATGAGATCTCCGTCACGGAGCGCGATATCATGCACCGGCACGATCGGCAGATTCTTGCGGAGTGAGAACCACGTCGCGCCATCATCGAGCGACGCCCACAGGCCGCGTTCGGTGCCGGCGTACAACAGCCCTCGACGCTCTTCGTCTTCTCGAATCACGCGCGTGAATTCGCCACTTGGAATGCCGTTCGGCGTGCCGGATTGATCGATGCGCGTCCACGTCCGGCCGTAGTCTGCTGTCTTGAAGAGATACGGCTCGTTGTCGTCCATCTGGAAACGATTGGCCGCGACATACGCGACGGCCGGATTGAACCGACTCGCTTCGATGATGGAGATGCGCGCCCACTCGCGCTCCTTGAGCAATGGCGGCGTGACGTTCGTCCACGTCTTGCCGGCGTCACGCGTGAGCTGCACCAGACCGTCGTCAGTGCCGCCCCAGATTACACCCTTGGTGACCGGCGATTCGGCGATGGCAAAGACGGTGCCGTAGTACTCGACGCTCGTTTGGTCTTTCGTGATGGGTCCACCTGACGGACCGAGCGTACGCGGATCGTTGCGCGACAGATCGGGAGAGATGACCTCGTAGCTGTCCCCTTCGTTGCGGGTGCGGAACAACACACTCGAACCGACATACAGCGTCTTCGCGTCATGCGGGCTGACCACAATCGGGAAGGTCCACTGCATGCGGTATTTGGAGTCCTTCGCATCGTGCCCCATCGGATTGAGCGGCCACGGGTTGATGTTGCGCTCAAGTCCGTTGCGCAGATCTTTGCGCGTGAGCAGTCCACCATAGCTGCCCGCGAAGACAATATCCGGGTCGTTGGGCAGCGACGCGATAAACCCCGACTCGCCACCACCAGCGTCGACCCAATCCGTCATCTGAATGCCACCGACTTTGCGCGACGGTCCGCAGAGCGTGCTGTTGTCCTGCTGCGCGCCGCAGATGCGATACGGAAAGTGACTGGTGGTCGTGACGTGGTAGAACTGTGCGGTCGCAAAGTCTTGGCTGGTCCACGTCTTGGCACCGTCCGTCGACACCGCAGCACCACCGTCGTCACCCTCGATCAGGCGATTCGGATCGGTCGGCGAAATCCACGCGTCGTGCGAGTCGCCATGCGGCGGATTGAGATTGCTGAACGTCTTGCCACCGTCGCGCGACACCTGAAACGACACGTTGTTCACGTACACCACGTCGGCGTTCTTGGGGTCGGCGTGCACCTTGGTGTAGTACCACGCACGCTGACGGAGTTTGCGTTCGGCGTTGGTGCGCGTCCACGTCGCACCGCCGTCGTCGGAGCGAAAAATTCCGCCTTCTTCCGCTTCGATGTTGGCGTAAATGCGCTGCGCATTCGCGCCGCTGACACTGATGCCGATGTTGCCCCAGAGGCCGGCCGGGAGCCCCTTGTTACGCGTGATCTCGCTCCACGTGTCGCCGCCATCGGTGCTCTTGAACATCCCCGAGCCCTTGCCGCCCGACTCGAGCGTCCACGGCTTGCGGTACACCTGCCAGAAGCCAGCGTAGAGCACGCTCGGATTGGTGGGGTCCATCGCCAGATCGGCGATACCGGTGGAGTCGTTGCGATAGAGGATCTTGGCCCAGCTCTTACCACCATCCTTCGACCGGAAAACACCACGCTCGGCGTTGGGCCCCCAGACATGCCCCTGCGCGCCCACGTACACGAGATCGGGGTTGGTTGGGTGCACGCGCACGCGCGAGATGTGGCGCGTGTCAGCGAGCCCCAGGAACGCCCACGTCTTGCCGCCGTCCGTCGTCTTCCACATGCCGTCGCCGTGGGACACGTTGCCGCGGACGGGGAATTCACCGCCGCCGACATACACGATGTCCGGGTTGGACGGAGCGACCGCGATATACCCGATCGTGCCACCGAAGTACTTGTCTGTCATCGGCACCCAGGTGTTGCCGCCATCGGTGGTCTTGAAGACGCCGCCGCCGACGGTGCCCATCCAGTACTCCTTGGGACGCGCATCGCTGCCGGCGACCGCGGACGACCGCCCGCCGCGAAACGGCCCAATCTCGCGCCAGCGCAGCGCCGCCAACGCCATCGTGTCGAACGGGGCCGCCAAGGGCACGGCCGCCGGTTTGAGTACAGGCTTCGGCACATTGACCTTCACCGCCGCCGCTTTCGCCGGAGGCGTGGCCTGCGCCAACGCGACACCGGAGGCGCCAAGGAGGGCGGGAATAGCGACGGCAAGCCATCGCACGCGAGTATATGAAAAACCCATGAACACAAACCTCCGAGAGCGGAACCAAACCGGCGAAGCTGCATCATTGGACCATCGTGACCGACGTCGCAAGGGCGAGAACCCCTTCCCCGCACTCCGCGTCGCCTCCAACCCGCCCCCCATCGAAACTCGCCCCGTCTGATTGCGTACTGTGATACTGAAGTGATATCACTTCAATACCACTCTCCTCCACGAGGATTCAGATGCTTCGCGAAACCGATGCCCGCCCCACAGCGGGCATTCCAGTGGCACTCATGCTCGTTGCGGTCGCCTTTGGCGGTGTCTTTCTGCTGATCGCCGGCGCCCGCAGCCATTCACCGGCGACCGCAATTGCCGGCCTGGTCGTCACGGTGCTGGCGCTGTTCACGCTGCCCGGGCTCTTCATGGTTGCCCCCAACGAGGGCAAGGCGCTGACGCTGTTCGGCAACTACAAGGGCACGGTGCGCACGCCAGGCCTCTGGTTCACCAACCCGTTCATGGCCAAGAAGGGCATCTCGCTCCGGGTACGCAACTTCGAGACGGCCAAGCTCAAGGTGAACGACGCGCGCTCCAACCCGGTCGAGATCGGCGCAATCGTAGTGTGGAAGGTGATCGACACGGCCGAGGCGCTGTTCGAGGTGAACGATTACGTGGAGTACGTGTCGATGCAGAGCGAGTCCGCGCTCCGCGCACTGGCGTCATCGTATCCGTACGATCACCACGGCTCTGACGACATCTCACTCAGCACGCACACCACGGAAGTGTCGAAAGGGTTGATGGACGCGCTGCATGAGCGTTTCGCGAAAGCCGGCGTCGAAATCATCGAAGCACGCATCAGTCATCTGGCGTATGCGCAGGAGATCGCCTCCGCGATGCTGCAGCGCCAACAGGCCGGCGCAATCGTCGCCGCACGACAGACGATCGTCGAAGGCGCCGTGGGCATGGTCGAAATGGCGCTCGATGCACTCTCCGCTCGCCAGATCGTCACGCTCGACGACGAACGCAAAGCGGCAATGGTCAGCAATCTGTTGGTGGTGCTCTGCTCCGACCGGGCAGCACAGCCGGTCGTGAACACCGGCACACTGTATTCCTGATTCCTCACAATTGATCGACGCACAACCCACTCATGGCTGAACGGAAATCCTTCCTGCTGCGCGTGGATCGCGACATGCTTGACGCGGTGCAGCGCTGGGCGAACGATGACTTGCGCAGTCTGAATGGGCAGATCGAATTCCTGTTGCGGCGCGCGCTCACCGACGAAGGGCGCGCGCCCAAACGGGCGCCACATTCCCCCAATGACGTTGCTGAACCCTGACTGCGCCTCGCGCATCCCCTTCCATGTTCTTCCTCGTATTTCGTCGCGGTCGTCGTCTCAGCATCGCGGTTCTGGCCGCTGCCATTGCGGCGCTGATCTCCGGTCTGTTCGTCGGCCGTGTGGCACACGCACAGCCCCTCCGCACCACAACGTTTCTCTATCTCCGCGGTGCCGACACGCTCGGGACTGAAACCCTACACGTTACCGACACTTCAACGGTCGGCGTGTTGGCCATGCGTGGGCAACCCCGAATCGAATGGACGCAGATGCGTCGCGGCGAAACGCTCACCGGCGTAACGCTGCGGGTGTTCGGCACAGGCTCGGCCGCCGGCACAGCACCGATGCAAACCGCGACGATCACCGTCACTGGCGATACAGCGACCGCCGACATCGGGGCGGGCGGACGGAGCATGTCGCAAAAGATTCCGACCAAAGCAGGTGCGCTTCCACTGGTGAATGCATCGGTGCTTCACGAAGTGCTGTTAGGCCGGATGATGAAGAGCAAAGGCTTGCGGTCATTCGACGTCCTTCTTACGTCGGGCGGGCAGACGATGACCGCAACGCTCGCGCCGCGCGGCGACACACTCGTGATCGAATTGGCCGGCATCGAGGCACACGCTGTTTGGAGCGCCGATGGTGCGCCGAGCGTGGTGACAACGTCGCAGAACATCCGCGTGGTGCGCGCAACGGGCGACGTGCCGCCTTCTGCGTCGCTTGGACCGAAGATCAACTACGATGCGCCAGCGGACGCACCGTACACCGCCGAACATGTGCGCATACCCAGTGGCCGCGGCTACGATCTCGCCGCGACACTCACGCGCCCGATTCGTTCGGCGCCAGTCGCCGTTGTGGTGACGATCAGTGGCAGCGGTCAGCAGGAACGCGATGAACATCTGTCGATCGTTCCAGGCTATGCCTTGTTCCGGGAGATCGCCGACACGCTCGGTCGTCGCGGTGTCGCCGTGTTGCGCTTTGACGATCGCGGCGCCGGCGAATCAGGTGGCAGCGAAACACTGATGCGCGCAACCACCGCTGATTTTGCTGACGATGTGCGCTCGATCGTCGCCTGGTTGCGTGCACGCCCTGATATCGACGGCAGTCGCATCGCGCTCGCTGGGCACAGCGAAGGCGGGATTATCGCACCGATGGTTGCGGTGACTGATCCGAAGCTGAAAGCGATTGCGCTACTGGCCGGTACGGCGTATACCGGGCGTCGCGTACTCGAATACCAAATCGGCGAGCAGGTGAGTGCGGCACCCGCAGCATCTGCCGCCCAGCGCGATTCGATGTTCAAGCAGGTCCCGTTCATGGTCGATTCAATGGCGCGCGCAAATGCTTGGCTCAGATACTTTGTCGGCTATGACCCGAGCAAGACCGCGCGCGCGGTCAAACAGCCGGTGCTCATTCTGCAGGGCGAAACGGATCGCCAGGTGAC
>Ga0105044_10000394_pt1 | contig 53410 bp, 41 predicted proteins | sample MAT01_FD_78092 | JGI IMG/M metagenome (GOLD analysis project Ga0105044, IMG submission 78092) | Freshwater microbial communities from Lake Fryxell liftoff mats and glacier meltwater in Antarctica - MAT-01 | ecosystem: Environmental > Aquatic > Freshwater > Ice > Liftoff microbial mat | place...
CGGAGATGCTCGACGACAAGTTTTACAAGGACACGGAGTTTCGCATTATCGGCCTGCGAGCCAGCGACATTCGCGAGGGAAAGCTGAAGGGTTTCCGCGTGCTGATCGTGCCGGGTGGGTCCGGAAAGGGCGTGGCGACCGCGCTCGGCGAGGAAGGGCGAACCGCCATCAAGGAGTTCGTCGAGAACGGCGGAACCTACGTGGGCATCTGTGCCGGGTGCTATCTCGCCAGTTGCCAGTACGACTGGTCGCTGCACATCCTGCCAGCCAAGTTGAAGGACACTGCGAACTGGGAACGCGGCCGGGCGATCCTGGCGATCACGCTCACGAAGGACGGCAAGCAGTGGTTCGGTCGCACGCAGGACGAGTTGAAGACGATGTATCACAACGGCCCCGTGCTCGAACCCTCGCCGGAGGCCAAGGACACGCTGATTCCGCTGGCGATCTACAAGGAGGAGGTCACACGCAAGGGGGCGAAGGACGGCCTGATGGTGAACACCCCCGCGATCACCGCCAATCGGTACGGCCAGGGCTGGGTGATCAGCATTAGCCCTCACCCGGAACAGACACCAGATTTGAAAGACCTCGTACCCGAAGCAATTCGATGGGCCATGAAGAGCCCAATGAAGAAGTGACGAGCGAGGACGGGTGGGCTTCTCGTGAAAGCGAATGAGCCGCATCCGAAGGGATGCGGCTCATTCTCGGAAGTCTCAACGCTCGATCTTACTGATTGAAAAGGAAGGCCTTGCTGTTCAACAACGCCCAGAGGATGTTCTCGTAGGCCGTCTTCTTACCGCCGTTCTTGGAGAGATGCTCCAGGGCCATCTTCAGCTGCTCTTCGCTTGGCTTCTTGCCCACGGTCCAGAGGAAGAGGTCTTCGACTTTCTCAGCGTTCGGGCGTGAGTCCTTCGCGAGAAGATCGCAACGGCCGCCGGCACGTTCGAGCTTGCCCTGCACTTCCTCGCTGTTGAGCATGTGCAGGCTCATCGCCAGGCTCGCGTCGTTGACTCGCTCGCACTCGCAGGCGCTGATACGCTGCGGACGGCCGAACACGTCGAGGAAGTATGACGCGAACGATTCGTCCGGCAGCATGATCGCCCGGCTCGGAGCGAAGTGGTCGCTTGGCAGCCCCTGGAAGGTGCTCGGCGCGTTGGTCACCTTTGCGACGGCATCGAACACGACTTCGGCCTGTAAACGCTTCGGATAGTAGCGGGCATACGACTGCTTGTCGGCCGCGTTGTACTCGTTGGGCGTCGCGCTCAGTTGGTAAGTCCGGCTCTTGCAGATCGTCTTGATCAGCGACTTCAGGCTGTAATTGTGGTCCGTCAGGTCCTTCGTGAGCGCGTCCAACAGTTCAGGGTTGGACGGCGGGTTTGTGACTCGCATGTCATCCAGCGGGTCCACGATGCCCCGGCTGAAGAAGTGAGCCCAGTAACGATTGGCGACCGCCTTCGCGAAGAACGGGTTCTTGGCATCGGTCAACCAGTCCGTGAAGACCTGGCGGGGATCCTGCTCGGGCGGCACCACCACAGCCTTGCCTTCAAGGGGTTGCATGTCCGCGATGCGGTTGGTCCGCTTGTTCGTGACAGAGCCTGTGGTCTTCACGAAGAGAACCTGACGCGGGTTCTGATTGTTGTTCGCAGGCAGCTTGCCCGGGGTCACCTGGTTCTTCTTGCCCACGCGAGCAAAGTAAGCCGCCAGGCCCCAGTAATCGTCCTGTGTCCACTTCTCGTAGGGGTGGTGGTGGCAGTTCGCACAGGCGAGTCGCTGGCCAAGGAAAACCTGGGACACATCGTCCACGAAGTTCTCGGGCGTCTGCACTTCCTTGTACCACACAGTCGGCGGGGACTTCGCTTCGTCGCCGACGGCACAGAGAATGTCGCGAGCGAACTCGTTGTAGGGTTTGTCCGCGGCGACCGCTTCACGAATCCAGGTGTGGAAGGCGAAGGTGCCCGTGGCACGCTCGGCGATATTGCGGCGCTTCACGCGAAGCACGTCCGCCCACTTGTTGGCGAAATAGTAGGTGTATTCCGGCGTCTCCAGCAGGCGATCGACAAGCTTGTCCCGCTTGGCGGGGTCCTTGTCGACCGCGAACTTGCGAAGCTCTTCCGGCGAGGGGATCGTGCCGGTGATGTCCAGCGAGGCCCGGCGGATGAACTGCTCATCCGTACAAAGCTCGGAGGGGGCAATGCCCAGTTCCTTCCACTTCGCGACGGCGTGCTGATCCACGATGGTCTGCGGCTTGAACTCGAAGTTCGGCGAGCCACCCGGCCGGGGGACGTATGCACGGAACACCGTGACAAGCCCCTGGTAGCGGACCATCACGCCGGCCTGGCCCGTGCGTTCGATCGTGTTCACGAGGCCCGCGTCGGTGACGGTCGCCACCTCGGTTTCATTGGATTCGTAAAGGGCTCGTCGGGTCACGTCTTCGACGCTGCCGTCGGTGTAATGGGCCCGAACGGCGAGTTGCTGACGAGCATTCTGGTCGAAGATTCGCGTCTCGGGAGTCACGGTGATCTTCGCGACGACCGGGTCGCTGGCGTCGCCGTAGGGCATTCCCGTGGCAATCCAGCGGCGGATGACGCGGTACTCTTCGGAGTTGAACTCCGTCTTCTTACCGCCGCCGTGAGGCGCGGAGCCGGTGGCTTTGGTCAGAAGCAGGCTGCGATCCGGAGCAGACGGAAAGATGCGTCGGCCTCGGGATTCCTTCATGAGTGTGGCGTAATCGAGTTCGGCATCGAAGCCGAGAAGAGAGAGACGGAAGCCGTTCTGGCCCTGAATCTTGCCATGGCAGCCACCGCTGTTGCAGCCCAGCTTGGTGAAGACCGGAACCACCTGATTGCCGAAATTGATCGGCAAGGGGGCGTCCATGTCCTCGGCGGTAACGGCGATTTTCGTGGTGAGGCCTTCATAGGTGGCGGTGATCTCCGCCTTGCCGTTACCCAGTGGGTACACCCGGCCGTCCTCGGCGATGCGAATCACGCTGGGATCCGAGACACGGATCTTCGCTGCCGTGGTGAGGTCCACAGTTCGCCCGTCGGCTCGGTGGCCGTTGAGGAGGAGCTGGGGTGCGTCGTCCATGCCATGCAGCGCCAGCGCCGGAGGGAACGCGGTGAGGCCTGTGACCTTCGGGGGCACCGCTTTCTCGGCTGCGAGTGCAGGCGAGAAAGAGACAAGGAGTACAAACACAAAAAGAGGCTGTTTCATGATGAACCCCCGGCAGATCCGAATGTGAGCCTGACGTCGAAACCCTGGTGGGAAGTGGGTGCCGAGGTCAGGCGGATGAGTTCGATGGAGTGATTTTATCAGCGCCGCCACCGATGGACCAATAGGTTTGTCCATCGGTGGCTCGTGTGAACAGTGCTCAACCAATCAGCTCGGCCACCGGATCGCGATTATCGAGCAGGTACATGGGCCGACCGCTGCCGTTCTGGAACGTTTGGGCGGGGTCAATGCCGATCGCGGAGTACAGGGTGGCGAGCACCTGCTGAATTGTGTAAGGGCTGTCCTTGGGCCGTTCGCCGTTGGAAGTCGTGGAACCGACGGCCTGGCCCATCTTGAGGCCGCCGCCGGCCACGAGTGCCGACATCGCGGCGGGCCAGTGGTCTCGACCAGCGCCCATGTTGATCTTCGGCGTTCGCCCGAACTCGCCCCACATCACGGTCACCACGTCGTCCTGCATGCCGCGATCGTGGAGATCCTGGATGAGCGACGAGATCGCCTTGTCGACCATCGGCAACTGCTTCTTCATGGTGGAGAAGTTGTTGCCGTGCGAATCCCAGCCACCGAAGGACAGCGTCACGCAGCCGACACCCGCTTCGATGAGCCGGCGAGCCGTGAGGAACTGTTCGACGCCCTTGTAGCGCTCGCGGTTGGCGGCGGGTTCGTGCGAGTTATCGAGAGCTTTGCGAATGGTGCCGGATGTGACCATCTCGATGGCCTTTTCCGTGTAAGCGTCGAGACCGGTCATGGCGCCCGTGGCATCGATATCGCGGCGGGTGTCGTCAAAGGTGTCGAGGAGACCCTTGCGTTCATCCAGACGGGTGGAGGTCACGCCGTTGGCGAGCTTGAGGTTCGCGTTGCCCTGCCCGGACGGAGCGAAGGGGCGGTGGGCAATGCCAAGGAAGCCTGGCTCGCTGCCCCGGCTCATGCCGCGAAGGCTGACGAACGGAGGTACGGCGGATTCTTCCGCGCTGCGAACTTTGGACACCACGGAGCCGAACGATGGGTGGTTCGCCACGCGGTTGAGCAGATCGGAATAGCCTGTCATCACGGTGCTGTCGCTGTGCTCGTTGGAGCCGATCAGCGAGCGGACAACGGCCAGCTTATCCCACATCTTGGCTTGCAGCGGGAACAGATCGGTAATCTGCACGCCGTTGACGTTGGTGCTGATCGTTTTGGTCTCGCCGCGAATCTCGACCGGAGCGTTCGGCTTCGGGTCGTACATATCGAGGTGAGTCGGGCCGCCGGGCAGGTAAATCATGATGGCCGCCTTTTGGCTGCGGCTGGCCTGCTTCTTGGCCGCCGCGGTCGCAGCGTGAGCCGCCTGGCCCCGCAGCATGTCCGCCAGCGTCAAACCGGCACCAAATGTACCAATCTGCATGAAGTTACGACGGGAGACGCCGTCACAGAAGCCCTGTGAAGAGCCGAGGAATCGCAGCATGGTAGGCTCCGTTTCGCGATTCTAGAGGTAGGAAATGAACACCAGGTAGGAAAGAAAGCTGAGAAAGAGGCGGGAGCCGGGCAGCCGGCATGGGAGGGGGGACATCGAGCGCACAATTCCCTATCCCTCATCGAATCTTCGCCTGAAATATCTTCACTGTCAACGTAAATCTATCCGAATTTATCAATCTCTCGACCTTTGGGCACAGCTCCAGCCCATCGAGTGGCCGAGTCCTGGCTGGGAATCCTGGCCTTTTCACTTCGACGAAAACGACCGGCCCGCCTTCATGTCTCCCCGTTTTTCGTAGATCTTTCCAGCATGGATCACCTTGCTTCGCATTCCCAGGGTCGAGATGCCGTTGTCGTCGGTTCGGGGCCGAACGGACTGGCGGCGGCGATCGCCCTGGCTCGCGAGGGTTTCGCGGTGCTTGTCCTCGAAGCCGCGGATCAACTTGGCGGCGGAGTTCGCTCCGCGGAACTCACACGGCCCGGGTTCGTTCACGATTTCTGCTCCTCCGTCTATCCCATGGCCGTGGTGTCGCCCTTCTTGAAGTCGCTTCCACTTGAGCCGCACGGGCTCACGTGGTCGTATCCCGAAGTCGAGTTCGCCCACCCGCTCGACGACGGAACCGCCAGCTTCCTACTACGGTCGATCGACGGCACGGCGGCAGGCCTGGGCCCGGATGGCGAGGCTTACCGTCGGCTGATGGCTCCGCTGGCGAGGAACGCGGACGATCTCTTCACGGACCTTTTGGGCCCACTCCGCATTCCACGGCATCCCTTCGCGGCGATGAAATTCGGGATGCGGGGGATGCGATCGGGGCGTGGGCTGGCCGAGGCGTTTTTCCGCACGGAACCGGCGAAGGCCCTCTTTGCCGGGCTGGCGGCTCATGCGGTGCTGCCGCTCGAAACCCGACCAGGAGCCGCCATTGCCCTGATGCTCGGCCTCGCGGGGCACGTCGCAGGCTGGCCGGTGGCGGCGGGCGGAGCACAGAATCTCACGCACGCGCTCGCGTCCTACTTCCGGTCACTTGGCGGCGAGATCGAGACAGGCCGGAGAGTGAAGTCGCTCGACGAACTTCCCCCTTCCGACGCAATCCTTTTGGATGTCACGCCACGACAGTTATTGGCCATTGCTGGCCATCGCTTGCCTGCGAGTTACGCGAGAAGCCTCGCGAAGTATCGCTATGGTCCGGGCGTGTTCAAGGTGGACTGGGCTCTCTCGCAGCCGATCCCATGGAAGGCAGACGCCTGCCGGAAGACCGCGACCGTTCACGTGGGAGGAACGCTTGACGAGATCGCCGGGAGCGAGCGAGACGCTTTTGCAGGCCGACACAGTGAACGCCCCTTCGTTCTACTGGCGCAGCCCAGCGTTTGCGATCCCACGCGTGCCCCGGCAGGGCAGCATACGGCCTGGGGATATTGCCATGTGCCTCATGGTTCGCTTGCTGACATGACGGAGCGGATTGAATCGCAGGTGGAACGTTTCGCTCCAGGCTTCCGTGACGTGATTCTGGCCCGGCACTCGACCAACACCGCCGCGATGGAACGCCACAATCCCAACTACATCGGTGGCGACATCACTGGCGGCGTCGCGGATCTCTGGCAGATCTTCACGCGACCGACGGCCCGACTCGATCCGTATTCCACACCCGTTCCGGGGCTGTTCCTGTGCTCGTCCTCGACTCCGCCTGGCGGCGGGGTCCACGGCCTCTGCGGCGCCTTTGCCGCCAGGTCGGCCGCGAAGTATCTGAAGCGACATCGCACTTGAATGTCAAGCTTCCTGAACCCCGCGTGTCGATAACTCCTGGGTGGATTACGAGACACCGATTCCAGCGATGTCTCCCAAGCCTACATGCCAGGAGAGAGAAAAAGGCCGCTTGGACTGTTGTCCTCACGGCTTGGTTCGCCTGTGTGCATATTAAACTGCATCACTGTGAATATCCGGGGTAGTTCATGTAGGATTAAAGTTAATATCAACAGGAAATGATTCGCTGATATCCGCAGCTGATGATCGAGATCTCAATTCTTGGCGCCCAGCTTGTGATTTCTGGGCAATGACTTCGCATCTTCGGTGCGATTCGCCTTGGCCCACTTCAGGATCTCAGTGGCCCGATGGTCGTCCTTGGCTGCGAGAGCGACCTCACCGTGAGCAGGAGGCGGAGGCGGCTCGGCGAAGCTAGAACCCTTCCCTTGCGATGTCGTCCCAGACGGCGTCGAGGTCGGACTGCTCGTCGTCGGAGAGGTATATTTCTTCGTAACCTCGTTTTTCGCTGCCTGCTTCTCCAAGTACTGGATCAGCACCCTCACGGACCGGCTCTCCGGCTCCAGGCTGAACCTCGCGTCCAGCATGTCCGTGCCGTTGGCCTTCGTGAATGTCCCGTCCGGGTTCTTCTGTCCGCTCCACCATTCCGCACCTCCAGGAGAATCGAGGACATTGAGGACCGTTTTCGCCTCGGGGTAGCAGTCAATCGGACAGGCTACTTGCTCGGCCAGTTTGGCCGGAAGGACTCTTTCTTATGCCGGGACTTGTTGAAACTCGCCGCCAGGAAGCCCAGCGACTTGCATCGGGCTCGAAACGCTTCGGGTGAGGGCCCCTTCTTTCCCGCCGCCTCGGCCGCTGCCGCATGCTTCTGATACGCGACCCAGTCGGCGGCCACTTCCTGAGCCTTCATCGTCTCTACCAGGCTGGCTTCCAGCGTCGTCATCTCCTCCATCACCTTCGGCCCGATTTCGCACGAGTACGTCTTGTACAGGTTGAGCTTTCGCTCGGAGTTATCGTTGGAAGCACTGAGCGTGGTCGGGTTCCCACGGAGAAAAAGGACGAGCCCGACGAGCCCGCCTACAAGCACGAGGGCCGCGAGGATGAACAGGGCGGTCACCTCGAAGGCGAGCGAAACGATGGCGAGAAGCGAACCCGCGCAGAGCAACGAGAACGGCCAGGGCACCTTGCGATTCCAGGCATTCCAGGCCCGACGAAACACGGAGGGCCCTGCGATCTTCCCCAGTCGCGAGGTTGCGGAGGGCGTGCCAGGCGTTTGCACGATCGACACGGTGATGTTGTCCGGCCCGCCTCTCAGGTTCGCGAGTTCGATGAGAAACTTCGCGGCTTCGTCCGTGGGCAGCGAACTGACGACGGCCCCGATTTCGAAGGCCGTCACAAGGTTGCTCAGGCCATCGCTACAGAGCAGAAAGCAATCGCCGGGTTCGACCGGGTAAGGCCCTTCGATATCCACTTCCACATCAGGGTCCGGCCCCAGCGAGCGAATGATGACGTTCTTCTTGAAGTCGCCAAGTTCGTCCGGATCCATGCCCTGTCGACGGGCAATTTCCCAGACCCAGGAGTGGTCGAAGGTGAGCTGGTCGATGGTCGTGCCGCGAATGCGATAAGCGCGGGAATCGCCGACGTGACCGACCCAGGCACCCTCGGGGCGGAGCATGATGGCGGTGGCGGTGGTGCCCATGCCGCGGAATTCGGGGTTCTCCTGGCCGATGGTGTAGATGCCCGAGTTGGCCTCGACGAACGCCTTGCGAATGGCCGGGATGATGCCCTCGCGTGCGTGCTTGACGTAGACGAAGGGAATATCGCGAACGGCCTTGGCACTCGCCTTTTCACCGACGGCGTGGCCTCCCATGCCGTCCGCCACGACGAACACATGGCCGTGAGTTTCCCAGGCCGCGGCATCCACGGCGGGCTGGGCGGCGCAGGCATCCTGATTATGGCTCCGTTTCACGCCCACATCGGTCAGGGCCGCGTAACGGATGGGCTCGAATACCGACACACCGGCATCCTCAAAGAAATAAGACTTTTGGCATTCTAGGTCACAGCGGGCAGGATCGTAAGGGATCGCGGAAGGTTCTCACAAACTCACAAGGCTCGATCGTGTCCCGATTCGATGAAGAACGCTCGTCGCGTCCGCATCAACCTTCAGCCGCATCGTCGCCATCGCGGAACAGCACGCTCACCGACTCGTTCGCGTGGATGCGCTGGATCGCGTTCGCCAAGAGCGCTGCCACGGAGATCACCTTGATGTTCGGCAACTGCTTCTCGGCCGGCAGGGGAATCGTATCGGTGATCGCAATCTGGTCGATCGGAGCATCTTTCAGATTCGGGATCGCCTTGCCGCAAAGGACGCCGTGCGTGGCACAGACGAAGACCCGCTTGGCCCCATTCGCCTTGGCGACGTTGGCCGCCCCGACGACGCTGCCGCCGGTCGAGATCATGTCGTCGAAGATCACCGCAGACTTCCCTTCAAGCGAAGCGCCCAGCAGATACCCATGCTTCACCTCGGTGCCGCTGGATCGTCGTTTGTCCACGACAGCGATCTTGCCGCCGACGCGCTTCTGATAAACGAGCGCCTTCTTGATGCTGCCCTCATCGGGGCTGAGCACGATCAGTTCGTCCTGCGGAATGTTGAGGGTGCGGACGTACGCAGCGATCTCGGTGCTGGCGTAAAGGTGATCGACGGGGATATTGAAGAAGCCCTGAATCTGGGCGGCGTGCAGGTCCAGGGCGAGAACACGGTGAGCGCCAGAGGTGGTGAGCAAGTCCGCCACGAGTTTCGCCGAGATCGGCACCCGGCCGCTGTCCTTGCGATCCTGCCGGGCGTAGCCGAAGTAAGGCAGCACGACGGTGATGCGAGAGGGGCTGGCGCGCTTGAAGGCGTCCAGGATGATGAGCAGTTCCATCAGCGTTTCGTTCACCGGCGTGCAGGTCGGTTGAACGATGAACACGTCGCGGCCGCGGACATCCTCGGCGATCTTGACGGACGATTCCCCGTCAGGGAAATTGCCGAGGTTCAGCTTGCCGAGGGTAACGCCGAGGTGCTTGGCGATGGCCTCCGCGAGGGGGCGATTGGACCGCCCGCTGAAGATCTTGAGCTTGTTGTTATTCCCACTGCCAACCACCGCGCACCTCCTGTTCCGCGAGCAACCGAACCGAGCACCGCGGCCCGCGGACAAGGGGCATTATGTTGAGTGCATGAAGGCTGGTCAATTCAGTGGACCAAGGAGAGGCCAAGTTCGTGGAAGATCGCGGACAGCTCTGAAGAAGGTTGCGTCTGGAATCACACCCCATGGTGACAAAAAACCCCTGGCGGATTCGCCAGGGGTTCCTGAGATCGTCAGAATTCACCGCTCAGTCGCGGGACGTCGCCATGAAGAGTCGGAGAACGTAGAAGAACATCAGCGCGACCGAGGCAAACAGGGCCAGCGACGCGGCGACGTGCTGGTTGGTGCCGTACTGGTGCATGATGTTCGAGGTGTCGTAGATGATATAGCCCGCGGCCAGGGCGATCATCGCGACGGACAAGCCGATGCCGAGCAGGCCGCCGCCGAAGCCGAAGAGCACAGCACAGATGACCACACCGAGAGCAACAAAGCTGAGCACGCCAAGCATAGGCCCCATGAAGGAGAAGTCCTTCTTGGACCAGAACACTGCCGCGGTCAGCCCGCCGAACGCCATGAGCGTGACGACGGCCGCCTTCGGAATCAGGAACTGATTCGGAAAGAAGGTCGAGGCCTTCCACAGGATAGGAAGCAAGATCAGAGCCTGCAGCATGACGTACAGCGCGAGGCCCGCGTACTGCAGTCCCACGGAGCGGGTCGACCGCGCCATGGACTGGGCTGCGTAGCCGCCGCCGATGAAGAGCACCATCAGGGCGATCCACGCGCCATTCTGGGCGAAGAGCGACTTGAGGATGGTCTCGCCGATCCCGGTGGACAGCAGGGCAAATTCGATGCCCACCAAAGCCAGGATGGCCACGGTGAGGTGGGCGTAAGTACGGCGGATGAACGCGACGCGTTCATTCACGGGGGCAAGCGCTACGGTCTCCCCCTGGTAGCCATCAAGCGAATAACTCATGTCGGATCCTCGTATAGGTCGTGGAGAAATCGTTTGACTTTTGCTAGAAGCCCAATTTACACCATCTTCCCGCGCGGCACAATCCACTCGCGCGGCGGTTCTCGCAATTCCACTTACCTTATTCTACGACACAAAGCCGGAGAGATTTAGAAGAAAATGAGAGGTGGCCACGGAAAGCAGTTGCCTCGGACCAACTTGCCGAACCCTGGATCGCCTCAGCCTGAACCGGCTTCAGAGCATCCGCAGAGGGGCAGGCGACCGGCTGTGAGGCATTTGTGATCGACGGAAGCCGTCGAGAAGGCAGGGTGACGACTTGCCAATCCCCGGCCAGATCTTGCGTTTTTAAGTCCGCAACCATCGGACGCAAGACGAGGGGAAATTTTTCCGAATTGACTTGATTTCACCATCAAGGCGGCGTTAACTGGGCGTCAAATATCGGTTTCCAAAGACCGAGAGATCAGACATTCCTACTCATCCCAAACATGCTGGCTTCCTGAAAACGGCCGAGGTTCTTTCAAAGGGACCTCTGGGGATCATCGCGCTCTTCCTTGTTCTTACCTACATGATGGCTTCGCTGGTCGTGGGCGCGCCGTTGGTAGCCAGCCGTGTTCACGGGGGTTCACTCGCACCTTCGACGGAGAGTCTCCTCGCTCTGTTGATATGGTTTCTTGTTGGGTTTCCGCCGCTTGTGCTTTTGGTCTTTGCGATTCTCGTCGCTTTCTTCGCAGATCGACTGTATCCCCCATCTGCGTTTCCCGATTGAAAGGCTCCTTGGGCTTGTCACCAAGGCGCTCGCACTGTTACCAAAACGCAAGAAAGCTACTCAAATATGAAAGCCGAGTCGGAAAAGGCCTCTTCCTCGCCGCAAGCCCGTCAACAAGCTTTCCACTCCTCCCTTTTGAGGTGTTAGGCGCCGGCCTTCGCTTTCCCATCTTGCTCAAATCCCCGCGGCCTTCTTGAGGGCCTCGGCCTTGTCGGTCTTCTCCCAGGTGAACTCCGGGCGTTCGCGGCCGAAGTGGCCGTGGCGGGCCGTTTCACGGTAGATCGGCCGGCGAAGATCGAGCGTATCGATGATGCCTTTCGGCGTCAGCTTGAAGAATTCACGGATCAGGTTGACGAGTTTCTCGTCGGTCACGCCCTTGGCCGAGGTGCCGGCCGTGTTCACCCAGATGTTGAGCGGATCGGGGTAGCCGATGGCGTAGCTCAGCTGCACCTCGCACTGTTTGGCGAGGCCGGCCTTCACGATATTCTTGGCGACGTAGCGAGCCATGTACGCGGCGGAGCGGTCGACCTTGGTGGGGTCCTTGCCGCTGAAGGCGCCGCCGCCGTGGCGACCCCGGCCGCCGTAGGTGTCCACGATGATCTTCCGGCCCGTCAGGCCGCAGTCGCCGTGGGGGCCGCCGGTGAGGAAGCAACCTGTCGGGTTGATGTGGCAGGCGATGTCGTTCTCGCCAAGCTTCGCGTCCTTGCCCGGCACCATCATCACGAGTTTGCCCTTGATCAGGTCCGGCCGATCGGCCTTTAGCACCGGAGCAATCAGCTGGTCGATGATGAGCTGGCGGGCCTCGTCGGTGAAGTAATCCTGGCCGCCCTTGCTGATCATGACGGAGCGATCGTGCTGCGTGGAGAGCACGACGGTGTGGATGCGATGCGGGGTGCCGTCGGCGTTGTACTCGACCGTGACCTGACTCTTGGCGTCCGGCCGCAGCCAACCCAGCTGGCCGTTCTTACGCAGAGTGGCGTGTTTTTCGACGAGCCGATGCGACAGGTCGATCGGCAGCGGCATCAGCGTTGGCGTTTCATCGCAGGCGAAGCCGAACATCAGCCCCTGGTCGCCGGCGCCGCCGACATCCACACCCTGGCTGATGTGGGGGCTCTGAGCGTGGATGCGGCAATCGACCTGGCAGGCGTCCGCCGTGAAGCCGATCTCCTCACGCTCCGCTTCCGTCTTGGCGACGTATCCGATCTCGCGGATCACCTCGCGGACGAGCTTATCCACCGCTTCTCGCGTCAGCGGGGCCTTGGTGGTGATCTCACCCGCCACCACGGCAAGGTCGGTCGTCACCAGCGTTTCGCAGGCCACCCGGCTCGTCGGGTCCGCGGCGAGGCAGAAATCCAGGACCGCATCGCTGATCTGGTCGGACACTTTATCCGGGTGCCCCATCGACACGGATTCGCTGGTGAAAAGGTAACGGTCAGCGCTCACGGTTCTCTCCTGGGTTAATTGACGAACATCCTGTGAAGTGAGGAGATTATAGCAACTTCAGCGGCCACCGCGAGAGGGTTCTCGTTTCCTGATTCCGAGGCGATTTCGAGCCGAGAACATAATCATTTTCCCTTGATCGTCGGCTTCTTCCATTTTTCTTCCCACTCCGTGCCAGAATGTGGTGAGATAATGGCATCTCCCGCACGCACAAAGAGGTTCACGATGACCCCCAACCGCTTTAACGGACGGGATTCAGCGCCCTGGTGGGATGATCTGCCTCCGCGCATTCGCGCGAGGTTTACACTGGCGACCGATCTCAGGCACGAAGAATCCGTCGCCAGCAGTCCCCCTGAAGGCTCCCTGTTCGTTCGACTCGCGAGTCGATTCGGCGTGCTCCTCCTGTTCATCGCGTTAACGAACGTGGTCCTGATTCTGCTCGTCTCCTTGATTATCCTTGGGGCGAAGATCGGCTTTTCGCCCGCGAACCCGTAAACTAGCCTGTATCCGCCCCTGCGTTGTGCCGACATCGGCGCAAGAGCCTTCCGCCCCCACCGCTGCCCTTTCAGGAGATCAGGATGTCTCGCGTTTGCCTTGCTTCGTTGGCCTTCGCGATCGCCGGCCTCACGGCTACTGCCGCGGACTATCCCCCGCTTCCCAAGGCCGTCTCGAGCTTTGGAGCGATCCGCCTCGCGGACGACCTGTACGTCTACGGCGGCCATTCTGGGAAGACCCACAGCTACAACAACGAAACAACCCTCGGCAGCTTTCAGAAGCTTCCCATCACGGGCGGGGCGAAGTGGGTCGAACTTCCCGGCGGCCCCGGCCTGCAAGGGCTGAACCTCGCCGCCTCGGGAGGCAAGATTTACCGCATCGGTGGGATGGAACCCCACAACAAGCCCGGAGAGAAGTCCGACAACCGCTCCACCCCGGAATGTGCGGTCTTCGATCCGAAGGCCGGCCAGTGGGCGAAGTTCACCCCGCTCCCGGATGGCCGATCGTCGCATGATGTCGTGGTCGTCGGCTCCAAGCTTGTCGTCGTGGGCGGCTGGGCCATGCGCTCGGGTGACAAGGAGAACACCTGGCACGCGGAGGCCCTGATTTGCGACACCTCCGAGGCGTCGCCCAAATGGAAGGCGATCTCGCAGCCCTTCAAGCGTCGGGCGCTTACAGCCGCGGCCGTCGGAACGAAGGTCTATGCCATCGGCGGGCTCACCGAGGCCGGGGCGTCCGTTCGCACGGTCAATGTGCTCGACATCACCACGGGCCAATGGAGCACGGCACCGGACCTCCCGGGCGACGAGCGCAGCGGCTTCAGCCCCGCCGCCTGCACTGTCGAGGGCAAGGTGATCGTCACCAGTATGGACCGCAGCGTGAACGCCTTCGACCCTGCCACGAACGCCTGGGCGAAAGTGGGCGAAACCGCGGAGGCCCGCTTCGTCAATCGCATCGTGCCCAAGTCGGCGACGGAGATTATCGCCATCGGCGGCGCCAGCATGAAGGGACCGCTCGCCAGCCTCGAAGTGGTGAAGCTCAGCTTCAAGCCCGGGGGCAAGACCGGAGCCGCCGTGCCGCCAGCGAACGAGCAGAAGTTCTGCCCGATCATGACCACCGACGAAGTGGCCGCGAAGGACTCGCACGCCGTCGCTTACAAGGGCGTGACGGTGCTGCTCTGCTGCGATCAGTGCGTCGGCAAGTTCCGCCGTGATCCCGCCGCGTACCTCGATCCGAAGTTTATCCCCGCCCTGGCGGGCATGGACCTGCCCACTCGCGGCACCGATCAGGAGTTCTGCCCCGTTTTCAAGATTCGCAAGATCTCCACCAAGGACCCGTCCGTGATATACAAGGGCGTGAAGATCTACGTCTATAACGACATTGCCAAGCTCCGTTTCGAGAAGGATCCCGAACGCTACGCCGACCCGGCGATCCTGCCCCAGTTGAAGAAGTGACCACCTCGTCGAGTCGCAGAGGGATCTGGTAACGGCGGGAGGAGAAAGCTATAGTTCTCCCGGAGGCTCAACATGGTCACGGTTTCAAAAATCCCATCGACGGTCGCGGACTGCTGGCGACCGCTTGTCGATCAGGCGGACAACTGGCTGCACGGCGAGTTGGGACGGTGGAGTCAGTCCAAAAACATTGATTGGAGGGTCCTCCAGGGGCCAACCGAGGAGCCTTACTTTGACCTCCTGCTTTCCGAGGGTGAACTGGCAGTTTCTGATCGGTTCGATCGCTTCGAATTGACAAACGAGAAGGTGTTTCGCTCTCGCATTCGCGACCTGTGGGGAAAGCTCTTGCAGGTGACCTCGCACGCCACAACCCAGCGATTGCAGCACATGGCGGAGGAGTGGCAGAGGGAGGCGACCGTTGGCACAGACTAGTACAGACCGAATCCATGTTTGGTACGCCAGGTGACGACTCTCTCCACGCAACTGGAAGAACGAGGGGCTCATTTCAAAGCTGCCGACGATGAACAGAAAGCCGACATCAAACGGCTGGAACAAACCAACGAGCACCTTCAGCAGCGAGTGGCTGTTCTCGAACAGAGATGCAATTCCCTGAGAGAACATTCCGATCGCAACTGGCAAGTTTGGCTCGCCCTGCTCGCAGCGCTGTTCGCCCTGATCGTTGCCTTCTTGAAGAAGTGACCTTTTCCCCCACCCTGTAGGAATCCTGATGCGAATTCTCACTCTCGTTGTGGCCCTCATGTCAACATCTGCTGCGATCTCCGCCGATACGGACAACCGTGTGTACGAGATGCGAGTGTACTACGCCGCCCCTGGCAAGCTCGATGCGCTCAACGCTCGGTTCCGTGATCACACCGCCAAGCTCTTCCCGAAGCATGGGATCACGAATGTCGGCTACTTCATGCCGATCGATAACAAGGACAACGCCCTGATTTACTTCCTGTCGTATCCCAGCAAGGAGGCCCGCGAAGCCTCGTGGAAGGCATTCGCGGCCGACCCCGACTGGAAGAAGGCCCGGGCCGAGTCCGAAGCCAATGGCAAGCTTCTCGCAAAGGTCGAGTCGAAGTTCCTGAAACCGACGGATTACTCACCGAAGCTGGCGATTGAAGCCAGGGGAGACCGCGTGTTCGAGATGCGAACGTACACCGCGACCAAGGGGAACCTCGAGCACCTCAACGATCGCTTCCGCAATCACACGACGAAGCTCTTCGAGAAGCACGGGATGACGAACCTGATCTACTGGACGCTCCTGCCGGATGAAAAGGGCTCAGACGTGACACTGATATACCTGTTGGCCCACAAGAGCCCGGAAGCTGCGAAGGCGTCCTTCGAGGCCTTCCGCAAGGACGCCGACTGGGTCGCCGCCCGCGACGCCTCCGAGAAAAAGGCCGGCGGCAGCCTCACTGAAGCCAAGGGCGGCTTGGCCTCGCTTTTCCTGAAGCCAACCGACTACTCGCCGCTGAAGTAGCCAGTGCTTCGGAGCACTGAGGTTTGAGGACCGTTGGCGCCGCGACCGTGGCTGAGAACCGACTCGCGACGCCAACTTGAGCTCATGACGGTCGAACATCGAGCAGTCGTTTCTTCTTCGAGTGCTCGTTTTAAGGAATGCCATTTATGGCTTCACCACTCGTCGGCCTCATCATGGGGTCGAAGTCTGACTGGGAGACGATGCGGCACTCGGCCGAGATGCTCGGGCGCCTGGGTGTGCCATTCGAGGCGAAGGTCGTCTCCGCGCATCGTACGCCGGACCTGCTGTTCGAATATGCGTCCACTGCCGAGTCTCGCGGGCTGGAAGTCATCATCGCCGGTGCGGGCGGTGCGGCGCATCTCCCCGGGATGTGTGCGGCCAAGACGTGCCTGCCCGTGCTGGGCGTGCCGGTCGAAAGTGCCATGCTTCGCGGTGTCGATTCGCTACTGTCGATCGTGCAGATGCCCGCGGGCATCCCGGTCGGCACGCTCGCGATCGGCAAGGCCGGGGCCGCGAATGCCGCTCTGCTGGCGGCAAGCATCCTTGGCGGCAAGCACCCTGCGATCCGCGACGCGGTGAAGGCTTTCCGTGCGGCCCAGACGGAGACCGTCTTGAACAATCCCGATCCCAAAGCCAGTTGATCACCATGCGTCTTGGAATCCTCGGCGGCGGACAGCTTGGCCGCATGATCGCTCTTGCCGCGTATCCTCTGGGCGTTCGCACCACCGTGCTCGATCCCGCCTCCGAAGCCTGTGCCTCGCAGGTGTGCGAACGGATCGTCGGCGACTTCGACGACCTCCAGTCCCTTTATCGACTCGCCCAGGCGTCCGATGTGGTGACCTACGAGTTCGAGAACGTGCCGGTTGAGTCGGCTCGCTGGCTCTCGGAGCGTGTTCCCGTTTACCCCCCGCCGCAGGCGCTCGAGGTGTCGCAGGATCGGGTGACGGAGAAGGCGTTCTTCCGGAACCTGGGCATCCCGACTCCGCCGTTCGCGGCAGTGGCCACTCGCGAAGAGTACGACGCCGCCATTCGCGAGATCGGCCTACCGGCGGTGCTCAAGACCCGACGCTTCGGTTACGACGGCAAGGGCCAGGCCGTGCTGCGGACCACCGCGGACGCCGAGGCCGCCTGGACGAAGCTTGGCTCCGTTCCCGGGGGGCCGACAAGGCCGTTGATCCTCGAAGGCTTCGTCCCCTTCGACCGCGAACTGTCGATCATTGCGGTGCGGGGGCGAACGGGTGAAGTCGCCTGCTACCCGTTAATCGAGAATGTGCACCAGGATGGCATTCTGCACCGTAGCACCGCGCCGGCGGAGAACACTGGCGAGGAGTTGACGGAGCGTGCCCAGGAATACGCGTCACGAGTGCTCACCGCCCTCGATTACGTGGGCGTGCTGACGATCGAATGGTTCCAGGACGGCCCACGATTGCTGGCGAACGAGATGGCGCCGCGGGTGCACAATTCAGGCCACTGGACGATCGAAGGTGCGAGCGTGAGCCAGTTCGAGAATCACGTGCGCGCCGTCTGCGGCCTGCCGCTGGGCGATGCGAACGCCGTGGGGGCTTCGGGCATGTACAACTTCATCGGCGTGCTTCCGAAGGCCTCGGAAGTGCTCACGATCCCCGCGGCTCACTTCCACAACTATGGCAAGACCAACCGCCCCAACCGCAAGGTCGGCCACGTGACGCTGCGCTGCGAAACAAGCGACGAGTTAAAAGCTCGCTTGCCCGAATGGGACGGACTGCTCGTACGGCCACGACAGGATTTTGGTCAGTGATGACAAGGCCGAGTGTGCTCTTTCGCCTGACGGTGTTGCTCGGCGATCGCACCGAACATTGCCAACTTGTTTTCGAGTGAACTGTCGGCGGAGAGGTCGTTAAAATCCCGCAGCCATCGATCAATGTCGATGGTGTTGCTTCCCGCGGGTGCCACGTCCAGAGCCATTCCTTCTTTCCATTCAGGGGGTAGTGGATCCAAAGGAACGATACGAACTTGAGTCACGATCGCCTTGAGCATCGAAATCCCTTCTTGCGCCAGAATGTCTAACATCGATTCTATCTCACGGCATGGTCACGAGGTACTTCTCGAATCCCTTCGTTGATCGAATTACTGGCTTCCCTGCCTCGTCGAGAATCACGATCGTTGCGGCGGCGCCCGGCGCTGCGTCGACAAGGGCGAAGGCCTTTTCGATCGGCAGCACGCTCACGGCCTTCGTCATGCTGTCCGCCGTGACGCCGCGGGGGGCGATCACCGTGACGCTTCGCTGGCCTGTCAGGCCGAGGCCCGTCTTCGGGTCGAGCACATGCGAGTAGCGGACGCCATTGATCACCACGAACTGCTCGAGATCGCCGGACGTTGAAACGGAGCAATTCGCCAGCTTCAGCGATCGCCGTGGCTGATCCTTCGTGAGGGGAGCGATGTCCACCGTCCACGCCTCCCGATCCGGCGGTGGGTCGCCACAGGTGATGTCGCCGCTGGCCGCGATAAGAGCCCGAGGGATGCGGAACTTCTCCTTCAACAGCGTGAGCACCTCGTCGGCGGCGTAGCCCTTCGCGATGCCGCCAAGGTCAAGCTGCATGCCGGGCGTCAGGAGCTTCACCGAGCGTGTCTTCGCGTCCAGTTGCACCTTCTGCCAGCCCACCCTGGATCGCGCCTCCGCGAACTCCTTCGCGTCGGGCATCTGCTGCGTTCGCCTGGCGAGCCGCCAAAGCTGAACGACAGGCCCCACGGTGGTGTCGAAGGCCCCGTCGGAAGCTTTCGACAGGGCCTCGGCCTTCTCCAGCACCGCGAAGAGATCCTGGCTGACGCGAACAGGTTCGCCGATCGTCATGCGGAAGTCTCGGCAGAGACGATTGAGTTCGCTGTCCTTTTTGTAGTCGCTCATGAGGCTGTCAAGCTCGGCCACGCGAGCGAAGCCCGCCTTTGAGGCCTCCTCCGCGATCATTGCCTCCGGCGCATACATCACGATGCGGAAGGTGGTGCCCATGTGCTTCGATTCAAACTCGAAGCGCTGCAAGGGCTGGTCCGCGGCTCCGACATGGCAAGCCCCGGCAAAGCTGATAAGATAGGTAGCCAGAGCGGCCCGCGCTCGCCAGTTCATCGTCCACACCTCGATGCGAACATCTTCCCACGGTTGACAAGCGTCCCTGCATCGGAGACTCTATCAGATATGGCTCATCGCATCACCCTTCCGCTCATCGCAATCACGGCCCTGGCCGCGACTCTCGTCAGCGTGGCGGCTCCAAAGCCGAACCTGCCCCGCGAGAACTTCGTGGATGCGATTCCCGAGACGGATGTCAAATTCGAGATGGCCTACGTGCCCGGCGGCGAGTTCACGATGGGCAGCCCTGCGAGCGAGCTCGGCCGCGATGCCAATGAAGGGCCTCAGCACCGCGTGAAGGTCAACGGCTTCTGGATCGGCAAGTGCGAAGTGACCTGGGACGAATTCGATAAGTTCTGGCAGGACCCCAGCGTCCTCAAGGCCGACCAGGACGAAGCCACCAAGCTCGGCCCGGACGCGGTGACACGGCCGACCAACACCTTCGTCGATGAGACGTACGAGCACGGCCGCGAAGGCTTCCCGGTCATCTGCATGACGCACCACTGTGCGATGATGTACTGCAACTGGCTGTCGTCCAAGACAGGCAAGGCCTACCGCCTGCCGACCGAAGCCGAGTGGGAATACGCAGCCCGTGGCGGGAAGGAGACGCCGTACTTCTTCGGCAGCGATCCCGAGAAGCTTGGCGACTACGCCTGGTTCAAGGGCAACTCGCCCGATGACGACCACGTGAAGGGAACCACTTACAAGGTGGCGAGCAAACAACCGAACCCTTTCGGCCTCCACGACGTTTATGGCAACGTGTGGGAATGGACCCTCGACCAGTACGACCCGACAGCGTACGAACGCTTCGCGAAGAACCCGCTCAGCCTGAATCCCGTCACGCTGCCGACGGCGCAAAAGTGGGCTCATGTGGTCCGCGGCGGATCCTGGGCCGACCAGCCCGAGAAGTGCCGCAGTGCGACGCGCCGCATCTCCGAGGAGAACTGGCAGAAGCACGACCCGCAAGAGCCCCGCAGCATCTGGTGGCTGACCAAGATGGACGTCATCGGCTTCCGCGTGGCCCTGGCCGAGAATGAAACGCCGGAGCTCGTGGGCGTGAAGCCGCGAGTAGTGAAGAAGTAGCAGAACCGTGGCGCCGGCGAGGTCTGTGGCACCGGCGTCTCGCCGGTGCGAGAGTAAGAGGGAGGCGTTCGAGATGTACGCGATTCTCCTAAATAGGGATCGTGATCGCCTCGATTTCGCCGGTGGAGGCCGATATCGCAATCGATCGAGTCCTGACCAAGCACGGCTTCAGTCGGCAGCAGGGCAGCGTTTACTCTGGCGGGCCCAAGGTCAATGCCGTCACCTGCGTACTGGCGGCGATGGATCTGTCTCTTCCTTGCCCTGGTTTTCAATCTCCGTTCGCGATATTCGGATGTTGCGGATCGAGGAGCGGAACGACCTTCTTCCAGCCGTTGAGTAGGCGGGCCCGACGGATGGTGTGTGAGTCGCCTTTCCGCCTCGCGACGTAGCGTGTCGCGGCTTGCGTTCCCACTCCGAGCGTGGGAACGAAGTTATGAATGGCTTTTGGTCCGAAATTCGAGATCCCCGTTTCTTTCCTTTCCCGGAGTAATGAAATGTCTCATCGTCGCGATTTCCTGAAGGCCTCCGCGATTGCCGCGGGCACGGCGGCTTCGGCCAACATGGTCGGCGCGTTCGCCAGGGGCCAGGACACCATCAAGGTCGGCCTCATTGGCTGCGGCGGCCGTGGTAACGGTGCTGTCAAGGACATTCTCACTGCGGACGACAAGGTCGAGATCGTGGCCTTTGGCGACGTCTTCGAAGAGAAGGCCAAGGACAGCCAGAAGAAGTGGGCCGCCGACAAGAAGTTCGGCGCTCGCATCAAGGCCACGCCTGACACCTGTTTCGGCGGGCTCAACGCCTACCAGAAGGTGATCGACGCCACGCCGGACCTCGTGATCCTGGCGACGCCGCCGGGCTTCCGTCCGTACCACCTCGAAGCCGCCGTGAAGGCGAAGAAGAACATCTTCTGCGAGAAGCCCGTGGCTGTCGACGCCGCCGGCATTCGCAAGTGCCTCTCGCTCGTTGAAGAGGTCAAGAAGGCCGGGATCGCTCTCGTCGCGGGCACGCAGCGCCGCCACCAGAAGGGCTACATCGAGACCGTCAAGGCGATCCACGACGGCGCCATCGGCGATGTCATCACCGCTCGCTGCTCCTGGAACGGCCAGGGGATCTGGTTCAAGGAACGCAAGGAAGGCCAGGCCGACGCTGAATACCAACTTCAGAACTGGTACCACTACCTCTGGCTGTGCGGCGATCAGATCGTCGAGCAGCACGTTCACAACCTGGACGTGATCAACTGGGTGATGAAGAGCCACCCGGTGAAGGCCGTGGCCCTTGGCGGCCGGGCGACCCGCGACGCGGTCATCGCGGCCCAGATCGCGAAGAACCCGCGATTCAAGGACACCCCCATCGGCGACCCGAAGGAATACGGCCAGATCTGGGATCACTTCGCGGTCGAGTTCGAGTACCCGGACGGCCAGAAACTCTTCAGCTACTGTGCCCACATCGCAGGCTGCAAGAGCGACGTTTCCGAAACGGTCTACGGCTCCAAGGGCACCTGCAAGGTCAACAACTACGCGGTCGGCAAGAAGAAGATCGGCGAGGATTCGGACGTCTCGCCTTACGTCCAGGAGCACATTGACCTGCTTCGCAGCATCCGAGAGGGCAAGCCTTTGAACGAACTCCAGTCGGTGGCGGAGTCGACCTTCACGTCGATCCTCGGCCGCGACGCGGCGTACAGCGGCAAGGAACTGGCCTGGGACAAGCACCTGGCCGAGGGCGTCAGCACGATGCCGGCAAACCTGGCGCTGGGCATGAGCATCCCCGTGACGGCGGCTCCGGTCCCCGGCAAGGGCAAGACGGCGTAGTCGTCGAACTCGGCGAACCTGCATACTCCCCGAGGGCCGCCCGAGATGGCGGCCCGTTTCGCTGGAGAGGTGCCTGGTCGGGCCACCCCGGCGCTGACACTTCGGGTTCGATGACGGTGTTCTTCGCTCCGGGGGCGGTATGCTTTCACTACCAGCCAAGCGCCCCCTTTTCGAGGCCACTCTCCATGTCCGAGACCAAACGCTTTCTGGCTGAGCACCGGGAACTCACACGCCGCCACTTCTTCCGTCTTGGCCTTGCGGGCGTCGCAAGTACTTCCACGCTGTCGCTGGTGCATGCCGGGCCGCTCGAAGACGCGAAGCAAGGTCTCGAGTCTTTCCTCACTCCACCCGAGGAATTTCGAGATGTTTCACGAGGCAGCCCTAAGCCCTACTCACTGGCGGAGGAGAAGCGGAAAGAGGTCGGCCTGACACGAGAAACCTGGAAGCTCCAGGTCATTGCGGACCCCGAGAATCCCACCACGATGGGTAAGCCCCTGACGATCAAGGACGGCAACGCCCTGGATTTCCAGGCTCTTTTGAAGCTCGGCGAGACCAAAGCGGTTCGCTTCGTGAAGGTGATGACCTGCCTGAACATCGGCTGCCCGCTGGGCACGGGCGTGTGGGAGGGCGTGCCGCTTCGCGACGTGGTCTGGATGACGCAGCCGAAGGAGAACCTGCGGCGAATCTTCTTCCACGGGTATCACAATGATGACGAGAAGCAGATGTTTCGCAGTTCGCTTCCGGCGAGCCGCGTGTTCGAGGATCCATTCGATCTCCCCCCCGTGATCCTTTGCTACAAGCTCAATGGCGACTGGCTCTCGCCCAAGCGAGGCGGGCCCGTGCGGGTGGTGGTGCCGGAGGCGTATGGCTACAAGTCGATCAAGTGGGTGAATCAGGTCACGCTCTCGAACATGCCGGCCGCGAACGATACGTACGCGAACGGGAACAATGATCTCGACACGATGTTGAAGACTTTTGCCGCGACGCTTCAAGCCCCCAAGACCGCGGAGGCCAACACGCCGCTGCCGATCACCGGCTACGCTCAGGTGGGCACCTCCGGGCTCTCCAAGGTGCAAGTGTGGATCGAGCCGGCAAAGGCCGAGTGGCCCGCGGACGATCCTTACTTCACCAAGGCCCCATGGGTGGACGCGGAGATTCTGCCTCCGCCGGCGAAGTGGGGCAGCGGGACGGAATCCATGAAGGGCGTTCTCGGCTTCGATTCCCAGGGCAAACCGAGGACCTGGCCGCTGCGGCTCGCGAAGGCACACTGGGCCGTGCTGTTGCCCGGACTGCCCGCTGGCGAGTACATGCTGCGAAGCCGAACGATCGACGCAAACGCGCAGGCCCAGCCGATGCCGCGGCCATTCAAGAAGTCCGGCCGATGTGATATCGAGGCCGTCAAGATCACCGTGGCGGGGTAATTCCTACGCGAATGCTCGCGAGATCGCTGTCGAAAACGCCCTACAACCACCTGAGAGAAACGGAAGCATGCGAACTTTCTTCGTGATCGCCGCCCTGGGTTTCGTGTCGCCGTTCGGAGTTGCCGCGGACGCCGTCCAGGCGACTCCGACCCAGAAGGATTTGCTGAGCACGCTCGATGCGGCCCAGGCGGAGCTGATTGCTTGCAACCAGGATCTGTGGACGTATGCGGAGCTCGGCCTCGAAGAACATCGCTCCTCCGCCCGACTCGTGGGGATGCTCAAGAAAGCGGGTTTCAAGGTCACCCAGGGCGTCAGCGGCATGCCGACGGCGTTCATCGCGGAGTACGGTTCCGGCAGACCCGTCATCGGCATCCTCGCGGAATACGACGCACTGCCCGAGCTTTCGCAGGAAGTGACAGCCCTCCGCAAGCCCTCGGCGGGCCGGGCCAACGGCCATGGGTGCGGCCACTGCGCCTTCGGCACGGCCGTCGTCGGCTCCGCCATCGCCGTGAAGAATGTCTACGAGAAGCATCACCTCAAGGGCACGCTGCGAGTCTATGGCTGCCCGGCGGAGGAAACGCTCATCGGCAAAGTCTACATGGCGCTCGATGGCAAGTTCGACGATCTCGACACCTGCTTGCACTGGCATCCCAGCACGAAGAACAAGTCGCAGTTCGGCTCCTCGAAGGCGGCGGTCTCCGCGAAGTTCACCTTCACGGGCCTTCCTTCGCACGCCTCCGGCAGCCCGGACAAGGGACGCAGCGCCCTCGATGCTGTCGAACTCATGAACGTCGGCACCAACTTCATGCGCGAGCACGTGAAGGACTCCACCCGCATCCATTACGTCATCACCAACGGCGGCCAGCAGCCCAACGTGGTGCCGGCGCTCGCTCAGGTGTGGTACTACGTGCGTTCCGATTCCCACGCCGCCAACGAGAAGGTCTTCGCCTGGGTGAAGGACATCGCCGACGGCGCCGCCAAGATGACGCGAACCTCCGTGACGATGCAGATCGACACCGATTGCCACGAGGTGATTCCGAACCTGCCGCTGGCAAAGCTGATCGACAAGAACCTCCGCCTGGTCGGCCCGCCCAAGTTCACCGTGGCGGATGCAGCCCTCGCCAAGGAACTGCAAGCTCCCCTGCGAGGGGACTTCGGGCTCACCGAGGAGAAGCCGTTGCATGATGGGATCGAGGAGTTGCCGAAGACTCCCGAGAAGGCGATGGGCGGTTCGACCGATGTGGGCGACGTGAGTTGGCTGGTTCCCATGGGCGGCCTCGATGTGGCCTGCTTTGCGCTGGGAAGCCCCGGGCATAGCTGGCAGAATGTAGCCGCGGTTGGCTCGCCGATCGGTCACAAGGGGATGATGGTGGCAGCGAAGACGCTGGCGCTTTCGCTCGCGGATCTCCTTCAGGACGAGGCGATTCGCAAGGAGGCAAGGGCCGACTTCGACCAGCGAATGCAAGGGCAGAAGTACACCACGCTGATCCCCAAGGGGCAACCCGCACCAAAGACGATTCGCTAACACTGCTACGCGATCAGGCTCGGGTGTCGCCATCGAGGTTGCAGGCGACACCGTGTGAGACGGATCACAGGCCCTCGACTTCCCAGCCCCTGCGGGGTGTGCGGCGGACGAAGCGGTTGGCGTCCTCCGCGTTCGTCATGCGGAGAGCGGCAGTATCCCATTTGAGGTCGGTCTTCGGGAATCGCGTGGCCAGGCAGCCGAGGAGGACCATCTCGGTGAGCGGACCCGCGTAGCTGAACGGGGCGGACGTCTGGCCGTTGCCTCGGACGGCTTCGATGAACTGGAGGTAGTGGTTGTCGCTGGTGACCTCGGGTAGCTTCGTGTCCGTGAACTTCTCCTCGGGCAGAAGCACGGGGCCTCCGCCGCCATAGGGCGAGTACAGCACGCCATTCGTGCCGATGTAGATCGAGCCCTGGTCCTGCAACTTGCGATTGCCGATAAGGCTGACGATCTCCTGAGGAGGGCGGACCTTTCCGTTGTACCACGTCAGCGTCAACGTGTCGGCCGTTTGCTTGGTTCCCGGAAAGACGTAACGAACCTGAACATCGAGCGACCAGCTATCCTCGTTGGGGCCGGGAAGCTCCGAGCGAACGGAGAGCGGATTCGTGAGTTGCAGCGAGCCGAAGACAGGATCCAGGATGTGGCAGCCCATATCGCCGAAGGTACCCGTGCCGAAGTCGAGGCGTTTGCGCCACTCGCCAGGGTGGTAATACTTGCTCACGAAGTTCCGCTCGCCTGCGACGCCGAGCCAGTTGTCCCAATTGAAGCCGGCCGGGATCGCGTCCATGCGGTCGGGCCGTGGGTTTGTGTCGCCCCACTGCTTGCCGCTCCAGCTATGCACGTCCTTCACCTTGCCGATGGCCCCGGATTGAATCAGAGCGATCACCAGCTTGTGGGCCGCGGCCGAGTGAATCTGGATGCCCATCTGGGTGACGAGCTTCTTCGCCGCGGCGGCTTCTTGCAACCGACGGCATTCATGGATCGTCTGCGTCAGGGGCTTCTGGCAGTACACGTGCAGGCCGCGGTTCATCGCACTCATCGCGATTGAGCCGTGCATGTGGTCCGGCGTCGAGACGTTCGCCGAGGTCAGATCTTTTTCCTTCTCCAGCAGCACGCGGTAGTCGGAGTAAACGCGAATGTGCGGGTGATTCTTCTTGACCTCGGCAAGCCGGCTTTCATCCACCTCGGCGACCGCGACGAGGCGGATGTTCTTGCTGGAATTAGTGAGGGAACGGATGTCCGATCCGGCCATCCCCGCAGCACCGAAGCTGGCGTGCAGCAGCGTTTCACTGGGCGCAGCGTGGGCGTGGGCGCGATAGACAAAGGGAGCGGAGAAGCCGACGGTCGCGGCCTTCAAGGCGGTGCGACGGGTGAGGCGTGTTCGAGTCATGGAAGGCTCCGTGTTGGCGGCCGTTGCGGCCAGGGGTGGGTATGGTAAGATCGCCAGTCGTTGACGGCAGGCTTGAATGTCCGCGAAATGGGCTTCGCCGTCAACCTTCCTTCCTCGGTTCCATCCCTCCAACAGGACTCCTCTCATGACAAATCGCTCGCGGTTCGCACTGATCGCCGTGGGGCTGCTCTCGACTCTGCTCGCTGCACAGGAGGCCAAACCACCCATGGCGAAGCCCAAATACAAGGGCGGCGACATGACTCGCCCGCGGCCGGCGGTCATCGATCCGGGCAGTGCCACCAAGGCGCCGTCCGATGCGATTGTGCTCTTCGATGGCAAGGATCTCTCCGCCTGGCAGGCCAGCGGCAAGGCGAAACCGGACAACCCGGAAAAACTCGCGAGGTGGAAAGTGGAGAATGGCTACTTCGAGATTGCGCCGCGAACCGGGGGGATCGAGACCAAGGAGAAGTTCGGCAACATTCAGCTTCACATCGAGTGGGCCGCGCCCGCCGAGGTCAAGGGCAACGGCCAGGGACGTGGAAATAGTGGTGTTTACATGGGCAGCTTCGGTGAGGTGCAGGTGCTTGACTCGTACAACAACGATACTTATCCGGACGGCCAGGCTGCGGGTCTTTACGGGAGGTTCCCGCCACTGGTGAATGCCTCTCGCAAGCCAGGGGAGTGGCAGGTTTACGACATCATCGCTCATCAGTCGAAGCAAGATGACTCGGGCAAGGTCGTGAAGCCGGGGCACCTGACGGTGCTTCATAATGGCGTGGCGGTGCATCATGCGGTGGAGTTTGGTAACAAGATGGGACCGTTCACGCTGAATCTCCAGGATCACGGAAATCCCGTCCGCTTTCGCAACGTCTGGGTGCGGAAGCTCAAAGATTACGACGAGGACGGCACCCCGCCGCCGCCGCTGCCTGAGAAGAAGTGACTGTCTTTCCTGGGGATGAACACAATGTCCAAGAACTCTGCCATTCTCTTGATTCACTGCCCCGATCGCCGTGGCCTGGTCGCGACGATCGGTGAGTTCCTCTTCAAGCACAACGCGAACATCCTCCACGCGGACCAGCACCAGGATCCGGAGCGGAATCTCTTCTTCATGCGTGTGGAGTGGAATCTTGATGGCTTCGACATCGACCTCGCGGAGTTCGATCGTCACTTCAAACCGATCGCGGAGAAGTTCGCGATGCAGTGGCGGCTCGAGCATTCCCAGAGGCCGCATCGCGTCGCGATCTTCGTCTCCAAATACGATCACTGCCTGGCCGACCTGCTCTATCGTGTCCAAAGTGGCGAGATCCGCTGTGAGGTGCCGCTGATCGTCGCAAACCATCCCGACGCGAAACGCTGGGCGGACTTCTACGGCGTTCCCTTCCACATCGTCGGCGTCGAGCCGGGGAAGAAATCGGACGCGGAGCGGAAGCAGTTCGAGCTACTCGCGGATCACAAGATCGACCTGGTGGTGCTGGCGCGATATATGCAAATTCTCTCGCCCGAGTTCGTGAGCCGCTATCCCCACAAGATCATCAATGTGCACCACTCGTTCCTGCCCGCATTCGTGGGAGCGAAGCCTTATCATCGAGCCTTCGAACGTGGCGTGAAGCTGATTGGTGCAACCAGCCACTACGTGACAGCAGATCTCGACGAAGGGCCGATCATCGAGCAAGACGTCGCTCGCGTGTCCCATCGCGATGTGCTGGACGATCTGCTGGAGAAGGGCCGCGACCTGGAACGTACGGTCCTCTGCCGTGCGGTTCGCTGGCACACGGATCACCGCATTCTTGTCTACGATCGTAAGACGGTCATCTTCGACTGATTGCTGAGAAGGAATCGACGTCGATTCCAGAACGCGAGGAAGCCAAGCAGGCCGATCACCAGGCACATTCCCGGTTCCGGCACGGGGGCGAACTGCACTTGCAGGGCGTTGCCGCTCGTTAGCACCGAGAGGATTCCCGTGCCGGGGTCGTTGGCGTCTGTCCAGCCCTGGGGGTTCACGCTGAACGCTGTGGCGTCGAGGCTCAGGGCTCCATCGAAGGTCGCAATGGTCCAGGTGTACGTACCGGTGTTATCGAAGCCTGCGAGACTTCCGACGGCGTTGGCGGTGATCGCGAAGCGATTCGCACTTGTTGCACTTCCCCCCAGGCTGCCCGTCGAGATCAGCACGTCCCAGTTGGTTCCCGCGATTCCGGTCGGCAGTGCGTTCACGTCCCAGGTGTAGCTCCCGCCGGCGTTCAGGCTCACGTTGCCCTGGATCGTCAGGCTGCCGCGCTGGCCGAGGCTGGCGCCTGGGGCGATCATGCCATCAACGATGAGACTGCTACTCGTGGCAAGGCCGCCAATGCCGAGGAGCGTTCCGCCCGCGCGCACATCAACCGTTGCGGTCGGGCTCGCTGCCAGATCCAGAGTTCCTCCATTCTGAACACGGACCGTGGACCCCGCCGGGATGGCACCATCCACCGCGATCCCAAGTCGGCCAGCACTGACGTTCGTGATAGCCGCCGCCGACCCGGTGTTCGATCCCGCGAGCACGAGTGTCCCCGCCCCGGCTTTTGTGAAAGTGTTCCCGCCGAAGCCCACCTGGCCCGTTCCGTTGAGCGTGAGAGTGGCCCCGGCTCCTGCCACTTCAAGAGTGCCGCCGCTACTGGTGATGGTGAACGCCTTGGTGGAACTGGCCGTGGCGCCGCCGTATGTGAGGATGCCTCCGTTGAAGGAGATGGCACCGATTCCACAGGCGGCCATGTTGTCCACGCGGAGTCGGCCGGACTGGAGGTTGAAGTTCGCCGAGTTCGCAGTGTTGGTGAGTCGGATGGTTCCCGCACCGATCTTGTTGAAGCTGCCGCTGGTTCCCAGGCTGCTGAAGATGACGGCCGCATCGAGATCGATGCCGCTGGGTGTGGTTCCGGCGGCGATATTGAGATCCACGGCAGCGGTGAAGTCGTTGAGCACCGCGGAGGTGCCACTACTCGTCAACGTCGACGTGACGCTCGAAGCGATCGACTGGATCGCGGTGCCGGCGGCGACGAAGCGGAGCTCGAAGTTCGTAGTTCCTGTGAAGTTTGCGGTCCCACCATTGAAGGCGAGCGTTCGCAGGTAATAATCGCTGCTGCCGGAAGGAACGCGGAAGGTGCCGCCATTCATGGTGAGGGTACCGATGGCAGTCGCTCGCGTGTTGCTGAACGTGCTGGCGTCGAAGATCGCACCGCTTGCGACGTTCACGTTGCCGCTGGTCGGGAGGCCGAAGCCCGTGCCAAGACGCAGCGTGCCCGCGTTCACCTGAGTGATGCCCGTGTACGAGTTGGTCGCGCTTGAACTGGGTGCAAGAATGAGCGTGCCCGAGCCGTTCTTCGTCAGGCCCGAGGACCCTGTCATCAACGACTGAACTGTGAGCGAGCCATCGATCTCGAACGTGGCCGCAGCGCTGGAGAGGTTGAACCTTCCGCTGTTGGCGTTGCTGGAATTCGTGAACGAGAGAATCGTGACCGAGGCAAGACTGGGCACCGTCACAGGTGCGGAGATGTCGATGCGGCTCATCAGCAAAGTGGTGCCCGCGCCCGCGAGGGTGAAGGTCGCTCCCGCATCGACCGTGAGCACGCCGCCCGAAAGAGTTGCTGCCGTGACGTTGAGGGCACTGCCGTTGAAGACCCGAATCTGATTACTGACGTTCACGGCGGCCGAGGATGAAATCGTCAGCGTTCCAGGGGCCCCAGCACTATAGTCGGTGCCGCCGAGAAGAAGGCGGTTAAGGACTTCGAGCCGGGTGCCTGCTCCGGTGACGGCGAGATTTCCAGCGTCGAATGAGTCTGGGGAAATCAGCACATTCGTCTCGGTCTGCGTGCCTCCCGCGTTGACGCTGGCAGCCCCACTCACGAGCAGGGAGGGGCGGTTCATCCAGGCCAGTCCGAAGACGTCGCTGGTGGTGTCGCCAGTGAACGAGTAGTACGTGCCCGTGGCACCGCCGGGCCTCGTGACGCGGATGAGGTAAAGGCTGTTCTCGGGCAGCAGGAACGACAGGTGCTCGACGTTGTTGTGCGCCGCGGTCGACTTCGCCACGAGCGTCGTGGGGGCTCCGTTCACGTCGGCTCGCCAGATTTCCAGGTCGAGGTTGTGGAAGCCGATCGCATTCGACGAGCCCGCTGACGTGGACGTGCCGTTGACGAACCAGTTAAGCGTCGCATTGAACTCGGAGTATTTCGTGAGGCTGGTGCTGGTCACGAAGTCCGCGTTCACCGTGTTGGCGGCAACCGGCCTGTCGAGCGTGGCTCGGGCCCAACCGGTTGGGGTGACGCTTGTCGCCGCGGTGAGCGTGGGGTTGATCAATTGCGTGACGGGGCTGGACGGCACGTTCGCATATTGTTGGAAGGCCTGATCGAGATTCATCCGCCCGCCACCGGTCACGTAATCGAGTCCCTGGCTCGTGGTCCACCTTGTGCCATTCCAGGTTTGTGCGTTCGACCAGCCGGAGGTTTTGTCCGCGGAGTTGATCAGCACGGCGCGGATCACTCGTCCGTCCACGGCCCAGTCGCCATCGCTCGCGGAGAGGGCGGTGTGAGCATAATCCGCGAGTAAGGCCACGCCACCCGCGACGGTGGGTGCGGCGAAGCTTGTTCCCGAGGTCGCCGCGTACGCCGTGCTGTTGGGTGTGGTGCGGCTGTAGGTCGCGAGTTGCGATCGATAACCCGGAGCCGCGATGTCGATTCGAGCGCGAACGGCCCCCACGCTTGTACCCGTCGTGGCGCTGGCGCTCGTCGGAATTTGGACGGTGATCGGCCCACGGTCGCTAAACGTCGTGGCGACGTTGAACGAAATCGTTCCCGCGGCGTCCGTCGCGACTTCGCCCAGCGCCGCGACGGCAATCATGTTGAATCCCGTCGACGGGCGGCCCATTTGATTGGAGGTGGGGCCGGCATTGCCCGCGGCGAAGACGCCTGTGCTGCCGCGAGTCTGATTCCCCTCGAAGAGCACGGCGTCCACGATCTTGGAGCCAATATTCAGGTTGTGCCCGGTTGAAGATCCGCCCCAGCTGCTGTTGAACACATCGACACGATTGGCGGCGTTCCCGCTCACGCCCGTCACAACGGCGGCGTGATAGACGTTTCGCAAGTCCGCATTGGTGATGGAGAAACCTGTGCCGCTGATGCTGAACGCAATGTTCCCCGCGAAGTAGTTGGACTCAGGGACGCCGTACGCGATGCCGCGCTGAAGTGTGGGATCCGTGGCGTTCGCGGGGGCCTTGCCGACCATATTGTGGCTGACCGCCGTGGCGTGATTATGAATCGAGCCCGTGGCTTCCGTGAGTGCGGAGCCCGACGCGAAGATATTGGCGGCGAGCACCCAGTTGAGAGTTTCATGGCCGCGCCACGGCGTACCGCCCTCGATGTTGGCGACGCGGGCATTCGCGCCGGTGTACCCTTCCGCGTAAAACCGATCCGCGCGAACCACGTTATTGATGCTGACCGTGAGTGTACCGCCCAGGTTTCGGCCATAAGCCAGGGGAACACTGTCTTCAGTCGACGGCAATTCCAGGGCCGTTGACACCGGACTGAGAGTCGTCGGGACCGCCGCGTTCGAGCCAGGGACTGGCCGGGCTGCCGCGAGATGTAGTCCAAGGTTCGTGACCCTCGAGGATGAGGAAGTGGGAAGGGAAGGGGCGGGCATTGCCCGCGAGGGCTGTGGGTTGGCGAGCAATGTCGAAGACCAATCAAATACGCGCGGCTTCGACTGGGCGAGGCGAGTGTAATCGGGGGAAGGCGGCAACAGCGTATCTCGCAAAGGCTGAATAAAGCGGGCCGCCGCCAGCGAAGTGCTTTCACCCGGCGTCGCTTCGACCAGCGTGATCCGCTCCACCCATGGCGGCGTGAGTGTACTCACGGCTCGCGGTGTCGGAGCGTGCTGAGCTTCCGTCGCATGGCTCAGGTCCGCCGAACGCTCGGGTCGAGTTCCCTTCGCCGCGATTTCGGGGTCTGCGGAAAGCGTCGTCCATCCGTCGAGATGATCGCGAATCACCAGGGAGGTAGACTTTTTCGACGGGCGGGGCGAATCTGAACCCATTTTCGAAAAGCCGACGAGAGTGAACCCCACGAGAATGAAGCTGAGAAGCCCCACAGGCAAAACTCGGACAAGGCGGTTCTGTCCAGCCACGATGCCACCTCATTGAGCGAGCATGAGAGATCTTGGCGGAGTATCACTTGTCGAAGGTCGTCAGTCAAGGGTTCTGTTGTCTGTCGAGGAGATCATCGGAGTTGCCAGGAAGTCACGCGAATGTTAGATTACGCCTCGCTCGAAGCGTGAGTGCTTGTGGAGAGATTCGGGAAACGTGATGGACTCCGAGAGAGGTTCGATGGACGCACCGAAGCAACGGCATGGCTGCTTGACACTCACGCTGATGGTTTACCTGTTCGTCTGCGGTTTCGTGGCGATCGCACTCACGGTGAAGTCCGATCTCTTCCGCGAAAAGTACCCTACGATCACCGAGCCGCTCCTCTGGGCCCTCACCACGATGGCGGTGCTCAACATACTTTGCTTACTCGCCCTTTATTACTGGCGTCGCTGGGGATTCTACGGCTTCGCGATCATCAACAGCCTGGTATTCAGCCTCAACCTTTACACCACGCGAGACGTGATCGAGGCCGTGCCGAGCCTCGTGGGCATCGCGATTCTTTACGGCGTCCTCCACATCGGCGGCGAGAAGAGCGGATGGGCCCAGATGAGCGCGACGTCCGGCGATCGATGAATTAGCGGGCTGCGAACAACTCCACACCAAAGCCGAAGTCGGTGCCATGGACCCACCCCGGGATCGGCATGGCGGCACGATCGCGGCAGGGCTCGTTCTCGACGCGAAAAGCGCCAGGAGCTGTCACGCTCAGACCATCCCGAGTTCGCGAGAGAATCACCTTCGACTTCAGACCTGGAACGCAGACGTGTGAAGTTTCTTCCGGACCGATCACCAGTGTCTCAGCCATCAAGAGCACCTGGCACACTGCCAGTGGGAAGTGGTGCCCGCTGACAAACTCGAGCCGTGCGGACGGGCTCATAGGAGACGGACGATGGAAGACGAACTGACACGAGGGGCCGAGTGTCACGCGGTCGCCAGACTTGAGCAAGGTCCGCGCGGACGGCCGGCCGTTCACTGTCACGTCACGTTGAGACTCGATCACATAACCTTCGTGGTCCCGCGTCAACTCGGCGTGCAACCGAGCCACATCCGCGAGCAACGGCACGTCGATCGGCCCCTCCAAAAGCCCCTGCCCAAACGTGACCCTTGGCGACAGGCAGACGAGGAAGCCACCCGCGTTGTTCACCCACAGGAGAAATCGCTTGGGCGGGCTCGCTGCTCGAACACCAGAGGCCGACGAAGCCATGAGAACCTCCGACTTCGAGCCACCTTCGGCGGGCAGGCGGCGAAGCGGCGGTTCGTCGTCTTCAACCGACCTCACATGAGCGGCCGTCTTCTCCAGGCTTGCGAACCGGGGTTGCTCAACATGACCCACCACGACGGCGGAGCGTTCGGGCGCCTCCGCTTCCGCCACGCGGGGCTTGGCACTCCAGGACTCTTCAGGATTCGAGACCTGCGAGCCCGGCTTCATCCGTTCCCACGCCTTACGGCGAAGCAGCCTGGAATGACGATGACCGGGAGCCACGGCGAGAACCTCATCCGCGGCGTGAATCGCGGCCTGCCAAGATTCGGATTCCACGGAATCGTGCAGTTGGCTCAGCGAATGGCGGAAGGTCTCATGTCTCTCGCGCAACGTCGCCGTGAAACGATCGAGCCCCGTGGAGGGGCAGGAGAGACGAGGACGCACGCGATCGAGGTTTATCTCCGCGAGAAGGAAGTCCCCACGATCGGCGGTGTCCGCGGCCAGGTACCAGTCCTGGGCCGCTTCGAGGATCGGTTGCAGTTCGGGATGGCGAACGCCGCGCTGCCGGAGGCGCTCGGCATGCTCGATGGCATTAAGCGGACGACCCGCTTCGAGAGCGGCGCGAACGACGGCGAGCCCGTACCTGGCCAGGGTGAGTCGAAGCGCAGCCGCCCGGGAATCGCCTGTGTTCAGGCTCTCCGCGGCGAGGAGTTCCTTCCAGGCGAGGTCCGGGCTGTCGTTGCGAAGCAGCCGCTCCGCCTTGGAAATGTGGGCCCCCGCGACCTCACGAGCGAGTCGGAACGACCGGCGGTGGCCTTCGGCAAGCAGCGGGGCCAGCAAGCGATGAGCCTCGTCAGGCCGATCGTTTCGTACCGCTTCCCGCACTTGTCGAGCAATCAGCCAGGGGGAGGCCACGAGAGGGTTCCAGGAGCCAAGAATGCAGATCCTGTGATAGTGTCGATTGAGCGGGGCGGAGGTTCAAGGGGAGAATCCAAATGAAAAGAACCTCGGCTCCGCAGCTTACGGATCAGTCACTTGTGACGAGATCCGCACGTTGCGAAGCCGAGGAGCAGGGTCAGTCGACTTTCGTTGACGCTGACTTGCCTTCGCTGCTCAGGCCGGAGAGGATCTCGTCGACCGAGCGATTCGTCGCCGCGGCGGTCGGGCGGTCTTCCTGCACCGTCGGGGCCAGTCGCAGTTCCTCGCGCTTGATGTCGATCTTCTTCCGCATGTCGCGGATCGACTCCTTGATCGAGGAGAGCCGGGTGTTATCGCACTGGTACGTGCTCTCCATCTGTTGCAGCTTGAGAAGATGGATCTCGGCTTCGAGAGCGTCAATAGCGCCTGCCATCTCCTTCTTCTGATACTTCAGGGTGTCAAGTTGCTTCTCGAGCGTTTCGCGGGTCCGTTCGCGGGAAGCGAGTGTCTGCTCGAGTGCCGTGAAGGTCTTCTGGTTCACGCTGAACCGGTTCACGGAGTCTTCGAGCTCGGCCTTGGCCTGGGTGATCGGCAGTTTGCGATCGCCGAAGGAGACGGTTTCGGTGGCGGTTTTGATTGCCGATCCGCGAGCCTTGAGAACTTCCTTCTGTTCGGACTGCTTGGTCTTCATTTCCGCGACCGTCTGACGGAGGTCGCGAACCTCGACGTTCTCGCGGGCCAGAAGTTCCGCCACCTTCATGACGTCGGTATCCAGCTGCTTGACTTCGCTACGGAGCCGCTGGATTTCCTTTTCGGGCGGCACCTTTTCGGACGCCCAGGTGGCGGCCTCTTCCACGCTTTGGCGAGCATAGCTGTACATCTTCGTGCTTCGCAGGGCTGCAAAAGCCAGGCCCCCGCACACCGCCACGAGCAGTAGTTTCTTAAACATTGTGGATCCTTCTCGAAGGTCGGCGGTGATCTCGGCCGCCCCGAACCCCTCGGGGACGCTCCTGCCGACAAAGGTACTTCGCCCCGGGGGAATGGGGATTTACGGAGAAGAGGACATTTTTTGCCGGAACGATCGATACGACTGGTCCGAACGGGGGAGGCGGACGTATTCCAGAAGGGAAGGGTTATTGAAAGGCGCTGCGTTGCATCGCCCGCGCCAACGTCGTATCATCCAGATACGTTCCAACAGCAGCAATCGAGCCCGTTTCCCGGAGAACGGAACATGCGATACCAGTCTCTCTTGACCCTGTTTCTGCTGGCCCTGGGGCTGGGTTGTCTCGTCGAAACACCGCGTCTCGCCGCTCAGGAGGCGAAGACCTCCGAAGGCGAAGCCGAGGAATTCGCCACGGCGGACGGCGTCCTGCTTCGCGGCCGGTTCCACCCCACGCAAAAGGGCAGCCCGGGCAGCGAACCCACGGTTATCATGATGTACTCGCCCGGCCCGGACAAAGACATGACCAAGGGCAACTGGGCGGAGATGGCCAACACGCTTAACAAGGAAGGCTTCAACGTCTTCCGCTTCGACTGGCGCGGCCATGGCAATAGCAAGACAATTCAAGATCCCAACAAGTTCTGGAATGTCCCCGCTCAGGGGCAGCCTTACACGAACCCGTTCACGGGGCCGATCCACCAGAGTTCGCGATACCTGAAGGGCTTCAACAAGCTCAAGCTCAAGCAGGACATCAGCGTCCGCGACTTCGGCCTTGGCTATACGCCGGTGTTGGTGAATGATCTTGCTGCGGTTCGCGTCCACCTTGACCAGAAGAATGATCGCGGAGCCGCCAATACGAGCCGAATCTACCTGATGGCAGAAGGCGAGGCCGCCACGATCGCGATGATCTGGATGTGCACGGAGTGGTATCGCCACGACACGGACGTGCTCAAGGGGCAGGTCGGAATTAGCTATAACGTCGTGCCGCCGCCGCCGCTGATCATGGCGCTCAAGCCGATCCAGGTGCGGGCAGGGGAGACGATTCGCGGAGCGGTGTGGTTGTCGCCCAAGCTGGCCAATGGCGTGACCCAGGGGCAGCTGACCCAGCTGTTTGACCCGAACAAGCAACCAGGCCTGCGCCAGACGCCCATGCTCTTCATGTACGGCAAGGATGATACGGCCGGGAAGAACACGGCGATCAACTACTTCTTCAACACCGTCGTGAAAGCCCAGCCCCACCCCTCTTCGTCGCTCATCGCTGTGAAGAACACCCTCGCGGCCGAGATTCCCGGGAAACTGGTCGGCGCAGCCATGCTTGGCAACTCCAACGGCGTCGCCGAGGAACGCATCGTGAAATACATGCGGGACATCCTGCCCAACACCAAGGCCGAAGTGAAGCAGCGGGAGTTCACGTTCCCGTACTTCGTGGACCTGTCGTTATTCGGATTCCGGTTCTAAGCTTCAACCCGTTTTCCCTCGCGGGTGAAACAGCTTGTGCATCGCCTTGAGGCGGTCGCGATCGACGTGGGTGTACAACTGCGTCGTCTGAATGGACGAGTGCCCGAGCAATTCCTGGACGGTTCGAAGGTCCGCGCCACCCGAGAGGAGATGCGTCGCAAAACTGTGGCGCAGGGTGTGTGGGCTCACCGTTCGCGACAGCCCGGCTCGCTGGCAGTATTTCTTGACCAGGCTCCAGAGCACGATGCGCGTCAGCGACTTGCCCGACTTGCTCAGGAACACGTTCCCTTCCTTCACCGGTGTCCCTCGTCCCTCTTGCAGATAAGCCTTCAAAGCTTGCACGGCGGGCCGACCCAGGGGAACCACGCGCTGCTTGCTCCCCTTCCCGAAGCACTTGCAGAACTTGGCGTCCAGGAACACGTCCTCCATCTTCAAGCCCACCACCTCCGAGGCCCGGCAGCCTGTGGCGTAAAGCGTCTCCAGGAGTGCCTTGTCGCGAAGGTAGAAGCGATCCCCCGCGATGGGAGACGACAACAATTTATCGACCGACTCGGGTGAGAGCACTTCCGGCACCCGCTCCCACAACTTGGGCGAGCCGAGAAGGTCCACAGCCGCGGCGTTGGCCCGCTCTTCCAGACGCAGGAAGCGGTAGAACATTTTGAGCGAGACGAGATGCCTGGCGATGCTCGGCGGAGCAAGCTTCTCATCATGCAGAAACGCCAGATAGCGGGCGAGATCGTTCAGCGTCGGCTTCGTGTACTCCGTCCAGCGAACGATGGCGGTCCATTTCGCGAAGCGTTCCAGATCGCGGCCGTACGCCGATGTCGTGTTCTCGGCGAGCCCGCGTTCGGCCTTCATGAAGTGACGAAACGAGGAGATATCCGCCAGCAGTTCCGCAAGCATGGTGTGGAGTCCGAAGGGATGAAGCCACTATCCCCCATCGGCCAGCGTTTCCTTCAGACTTGAACTCCTGCCTACGGATCCTTCCACCGATTTCGACGCGACCATGCGGTAATCAGGTCATGCGGTTCCTTACGATCAAGCTGCGCTGGGGTGCTCAGCTTCGCTGCCAGGTGCTGGTCCGTCTACCCTCTTCTCTTCCTCGCGTTTGGTCGAAGCTTTCAGGTTCAAGAGTTCCCGTTTCTGCTGGATAATGCAGCCATGCCCCTCAGGATGTCAGACGCAGCCTGCTGCGCGGGCTTGTGATCGCGATTGCGCGGCAGCCTTCGGTTCCTCGGTCGATTCCAGGTCGCTAATCACATCTCCGCTCTTTGCACGTGAAAGACTTTCTCACTCGCGGCCACGGTCCTTGACGTGCGATCGACGACGACGATCAACACCTGTGGTCACAACGATCAGTTCCTGGCACTTCACTTGCTTCAGTGCAGCGTTGCCGCTTGACCTCGCGGCCATGCGCAAGGGAGTCCAGGAATGTCGAACGGACGCGAACGAGTTGGGCCGGAGTGGACCGGAGCGATCACCACGCTCAGTTTGGTCATCACGCTTAGCGTCGTTACGGCTGCACTCTATCTGGCTCAGATGATCTTCATCCCGATTGCCCTCGCGGTGGTGGGGACTTTCATTCTGACGCCCGCCGTCAGTCGTCTTCAACGCTGGGGTGTGGGACGCAAAGTCGCTGTGATTGTCACGATTTTCTTCGCAGGTGCTACGGTGGCCGCCGTCGCCGTGGTGGTTGGTCAACAACTCAGCACATTAGGAAATACCCTTTCGGATCACCGGCCCAACATCCTCGCCAAGATCAATCAGGCCAAGACAATCCTACTTGGAACGGAGAAAAGCCGACTCTCGCAACTGGGAGACGACGTCGCGGAGGTGTTCCTTACGGAATCGAAGTCACGGTCCAAAAAGGCTGAAACCACGACGATCTGGGGCGTGCCGGTGAAATCCGGACAGGAGCCACAGCGGGTGATCGTCGAAGAACAAGCGACATCCTGGTACGACAGCGTCCTGACCATGGGCGGGCCGGTGGGTGCGGTGGTTGGCACGATGGCACTCACGTTCGTCCTGATTGTGTTCATGCTGCTTCGCCGTGAAGACCTGCGAAACCGTATGATCCGTCTCATCGGCGACGGTCGCGTCACGATCACGACGAAAGCCGTGGACGACGCTGGGCAGCGTATCAGTCGCTATCTCCTCACGCAGCTGGCCCTCAACGCCTGCTTCGGCCTGGTCATCGTCGTCGGCCTCCTGTTCATCGGCGTTGAGTATGCAGCCCTTTGGGGGTTCATTGCCTTTCTGATGCGATATGTGCCATACATCGGAACGTGGATCGGCGTTGTGCCACCCTTGTTATTCACCCTGGCCGTCTCTCCGGGCTGGAGCGAGACGTTCATAGTATTCTCGCTTTTCATCGGGTTGGAGATGATCTGCAATAACATCTTCGAGCCGATGCTTTACGGGTCAAGCCTTGGAATCTCGGAGGTGGCTCAGCTCGTCGCCGCTGCGTTCTGGGCGTTCCTGTGGGGGCCGATCGGGTTGATCCTTTCGGGTCCGCTCACCGTTTGTTTGCTCATCCTGGGTAAGTATGTACGCCGGCTGGAGTTCCTTGAAATCCTGCTGGGCGATGAACCCGCCCTCACGCCGCGAATGGCTTTCTACCAACGGCTCGTCGCACGCGATCAGGACGAAGCCGCCAATATCGCCCTGGATTACAAGAAGCAGAACCAAACAGCGTCGGTCTTCGACGATGTCGTTTTTCCCGCCCTGGCCCTGGCGAAGCGTGACCATCAAGCTGGCCTGCTTTCCGAGGAGAACTGGAACCAGGCGATTCGCACCGCTCGCGAGGTTGTGGACGACATTGCCTCCTTCGACCTCAAGAATCTTGATGCGAGCGAAGTCCCTGACAAACCGCTCGAGCCTTCCGTTCGGCTCCCCATTCTGCTCATGCCGGTCCACGATGATGCGGATCTGACCGCCACCGAGATCCTGGTGCAGCGGATCGACGTCACCCGTTGGAGCCCGGAAATTTTGCCCCTGGGAACCCTCGCCAGCGAACTGGCGGCGAAGGTTCGCATAGTTAACCCTGCGGTGGTGGTGCTGATCTCGCTTCTGCCAAAAGGGGTGTCCCACAGTCGTTATCTCGTGAATCGGATTCGCTCAGCCGACGCCAAAGTGAATGTGCTGATCGGCCGATGGGGGTTCAGCGAGGATCTTGATGATTCCACACCTGCCGCAGGGATCGAAGGCGTGGATCGCTGGAGCGATTCTCTCCAGGTCACACTGCAACAGCTCCAAGAATTGGCCCCAGTCTTGCGAGACAAACTGGAGGCCTCGACGAGTGAACGAGGACGCTCGAACTCCAAGGTGAGTGCTCCGCTCACGACGGCGTTGAGTTCATGACCTTTTCCCTTTCCTTCTAAACCCCAGGCGACCCACGAATGGCTACTGCAATCGCACCGGGAGTTCGACTGACTCCGACTCGCACCAGCCGTCGACAGCAACTCCTGTTCACTCGCGAGGAGCTTCGCCAGTACTTGAACGAAGATCTGCGCCGCGAGCGAAAGGCTTGTGTCGCCCTCCAGGTTCTCGCCCGCCGGGCGCGGGAAGCGAAGCAGAATGCCCTGGGCCTACGTTTGGAGAAGTCGTGTCGATTGACCGAACGCCACGCCTCGCAGATCGAACGCCTCCTGCTGGACATCGAGGGGAAGGTCAGCGCGGAGGTGGATGAGCTCAACGCCACGCTGGGCGCGACGCGAGTTCTGGAGCACACCTGGATTGCTGAGACGATTTACAACCTTCACGAGCGAGCGCGTCAATTGCGAACGGCGGGTTTCTCTGGCCTCGCCAAACGAATGATGCGGATCGTGGCCGAGAAGCAGGTGGATGCAGTACGCTCCTGAGCGAGATGGACCCATGTCGTCATGGACTCTCGCGTAGCCGCGATGTGGAGCGAAACTCGGGACGCCTGCCGCGCCGCCCCAAGGTGGCAATCCTGGCAACGGTGGCCCGCTACGCCCTGCGTCGCGGCCTCGCTCTCACAACCGAACACCTCGACTGGAATCGTGAAATCCCTCTTTTTTGGTGGATGCGATCTACCTTCAATTTCTATGCTCGTCCTGGGCGTATCTTGCAATTCTTAATTGCTCTGTTCGTTGAAGTCGAGTTCGATTGCTCGGGCTGGGCCGCTGGTGTATACTCACTTTCCACTCTCGTGTTCCTTCGTAGCCAACGGATTGTGCTTCCGGGTTCAACCCCGCCAACGTCCTTCGAGCCGAGTGTCGCATGTTTGCACGATGCCACCAGATTGCTCTTGCCATCGCGTGCTGCCTGATCGCTCAGGGAGTGCGTGGCGACGACAAAAAGCCCTATAGCGGCACCGCCTGTACGGCCCCCGTGGATGACTTCTTCAAGGACGAAGTATGGGCGAAGCTCGGCGTGCAAAAGTGCCTCACCTGCCACAAGGAAGGAGCGGACGCCGAGGATAGCAAGTTCCTCCTCATCGATCCCCGTAAGAAGGCTGGCAGCGAGCAAGATGCCGCGATGCGGCAGAATCGTGAGGCCTTCGCGAGGATGGCTCGTTTGAAGGAGAAGGACGAATCGAGAATCCTGCTCAAGGTCGTCGGCAAGCTTGATCATGGCGGCAAGGACGTGCTGCCGATCGATTCCGCCGGCTATCGCATCCTCCAGGCGTTTGTTCGCCGTCTTAACACACCTGTGCCCGTTAGCGTCGCGATCGATCCGAAGGCACCGCCTTTTTTCCAGGGCGTGACGATGATGGACGGTCGCCGTCTGCTTCGCCGTGCGACGCTGTCCCTTGCGGGCCGGCTGCCCTCGTTCGAGGAACTCGCTGCGGTGAGTAAGGATGGCTTGAAGGCGATGCCTGCCATTCTCGATGGCGTGATGAAGGAGGAGGCGTTTTACGATCGCCTTCGCGAGGGGTTCAACGACATCTTCCTGACCATCGGCTTCGATGGAAATCCGGAACAGTCCGTCCTGTCGTACAACTATTTCCCGCAGCGGCTCTGGTATCAAAGCTACGACTTCAGCCAGATCAAGGATGAAGGTGAGCGACGGCGTGCGGGCTACAAGCTGTCTGGTCAATACCGCGAGGCCATTCGCGGGGAGTCGATGAAGCTGATCGAGCACATCGTTCGCAACGATCGTCCATTCACGGAGATTGTCACCGCGGATTACATGATGGTGACGCCTTACTCCGCAAAGGGGTACGGGGTCTTCGACATTGTGAAGGACAAGTTCAAGGACGCCAACGATCCGTTCGAGTACGTTCCGGTGCAACTCAAGGCGCTGGTCGGTCGCAACAAGACGAAGCAAGAGTCCGCCACCGGATTTTATCCTCACGCGGGGATGCTGAGCCTGTTCCAGTATCTGAGGCGGTACCCGACCACGGAGACGAACCGCAACCGTCTTCGTTCTCGCATGTATTATCAGCATTTCCTGGGTATCGACGTGCTCGAACTGGCCGCTCGTGTCTCGGATGCCGCCGCGGCTCAGGCGAAGTACGAGGTGCCCACGATGCAGGCGGCGGAGTGCGTCGTGTGCCACAGGACGCTTGATCCTGTGGCCGGTCTGTTCCAGGATTACTGGGACTTTGAAGGGACGTACGGGCTTCGCAAAGGTGGCTGGTTCAAGGATATGTTTGTCGCCGGTTTCGAGGGGGAGGATCTGCCTCCCAGCGAACGCTGGCGGGCCTTGCAGTGGCTGGGCCAGCGGACTGCGAAGGACCCGCGATTCGCCGTCGCGATGGTGGAGCACGTCTATTACATCCTCACCGGCCGAAAGGTGCTGCTGCCTCCGAAGGACATCGAGGACCCCCTTTACAACGCCAAGTTGCGAGCCTATCAGGAACAGCGGAAGCAGATTGAAGCGATCGCCATGCGTTTCTCGCGGACGGGCTTCAATCTCCGGAGCGTCTTCAAGGATTGGGTGGTCTCGGAGTTTTACCGGGCCGATGGAGTGGCGACGTCGATTGCCGACGCCAGGCGGCGGGCCGAGCTCGACGACGCGGGGCTGGTGCATTTGCTGGCTCCGGAACAGCTAGATCGCAAGGTCCGCGCGATCTTCGGTGAACGCTGGGCGGGGATGAACGAACAGACGGAATTGCTTTACGGCGGCATCGATTCCAGAGCCGTGACGGAGCGTGCCACGGATCCGAGCGGTGCGATGGGCGCCATTCAACGCATCCTGGCGAACGACGTGGCCTGCAAGAACGTCGGTCGGGATTTCGGCAAGCCGCCCTCGGAACGGAAGCTCTTTCCCCACATCGAGCCCTCCGTCGTGCCGGGCGGGTCCGCCGAGGGTGATGCGGCCCTTCGCAAGGCGATTGTGTACCTGCACGAACGCATTCTGGGTCGGCTTGACTCGCCGGACTCCGCGGAAGTGACGAGGACGTTGAACGTCCTCACAGGCATCGTCGCGGACGCCCACAAAATCGAGGGCCTTAACAAGCTTGACAACTACACCTGCCGGCAGGGCAGCCCCCAACCGCCTGCCGATCCTCACTACACCATTCGCGCCTGGCGGGGCGTGGTGACCTACCTGCTCCGCCGACACGAGTTCCTTTACGAGTGATCCCCATGCGACGCGATTTTCTCAAGCTTTGCGGCCTCACCGGGCTCGGCCTGGCCATGCCCATCGTCCGCGCCGCGGAGACACCTGCGACTGCGAAAGACGAGCCCTACACGGGGCCGTTTTACCTCGTCTTCAATGCCGCGGGTGGATGGGACACGACGTACTTGATGGATCCCAAGGGCATCAATGGGATGAACCGCCTTTACAAGGAAGGCGACATTCTCACCCAGGGGGCCCACAAGTTCGCCCCGATGAAGAAGCACATCCAGGCAGGGGTCGGCAACGAGGATTTCTATGCCTCATATGGCAAGGAATTCTTCGTGTTCAACGGTCTCGACTATTCGGTGAACAACCATTCGCCAGGCGCTCGCTACATGGCGACGGGCAAGCTCGATAGCACGGATTACCCGACCTTCGCGGCCCTCGTCGCCGCCTGCCAGGGGCCGACCTGCCCGCTGGCGTTTTTGACCTTTGGCAACTACTCGGCGACCGGCAACCTCACCGCGATGTCTCGCGTGTCGTACCTTTTTTCGCTTCGCAAGATCGCCAATGCGGACGCGATCGAAGGGAATCTGCGCTCGCCCTATCACGACAAGTTCGTCATCGACCGCATTGAAGCCGCCCTGCGCGAGCAGCAGGAATCACGATCGAACGAAGCCCGCTTGCCTCGCCTGGAACGCAGCGAAAACATCCTCTACGCGGCTCAGGCGAACTCGAAAGCCCTCGAACGTGTGACGCCGTTCATCCCCAACACGATTCCGAAAGAGCCACTCGTTCAGCAGGCCGAGATTGCACTCGCGTCCTTCAAGGCCGGCGTCTGCGTTTCCGCCAACCTGTCGCTCGGCCAGTTCGACAGCCACGCCAACAATGATCCCGACCAGATGAGGCTGCTCCCCCAATTCCTTCAGGGGATCGCCCACGCGCTGAGGCGAGCCGAGGAGTTGCAGATCCGCGAGAAACTGGTGGTGATCGTGCAGAGTGAGATGGGCCGAACGCCGAACTACAACAACGGGAATGGCAAGGACCACTGGTCCATCGGGTCGGCAATGTTTCTGGGGAAGGGCATCAAGGGCAACCGCGTGCTGGGTGCCACGGACGAGAAGCTCTTCGCGGTGCCGTTCGATCCGAAGACGCTGGCGTGCGACAAAGTGAAGGGCATTCGCCTGCGTCCCGAGCACGTCCACCAGGCATTGCGTGAACTCGCAGGGATCGCGGAGCACCCCTCAAGCAAGAAGTTCGCCCTGGGTGTGGCAGAGAAGGATCGTCTGGTCGGTTTCTGGGGATGAGGCCGCCGCGTATCACCGATTTACCAAATCTCGAAACACCTTGCAAAGGATCGGGCCCGTTTCGGGGCCGAGGCTGTTCTCCTCGCCGTACTGGGCCTTCTTGAGACCGTAGCAATACGGTGGTTTCTCGTCCCACTGTCGTTTCGGCAGGATATAGCCAAGTTCGTCGTTGCCAAGGCCGATGAGGATGCGGTGCTTCGCCTTCATCGCGGGATAGATCGCGGGCTCGATCGCCGCCATCGGATAGTCCGCACCCGGATCGACGGGGTTCTGCACCCGATCGAGAACGAGTTCCGGGTAAATCTCCCCCGGGATCACCGCGACTTCGAGTTCGCCGAGCTTCAGATAGCCCACTTCACTTCGCACGGCGACGGGCTTCGCAATATCGATCGATTCGACGAAGTCCCTTGGCGTCGGCTCGCCGTCCCAGCGGAAGATCGGTCGGCGAAGCGTGCCGAGCTTCCAGGCGAGGCGGTAGAGATTGTTGTCAATGGGTAAGAGCACCCTCTGCGTCTTCACTGTGAAGGGCGTCAGCGTGGCAGGAACCGCGGAGGCCAGTGCTCGATCCGCCAGCTCGGCGAGCATTTCACCATAGCGTTCGGCCTTCTCGAACGTGCCGTCCGAGAGTTCCTTGCCGGCGGCGTCCGTGACCTTGAGTCGCAGCGTCGTCATGAGACCGCCAACGGTGCCCGTGAGGTAAACAACCGGAGCCTTTCGCCGCTCGCGAATCTTGCGGACGGCGTAGCCAACGAAGTCCGCGGTGATCTCGGTGTTCTTGCTGTCGAGCACCTCGGGATGGCAGTTCCACTGCACGATGGTTCCCAGCGCAGCGTCCGTCTTGGGATCAAGGAATTCGATGGCCACGAGATCGTCGTGCTTCACCTCCGGCAGGCGGTTATCGCGAATCAGTTCGGGGGCCTTCGCCGTTCCGATCTTCACGACAGCGGGCTTGAGGCTCGCACTTGCCTGCTTCACCGCGGCCACGCAGCCGGCTTCGAGCTTTGCGAGATAATCGGCGTCGAGACCGGGAACAAGCGGGTTGGGCCCCCAGAGACCGAGCGTGTCCGGCCCCTCGTGATTATGAGTCGCCGAGACGAGCACATACTGGAATCCCGGAAGTTCGCTACGGATGCGTTCGACGCTCGTGAGGAAGACGCCGACGACATCGACGGAAACAATGGCGATCTTGCCACGACCGTCGCCAAGGACCACCGCACGAGCCATGAGGGGATCGTGAACGCGCGTGGCTATCCGACCCTGACCGAAGCCCGCGAGGTAAACGGGAGTCTTCCCGATCACGGGGGTCACGTCCACTTCCGCGAAGCCGACGGAAAGCGTGTCAGCGGCGTTGAGGAGAGAAGTGATAGCGAGAACGAAGAGGCAAGCGATCAGTTTCATGGCGTCCCAGCCTTGGAGAGAGCCCACCACTGCCAGGATGGGCGTGTTATTCCATCTCGTGGGCGGCTCGCCATTTTACTCACACTCGCGCATGTAGCGGATGCTTTCTCGCGCGATGGTTTCGGGGTCGGGCGTGTAATCGAAGACCTCCACGGAAACCCAGTGCGGATAGTTCACATCCTTCAGGGCCTGGAAGATCGGCTTGAAATCGAGAGCACCGAATCCGGGCCCGCGCTTGTTCGGATCGTTGGCGTGGAAGTGTCGCATGTGCTCGCGGTTCGCCCTGATGATGTCCGGAACGGGGGTGCCTTCGGACGACATCGCCTTCACGTCCAGGTGCAGTTTCACATTGGGATGGTTCAGTTTGCGGATCAGCGTCACGCCCTCGGCGGCGTTGATCATGAAGTTGGTCTCCGCGGGTGTCAGCGGTTCCAGGCACAGGAAGACTTGGTACTCTTCCAGGGCCTTGAGGCAATGGCGAAGTGTGTCCGCGGCGAGTTCATCGCCCTCGCTTCGGGGCATGCCTTCGGGAAGATTTCGCTGGAAAGGCGAGCCCAGAACCAGGACATCGCCGCCAAGGTCCGCCGCGGCCCGGGCAAGCTCGGCGAGGTATTCGCCCGTCCGCTGACGAATTGCGGAGTCCTGCGACGTGAGGTGGAAACCCTCCGTCTTGGCGAGCAGCCAGTGGAGGCCGATGATCGTGAGCCCGGCCTTCTCGGCGGTGCGGCGGAGATCGGCACGCTGGGGCGAGGTGACGTCCGTGATGCGATTGGCGAGCGTGAACGGCGCGACCTCCAGGCCGGTGTAACCGTGCTTCGCGGCGACTTCGCAGACGCGAGCGTGATCCCAGCCTTCGAAGGTTTCGTTGCAGATGGCGTAGTTCATGGCAGTTTCAAATCTCGGGAACGGGGAGTGGGGGCGGTTGGATCGATGAGCGAGAGCGTGATGGCAGATTTTCCCTTGGCCGCGGCGTAGAACTCGGACGGAGCGGCGACGGCGGTGCCGTTCACATGCGTGATCACCCAGCGTCCTCCGGCGTCGTTGATCGCCTTGAACTTCGCCTCCGCGGGGGAGCCTGGGGCCAGTTCACGAACGATGACACCCGGCGGGACTCGCGTGGCGATGTCGTTGCCGAGGAGTTGCTGAAGGAGCACGCTGCCGTGTTCGACGCGAAGGCCGAAGACGGGCGCCGGCTGGGCCGACGCGATGAACGGCAGTCCGTGCTGATACTTGCCGAGCACCGCGACGAGGTCGACCTCGGTGGGGAGGGGGCGTCCGCCATCGCCACGGCGCACCTGCCTCTGCACGCGAATGTTGGCCCGCCCCCCCGCGAGCGTGGAGCCGATGTGCGAGAAGAGATCGCGATGATTGGCGATCGGGTGGCCATTCACCTGGCGAATCACGTCGCGATCCTCGAGCTTCGCAAGATCCGCGGGGCCGTTGGTGGAAACGAGAATCGTGAGGCCGAGCGGATGCTCCGACGAGGTAACGCCCAGGAAGCCGTACTCGATTTCCTCACCGCGTTTCAGCACGGCGAGGGCCCGACGTGCGTGTTCGTCCATGGGCAATGCGTATCCCACGGTGTCCTCACCTGCCGCGAGTGGCGAGAGGGTCGTGGTGAGGCCCATCAGTTCCCCGTCAAGGTTCAGAAGGGCGGCCCCACTTGAGCCGATGTTCAGCCTGGACTGCCGGCCGGCCGGGAACTGATTGGCGTACTGGAGCAGCGTGCCGTAATGATAGATGCTCCACACGCGGGACTGGGCGTCATCGGCGGTGCGGGGCGTCGGCCGCTCGCGAACGCCGGTGATCAAGCCCATCGAGGCTGTTGGCTGGTCCGCAAGTGCGGAATCGAAGGCGTTCGACATCAGCACCGTGAAAGTGCCTCGTTCGACGTTCGCTGTCTGGCCGGCGGCAGGGGGCGCTGTCTTCACGTTCGCGATCGGCACGGCCTTCAGCCCTGAGGGGGGCTGTAGCAATTTCAGCACCGCCAGGTCGCAGCGAGCATCCGCCGCGAGGATATCCGCGTACGACCCCTTCCCGCCGGGCAGACGGACATAAATCTTCGTCGCCCCATCAATGACGTGAAACAGCGTGAGTACGAGGCCGCTGGAATCGATGACAATTCCGCCGCCGAGGGTGTTATCCGGGATGCTGTCGCGATTCGAGAGATCCAGCCGCCGGGCGACCTCGACGCGATCGGGCCGCTTGGAAGTCTGCTCGAACAGAGCGCGATCAAAGCTGCCAAGCTGGCCGGGCAAGTCGGCAGGGGAGTGCGGGTTCGGGTACAGGGAACTTCGGGAGACGACAACGCAGGCAATGGCCGAATCGGCGTTGGCCGCCACGGCCTTCACCTGCCGTTGGACAGCCTCGATGAGATCACGATCCGTCGGCGGCGCAGCGGCCACGATCAATGGCAGGGTAAGCACGAGCATTGAGGCGACGCGATGGAACATGGAGGGATTTTAGGGCTTCGAGACCGGTTGGGAACAGTGAAGTTACCCTTCTTTGACGGCCTGGATGTACGCCTCGAAGTTCTCGACGGGAGTGCTCTTGTCGCAACCGTGGTTCAGGTTCACGATGTGCCGGGCTCCGCCACCCGCAGCGAGGCAGCGTTTCACGGCCTCGCGGACTTGCTCGGGTGTGCCCCCACGCAGGATCTCTTCGTCCACGTTGCCCTGGAAGACAAGGTGAGGGTAATCACGACGGGCCGCGGCCAGGTCGTGACACGTGCCCAGGCTGAGGATCTCCGCACCGCTCTTCGCCATGCGGTCGAGGTAAGGCCCTTCCTTCACGAAGAGAATGCGCGGCACCCCCGTGGCACCCGCCAGGATCGCCTCGTGGTAAGGCTGGGCCCAGGAATCGTATTCCTCGGGCGTCAGCATTCCCGCCCAGGAATCGAAGAGTTGGTACAGGTCGGCCCCCTCGTCGATCAGCGTGCGAAGGAAGCCGACGGTCGCGGTGGAAAGGCGATCAAGCAGGCCCTTCCAGACCGCGGGATTCTCCGCGGCGAAGCGGCGAGTGGCGTCCACGTTCTTGCCGGTGCCAATGCAGTAAGTCGCCACGGTGAAAGGGGAGCCTGCAAAGACAATCACCGGCAGTTCGCCGTGGAGTTCTTCCTTCACTCGCTTGAGCAGCATGCGAATGTGATCGTACGTGCTCGGGTCGGGATTCGCGTTCAGTCGCTCGAGATCCGCGAGCGTTTGAATTGGCCGATCGGGCACGGGGCCCACGGCGGGCTTGAGTGCGAAGGGCAAGCCCATGGCCACGGGGAGCGTGGTGATGTCGTAAAAGAGGATGATCGCATCGACGCCCAACCGTTTCGGGCAAAGTGAGGCCTGCACGGACTTCTCGACATCCTCGGAGAATTCGTAAAAGGACGCCCCCGCGCGAACCCGGCGAAACTCCGGGTCCCATCGGCCGGCCTGCCGCATGGCCCACACGGGTGGGCGTTCCACGGCTTCGCCACGAGCGGCGCGGAGGAGCAGATGATTCTTCGGAGAGGCCATCACGTTCCTCGGCTCATGTCGCGCCCGGCTTCTCGCCCACGTAGAGCGTGGCGATGCCGAGGGTGAGAGGGTGGTAAGTCACGTTCGCCAGACCGGCGTCCCGCATCAGGTTCGCCAGGTCTTCATAGTCCGGGAAGCGGATCACGCTCTCGGGAAGGTAACGATACGCACTTTCCTGGTTCCGCGACAGAAGCTGACCGACCAGTGGCAACAAGTAGCGAAAGTACCAGCGATAAAGCCGGCCGAAGAACCAGTGGCGCGGCTTCGAGAACTCCAGGATCGCCGCGCGGCCGCCGGGCCGAAGCACGCGTGTCGTCTCCGCGAGGCCGCGGGCCGTGTCCGTCACGTTTCGCAGGCCGAAGGCGTTCGACACGATCTGGAACGTATCGTCCGCGAAGGGAAGGGCCTGGGCATCCGCCTCAACGAACGTGATGGGCTGGCCCGTCGCGGCCTTTGACCGAGCGCGATCCAGCATTGGGGCACAGAAGTCCGCCCCCACGATCGGCACCAAACCCTTCGCGGCGGTGTTGTACGCAAAGGCCAGGTCGCCCGTGCCCGTGCAAAGATCCAGGATCGGCCCCTGATCGGCCGGCAGTGGCGGAACAAGCCTCACAGCTTTGCGACGCCAGTGCCGATCGATATTCAGGCTCAGCAGGTGATTGAGAAAGTCGTACCACGGCGCGATCTCGCCGAACATCCGCTGGATGCGGACTTCGCGTTTGTCGAGTAGAGTCGAAGCGGATTCCGTCATCATGGCCCATTCGGTAGACTGTTGAAGATCGGTTTATTAGCTAGACCGTGTCTCGGCCCGTTCCAGTAACCGAACAACACCCGCGACAAAGTTGGAACTTCGAGGCCAGCAATGCTGGAACGGGACACATTCATCGTCCACCCCAGCGAGGGTCGAGAGCGAGGCCGATCGTTTGCGATCATGGACGACGAGGGCGAACCGCTTGGTCGGGCCGTCGAGGTGGTGACTTTCTGGATCAGCCTCCTTCGCCCCCTCTTAGGGCGCAAGGCACTTCCGTACCGGATCGTGCTCCGCGAACGGCTGGATGATTCGCTCCTCGCCGTCATCTGCCACGGCGGGGATCTGCTGGGAATGGGGATCGAACTCCTCGATTCTCAGGGCGAGGCGATTGGCGGATTCTCACGATCGAAATCCGGCGGGCTCACAATTCTCGATGCTCAGGGGCACGATGTCGCGACCTCGGAGTGCTCAGCGTCGCTGGGCCGGTGGGTGTCGTGCCCGGAGGGGATCGAGCTTGGCACGTTCCTCCGCGACTCGCGATCGCTGAAGGTCCAGATCCACGGCGATCTCGCGGATCAACCGCTCACGAAACTGCTGCTGCTCAGCGGCAGCCTCACGATGGGCTACTTCATGCCGGATAGGTGAAGCCCGCGAGGAGCATGGCGTACCACGCGACCTTGCAGAGAACATGCAATCCCTGATCGACGTGGATGCTGGTGAGGCCCGCACACTTCGCAAGGTCGATGAGCCAGTGGATGCCAAACTCCAGCAGGCCGTACATCACCGCGGTTTCAAGGTTGTAGCGCCCGGCCCCCACCACGAGAATGACCAGAGCCACGGCCGCACCATGGAGGAGGGCGTGAGCGGTGAGCCAGTAGTACCAGGGGACGGACTTGTGCAGCGGTTGCTCAGGCGATCGACATTTGCAAGTTGCCATGGCTTCGGTCTGAAGGCCGTAGTCCATGAGAGCGTGGCCGGACAGCAGGAAGAAGAGCATCGCGGACCACCGGTGCCATCGCTGTGAGAGTCGTGAAGACGTTGGTGGAGATTGTACTCGGATCGCAAGGGCGCTCAAATGAGGAATCCCGAAATCCCGGATCGAGCTTGCATCACACCGAGGGCGACGATATTGGAACCGGTCTCTGGGGGAAAGATTTCGTTTGTGGGGGAGTTCCCATGCCCATTGGCTGGCATCGTCTTGTCGCGGCGTCCATTCTCGGCCTTGGCGTATTATCGCCGGCGGTTGCTCAGACGCTGCCGTTGCCGGGGGCTTTGACGCCCCATGTCGCCGTGCGTGCCGACCTGCCCGGCGGTCCGCGAACGCCTGCCACGGCGGTTTCCGCGACCCCGCCTCCCGGCGGCGTACCCCTGGCGGAGATCGTGACCCCGGAATCGATCAAGGATCTGACTCCCGCTCACTGGCCCGAATCTCAGACTCCCGTCGAAATGGTGCAAGCCGCCGTCCCGGGCCACTTGAACCCCATCGCCATGGACGAGGGCGGCTGGACCGTCAACCTCGAATATCTCCTCCTTCGCCCTCGACGGGGAGCCTTCGACTTTGCTCTGAACGATCCGGCACGAGATCTCATCACCGTCGGCAAGCTTGAATCCCTGAACTACGAGCTTCGAACCGGTGTTCGTGCCGCGCTGGGCTATCGGTTCGGTGCGACGATGTGGGACGTCACGGCTGAATACACTTACTTCCGCTCCTCGGCCGGGCGGGATCTCACGGCCGTACCCGAAGGGGCTTTGTATCCCACGCTGTCTCGACCGGGGTTTATCGACGAGGCGAACTTCGCCCATGCGGACGCCAACATCGAGTACAACGTCTTCGATGCCCTCATTGGTCGGCGATACATGGTGGATGAACACCTTGGCCTACGCATGTTCGGCGGCTTGCGCTTCGCGACGATCCGGCAAACAGAGACGATTCAACTTGACGGCATCGACGCACGCGCCTCGTACACCCAGAGCAAGAATAGCTTTGACGGCTTCGGCCCCATCCTCGGCGGTGAAGCCGTGCTCGCAGGCTGGCGTGGCTTTCATCTCTACGCCAAGGGAAGCGCGGGGTTGCTCACCGGTCGCACCACCAATCCGTACGTCGAACTCAACAACCTGGGCGGCACCGTCTACGCCAACATCGACTACGCCAATCGCAAGGTGATCCCGGTCGCAGGAATCGGCCTTGGCGGCGGCTGGCAGTATCGACAGTTCTCCCTCCGCGTCGGCTACGAAATCACCAACTACTTCGGCCTGATCGACCAACCTCGCCTGGCGGACGATGTCTCCCGCGGCAAAATCATTACCCAGCAGGCGGACCTTTCCCTGGAAGGCCTGTTTGCTCAACTCGGCTTCACGTTCTGAGAGCCGGGCGCTGCAATCGAGCCGCCTGCGGCTTAACGCTGCCGACCGGGGTCACCTGGTGAGAAACGCGAGATCGCAGTCCTGCTCCACGATATCGGGTGATCGCCTCGGCGGACAACGCTCCGCCGCAAGAGGCTTTCCCTCCCTTGCAGAAGTGGTATTAGCCATCTGATCGCTAGTCGCTGCAAGATGTCATCCCGGCTGGCGCTGCTCGTTGGATGTTCGCCAGAATCCGTCGGCGCACTCAGCGGTCACACTTCATTTCGCGGCTCTACCCTTCCGTCGTGGCAAAGGTACATTGACCGGATACGACCGACTCTGCCCCTCATGGAATAAAGGGCCCTCCATGCCTCTCGACCCGTATAGCTCCTGTCCCTGTGGCAGCGGCAAGA
>Ga0105044_10000395_pt1 | contig 53386 bp, 43 predicted proteins | sample MAT01_FD_78092 | JGI IMG/M metagenome (GOLD analysis project Ga0105044, IMG submission 78092) | Freshwater microbial communities from Lake Fryxell liftoff mats and glacier meltwater in Antarctica - MAT-01 | ecosystem: Environmental > Aquatic > Freshwater > Ice > Liftoff microbial mat | place...
CAAGCGTGGCGCGGCAGACAAGCTCTTTCAAGAGCTCGGTCCTGCATTCGCAACGCGTCCGGGCGGCTACACGCGCATTCTGAAGACCGGCCACCGCAAGGGTGACGGCGCAGAAATGGCGCGTATCGAACTGATCCTCAGCTGAACGGGAGCACGGACATGGCCATCAATCGGAGCCGTTGCTACCACTGCGACAAAGGCGTCGCTTTCGGCAATAGCGTATCGCACGCGAACAACAAGACCCGTCGCACGTGGAAGCCGAACCTGCAGGTCGTTCGGACGCTCGACGGAACCAAGATCATCAAGGTGAAGGTGTGCACGCGCTGCCTCGCGGCCGGTAAGGTGCCTCGCGCACCTCGCGGTCAGGTCGCCGCGGTCTGACGCACGCTGTGCGCACGACAAGGCGGGGAGCTCGCAGTATTCGGGCTCCCCGCTTTGTACATTGGGGCCAGACCTGATGACCGTGAGTGGCGCCCGATCGCGGTGGAACTCACTACCCATACCTCCCAACTCGCTACTCAGTTGAAGACTGCGCTGATCACCGGCATCACCGGCCAGGATGGATCCTATCTCGCTGAGCTGCTCCTCGCGAAGGGCTATCGTGTCGTGGGCGTGGTGCGCCGTTCCTCCACCACGCCGTACGAGCGCATTGCGCATCTCGTCGATCGCATTGAACTGGCATCCGCGGATCTGCTCGATCAGACATCGCTCACCGATGTCGTGCAGGCCTGCGCTCCTGACGAGATCTACAATCTCGCTGCACAAAGTTTTGTGCAGGCGTCGTGGACTCAACCGGTGCTCACGGGCGAATTCACCGCACTCGGAGTGACGCGCATGCTCGAAGCCATGCGCAAAGCCGCACCGAAAGCGCGTTTCTACCAAGCCAGTTCGAGCGAGCAGTTCGGCAAGGTTGTCGAGACGCCACAGCGGGAAGAGACCCCGTTCTATCCGCGCAGTCCGTACGGGGTCGCCAAGGTTTACGGCCACTGGATCACGGTCAACTATCGCGAAAGCTTCGACCTCTTCGCGGTTGCAGGCATTCTCTTCAATCACGAGTCGCCGCGCCGCGGACTCGAATTCGTGACGCGCAAGATTTCCGACGGGGCCGCGCGAATCAAGCTCGGCCTGCAGCACGAATTGCGTCTCGGTAATCTCGACGCGCGTCGGGACTGGGGCTTTGCGGGTGACTATGTCGACGCGATGTGGCGCATGCTCCAACAGGACGCGCCCGACGATTATGTGATCGGCACCGGCTCGACGTACTCCGTGCGCGAATTCTGCGATGCCGCTTTCAGCGTTGTCGATCTCGACTATCGCGAGCATGTCGTCCAGGACGAACGATTCTTCCGTCCGGCAGAAGTCGATCTCCTCGTCGCCGACCCGTCGCGCGCCAAAGCGAAACTTGGTTGGGCGCCGCAAATCGCGTTCGCAGAGCTGGTCCGCATGATGGTCGAAGCGGACCTCGATCGATACGCGCGCAATCGGTGAGGCGCCGGTGCACGCGCTCGTAACCGGCGCGGCCGGCTTCGTCGGGCGCTTGCTCACGGACGCCTTTCGGCGCGACGGGATCGCGGTGACCGCGCTTGCGCTCGACCCACCGCTTTCGCCGCCCGTTGGTACCGTCGAATCTTTTGACGCCCCGGTGACGTGGATCTACGGCGACCTTCGCGACAGCCGCTACGTCGCCCAGGTCGTCGGCGCTGAACGTTTCGACTTAGTCGTGCATCTAGCCGCGATCTCGGACTTACCCACGGCCGAGTCGGATCCGGCGCTCGCGTGGGATGTCAACGTCACGGCCACCGCGCGGCTGCTGCATGGTATCGGAGGACGGCGTCAGCGCGGCGATATCGACCCCACCGTGCTGATCGTCGGGAGCGCGGAGCAGTACGGCCGGCACGAGGAATTGGCGGCGCCGTTGACGGAAGACACACCGCTTCTCCCCCGAACGGTCTATGCCGCGACCAAGGTTGCGCAGGAGACGTTGGCGTTCCAGCAATGGCGCTCGACCGGGCTCAAGGTCATTGCGACACGAAGTTTCAACCATAGCGGTCCTGGGCAGGAGCGGCGCTTTGTCGTCCCCGCGTTGGTGGCGCGCGCGCTGGCGTTGCGCGACGCACCGGCCGGCGGCGCGCTGTCACTTGGCAACATCACGCCGATCCGCGATTTCCTGCATGTAAGTGATGTGGTCGCTGCGTATATTTCGCTTTGTCGACGGGGTACGCCCGGCGAGGCGTACAACGTGGCCAGCGGCACCGGACGTTCGGTGCAGGCGATCGTGGAAGCGGTGCTCGCGCGCACGGGTGTGCAGGCGCAGTTCGCCGTCGATCCCGCGTTGGTACGCCCAGTCGACGTCCCCTCGCTCGTTGGGGACTCGGGTAAGCTGCAGCGCGCCACGGGGTGGCGTGTGACGCGTTCTTTCGAAGACATCATCGACGACCTGATACATGCCACGACGCTCTGACCTGCACCGCATTCTCGTTATCGGCTCCGGGCCGATCGTGATCGGGCAGGCCGCTGAATTCGACTATTCAGGCACACAGGCCACCAAGGCCCTCCGTGAGGAAGGGTACGAGGTCATCCTCGTGAATTCGAATCCGGCCACGATCATGACCGACCCCGAGTTCGCCGATCGTACCTACGTCGAGCCCGTGACGCCGGAGTTCGTCGAGAAGGTCATCGAACGCGAACGTCCGGACGCCGTCCTTCCGACGATGGGTGGACAGACAGCCCTGAACGTTGCGCTTGCCCTCTCCGATAGTGGCGTGCTCGCGAAGTACGACTGCGAGCTGATCGGCGCGAACGCTCGCGCCATCCGCGTTGCCGAAGATCGCAAGCTGTTCGCCGAGGCGATGGAAAAGATTGGGCTCACCTGCGCCGCAGGACGCACGGTCACGACGCTCGACGAGGCGATCGCTGGCGTCGAGGTCACGGGGTTCCCGGCGGTTATCCGTCCGTCTTTCACGCTGGGCGGTACGGGCGGCGGCATCGCCTACAACCGCGAAGAGTTCGAGACGATGGTGCGGCGCGGGCTTGATCTGTCGCCCGTGCATTCGGTGCTGATCGAACGCTCCTTACTCGGCTGGAAAGAGTTCGAACTCGAAGTGATGCGAGATCACGCAGACAACGTCGTGATCGTCTGCTCCATCGAGAATCTCGATCCGATGGGCGTGCATACTGGTGACTCGATCACCGTGGCGCCGGCGATGACTCTCACTGACCGCGAGTATCAGGTGATGCGGGACGCAGCCGTCGCCATCATCCGCGAGATTGGCGTCGATGCCGGTGGCTGCAACATTCAGTTTGCTGTGAATCCCACCAACGGCGATCTGAACGTCATCGAGATGAATCCGCGCGTGTCGCGTTCATCGGCGCTGGCCTCCAAGGCGACGGGTTTCCCGATTGCTCGGATCGGCGCGAAGCTCGCCGTCGGTTACACCCTCGACGAAATCCCGAACGACATCACGAAGACAACGCCCGCGAGCTTCGAGCCCGTGCTCGACTACGTCGTGGTGAAGTGCCCCCGCTTTGCCTTCGAGAAGTTTTCAACGAGCGATCCGGGACTCACAACCCAGATGAAGTCCGTCGGCGAATCGATGGCGATCGGGCGCACGTTCAAGGAAGCGTTTCAGAAAGCGCTGCGCGCACTCGAGACGGGACGTCCCGGCTGGTCGGTGGGCGAGCGTCTCGTCGACGATCGTTTGACAGAAGTGTCGCGAGAGGCACTCCGCGGGGCACTGCGTCGGCCAACGCCTGAACGGATCTTCCAACTCAAGCACGCCATGATGCTCGGCATGGGTACGGCCGAGATTCACGAGGTCACGGCGATCGATCCGTGGTTTCTCGAGCAGCTGCGCGAATTGCTTGACGCCGAGACGTGGTACACGGCGCAGCCGACGGTCGATGCAGAAATCATGCGCCGGATGAAGCGCATGGGCTTCTCCGACCGTCAGTTGGCGCAGCTCCGCGGCGAGACCGAATCGACTGTGCGTGCGCATCGGTGGGCGCTTGACGTACGTCCGGCGTACAAGATGGTCGATACCTGCGCCGGCGAGTTTCCTTCGAGCACGCCCTATCTGTACGGGTGCTACGACGAAGAGAGCGAAGCCGCGACGGTCAGCAAGAAGAAGGTCGTCATTCTCGGCTCGGGGCCCAACCGCATTGGGCAGGGCGTCGAGTTCGACTATTGCTGCGTGCGCGCGGCGTTGGCCCTGCGCGATCAAGGGTACGAAACGATCATGGTCAACTCGAATCCGGAAACGGTCTCGACGGACTTCGATATTTCGGACAAGCTGTACTTCGAACCACTGACGCTCGAAGACGTGCTGGAGATTGTCGAGCGCGAAAGGCCGATCGGTGTAATCGTGCAGCTTGGTGGGCAGACGCCGCTCAAGCTCACCCGCCCGCTCGAAGCCGCCGGTGTCCGCATCCTCGGGACGTCGCCCGAATCAATTGACATCGCGGAAGATCGTCGTCGGTTCGAGAAGCTCACACGCGAACTCGGCATCATGCAGCCGGCCAATGGAACGGCCACGAGTGTTGACGAAGCCGTCGAGATCGCAGATGGCATTGGCTATCCGGTGTTGGTGCGCCCGTCGTACGTGCTTGGTGGGCGTGCGATGGAAATCGTGCACGACGCAGCGTCGCTGCGCGAATACTTCGAGCGTGCGGCGCGTGTCAGCGAGGATCGCCCGGTGCTCGTCGATCGTTTCCTCGAGGACGCGTTCGAAGCCGACGTCGATGCGTTGAGCGATGGCACCGACGTTGTCATCGGCGCCGTGATGGAGCACATCGAAAGCGCAGGCATTCACTCGGGTGACTCGGCATGTGTGTTGCCGCCGTATCTCATTCCGCCCGAAGCGGCCGAACAGATGCGGGCACATACGGTCGCGTTTGCGAAGGCACTCGGCGTCGTTGGGCTGATCAACGTGCAGTATGCCTACAAGGATGGTGTGGTGTACGTGATCGAAGTGAATCCGCGGGCGTCACGCACCGTGCCGTTTGTCTCCAAAGCGATTGGCGTTCCACTTGCGTCGCTGGCTGCGCGCCTGATGCTCGGCGAGACACTGGCACAAGTCGGATTCACTGAAGAGATCATTCCGCCGTACGTGAGCGTGAAGGAAGCGGTCTTCCCGTTCAACAAGTTCCGCGAGTTCGATCCGGTGCTTGGACCGGAGATGCGCTCGACGGGCGAGGTGATGGGCATCGCCGAAGGGTTCGGCGCAGCGTTCCTCAAGTCGCAACTGGCGGCTGACAATGCGTTGCCGCGCGATGGCGCGGTGCTGATCACCGTCAGCAATGGCGATAAGCCGATTGCCGCGACGCTCGCCAGGCGTTTCCACGAACTCGGCTTCAAGCTCTTCGCGACGAATGGCACCGCCGACTATTTCCGCGCAGCGGGTGTTCCCGTCGAAACGGTGCTCAAGGTTCATGAGGGGCGTCCGCACGGTGTCGATCTGATTCTGAATGGCGACGTGCAGTTGCTGGTGAACACACCGCTCGGCAAGCATGCGCAGGTTGATGATGAGCGTCTGCGTCAGGCGGCGATTTCGAATCGTGTGCCGTACACCACGACGCTGTCGGCCGCGAGTGCGGCGTGCGAAGCGATCGCCGCGCGCCAGTCCCGCGAACTCGAAGTCCGTCCGCTGCAGGAGTGGCATCAATTGCTCGACGTGCATCGTGGATTGCCGCCGCGCCCGATGCCGTCGGTGGCACCGGTGCCCGCGTGAGCAGCAGCAACGCGATGATCTCGGTGGCGGGGCAGGGCCGAGTGGGTGCGGGCGTGACGCTTGGCGCAGGCGCGCAGGTGCACGAATCGGCCTATGTCGACGATGGCGCGGTAATTGGCGCATCGACCCGGGTGTGGCACTTTTGCCATGTGCTCGGTGGGGCTGTGATCGGTGAACGTTGCTCGCTTGGACAGAATGTCGTCGTGATGAATGGTGTCCGCATCGGGAACAACGCCAAGATTCAGAACAACGTGTCGGTGTACGAGGGCGTGATTCTCGAAGACGATGTTTTCTGCGGCCCGTCTATGGTGTTCACGAACGTGTTCAATCCGCGCAGTGCGGTTTCACGCAAAGACGAGTATCGCGCGACGCTGGTGAAGCGCGGCGCGAGTATCGGTGCCAACGCAACGATCGTCTGCGGTGCGACTATTGGCCGTTATGCGTTCATCGGCGCGGGTGCGGTCGTGAATCGCGACGTGCCCGATTACGCGCTGATGGCGGGTGTGCCCGCCAAGCGAATCGGATGGATGTCCGAAGCCGGGTTTCGCATGGAATCGCTGAGTGAGTCGCTTGGCGGCGCCGTTGAGGAAACGCTGCGTTGCCCAGGAACCGGCACGCTGTATCAGCGCACAGGCCCCGTAGTGACTCGAGTTCAGGAGCAGCAATGATTCCGAACGTGATTCCCGCTGGTCAGCCGATTCGCATGGCACTGGTCGGATGCGGTCGTATAGCCAAGAACCACTTCGAAGCGATGGCGAAGATTCCGGCGTTCACACTCGTTTCGGTGTGTGACACTGTCGAGTCTCGGGCGCGCGAGGCCGGCGAACTGCACAGCGTGCCCTGGTTTACGAGCATCGAGACCATGCTGGCGCAGGTGCCCTCGGATGTGGTCGTAATTGCGACGCCATCGGGATTGCATCCGCAGCACGGCATTCTGGTGGCCAAGTCCGGTCGGCATGTGATATCGGAAAAGCCGATGGCGATTTCGCTGGCCGCGGCCGATGCACTTGTGCAAGCGTGCGACGACCATCATGTGCAACTGTTCGTCGTCAAGCAGAACCGATTGAATCCGCCGATCCAACTGCTCAAGCGCGCCATTGATCGCGGTCGTTTTGGTCGGATCTACATGGCCAATTGCACCGTGCGGTGGACGCGACCGCAGGACTACTACGACCAAGCGCCTTGGCGCGGGACGTGGGAGTTTGACGGGGGCGCGTTCATGAACCAGGCGTCGCACTACGTCGATCTGATGCAGTGGCTGATCGGCCCGGTGGAGAGTGTCATCGCCAAGACGGCAACGATGGCGCGTCGGATCGAAGCCGAAGACAGCGGGGTCGCCGTGATGAAGTTCCGCTCGGGGGCAATCGGGACGATCGAGGTGACGATGCTCACGTTCCCGAAGAACATGGAAGGCTCGATCACCGTGCTTGGCGAAAAGGGCACGGTGAAAATCGGCGGCACCGCGGTGAACAAGGTCGAACACTGGACCTTTGCCGACTACGATGACGACGATAAGCAGGTGGAGCTTGCGAGCACGAATCCGCCAACGGTGTACGGCTTCGGTCATGAGGCGTACTACCGCAACGTCGTCGCCGTGCTGCGTGGCGAGGCCGTGGCTGACACCGACGGGCGCGCCGGTCGGAAGTCGCTCGAACTGATTCTCGGGATCTACGAGTCTGCGAAAACCGGACGCGATGTACCGCTGCCGCTGCGCGTCAGCGTCTGACGCTCGAGTCTGACGCCAAAGTCTGAAGCTGCCGACTGAACCCGACACCAATTCCTGCCATGGCTGTTCCTCTTCTCGACCTCAAGGCCCAACACGCGACGATCCGCGACGAAGTCGTCGCCGCGATGATGCGGGTCATCGATCAACAGACGTTCATTCTCGGTGATCCCGTCGGCGCGTTTGAGTGCGATATCGCTGGTCTCTCGCACACCAAGTATGCCATCGGCTGCGCGAACGGCACTGATGCCATCCTGATCGCGTTGCGCGCACTTGGCGTCGGCCCCGGCGATGAAGTGGTGACGACGCCGTTCACGTTCTTTGCGACTGCGGGCGCGATCCACAATGTTGGCGCGAAGCCGGTGTTCGTCGACATCGATCCGCGCACGTTCAACATTAATCCGGCGGCAATTGCGGCGGCGATCACGCCGCGCACCAAGGCGATTATTGCCGTCGATCTGTTCGGTCAGATGGCAGCGATCGAGCAGGTCAACGCTGCAGCGGGAAGTATTCCCGTCATCGAAGATGCCGCGCAGACGATCGGCGCCAGTCGCCTGATCAATGGCAAGCGCGTGATGGCCGGCGAAGGGACAACGATCGGGACGTTCAGCTTTTTCCCGTCGAAGAATCTCGGTGGCTGTGGGGACGGTGACATGATAATCACGCAGGACGACACGTTGTGTGATCACATGATGAAGCTGCGCACACACGGTAGCCGGAAGACGTACTATCACGAGATGGTCGGCTACAACAGCCGGCTCGATACGTTGCAGGCTGCGGTGCTGCAGGCAAAGCTGCCGCATCTTGAAGCATGGAGTGCGGGACGTCGTGCGAATGCGGCGTTCTACGATGCTGCGTTGGCTGATGTCCCGGAAATCACGACGCCGTACATCGAGCCTGCGAACACGTCGATCTACAATCAGTACACGATCCGTGTCGCGTCGCGTGACGCACTCCAGTCGTTCCTGAAAGAGAAGGGGATCGGAAATTCGGTATACTATCCGCTCTCGCTTCATCTGCAGGCGTGCTTCTCGCACCTCGGCTACGCGGAAGGCGCGTTCCCCGAGTCGGAGCAGGCTTCCAGGGAAGTGTTGTCGCTTCCCGTGTATCCCGAACTCAGCGGCGCGCAACGCGATGAAGTCGTCGCGGTCGTGCGCAGCTTCTTCGGACGCTGAACCGGACATGACCGCTCATACCCATTCGATGAAGACGCAACTGCTCGCGAAGATCGAGGACCGCTCCGCCGTGGTTGGCGTGGTGGGGCTTGGCTACGTGGGACTACCGCTGGTGATGGAGTTCGTGCGCGCCGGCTTCCGCGTCATTGGATATGACATCGGGCAGCGCGTGGTCGATCAGCTCATGTCGGGGAAGTCTCATATTCAGGATGTCCCCGACGCCGATGTGCTGGCGGCGGTGACCTCGGGCAGTTTTGTCGCGACCTCCGTCGAGGTCCGACTCAAGGATTGCGACGCGATCTGCATTGCGGTGCCGACGCCGTTGGCCAAGACGCGCGATCCAGATATGTCATACGTACTGTCAGCGGCGGACGCGATCGCGCGTCAGGCGCGTGCCGGCATTTGCGTCGTGCTGGAAAGCACCACGTACCCCGGCACGACACGCGAGCTGTTGCAGCCGCGGCTTGAAGCGATGGGGCTTGTGGTGGGCACGGACGTGTTTGTCGCATTCAGCCCTGAGCGGGTCGATCCGGGGAACCCGGTCTACAACACGAAGAACACGCCAAAGGTCGTCGGTGGGATCACGCCCGAGTGTGTTGAAGTCGCATGTGCGCTCTATGCGAGCTGCATCGACACCGTCGTCCCGGTGTCATCGCCCGAAGCGGCAGAGCTGGTCAAGTTGCTCGAGAATACCTTCCGCGCCGTGAATATCGGGATGGTGAACGAACTCGCGATCATCTGCGACAAACTGGACGTGGATGTCTGGGAAGTCATCAACGCTGCCGCGACCAAGCCGTTTGGCTTCATGAAGTTCACGCCAGGCCCGGGCATCGGCGGTCACTGCATTCCTCTCGATCCGCACTATCTCGCCTGGAAGATGCGGACTCTGAACTACAAGGCGCGTTTCATCGACCTTGCGAGTGAGATCAACTCGCACATGCCCGACTGGGTGGTCGAGAAGGTGTCCTGGGCGCTGAACGAAGGCCGGAAGTCGGTGCGCGGAAGTCGCATCCTCGTGCTGGGCGTCGCCTACAAGCGCGATATCGATGACGTGCGGGAAAGCCCCGCACTGGACGTGATTCGGCTGCTCGAGAGTCGTGGCGCACATGTCGAGTTCCACGACCCGTACGTTGCCGAGTTCCGCGAGGAGGACAGCGTGCGCCGCGGCGTGGAGCTGTCGGGTGAGATGCTGCGCTGGGCTGATGCCGTTGTCGTGATCACCGACCACATGAAGGTCGACTATCAGCATGTGGCTGACGTCGCCACGCTGGTGGTCGACACGCGGAACGTCATGGCGTCCACAACCCCCGCCAAGGCGCGCGTGATCGGTCTGGCGTCGGGCCGCTCGTCTGACCGTCGCGCCCCGTGACGGATATTGTGAGGGATCAGTCGCGTATGCCTTGGGTAGCAGTGCTTTCATGAGTCCGAAACCGTTTCGTGTTGACTGGCAGCTGCTGGTCCTTTTGGGCCTCGCCGCCGCGCTGGCCGGCTGCGCGCCTGGGTTCCAACCGCGCAACTTCGCCAACCCGGAAGCGCTGTTCCGTGCCTCGTTGCTGGAGTATCAGCGCAAGCACTGGGACAACGCACAGTTGGGCTTTGAACGGCTCACGACCGATCTGTCCGCGCGCGATCCGCTGCTGGCACCGGCCTATTTCTATCTCGCGTTGACACACGAGCGCCGTTCGGAATTCCTGCTAGCCGCGCAGTCGTTTGAGCGCGTAACGGATGGCTTCCCGGACGACACGCTGGCGCCGACGGCTATGCTCGCCGTCGGGCGCAGCTATCAGAAGCTGTGGCACAGCCCGACACTCGACCCAGAAAACGGTACCAAGGCCGTTTCGATCTTGCGTGCGCTCCTGTCGTCGTATCCGGACGCCAAGGAAGTCGCCGAGGCGAAAGAGCGGATCGAGCAGATCGAAGAGTGGCTTGCGGAGAAAGACTACCTCACCGGGATGCACTATGTGCGTGTCCGGCGGGCCGTCGACCCCGCGATCATTTACTTCAAGGACGTCGTCACCACGTATCCGAGCACCAAGTCGGCGCGATTGGCTTGGCTGAAGCTACACGAGATGTACACGAGAATTCGGTGGAAAGAAGACGCCGCCGAGACGTGTACAGCCATGTGGCGCGCCTATCCCAAAGACGCCGATGTCAAAGTCGCGTGCGGCACCGCTCCGGCCGACACCATCGCAGCGACCGAGAAGAAGCCCGTCGGTGCCGTGCCGCTGCCTCAGGGGCTCGCACGCCCCGCGCCGCGCTGAGTATCCCCGCGCCCACCCATCCGCCGATGCGTATCGGCATCCTTGGCGGCAGCTTCGACCCGCCGCATATCGGCCACCTGCTGATCGCTCAGGATGCCCGTGACGCGCTTGAGCTTGACCTGTTGCTGGTGGTGCCCGCAGCGACGCAGCCGCTCAAGCAGGATGGGCGCACCCCGGTGGCCGATCGACTCGCGATGGTTGAACGCTGCTTCGCTGGTCTCGATAGGATCGCGGTCGATCCCATCGAAATCGAAAGGGGCGGGTTATCATTCACGATTGACACCGTGGAGACGTTCCGTCGACGGTGGCCGGCCGCGGAGCTTCACCTCCTGATCGGTGACGATGTCGTGGCAACACTGCCGCGATGGCGGGAGCCGGCGCGACTGTTGTCGATGGTGCAGCTGGTCGTGTTGCACCGTGAGACCGCGGACGAGCTTGCAGGAGTGGCGGCGTCAGACATGGAACCGGGTTCAACGGTGGTTAAAGCGGTCCACGGCGAACTTCGGCTTGCAACGCGTCGAGTCGATGTGTCGTCTACAGAGATCAGGGAACGGGTGGGTGCCGGTCGCTCCATCCGCGGGTTCGTCCCCGCCGAGGTTGAGGCCTATATCGCATCTGTTGGTTTGTATATTCGGGCATCAATGGTCGACGACGTCTCTGGGCGCGCTTGATGGCGCGACGGGTGCCGTCTCCACTCTGCCCTCGATGCCGATCGTGACAAGCGTCCGCGTGAGCGGTCGCCGAATGGTCGGCTTACCACGCCATCGAGGTTTGTTATGAGGTTCGTATGCTGAAAGGAATGATCAGTCGCGTGTTCGGAACGCGACATCAACGGGAACGTCGTCGTGTGCAGCCGATCATTAACGAGATCGTTGCGTTCGAAGCGGGTCTCACATCGTTGTCCGATACCGAAATTCAGGCGCAGACCGAGAAGTTTCGCGCGCGCATTCAGGAACGCACGGGCCCCATTGACGAGCGGATTGCGTCGATGAAAGCGGCCAAGCGTAACTCGAGTGACGCTGCGGAGCGCGATGCGATCGAATCCGAGTTGCATGGCGCTGACGGTCGCGGCGGTGCTGAGGGCGAGTTCCGCAAAGCCCTCGCCGAGGTGCTGGACGAACTGCTCCCGGAAGCGTTTGCCACCGTGCGCGAAGCGTGCCGCCGTCTGAAAGGCTCAACGGTCGTTGTGACCGGACGCGAGCTGACGTGGGACATGATTCCGTACGAGGTGCAGCTCATCGGCGGTATCCAGCTGCACTTGGGGCGCATCGCCGAAATGGCGACCGGCGAAGGCAAGACGCTCGTTGCGACGTTGCCGCTGTACCTGAATGCACTGCCCGGTCGGGGCGCGCATCTCGTGACGGTGAACAACTACCTCGCGCGCCGTGACTCGCAGTGGATGGGTCATCTCTACCGCTGGCTCGGCCTCACGGTCGCGTGTCTCGATGATACCGAGCCCGGTTCGTGGGAACGTCGCGAAGCGTACGGCAGCGACATCACATACGGCACGAACAACGAATTCGGCTTCGACTATCTGCGCGACAACATGGTGGTCACGCTCGACCAACGCGTTCAGCGACAGCATGTGTACGCGATCATCGACGAAGTGGACTCGATCCTCGTCGACGAAGCCCGTACGCCGCTCATCATCTCGGGTCCGGTTGGGAACGAAAGCGATGGGCAGTATGCGGAGTTCAACAGCTCGGTCGTTCGCCTGGTGCGTCGTCAGTCAGACCTGGTGAACACCCTCGTTGGCGACGGTGAGCGCGCACTGGAAAGCACCGACACCGCGCAGGCCGCACTGCAGTTCTACAAGGCGCAGTTGGGCGGCCCCAAGAACAAGCGCCTCATGAAGGCGTTGCAGGAACAGGGCGTCAAGCAGCTCGTCCAGCGGCAGGAGCTCGATGTCATCGCCGATCGCAAACTGCAGGCCGGGAAGCAGCAGTTTCGCGAACTCGAAGACGATCTTCTCTATGTGCTCGATGAAAAAGGGCACACTGTCCACCTGACTGAGCAGGGGCTCGATTGGCTGTCGCCTGAAGCACACGACACGTTCGTCCTGCCGGATATTGCGACCGAGATCGGTGCGATCGACAAAGACCACTCGCTCTTGCCGACCGAGCGACTGGAACGACGCGCCCTGATCGAGCGCGAGTACGCGATGAAGAGCGAACGGTTGAACATCATCCACCAACTGCTGCGCGCTCACGCCCTGTACGAAAAGGACGTGAACTACGTCGTGCAGGAAGGACAGGTGTTGATTGTCGACGAGTTCACCGGGCGCACGATGCCGGGGCGCCGCTGGAGCGAAGGGTTGCACCAGGCCGTCGAGGCAAAAGAAGGCGTTCAGGTGAAGGGCGAGACGCAGACACTCGCGACGGTCACGATTCAGAACTACTTCCGCATGTACGAAAAGCTGTCCGGCATGACCGGTACAGCGGAGACGGAGGAGACTGAATTCCATCAAATTTACGGTCTCGCGGTGTCGGTGATACCGACCAACCGTCCGATCGCCCGTGATGACCGACAGGACCTCGTCTTCAAGACACGCCGCGAGAAGTACAACGCGATCGTGGAGGAGACAAAACGTCTGCACGAGCTTGGCTACCCGGTGCTCGTCGGTACGGCGAGCGTCGAGGCATCGGAGACGTTGGCGCGACTGTTCACGCGAGCAGGGCTCAAGCACAACGTGCTCAACGCCAAGTATCACCAGCGGGAAGCCGAAATCGTGGCAGGTGCGGGTCAGCCCGGCGCGATCACGATTGCGACGAACATGGCGGGTCGTGGTACCGACATCAAACTCGGGTCGAACATCACCGACTCCAAGCCGTCGCGCGTGACCGACGAGGATGGCAAGGAAGTCGACATTCAGGAGATCGGCGGGCTGCACATTGTCGGCTCTGAGCGCCACGAATCCCGCCGCATCGATCGCCAGTTGCGCGGTCGTGCCGGCCGTCAGGGCGATCCGGGTGCGTCGCAGTTTTTCCTGTCGCTCGAAGATGATCTCATGCGTCTCTTCGGTTCCGAGCGCATCGCGAAGTTGATGGACCGTATGGGTGCGCAGGACGGCGAGATGCTCACGCATCCCCTTATCACGCGTTCGATCGAGCAGGCGCAGAAACGCGTGGAGTTGCAGAACTTCCAGTCGCGCAAACGTCTGCTCGAATACGATGACGTAATGAACCAGCAGCGCGAAGTGATTTATTCGCTCCGCTCATTCGCGCTGGAAGGTGGTGAAGAGCTCAAGGCCGAAGCGCGCAAGATGATCGATCGCGGTGCGCAGCGGCGTGTTGAGCAGGCGCTGGCCACGTTCGATAGCCCCGAGGAGTGGGACTTCGAGTACGTGCAGCAGGATCTCCTGATGCACTACATGCTGCTCGTGCCTGAATTCACGGGCGACACGCGTCCAGCCACCGCGGAAGCGGCGCAGGACGCGGCCGTCGCTGCGGCGGCCACCGCGTTTGATGCGAAACTCGAAAGCCTCAATGCGGTCACCGACGAAAGCGGAGAAGGCTTCGCCGGGCGTCTGCTTGCATTGGTGATGCTCAACGCGCTCGACGAGAAGTGGAAGGATCATCTCTACGATCTCGATCAACTTCGCGCGTCGATTCACTATCGCTCGTGGGGGCAGAAGGATCCGCTGGTCGAGTACAAACAGGACGCGTATGCGATGTTCGTCGACCTGATGCACGACCTCGCGAACACGTTCACCGAGCGCTTCCTCAAGGCCCAGTTGGTGTTCGAGCAGACCCCAGCCGAAACCGTTGCGTCGGCCGCGCCCGAACCTGTGCGCGTCGATGCTCGGCCCACCAAGCGGTTCAACGCAATGGGGATTCTCGAGGACGTTCCTCCTGATGAACCGGAGTTCGAGACGTCCGCGCCCCTGTCGAGCAGCGACGCGGACAGTGGCAGCCAGAACGGCCAGCGTCCCGTAGTGCACGGCACGCCGTCGGTGGTTGGTGCGGGTGCGGTTCGCTCGCTCGACCCTGTCGCCAACGCCAGTGCTCAGGACTGGAGCAATGTCGGCAGGAACGACGTGTGCCCCTGCGGCTCCGGGAAGAAGTTCAAGAAGTGCCATGGAGCGACCGTCTGACGGTCTACGTCGAACGGTGCGCTGAGAGACGTGGAGGGCTGACGGTGACGTCAGCCCTTTTGCGTTGCCGCGCAGTTTGCGTACCCGTCAGTTCGGGTATCCAACCGCATCTTCTGACCAGAACGCCGCGTTTCGACGGCACGCGCGGCATCCTGATGACAGTGCTGGGCGCGCAAATGGCAATGATGTCTCACCGGGTGAGCCCGGTTCATCCGTTCCCAACCAATGCGCGGTGCTTCACCGCAGGAGCCCTATCGTGTCTGTCCCAGCTAGCCAGCCTGCACGGCGGCCGCTAACTATTCGAGAGTTACCCCGGACTGAACGTCCACGTGAACGCATGCGTTCGCTCGGCGCGCATGCCTTGAGCACGATGGAGCTGGTCGCCACGGTGCTTGGCTCGGGGGGCGCTGGCCAATCGGCGTTGGCCTGTGCCGGGGATATACTGGACCATGCTGGAGGATCGCTCGGGCGGCTGGCCGCAATGCCGTCGGCCGCTCTGCAGCGGGTGCGGGGTGTAGGACTAGCACGGGCAGCTGCTGTACAGGCGGCGCTCGAACTCGGGCGCCGGATGACGGCTGAAGCGCGTGAGGCCGGTGTACCATTGCGAGGACCCGCCGACGTTGCGGCGGTATTCTCGCCGAGGTTGCAGGATCTGCCCGTCGAGGAATTTCACGTTGCAATCCTTGATGCGCAGCATCGGTTGGAGCGCGATGTGTTGATCACGCGCGGTTTGCTCAATTCGTCGTTGGTGCATCCGCGGGAAGTCTTTCGGGAAGCCATCGCCGAACGGGCGGCTGCCGTGATTCTCGTGCACAACCATCCAAGCGGAGATCCCACACCCTCCGCCGAAGATCGTGCGGTCACTGAACAGTTAGTGGCTGCTGGACGTCTACTTGATATACCGGTCCACGATCACATCATCGTGGGCCGTGGACGATACGTGAGTTTTGCGGAGGCTGGGCTGCTGTGACAACGATCGCGCTGCACGAAGCAATCCCTGGGTTCGGTCCGGGCACCGACGGTGCCTACGATCGGCTCGATCACGTGATGCTCGTGCGTGCCTACCGGTTTTCCGACGCGGCGCACGCTGGGCAGGTGCGCCACTCGGGCGAGCCGTACGTGTCGCACTGCATCGAAGTCGCGCGCATTCTCGCCGATCTGCAGCTCGACACGACAACCGTCGTCAGCGGATTGCTGCACGACATCGTGGAAGACACCGACATCACCGTCGATGATGTCGGGCGCGAATTCGGCACCGAGATCGCTGAAATCGTCGATGGACTGACGAAGATCGCGAATTTGCCGATGTCCTCCCGCGAAGAGCGCCAGGTCGAGAACTACCGCAAGCTGCTGCTGTCGATTGCGAAGGACGCCCGCGTCATTCTGATCAAGCTGGCCGATCGATTGCACAACATGCGCACGCTCGATTGGCTCGCGCCTGAAAAGCGTCGCCGCATTGCTCAGGAAACGCGTGATCTGTACGCGCCGCTCGCGCACCGCTTCGGTATGGCGAAAGTGCGTTGGGAGCTCGAGGACCTCGCGTTCAAACATCTCGAGCCGGAAGCTTACAAGTCACTCGCAAAACTCGTCGCGGCAAAACGCGGTCAGCGGGAAGAACTCGTTTCGCAGATGAAAGAGCCGCTTGAAAAGCGGCTCACGGACGCTGGCATCGCCGATGTCGAAGTCACCGGTCGGCCGAAGCATCTCTGGTCGATCAACAAGAAGATGCAGCAGCGTGATCGGCCCTACGAAGACATCTACGATCTCCTGGCCATCCGCGTCATCGTCCCCAATGTGCTCGAGTGCTATCACGCGCTTGGCGTCATTCACGACGGATGGACGCCGGTCCAGGAGCGGATCAAGGACTACATCGCGCAGCCCAAGTCGAACGGCTACCAGTCGCTGCACACGACTGTGTTTGGCCCCGGCCGACAGCTGTTCGAAATCCAGATCCGAACGCGCGAGATGCACCGCACTGCCGACTACGGCATCGCAGCGCACTGGCTCTACAAGGAAGCCAACAAGCCGTCTGGTGATCTGGATCGACAGCTCGCGTGGTTCCGTCAGGTGCTCGAACTTCAACTCGATGCCGAAACGCCCGGTGAGTTTCTCGAATTTCTGAAACTGGATCTGTATCAGGACGAGATCTTCGTCTTTACGCCGACGGGCGACGTTATTCAGTTGCCCAAAGGTGCAACGCCGATCGACTTCGCCTTCGCCGTACACACGCAGGTCGGTGCGCGGTGCGCTGGTGCAAAGATCAACGGTCGCATTGCGCCGCTGTCGCGTGAGCTCAAGAACTCGGAAACCATCGAGATTCTGACCAATCCGAACGCTCGGCCGAGTCGCGATTGGCTCGCACACGTGCGCACAGGACGGGCGCGTCACAAGATCAGGCAGTATCTGCGTCTCGAAGAGCGGTCGTCGGCCATGCGACTTGGTCGCGAGATTCTGGAGCGTGAACTGCGTCGCCGTCGTCTGACCAAGGTCGACGACAATGCATTGGTGCCGGTCGCCAAACTGCTCAAATTGAAGGACGCCAACCAGCTCGTCGCGGCGGTCGGGCAGGGCGAAGTCCACGTCATGCAGGTGGTGAAGGCGCTGTATCCGCAGGTGGAGACATCGCCCGCAGAGCCCGAGAAGCCGAGCACACTGGCGCGCATCGTCGATCGCGTGCGTGGCACTGGCAAGGGCGTGCGCATCCAAGGTGCGGATGGCCTGCTGGTGCGATACGCGCAGTGCTGTCAGCCGGTGCCTGGTGACAACGTTGTCGGGTACGTAACGCGCGGTCGTGGCGTGAGCATCCACCGCGGTGACTGTCCGAACCTGCTGCTGCTGGTGCACGAACCCGAACGTCGACTCGATATCGATTGGCACGAGATGGCGGGCGAACGCTTTATCGTGCGGCTGGCAATGGACGGGAACGATCGGCGCGGACTGTATGCCGATGTTGCCGCTGCCGTGAGTGCGACGGGTACCGATATCAAGAGTCTCGAGCTCAAGACAGTTGACGGCCGCGTCACGGGCGCTGCGCTCGTCGAAGTGGAGAACCTTGCGCACCTCGAACGGATCATCAAAGCGGCGCGACGTGTAAAGGGAATCTCCGCGGTCAGTCGACGCGAGCGACTCACGACCGAGGAATAGGAACGCCAAGAGGGGCGTCAACAGCCCCCATTGTTTGGTGATCCGACGGCCGGTCTGAAACCTTGGGCTGTTCTTGTAACAGTTGAGCGAAACTGGACGAAGGCATGCCCCGAACAGAAGCCGATTACTCCGAGTATATTCCGGGCATGGCTGCTCAATTCCGACTTCAGGCGCCGTTTGCTCCCGCTGGCGATCAGCCGCGCGCCATCGCCGAGCTTTCCGCGGGTCTGGCCCGTGGCGACCGTTTTCAGACGCTCCTCGGCGTGACTGGCTCCGGCAAAACAATGTCGATCGCCAACGTCATCGAGTATTGGGGCAAGCCGACCCTGGTGCTGTCGCACAACAAGACCTTGGCGGCGCAATTGTACGGGGAGTTGAAGAGTTTCTTCCCCACCAATGCAGTCGAATACTTCATCTCGTACTACGACTACTACCAGCCCGAAGCCTACGTCCCTTCAAGCGACACGTACATCGAAAAGGACGCGAGCATCAACGAGGACATTGATCGCCTGCGACTGCGGGCGACGTCGTCCCTGATGGAACGCGACGATGTGGTGATTGTCTCCACGGTCTCGGCCATCTATGGGCTCGGCGACCCGGTGTCGTATCGCGAGCGGATGGTGTCGCTCGACCTTGGTCAGCGCGTTGGGCGTGACGATGTGCTGCGCGCGTTGGTCGGGATTCAGTATCAGCGCAACGACGTCAACTTCGACCGCGGAACGTTTCGCGTCCGCGGTGATACGGTGGAGATCTTTCCGGCCTACGAAGAGCAGGCTGTGCGGGTGGAGCTGTGGGGCGATGAGATCGAGCGGATCTCCAAGATCGATCCCCTCACGGGCGAAACGATTGCCGCGTTGCAGCGCGCAGCGATCTATCCGGCCAAGCACTTCATCACCAATCGGCCCACCGTTGAACGCGCGGTCGTCGCGATCAAGGATGAACTGACGGCGCGCCTCGAGGAACTCAAGACGCAAGGCAAGTTGCTCGAAGCACAACGTCTCGAACAGCGCACCAACTTCGACATCGAGATGCTGCTCGAGATCGGCACATGCGCCGGGATCGAGAACTACTCGCGACATATCAGTGGTCGCATCGCGGGTGAGCGACCTGCCTGTCTGTTCGATTATTTCCCGGATGACTATCTCGTCGTGGTCGACGAGTCGCACGTCACGCTGCCACAGATCCGTGGTATGTACAATGGCGATCGCGCACGCAAGCTCACACTTGTGGACTACGGATTTCGCTTGCCGAGTGCGTTGGACAATCGTCCGCTGGTATTTGAGGAGTTCATGCAGTTGTCGCCACGACTGATCAATGTGTCGGCGACGCCCGGCGACTTGGAGTTGGAACTCTCGGAAGGCGTGGTCGTTGAGCAGGTGATTCGTCCGACTGGATTGCTCGATCCGGTGCTCGAAGTGCGTCCGGTCAAGGGGCAGGTCGACGACCTGCTACACGAGATCCGTCAACGCGAACGTAAAGGCGAGCGCGTGCTCGTGACAACGTTGACCAAGCGCATGTCCGAAGACCTGACCGACTATCTGCAGCAGATGGGCGTGCGCGTGCGGTACATGCACTCGGACATCGATGCGATCGAGCGTGTTGAAATCATTCGAGGGCTTCGGCTCGGCGAGTTCGATGTGCTGGTTGGGATCAACCTGTTGCGCGAAGGACTCGACATGCCTGAGGTGTCGCTCGTTGCCATTCTCGATGCTGACCAGGAAGGATTTCTGCGCAGCGACCGATCGTTGATTCAGACCATCGGTCGCGCAGCGCGACATTTGAACGGTCGGGCAATTCTGTACGCCGATCGCATTACGGGTTCGATGCAACGCGCAATGGACGAGACCACACGTCGTCGCACGATTCAACGCGAGCACAACGAAGCGAACGGGATTGTGCCGGTGGGTGTAGTGAAGAGCATCGAAGATATCCGGTTCATCACGCGCGTGGCCGACGCGCGCACGGAGAAGGACGGCGGCGTTGCGCCGACACCGCGCAGAGTTGGCGGGGAAACCAACACGCGTTCCCGCGAAGAGTTGCAGGTGCTCGTGGGGGAACTGGAAACGGCAATGCGTGAGGCGGCGATCGCGCTCGACTTCGAGGCTGCGGCCAGACTGCGTGATCAGCTGTTCGAAGTGCGTACCGCCTTGGGCGACAAGCCGACACAGGCGCGTGGAGGCGACCGCGTTGCCAAGCGTCCTCCGGGCAGCGCTCCGTTGCGCGGGCCCGGTGGTTCTGGCGCTCCCGGCGGGCGCGGCTCCGGCGGCCGTCGAGGGCGCTGAATGCCAGCTGAGCCGTCGCCGTCGCTGAACGAATTGCTCGATCGTGGAGCACCCAGATCGCCGGACCGGGACACGCTCGACGCGTGGGGGCGCGCCGTGGGTGCTGCGCTTCCGCGTCCGGTGGTGATCACACTTTCCGGCGACCTCGGTGCAGGGAAAACCACCCTTGCGCGCGCTTTGTGTGCGGGGCTTGGCGTGGCGAATCTCGAAGAGGTCACGAGTCCGACATTCTCGTTGATCCAGCAATACGAGGCGCCACGTGGCCCGGTCACGCATGTGGATTTGTACAGGCTACGCAGCGACGCAGAACTCGAGGCACTGGGGTGGGATGAACTCGTGGCAACCGCACCGGTATTGTTGATCGAGTGGCCCGAGCGCGCAGCAGCGACGTTGCCTCGGGACACGATCGCAATTCAGCTAACCCACGATCCCGCCGATTCCGAGCGGCGTAACCTGCGCATTCACGCCCCGCGTACGTGACCGGAATCACGCGAGAGCGTCGATGCCCAGCAGTAGTTGATCGCCAAACACGTTGGAAGCAGGGCGCGGCAACACAAGCCCTTGCTTCCATCGAGTGCACAGCGAATTCTCCGCCTGTGCGCACCCCATCACAGAATCAGCCGCTACTCCCCTCCGCCCAGTCAGCATTGTCGCCGCTTTCTGCATTGCTCCCGTCGCCGTTGCTCGTTCTGGAAGCAGCGACGTCGGCCGGATCTGCGTCGTTGGTGATCGATGGGCGTATCGTGGGGCGTAGTGATGTTCCGATGGGGGTGACGCGCGACGATACGCTCTTCCCGGCTGTGCAATCGCTCCTCGCTCAGGCGGCACTGGGGGCGGGCGATCTGCGGGCAATTGCCTGTGGCGCGGGCCCGGGAAGCTTTACGTCGCTGCGCATTGCCGGGTCATTGGCGAAGGGGTTGGCATTCGCCGGTGAATGCCTGCTGTACCGGGTGTCATCCCTGATGCTTGCGGCGGCCACCGTGCAGCGCGCCGGACAGTTCGTCGTGCACGCCGATGCGCTGCGCGGAGAGCGGTTTGTGCTCGACGTCGAAATCGGTGTGGACGGCCTCGCGTCTGCGCAAAGTGCCGTCCGCCGAGTGGCGTTCGGGGATCTTGTTGCGCTGGGAGAAGGGCGCGAACGGTTGGCGGTTCTTGCGAGTCCCGATCCTGATCTGGAATCGCTGATTGTCACGCCTGATGCGGCCGCGATTGTGCGCTGTGTCGATTGGTTCCGCGAAGGCCCCGTGTCGCTGGATGAGTGGGAGCCCGACTACGGGCGCCTTGCGGAAGCGCAGGTGAAGTGGGAAGCCGATCACGGGCGCGCGCTCACCAACGGCTGACTGCGAGCAGCGGATGGCAACCAACCACGCGATCGCACTCAGACCCGCACTGATTGCCGACGTGAAGGCGATGGCGGCGATTGAGCTTGTGGCATTCAGCGATCCGTGGCCGGCGTCGTCGTTTGCAGAGATGCTCCCTATGGCACATTCGCGCATGGTCGTTGCCGTCGACGCCCAGGAGGTACTGGTTGGTTACTGCATTCTGCTCAGCGCGGCCGACGAGGGAGAGATCGCCAACATTGCGGTGCGACCGACAGAACGCGGGCGCGGCATTGGCGCAATGTTGCTTGACGACGCGCTGGCAGCAGCAGCGCGAATGGGGGTGACACAGCTTTTTCTCGAAGTGCGAACGTCCAATGCCGCAGCGCGTGCGCTCTATGCGTCGCGGAGCTTCGTGTCCGTCGGTCGCCGGACAGCCTATTACAGCGATCCCACCGAAGATGCCCTGGTCCTGAGACGGACCGCCCGAAATTGATCCAGTGCGAAACACAAGGGTTTGTTGCTTCCGTTCGCCGGTCCTACCTTGCTCCCAGTCGGAACACAAACGCTCAACGAGGAGGCACCATGAGTCGCAGTCTGAACAAAGCCATTCTGATTGGTCACGTCGGGAGTGATCCCGAAATCCGCACCGTCGGTAACGGCGGTCGCGTCGCTTCGTTTTCGCTCGCCACTGGGCGGGTGTGGAACGATGCGTCGGGCGCCAAGCAGGAGAAGACCGAGTGGCACAAGTGCGTCGTGTGGAATACCAAGTTCTCCACGCTCGCCGACGTGGTCGAGAAGTACGTGAAGAAGGGCGAGCGTGTCTACGTCGAGGGCGAGATCGAGTATCGCCAGTGGCAGGACAAAGAAGGCCAGACCCGCTACACGACCGAGATCAAAGTTCGTGAGCTCATGCTACTCGGCGGTCGTGCCGGGGGCGGCGGAGAAGACATGGACGGCGGCGCACCACGACGTTCTGCCGCGCCGCCCCGCGCAGCGAAGCCTGCGGCCACTCCAGCCGCCGGCGGGGACGACTTCAATGACTTCCCGGGCGCCCTTGAAGACGAGGACGACGATCTCCCGTTCTGAGGTCGTCGCGGTGTAATGATTCGGGCCGGACACGTGATGCCGCGCACGTTACGTGCGTGCGCGGCAGGCGTCTCCCGTGTGGGTAGCTCTCGCTTCGCGATCGCGCCCAGTATGCACCCCTGTGTCGGGGGTGCGTCGCTCTCCCACTCTGAGGCTCGCCGATGCGCGCTGCTGCCCACCCGCAACCGTCTGAAGTGCCAGTGCTAACCGCCCGTCAGGCGCTTGTCCGGCTGCTGATCGCGTTTGCTGCAACGCTCATCCTGCTTGCGATGTGGACACCCAAGGTCGTGCACGCACAAACTACGCACGCCGATGTGGCGCCCACGCCAGTGCAACAAGTGGCAGACAGTGCAGGAACGACGCATGTGGTGAAAGCCGGCGAATCGCTCTGGCTACTGGCGGAGCGCTACTACGGTGACGGCCATCGGTGGAACGAGCTCGCTCGGCGCAACTCGCTTTCGACCGACCTCGACATGGTGCTCTACATCGGCATGAAGTTACGTGTCCCCGCGCATCCGTCAGCCGCGAAAAATGCTGTTGTGGGCGTGCAGGATGCCAAGGTTCCGGACGTCGCCCACCAGCGTGCGGTCGCTGCGGCCAAGTCGGCGGCCGCCAAATCGGCCGGGACGCCGTCCAAGAGTCCTCCTACTGGCGCATCGCTCGCCGCGCAAACCGCGGATAAAAATGATGCGGCATCGGCCACGCTTGCACCGGCGGTTGCGTCCGCTTCAAAGCGGCCGGCGAAGGACGCTCCGAAAGCAGCAGCGCCCGCGGCAACACGTCCTCGGGTTGCCTCGGCAGACACGGGACTCGCGAAGCCGCGCCGTGATACGAGTGAATCCGCAACGGTCTTCTCGCGCGCAAGCGTTGCTGCCGCTCTCGATTCTGCGCGTACCGGCCGCCGCACGCGCAGCGACACCCTGATGGCGCCGCGGACGGCGACGCACATCGGACTCGTTGACGCAGAAGACCTCCGTGCGTCCCGCAGCTCGAAAGAGGTCGCAACGGTCTTTCTCCGTCGCATCCCCGATCAGGCCGAAGTCGAAGCACAGGCGCGTGCCTTGAGCCGCACCGATGCACCCGCACCCCGTCGAGGCGAATACGAGGGCGCGCCGTTCACGGTCGAACCGAGCGTGGTGCTCAAGAGCGGTCGCCTACTTCGCCGCATTGGCGCACCGGCAGGTGGTAGCCCGAATGACCCGCAGCGCCTCACGCTCGCCGATCAGGCGGAAATCAGCGCGCCTGCCGGTGTCACACTCGCTGTGGGCGACCGCTTGGTAAGCGTGCACCTCCAGTTGGTTGCCAAGGGCGTCAATGTGGCTGTGCCCACCGGAATCATGCGTGTGGTAAAGGTTGCGAGTGGCAAGCCGACCCTCGCCGTCGTGGAGTCGCAGACAGGCAGCGTCCAACAGGGGCAGCCGCTGCTCGTCATTCAGGGGGCGGCCGCACCGCTGTCGGCGCGCGCATCGGCCAGCGCCACCAACGATGTCGAGACAGCGGTGCGGTGGATCGACGGCACAGAATCACTTCCCACTTTGCAGAGCTATGTCCTGCTGGGTGCAGGGAGTTCGCAGGGGGTGCAGGCTGGCGACGAGTTCGATCTGCACACAGCCAAAGGACCGACCACCGGTGGTGAGGACCGGATCGCCCGCGCCCGCGTTGTTCGCGTCAGTGCGAGTGAAAGCACCGCGATCATCGTCAAGCAGGAGCGAGCCGAAATCGCGGTTGGTGTTCCAGCCCACCGAGTAGCTCGGGTGCCGTAAGACCGCACCTGTTCGGCAGAGGCAGCACAAAAGGAAGCACGGTTTCAACGAGAAAAACGCGCGCCCGCGACCACATTGTCGCCGGCGCGCGTTTACATTCGTTTCACGCGTGCCGAGTGTGAGCGCACGAGTCGGCACGCACCTTAATTCCCATTTCGCGAGGATGCGACTGCATGGCGAAGACGGTACTGGTGACGGGTGGCGCGGGGTTTATTGGCTCGCATGTGGCCGATCGGTTCAGCGCCGAAGGGTGGCGGGTGACAGTACTCGATGACCTGTCGAGTGGCCGCGAGGAGAATCTCACCCCTGACGCCCGCTTCGTGCGCGGTGACATCACCACGCCGGAAGCCGCCGAACTGGTGCGCGACGGCAAGTTCGACGTGATGTGCCACCTGGCCGCACAGATCGACGTCCGCCGCAGCGTCCTCGACCCCGTGTACGACGCCACGCGCAACATCCTCGGCACACTGAATCTCATGCAGGCCGTGCAGGCAAGCGGCCACAACACGCGCGTTGTGTTCTCGTCGACCGGTGGCGCGCTGTATGGCGATTTTGATGCGCCGCCGAGTGCGGAAACGTTCGGGAAAGACCCCGAGGCTCCGTATGGCATCGCCAAGTTGTCGGTCGAGTATTACCTCGCATACTACGGCCGCGTGCACAAGCTCGATACGGTCGCGCTGCGCTATGGCAACGTGTACGGGCCGCGACAGGATCCGCATGGTGAGGCGGGTGTCGTCGCAATCTTCTGCAATCGCATTCTCGATGCGCGTGCGCTGACCGTGTTCGGCGATGGGACCCAGACGCGTGACTACGTGTATGCGGGCGATGTCGCGGCTGCCAACTTCGCTGCTGCCACATCGAGCTCGCTTCCTGCGCCGGGACGACTCGATGCACGGGCATTCAACATCGGCACGGGAATCGAGACCAGCGTGAACACGCTCGCCACCACTCTGTCCGCCGTGTCGCACGCCACCGTGCCGATTGACTACGCCCCGGCGCGCGCCGGCGAACTTGCGCGCTCCGCGCTCGAGACGTCGAAGGCGAAGTCGGTGCTCGGCTGGACGCCGACCGTGTCCCTCGCTGACGGGCTGACCAACACGTTCCGGTACTTCGCCGATTTCCGCAGTGGTGCGGCCAAGCGATGATCGCAGGCGCGCGCCTGTTGTTCGCGCCGGAGCAGCTGGGAGCGCAAAGTCAGGGCGTGCCGGCTTCGCTGACCGCAATGATTCTCGGCAGCGATTGGGTGACGAAGGCCGTGCTTGCGCTGCTGATCGTACTGTCGCTCTTGTCGTGGGGCATCATGTTCGCAAAGTGGCGCGCGTTTCGGACGGCAGAAGCAAACGGCCGCGCGTTCGTCAGCGAGTTCGAGCGCGCGCGGGGCATTGACGAGGCTGCGTCGATCGCGCAGCGGGCAAAGCGGAGTGCGTTCACGGCGGTGTTCGCGCGTGCGGTACAGTTTCTCTCAGAGACGCGACCGGCGATGGCGGCAACAGGCGACCGCAGCGCGCGCCTTTCCGGATCGCAGGTCGAAGCGTTGCGGCTGGTGCTCGATGCGGAGAGCAGCAAGGAGCGCGAAGAACTCGGCGCCTTCATTCCGTGGCTTGCGACCGTCGGCAGCGTCAGTCCACTGATCGGGCTATTTGGCACCGTGCTCGGTGTCATCAGTGCGTTCACCGGCATCGCGGCGCAGGGCTCTGGGAACATCGGTGCCGTGGCACCTGGCATTGCAATCGCGCTTATTGCGACTGCTGCCGCCTTGGCCGTCGCGATTCCTGCCTCGTTTGCCTACAACATCTTCGCCGCGCGCCTCAATCGGTTCGACAGCGCGCTCGAAGGGTTTGGCTCCGAACTCATCGCGCTGATGGTGCGCGAAGGGCGGATTTAGCTGCTCATGCGACCGCGTCGGCGTGGTGAGCGGATGGCCGTGAACGGCGAGATCAACGTGGTCTCGCTCATCGATGTCATGATGCTCCTGATGGTGATCTTCATGATCACCGCACCCATCATGCAAGGCGGTGTCGACATTACGCTGCCGAAAGCCGATGTGCGTCCGCTCGAGCCCAAGAATGGGCTCGTCGTGACGATCAACCGAGACGGTTACATCTTCGTTGACGACGTCAAGTTCACCCGCGAAGAGTTTGTGCGCGGCATCAAGGCGCTCTCGGAGAAGAAGGGCGGTGGAGGCGTCTATCTGCGAGCCGATGCCGTTGTGCCCTATGGCATCGTCGCCGACGTGATCGCGGCCATGCGCGCCAGCGGCGTGAGCGAAGTCGGGCTGGTCGCTGAGCCCCGTGAGCGGCGATGAACGACGCGGTCGTGGCGGGTGGATTCGCGCCGCTTGGCGTCCCGCCGAAAGCGACACCGAGCGCGCGCCCGCGCGGTGCGACTCTCCGCAACGGGCTATTCGTCTCCACGCTCATTCACGTCGCGATCGTCGCGCTGGTGATCTATCTCGCAGAGCGTCCTGAGCCTGCGCGACCGCCGATCTATCGCGTGAATCTGGTGGGCGCTCCCCCAGGGATTCGGCAAGCAGGTGTGGTCAACCCTCGGCCCACGCCTCCAGCTCCGTCGCCTGCGCCCGCTCCATCCGGCGCCGAACGTGCTGCACCTCCCGAGAAGGCGCTCCCAGCGACGAAGCGCGCCGACAAGGCACCGCCGAAAGCGACGCCGAGCGCGACGTCCAGCCGCGCGGCAGGAACGAAAGCCGTAAAGAGTGAGAGCAAGGCTGCGGCTGCGCCGCCTAAGGCCGGTAGCGGCGCGGTCGGCGGAAAGGGAGCGGATGTTGCGAATATCAAGACCGATGGGATCGCGTTCCCGTACCAAGGGTATCTCGACAACATCGTCCGACAGTTGACGCTCGCGTGGTCGCCACGACGCGTGTCAGCGGCGCTCGTGACCGAGGTCAAGTTCCTCATCCGACGCGACGGCTCGGCCGCCAACATCGAAATTGTGAAGTCGTCCGGCGATCGCATCTACGATACCGAAGGGCTGGGAGCCGTGGAAGCAGTCGGGTCCACACGTGGCTTTGGCGCGTTACCTGCCGGATGGAAGGACGATGTACTCGTTGTCTACTTCACGTTCGACTATTCCCTTCGACCCTGACGCTGTGATCCTTTCGTGATCCGTACCATCATGATGCGCGCCGGCGCGGCGGCCCTCTTCGGGATCCTGCCGTTGGTCCTATTACAGGCGCAAGATCAGTCCGGAGTCCGACTTGGCCTCACCTATCGCCCAGGATTCAGGCCGGCACTGCTGGTGCTCCCTATTCGGGGCACCATGGGTGACTCACTGACCACGATCCTCGCACGCGATTTCGACTTCAGCGACCGCTTCACCGTCGTCCCGTCCAGCGCGGCTGCCGACATGAATGGCCCGCCCAACTATCCGATGTTCGCCAAGCTTGGCGTCGATGGAATTGTGCAAGCCACGCTGCTCCCGTCTGGCTGGCTGCGCGTCGTATTGCTCGATGTGGGGAAGAAGGCCGTCACCAATCAGCGAGACTTTCCGCTCCCGAATCCTGCCGGTACGCCTTCGTGGCGTCTCGCCGTCCACGGAGTATCGGACACCGTCGAAGAGTGGATTTTGTCGCAGCGCGGCGTTGCGCAGACGCAGATCGCCTTTGAACGCGATCATCGCATCTGGGTGGTCGACAGCGACGGTGCCAATGCACGGCCGGTCACGCCAGCGGGGCTGTCGGTCGCCTGGGCGCCATCTGGTCGCGCACTGGTCTACAACGTGAATAATGGGCGGGACCCGCTGTTGGTGACTGAACTCGCGACCGGTGCCCAGCGCACCTTGACGTCTCCGTCAACGGCCCAGGACGGGACGCCAGCCGTCTCGCCCGACGGACGCACTGTCGCCTTTTCACGCGTCTCCGACGTCGGCGCCGACCTGTTCAGCATCCCATTCGGCGGAGGCACAGCAACGCGGATTACGGTCGGCCGCGGGAGTGCGAGCACACAGCCATCGTTCAGTCCCGACGGGCAGCGAATCGTCTTCGCGTCAGACCGTTCTGGGCATAACGAAGTGTATATTTGCGATCTCGACGGAACGAACGTCGAACAGCTGACCGACGGTGTTTTCGGCGACCGCAACTACCGCGCGGGCCCCGATTGGTCACCCAATGGACAGATGGTCGCGTTCGAGTCGTTGAACGGCGGGACGTTTCAGGTCATGACGGTCAACGTTCGCGACAAGACGACCCGTGCCGTGGCAACTGAAGGCCGTAACGGTGACCCGTCGTGGGCGCCCGATTCGCGTCACCTGGTGCTTACGTCGAACCGTGGAAGTGGAGTACGGCAGTTGTGGATCGTTGATATCGAATCGGGGCGCGCGCGTCAGCTCACGCGTGGCGCAAGCGCCCGTCTCTCGTCGTGGTCACCGCGGCTTGCAATCCCTTGAGTTGTGTACGTCTCTCATCATCCCGAGCTTTGGAGTCGTTTGATATGATCCGTCCGTTTCGTCTGATGCTGGTGCTGGCTACAGCGCCTCTCGTGCTTGGCGCCTGTCACAAGAAGAAGCCAGTCGTTGCACCGGCACCGGTCGCGCCCGCAACGGCGCCCGAGCCGACGCCGACCCGCACGCCGCCCACCACCAGCGCGACGCCGGTCGATACGATGGCCGCCATGAACGCAGCCATTGCCGAAGCGCGGGCCAAGCTGCTCGAGACGATCTACTTCGAGTACGACGCTGATGCCTTGCGTGATGACGCGCGTGCGACACTCGATTCGAAGCTGCCGTTGCTCAATCTCAACGCATCGTTGCGCGTTCGGATCTCCGGTCACTGCGACGAACGCGGCAGCGATGAGTACAACATCGCGCTCGGCCGTCGTCGTGCAGAAACGGCCAAGAAGTATCTGACCGATCGTGGCATCGACCCGTCGCGCATTGAAACGGCGAGCTTTGGTCGCGAGCGTCCGGCGGTGCAGGGTGAAAGTGAAGAGGCGTGGTCCAAGAATCGCCGCGACGAATTCGAAATCGTAGCTGGCGGCGACCGGTTGCGCGCGAAGTGATGAGCGCCGCACTCGCGCTGCGCGCACGACGACTGCTTCCGCTGGTCGCGCTCGTCGCGACCGGTGGCTGCTTCGCGACGCGCAACGACGTGCGTCTCGTGCAAACCGATATCGCCACCCTGCGCGCCGACGTCACAAAGCATGACGACGCGGCGCGCGCCAACCTCACCGCAGCGATGAAGTTGCTGCAAGTGGCCACCGATTCGCTGGCGCGCGTGAGCTCGCGCACCGTCTCCATTCAGGGTGACGTGCGTGGTGAAATGCGTTCAATCAAAGAGCAGCTGCTGCAGATTCAGCAGCTGCTCGGTCAGAGTCAGGCGACGATCGCCCGGTTGCGCGCCGAGTTGGCGGAACGGGCAGGGATGACGACTCCGGTTGTACCGCCGAGTGCGGGCACGACAATCGCCGACAGCATGAAGCCCGCGCGCACCACCGGCCCGCTTGAGCTTTACCAAAACGCCCGGGATCAGCTCAATCGTGGCAGCACAACCACAGCGCGCAGTCTCTTTCAGGAACTGTTGAACAATTTTCCATCGCACGAGTACGCACCGCAGGCGCAGTACTGGCTCGCGGCAACGTACGAAAAGGAAAAGAACATGGGCGCGGCTGACGCGGCCTACGCCGCCGTGGTCACGAAGTACGAGAGTGCCCCCGAGGCACCGATGGCGCTTTACAAGCGGGCGCAGCTTTTCATTCAGCAGGCCAACAACGCCAAGGCTCGCGAACTGCTTGACCAGATCATCAAGCGCTATCCACGCAGCGACGAAGCCATCCGCGCTGCCGAGTTGCTCCCGACCCTGCGCTGATGCGCTGCGGTCTCAGTTCGCTTTAGAGCCCATGCATTCAGATGGCCGACGGTAGCGCCCCGCAATCAGAGATGCCGTTCCTCGATCACCTCGAGGAACTGCGCTGGCGGCTGTTCAGAATCGCGGTGGCCGTCGCACTTGGTGTCGGCATCGCCTTCGCGCTGCTGTATTCGCAAAAAGTCGACATCATGCAGCTGCTCGCGCGCCCGGTGCAGCCGTATCTGAACCGACCGCTGATGGTGACGCATCCGAGCGATCTGTTCAATGTGGTCATGGACGCGTCCATCGCGATCGGGTTGATCTTCGCCTCGCCGGTGATTGTCTGGCAGGTGTGGGGTTTCTTGTCGCCTGCGTTATACGGGCACGAAAAGAAGGTCGTCATCCCCACACTGGTCGGCGCGGCCTTGCTCTTCCTCGGCGGCATGGCGCTCTCGTACTTCTACGTCCTGCCCGTCACGCTCGGCTTTCTCTTCAGCTTCCAGAGCGCATCGGCCGAAATCGTGCCGACCGTGTCCGAGTACTTCGGACTTGTGCTGGCGATGTGTCTCGCCTTTGGCGCGATCTTCGAGTTGCCGATTGTCATCGTGCTGCTGACGGCGCTTGGACTCGTCAAGCCCGCATTCCTTGGGAAATTCCGTCGTCACGCATTCGTCGGGTGCATTCTCGTTGCGGCGCTCATCACGCCGGGTCAGGATCCGACGTCGCTGTTCGCGTTGACGATGCCGCTTTATCTCCTGTACGAAGTGTCGATTACGTTGTCCCGCGTCGTCTACAAACGACGCGAGAAGCGCATCGCTGCGCAGGACGAATAGCTCCCGTGGGTCGCTTCACCGTCGTCGCGCGCGGCGTTCGGACGCTGCGGTCTTACGCGGCTTCGTCGCTGTGCGCCGCCTTGGCGGCCACCATCGCGTTTGCTGCGTCGGCACAGGCCCAGAGGCCGGCCAGGCCGCCGACGCCGCTGCGCGGCGGCGCGGGCTCGCCCGCGGACACTTCAGTGCGGGGGCTCAATAGCGAGAAAGTGATCTTCGAGTGGACGCAGCCGGACTCAACGCTGCGCGAACTGCTGGAACGCAAAGGGTATCGTCAGGTGCAGTATCAGGGCGATGTCGTACGTTTTGATGCCCGCACCAGAGAACTGCGTCTGCGCGGGAAGCCGTCCGCGGTGAAGCGTGATCAGACGATGCTCATTGGCGACACGATCGCGTACAGCGATTCGACCAAGCGCATCATCGCGACGGGTGACACGGTCATCCTGCGAGATCCGACGCAGGTCGACGCCGACGACTTCGTCGCGCGCGGCCGCATCGACTACGACACCGACACGAAGCAGGGGGTCACTGGCGCGTTTGCGACGTCGGTGAGCTCGGGGCAGCGCTTGTATCTGAGCGCCGAACGCAGCTCGATCTTCTCCGACTCGCTCGTCGCAGGGAAGCATATCATTTTTGCGCACAACGGATCGTTCACCTACTGCGATCACGAAGAACCGCATTTCCACTTCACGACCAAGGATATGAAGTTCATCTCCGAGAACGTGATGGTGGCGCGCCCCGGTGTGCTCTACATCGGGGAGGTTCCGGTGTTTTGGATTCCGTTCTTCTTTCAGGATGTGCGTCGCGGCCGGCGTAGTGGCCTGCTGACCCCGAACTTTGGTATCGCAGAACTGCTCCGCAACAGTCCCTCGTATCGGCGCAGTGTGCAGAACATGGGCTATTTCTTCGCGATCAACGAATACATGAACGCGGAGGCGTCGTTCGATTGGCGCAGCGGTGCGCGGGCCACGGACAACGATCCCGGTTTCCTGCGCAGCAACATCGAGTATCGGTACAAATGGCTCAATCGCTTCATCTCCGGCGAGACGGCGGTCTCGTATCTCGCGCAGGGCAACGGCACCACCAACACGTCAGTCACCTGGAATCACAATCAGGATTTCTCCAAGCAGACGCGTCTGACCGCGCGCCTGAATTGGGTGCAGAGCACGACACTGCAGCGGGCAACGACCATTAACCCCGTCGCGGCCAACGCGACGATTCGTTCGCAGTTGAGCTATCAGACCAAGATTGGACCCGCGCAGATCAACGTGGGTGGCTCGCGCGTGCAGTATCCGGGACGGACACAGGTCGACATGGATTTTCCGTCGGTCAACGTCACCACGGGATCCCTTGGCGGTGACCGCTTCACCTGGACGCCGGCGTTGCAACTCTCGGTGAACAAAAGCGAGCGCATCGATCAGGGGCTGCAGTTCCCGTTTGTCTATAATCCGCGCCCCGGAGGCTTGATCGACAGCTCACAATTCCGCGCCGATCGACGCAACATGACGTTCCGCTTCGATACGCCGCTGAAGCTTGGCGATTTCATTTGGCAGAACTCATTCAGCATCAACGAGCAGTATCGCAACTATCCGGAGCAACGCGAGATCATTGGCGTGCGCGACACGTCGTTGCGTTCGATTCGTATTTTCGCCCGCACCTTCGAAACGAATGCGGACTGGACGACCTCGTTTAATCTGCCGCGCTTCTTCCAGGGCAGCTGGAATGTCTCGCCGTCCGTTTCGGTGCAGAACGTCGATGGTGCATCGGGTCTGTTCGTGCGAACGGAGCGCAGCGGTGGGCAGTGGGTGGCGCAGGCCAAACGCTTGAGCTACGCGGTCGGAGCCTCGCCGACGCTGTACGCGCAGTTCCCCGGACTCGGTCCGATCGCGCGCATTCGCCACTCAATCGCGCCACAGGTGAGCTACAGCTATTCCCCCCAGGCAACGGTCAGCGATCGCTACCTCGAAGCGCTCGGACGAACACGCGTCGGGTACCTCGGATCGCTCAAGCAGAATCGCGTTCAGCTCGGCTTCAACACCGTGCTCGAAGCCAAGATTCGCGGTAGTACGCAGCCTGTCGACACTGGCGCCGCCAGCAAGGGCGTTGAGACGGGGAGCCTCGCGGCCGGCGGTGATGAGGATGCGATCAGTGCCAAGGGCGGTGGTGGCGATGAACAAGCGTTGCGCAAACTGACGCTTTTGTCGCTGCAGTTCTCTCCGCTCACCTACGATTTCGTCCGGGCTGATTCCACGGGCAAAGGCTTTACCGATCGCACCTTTTCGCTTTCAGGGCGTACCGACCTGTTGCCTGGTCTCGACTTCCGGACGTCGTACGAGCTCTTCCAGGGCGACCCTCTCTCCGATACGGCGACGTTCAGTCCGTATCGCACCGATATCGGTGTCACCTTCTCACTCAATAGCAAGTCAGGAATCTTTGCGATGGTCGGGCGCCTGCTTGGAATGCGCACCGAACTCGAAGCGCCGCCGACCGATGCGAATCGCGTCGTGAACGCGAACGAGCGGAACATCGCTACTCAGTCCCGGCAGATGAATGCGGCTGGGGGCAGCATGCGTGGCAATCAGGTGGGCATTCCGACCGGGGCCGGCTGGAGTCTCAACCTCCAGTACAACGCGGCGAGACAGCGACCACCGCGGGGTGGTACACAGATCAGGAACGATCCCGCAGCGCTTTGCGAATCGCAGAAGATTTTCGGCCTTGCCGTGTACGACAACTGTATCTTCCAATCGCAGAACGCACCCGCGACCGGATTGACCACAGGCCAAAGCGCGATTGGTGCGCCCTTCTTCCTCTCACCGGCAACGCAGAACGTCACCTCAGCGTTCACGTTCAATATCACGCAAAACTGGTCGGCGCAGTGGTCGACCCAGTACGACGTTGAACGCAACCGGTTCGCCAGTCAGCAGGTTGGGCTACAACGGCAGCTGCACGACTGGAATGCCGTGTTCGCTTTTACACAGGCGCCCAACGGCAACTTCTCGTTCAACTTCTTCATCGCCCTGAAGGCGCAGCCGGAGTTGAAGTTCAACTACGACCGGCAGACCTACCGACAGAGCAGCTTCTGACCTCCCAACAAGGGCGTGACCGGTGACAACTCTGCCGCTCGACGGCCGCTCGCTACAGATCGAAGACGTCGTCGCCGTCGCCGATCTGAATCAGCGTGTAGAGCTAGCGCCCTCCGCGCGGGCTCGCATGCGGACCACGCGGGCGGTCGTCGATCGCGCGGTTGCGGCTGGAGTCCCGGTGTACGGCATCAACACCGGCTTCGGCAAGTTGTCCGAAGTGACGATTCCCACGGCGCAGCTGCAGGCGTTGCAGCGGAACCTTGTGCGCAGTCATGCGGCCGGCGTGGGCGATGCAATGCCTGAGCGCGAAGTGCGCGCAATGATGTTGCTGCGCAGCAATGTCCTTGCGACGGGGTTTGCCGGTGCACGCGCATCCGTCGTCGACTCGCTGCTGGCCATGCTGAACGCAGGAATTTGGCCAGTCATCCCCGAGCAGGGAAGCGTTGGAGCGAGTGGCGATCTCGCACCGCTCGCGCATCTCGCACTCGCGCTCATCGGCGAAGGGAGCGTGGTGCAGCACGGCGTGTCGTACGAAGCCATGGCGCTCTTCGAACGGCTCGGTCTTGCCCCGGTCATTCTCGAGGCGAAAGAGGGGCTCGCGCTGATTAACGGCACCCAGGCGCACACCGCCGTCGCGGCGCTCGCGTTCGCCGAACTTGAACGACTCTGGCGCGCGGCCCACGTCGCAACCGCGCTCAGTCTCGAATCCCTGCTTGGTACACCCGATGCCTTCGACGCGCGCATTCAGGACGCGCGCGGACAACAGGGCCAACGCGCGTCTGCCGCACTGCTCCGTGCGCTGCTTTCGCCGAGCGAAATTCGCGAATCGCATCGTCACGGCGATCCGCGGGTGCAGGATGCGTATGCCCTGCGTTGTGCGCCCCAGGTGCACGGCCCCGCACTCGATGCACTGCACTTTGCGCGCGGCATGATTGAACGCGAGTTGAATGCCGCCACGGACAATCCACTCGTGCTCGAGTCGGGCGAATTGCTCAGCGGCGGCAACTTCCATGGCCAAGCGGTCGGACTCTCAGCCGACATCCTCGCGATCGTCTGCGCAAACCTCGCGGTCATCAGCGAACGTCGCACTGATCGTCTCGTCCATCCTGACTTCAATCAGGGATTGCCGCCGTTTCTCGCTGGTGTGCCCGGACTCGAGTCCGGATTCATGATGGCACAAGTCACGGCTGCCGCGTTGGCGAGCGAGTGCAAGCTGCTCGCGCACCCGGCAAGTGTCGACTCGATTCCGACCGACGGCAACAAGGAAGACGTGGTGCCGATGGCGATGGGAGCGGCCGTGAAGTTGCGGCGATCGGTCCGCAATCTCCGGCACGTGCTGGCGATCGAGTTGATCGTTGCTGCCGAAGCGATCGAACACCGTCGGCCGTTGCGGAGCACCGTCGCGCTCGAACGGGCACACACGATCATTCGCCAGTACGTGCCAAAGTCCACGGGCGATCGTCCGCCTTCACCCGATATCGTGCGCCTCGCGGACGCACTCGCCGCTGGCGCACTCGACGCCGTCGTGGAGGTGCTGCAGCCATGACCAGCGTCGCGTCGCCAACCGCCATCGTGTCGCCGAGCAGTTCGGATCGCGCTCCGAGTGGCCCACGTCCGGTGCGTGCTCCCCGCGGCAGTGTGATTTCATGTAAGGGGTGGGAGCAAGAAGCGGTGCTTCGCATGCTGATGAACAATCTTGATGCCGAAGTCGCTGAGCGCCCGGACGATCTCGTGGTGTATGGTGGCACCGGTCGCGCCGCGCGTTCGTGGGACGCATTCGACGCGATCGTGCGCACGCTGCGGACGTTGGAAGATGACGAGACGCTGCTGGTGCAGAGCGGCAAACCGGTGGCCGTCTTCCGCACGCACGCCAACGCACCCCGGGTGCTCCTCGCGAACGCCAATCTGGTTGGTCGATGGGCAACGTGGAACGAGTTCCGTCGGCTCGAAAAGCTCGGCCTCACGATGTTCGGTCAGATGACGGCAGGCTCATGGATCTACATCGGTTCGCAGGGAATCGTACAAGGCACGTACGAAACCTTCGGTGCCGTTGCAGCCCGCCACTTTGACGGCACCCTCGACGGTCGGCTTGTTGTCACTGCAGGACTTGGTGGCATGGGTGGCGCACAGCCACTCGCGGCAGTCATGCACGGCGCCGCGGTGCTTGGCATTGAAGTTGACCCGACCCGCATCCAGAAGCGCATCGACACGCGCTACTGCGATCGCATGACGTACTCGCTCGACGAAGCGCTCGCCTGGCTGCGCGATGCGCAGACACAGCGCGTTGGATTGTCCGTCGGATTGTGCGCGAACGCAGCCGACGTGTTGCCGGAGTTGGTGCGACGCGGGATTGTGCCTGATGTCGTGACCGATCAGACCAGCGCGCATGATATGCTCGTCGGCTACGTGCCGGCCGGCCTGTCGCTCGACAACGCGGCAACACTTCGCGCCGCAAATCCGGACGAGTACATCGCGCGGGCCACGGCATCGGTCGTGGAGCACGTGCGGGCCATCCGCACGCTGCAGGATCGTGGTGCGATTACGTTCGACTACGGCAACAACATTCGCACGGTCGCCTTCGACGCCGGGGTCGACGACGCGTTTCGCATTCCCGGGTTTGTGCCCGAGTACATCCGTCCGCTGTTCTGCGAAGGGAAGGGCCCGTTCCGCTGGGTCGCACTTTCTGGCGATCCGGCCGATATCCATCGCACCGACGAACTCGTACTCGAACTGTTCCCTGACGATCTCCAGCTTCGGCGGTGGATCACACTCGCGCGCGAACGGATCGCCTTCCAGGGATTGCCGGCGCGCATCTGCTGGCTTGGCCAAGGCGATCGCGCACGGTTCGCGCTGGCGCTCAACGATCTCGTTGCGCGCGGAGAAGTCTCCGCGCCGATTGTCATCGGTCGCGATCATCTCGACACCGGCAGCGTTGCGTCACCCTTTCGTGAGACCGAAGCGATGAAGGACGGAAGCGATGCGATCGCCGATTGGGCGATTCTCAACGCGCTGCTCAACGTCGCCAGTGGTGCCTCTTGGGTTTCCTTTCACCACGGTGGCGGCGTCGGGATCGGTAACTCGCTGCACGCCGGCCAGGTGATCGTTGCCGACGGAACCGAACGCATGCGTCAGCGTTTGGAGCGTGTGCTCACCAACGATCCCGGCATCGGTGTCGCACGGCATGCCGACGCGGGCTATGAGGTCGCAATCGCGACGGCCGCGCGCGAAAAAATCCACTTACCCATGTTGGACACGCACCCCCAATGAAAACCTGATGCTGTCGAGTCGATATAAGCCTTGGCATGTACCGCTCTTCCTCGGCAAGTACGCGTGGCTGCGCGCTCGACGACGCCCCGTGCTGTTGAACTTCGAAGTGACGATGCGATGCAATGCCAGCTGCAGCTTCTGCGACTACTGGAAGACGCCGGCCGACACGCGCGACACCGAAGTCGCAAAATTTGCCGACATCGCACGCGAATTCTCGCCGATGCTCGTCACCTTCACCGGTGGTGAGCCCACCCTGCGCAAGGACCTCGAGGCGATTGTCATCGGTGTGCGCCAGGCAGTGCGTCTCACCTACGTGCAAATGATCACGCACGGCGCGATGCTGACACTCGATCGTGCCCGTTCGCTGTGGGATGCCGGCGTCGACCAGTTCAATATCTCGCTCGACTACCTCGACGAACGTCACGATGTCGCACGCGGTATTCCCGGACTCGCGGCCAAGGTGCTCGATATCGTGCCGCGCATGCGCGAAGCGGGCATCGGTGGGGTGCGATTCAACACCGTGATCAAGAACGACAATCTCGATCAGATCATTCCGATCGTTGAACGGGCCGCGGCCCTCGGCGGAGGGGTCAACTTTTCGCTGTACACCGACTTCAAGAACGGTAATCGCGACTATCTGCTCGGCGGCAGCCAGCACCGCGAACTCGAGCGCGTTGTGGCAGAGCTGTTGGCGTACAAACGACGCAAGCGCGGGGTGATCACCAACTCCGACTATTACTTGGAGCAGATTCCGCGCTACGTGCGCGGCGAGATGACCGAGCCGTGTCAGAGCGGCACGACAACCATTCACATCGATCCCCAAGGGATGGTCCGTCGGTGTCCCGACTTCAAGCCCGACGGTCCGTGGCAGGAATACAAGGGCTACGAACCGATCAACTGCAACGCATGTTACTACGCCTGTCGCGGTGAAGCGCAGGCGCCGCTCCGACTCATTTCGCGTGTGCGCGACGTGATGGCCTGAGACGCGATCCAGTCAAGCTGAACATGAGTATGCACTCGGACGAATCAACCACGACCACGCTGTTCGTGAACGCCGCGCAGACCGTCACCTGTGCAGGCGCTGCACGAGCGCGACGGGGCGCCGAGATGCGAGATGCCGGCATTCGCGAAGGGGTCGGCGTTGCGGTGCAGGGCACTCGCATTGTCGCGGTGGATACAGACGACATGCTTCGACGGGCATATCCCGATGCGCACGAACTCGATTGCGACCGCGGGCTTCTGGCGCCCGGCTTTGTCGATTCCCACACGCACGCCGTCTTCGGCAAAGCACGCTACGAAGAGCAAGAGCTGCGCGCGACCGGCGTGCCCTACCTCGAAATTGCGCGACGTGGTGGTGGTATTCACTCGTCGGTCCGTGATCTGCGCGCACGCAGCACCGCGGAGCTCTTTTCACTGGCGGTGCCGCGCCTCGCGAAGCTTGCGTCCGGCGGCGTCACGACGGTCGAGATCAAATCGGGTTACGGACTCTCCGTACCCGATGAGCTCCGCACGCTTGATGTCGTGATGCAACTCGCCAGCGCGTTGCCGCTACGCATCGTGGGCACCTGCCTTGCGGCGCATGAGGTGCCGTTCGAGCGACGCGAACTCCCCGACGGACGCACATCGTGGATTCGCGAGATCACACACGAAATCTATCCGCAGGCCGCGGCCGCATCGTCGGCGCAGTTCGCTGATGTCTTCTGCGAACCCGGTGTGTTCTCCCTCGACGAAACGCGCACCTTGATGTCCGGCGCCATCGCGGCGGGGCTCCGCCTCAAGCTCCACGCCGACGAGTTGCACGATGGTGGTGCCGCCGCGCTCGGCGCTGAACTGGGCGCTGTCTCGGTCGATCACCTCGCGGCAATCTCGCCGGCCGGCATTGCCGCGCTGGCGGCGTCCCAGACCGTGGCGACCCTGTTGCCGGCGACGATGCTTTTCCTGGGGACTGGGCGTCAGGCGCCGGCTCGCGCGCTGATCGAAGCAGGCGCGGCGGTTGCGCTTGCGAGCGATTTCAATCCCGGCACGGCGCCTTTGCAGTCGTTTCCCCTCGTCCTCACACTCGCGGTCAGTGAGCTGCGGCTCTCGGCGGCTGAGGCCTGGATCGCGGGAACTGTTAATGGGGCGGCGGCGCTCGGTCTGGCAGGGGAGACAGGGCAGTTGGCCCCCGGATTCAGCGCGGATCTTGCCGTACACAACGTTGAGGACTTTCGCGCGTTGCCTTACTGGTTCGGCGAGCGTCTTTGTCGGGTGGCGTGGGCTCGCGGGACCGCTTGTCACAAGACGGGGTGATCTGCAGTTTTCGCCGTTCGCCGCCGTATTTGCGCGTCCGCTGTGAGGGCGCATTGTCTGTCCCCCGGGAGACCGCCTCGAACGCATGTCCAACGCCGCGAAGCACCGGAAGAAGGCGGCCGAATTCGAGCAGCTGAAGCAGATCGACCGGGCCATCGCGTCGTACGTTCGCGCGATCGAAGAGAGCGAGTCTGACGGGGAAGACGTCGACGTCGCGCTCCTCAACAAGGTCGGCGATCTCGCGCTGCGGCAGGGGCGCGTCCCTGATGCGGTCACGTACTACGAGCGCGCCGTCGAGCACTACGCAACGGCCGGGCTGTTCAACAACGCCATCGCGCTCTGCAACAAGATTCTGCGCAATGCGCCCGGGCGCTCCAACGTCTACTTCACGCTCGGCCGTATCTGTGCGAGGAAGGGGCTCCGGGGCGACGCGACGCGGAATTTTCTCGAGTACGCCGCTCGCATGCAGCAGGAAGGGCGTGTCGAAGAAGCGATGCGTGCGCTTGGTGAAGTGGCTGACCTTACGCCCGAGCTGACCGAAGTTCGACGCTTGGTCGACGAGCATGCAGTGCGGGCGGGCGTCGAACTCCCGCGGCGGCGCACCCCGATCGCCGTCGAGGCCGTGGTCGCGCCCGATGCGCCGCGCTTTGCGGGCGACAAATCGTCGAGTCTGGTCTTTCTCGAGGTCGACTACAGCGCGGCCAACGCGCGTCTCACGCCGCCGATCGCCCCACGCGCCCAGCAGACGGTCGAATCGGTGAGCGCTGCCCCAGAAGTCCCTGCTCGTGCGCCGGTCAGAACGCCACCGATCGCCCTCCCGTTCATCGATCTCCAGGCTCCGCCGCTTGCCGCAAGCCGCGAGTCGCCGCCGCTCCCGGATCTTGAGCTCGTCGCGGAGCCGTTGGTGCTTCCAGCCGCGAGTGAGAGGCAGGCCCACGACGCGTTGGACTCGCTGCGGATGATTGACGAGACCTCGGCGCACGGAACAGCGCCTGAGCTTGAGCCTGAGCTTGAGCCTGAGGTTGAGCTTGAGCTGTCGCTTGAAGCCGATATCACGCCGGAGTCTGATTCAGCAATTGAACCGACCGAAGAGCTGCTCGAGCTCGACAACATAGGGTTGCTTGAGCTACCGATGCTCGACCTGCATGGCGCCGACGCCGTGGTCGGTGACGACGCGCCAAGTGATTCGGTCGACGGCATCGAGGAGCTGGTGATGCTCGATCCGCCCACGCTGGCGCTCCTTGAGACTCCGATCGAACCCACCGTTGAAACGCCGGTGAAGGGCACACCGGCGATTGACGCACCAGCGTTTCGACCGCGCACGCCGCTGTCTGTCTCGCGCATCCCAGTGATTGAAGCGGCGATCGCCGCCGGAGCAGAGGTCGCCGCTCGGGCTGCGGCGGAGCGTCCCGTAACACGCCGTCCCCCATTCCGTCTCGATCCGCACGATTTCATTCTGCCCGGCGAACTGCCGCCATTGCTTGTCGACGATGCCTTCGTTGAAGCAGGGCTGCGTCGTGCGAGTGCCGCGCAATGGTCCCTGCAGCCTCATAAAGCCCCGATCGACATCGCCCACGATGGCGCGCCTGATACCTCGCGCCAGTCAGCCGCTGCGACGGCGAATGAACTCAGCGCTGGAGTTGCAACGCGGCGACTTGGCAGGACTGTCATCGCCAATGCCACACCAGTTGCTGACCACGACGTCGAAGCAATCACAGATCGCGTCGATGGAATTGTGGTTCACCACGATGGGCCGAGTGCCATCGATGCTGGCCTCGACCTTGAACTCGGGGACCACCTTGCGGCAGGTGCAAACACTGACCTCGAGCGGGAGCTTCGTGCGGCCATCGAAGCCACGCAGTCCGACGAGACTCTCCCTGCATCGCGGGTAACACTGCACACCGAGCACGCGCCGAGCGAGAGTGTGCGTGGTGCTGTGCGCCTGACACCATCGCTCCCCATCGGTGCGGTCGCCGCCGAAGCGATTGCTGTCGCCGAATCGCGACGCGACGAACTGCGGGCCGCCGTCGCGGCAAGCCCGCAGGATTGGGCGCTCCGCCGACGCTTGGCGGAAGCGCTCTTCGAAGCAGGCCAGCGTGAAGCCGCCCTCGCGGAGCTCGAGGCGTCCCTCCAAGGCTTCGGGTACGCGGGGAAGATTGCCGACGCTGCAGATATCTCAGAGGAACTGGTTCGGGTCAGCCCGGAACGCGTCTCATATCACCAGAAACGCGTCGAGCTCGCGGTCCGGCTGAATGATCAGCAGCGGCTGCGATTGGCCTACCTCGACCTCGCCGACGCACTCGTTCGGAGCGGAGAAGAGGGTCGAGCGCAGGCGGTCTATGTCCGCGTGCTTGAGATCGACCCGCTTGATGATCGCGCGCGTGCGGCCTTGGGGAACGCTGCTCCGCCCCCGCCTGCCCCTACTCCGGACGCCGAGCAGGAGGGCTTCGTCAACCTCGCCGACTGGCTCCGTGACGACAACGCGCCCGCCTCAACCCGCATGCGGATGCGCGAACCGGTCGTCAGCGGCGATGAGCAGGCCGACTTCGCCGCACTTCTCAGGCACTTCAAGGACGGTGTATCGCGTTCATTGGGTGACGAGGACTTCGAGAGTCGCTATGATCTCGGCGTCGCGTTCAAGGAGATGGGGCTACTGGATGACGCCATCGGGGAATTCCAGAAAGCGCTCCGTAGCAAGACGCACCGCTTACCCGCGTATGAGGCTTTGGGGCAATGTTTTGTCGAGCAGGGACAGTTTCAAATCGCGGCCACGGTTCTCTCGCGGGCGCTCCATGAACCCGGACTCGATGACGAGAAACGGGTTGGTGTGCTGTATCTTCTCGCATATTCATGCGAAGCCCTGCAGCGCCGAGGGGAGGCTCGTAGCTATTTTCAGCGCGTATATGCCACTGATATCAATTTCCGCGACGTTGCCGCCCGTTTGGCGGCGCTGGAGCAGGTAGCGCTGTGACGCTATCCACTCGCACCCCGACGGCCCTCACCGCCGCGCTCCGGGACATTCAGGCACCTGTGCTCCATCAGCTCGGTGTCGTGTCCCAGGAGCTGTGGCGCATCGTGTCCGCCGACGTGCCGCTTGTTCAAGAGGTGCAGGAACACCTCATGGGCATGAAAGGCAAGCTCTTTCGCCCCACGTTGCTGCTGCTCTCGAGCGCGGTCGAAGAGCGAACGCAGCCGAGGGCCGTCACCTACGCTGCCGTGGTCGAACTGATTCATCTGGCCACGCTGGTGCATGATGACGCGGTCGATCATTCCGCCCTGCGTCGTGGCATGCCTACAGTGAATTCGCTTTTCAGTCACCAGGTCTCGGTGATCATGGGCGACTACCTGTATCTGCGTGCGCTCCGCGAACTCGTCCGACTGGGTGATCTCGAAGCCATGGGCGCCATCACCAACGCGTCGAACGAAATGACCCTTGGTGAGATGCGCCAGCTCTCGGCGTTCGACGCCCTGGCATTCACGGAGCGCGACTACGAGACGCTCATTCGCGCAAAGACAGCGTCACTCTTTGTCGCGGCGTGCGACGTTGGTGCACTGTGCGGCGCACCACGCCATCGCGAGTCACTCGTGCGCTATGGTGAGCGACTCGGGATGGCGTTTCAGGTGGCCGACGATGTACTCGATTACACGGAAGGGCAGGAGATGACCGGGAAGCCCGGTGGACTCGATCTCAAGGAACACAAGGTCACCTTGCCGCTCATCGCCGCGCTGCGCGAAATGCCCGCCAGCGACCGTGCGCGGGTCGAGGAGCTCTTTGCCACGGCGGAACCGGAAGACGAGGCGATCAGCGAAGTGATCGCGATCGTGCGCACCCATGGCGGTCTCGAGTATGCACGCCGTCGAGGCGACCAGTTCGCGCGGGAAGCGGAAGACGCGCTGGCCGAACTTCCCGAAGGACCGGCACGCTCGGCGCTGCTCGATGCGATTTCCTATGTCGTTCAGCGGCGCTGGTAATGGCTCGCGGACCCTCGAAGCATCGCCCGGTGTTTCATGTGTTGGTCCTCGCCAGCGGTTTCGTTGCCGGCGGGTTACTCACCCAAGTGGCCCGGCGATTCCTCCCTGCGGGGGCAGTCAAGGAATTTCTTACAACAGGCGTCACACCATCTATCGGTCCGCTGCCGATCGACTTGATTATATTGAAGTTCGCCGTTGGACCCGTCGCCCTGGATGTCTCGCTCTTGAGCCTGCTGGGGGTTTTGATCGCCTACCTTATCGCGCGGTCCCTGTTCTAGGAGCCCCACATGAATTTCGGCAACTTTGGTTTCGGCGAGATCCTGATCATTCTCGTCATCGTGCTCTTGCTGTTCGGTGCCAAGCGCATCCCGGAAATCGCTGGGTCACTCGGCAAAGGCATCAATGAGTTCAAGCGCAACATCAGCGACGCGCAAAAGTCGATCACCGACCCTGTGCCTCGCAATGATCGCGTCTCCTCCGGATCCGCGCAGGACATGCAGCCGGAAGCTGAACGCCCCGAGCCAAAGCGCCTCATCAGCTGAGATTTTCGGCAGTCTGCGCGAGAATAGAGGTGCGTGTGATTTGACCTGTTCAATGGTGTAGCCCCATCAACACAAAGGCCCCGCGATCGTCTTGATCGCGGGGCCTTTCTGTTGCAACGATGCTTCGGTTCGATCAGGTTGGTGTCTGACGACGGAGCTGCGACTGAACTTTGGTGCGCTGGTCGTCGACCTTCACGCTTTCGCGAAGTCCTTTCAGGAACTCCTCGACACGCTGCTGACGGAGCGACTGGGTGAGCTGTGCCCGCTGCTGCTCCTTCTGCAACTCGAAGCCAGCCTTGTCGGCCATTGTGCGCGCATCGACGCGCATCACGACCATCCCATCCGTCGCGACCACCGGTCCGCCAACCTGACCAGCTGGCAAGGTGAATGCGGCGCCTATCGCCTGATTGAACTGACCAAGCCCCGGCACGACGTCCACGCGCGTGAATTGCGCGGTCTTCTCGACGGCGAGCTTTGCCGAGGCTGCAGCAGCTTCCAGCGATGAAGAACGAGCCGCTGAAAGCAGTTGTGTTGCCGCCGGACGCAACTTCTCGATACGTTTTTCGCGCGCGAGACGTGTTTTGATCCCACCCTTCACTTCCGAGAGCGGCTGCGCGCCACCAGCAGAAACGGAGTCGAGACGCGCGATGTAGTAGGCTTCCGGCGAATCGAATAGATCGCTCGTTTCACCGGGACGCACGCCTGAGAATGCCCAAGCACTCACGCTCGGCACATAACGGCCGGCAAATGTCAGCGGCTCTTTCTCGATCGCCACAACCGATGATGGCGTGATGCCGAGCTGCTTGGCGGTCGCATCGAATTTGGCTGGATCGTCCTGGCTACCGGCCTTGTTGGCGAGCGAGTCTGCGCGACGATCAGCGCGTGACGCCGACGAATCACTCTGGGTGATGCTGACCAGAATGTGGCGAAGATCGAGCGTGTCGCCCTTGCGGCTGTCTAACTTGATGATGTGGTAGCCGAACGGCGTCAGCACAGGCTGAGACAGCTCTCCCGCCTTGAGCGCGTATGCCGCGTCTTCAAATTTGGGTGTGAACCTACCCTTGCCGCCCTTGCCGAGTGAACCGCCTTGGGCGCCGGAGACACTGTCCGTTGATTCGCGCTTGGCGACGTCTTCGAACTTGGCACCGCCCGCAATCTCAGCACGAATCTTCTCGATGCGAGACTTTGCATCAGCACTATCCGACGCCGTGATCGCGCGGGCAACCGACAAAAGCGAAACCACAGCGCGACCTGGCTTGTCGAAGCGTTTCTTGTTGCGCTCGTAGAAGTCGGAGATCTCCGCGTCCGTCACCGTGACGGCAGTGTCTGTCAGAGACTCCGGGCGCAGCAGAACGTATGAAACCTGCACTGAATCGTGACGGTCTTTGTAGGTCTGCCAGACGCGTTCGTCGGTGAGATACACATCCGACGCAATCTGATCAAAGAGCTTTTGCTTCGGGATTTCAGAGCGGTAGTACGATTCGAGACCGGCGAGCATTCCGGACTGACGCGCCATCGGGCTCGAGATCAGTCGACGATATTTCTCGATGTCGAACTGGCCATCCGTCTGCAGTTCCGGGGACTGCGCCGCCTGTGGAGGCGGGGCAACGCGTGCCGCTTGGAGGATTTCGTCGTCTGTAACCGTGATCCCGCGACGTTTGAACTCCTGCTGCAGCAACACTTCGTTGACGAGCTGTTCGAAGGCATTGTCTTCGAGCGTGCGTCGTTCATCGAGCGTCACGCCGCGCCCAAGGCGCTGCTGCTCGGACTGTTCCAGGCTGTTGACGGCGTTTTGCCACGTGGTCAGCAAGATCTCTTCACCGTTCACCGTTGCGACGGCGGTGGTGGTCGTCACAGGCGAACGGCCGGCGAGACCCGACGTCTCGTACAGCAAGAAGCTGCCGACGAACGCCGCGATGAGAAGGATCCAGATGTATTTCGCAGCGCTTCGCATCGATTGGAGCACGAGGCGGGACTCCTTGGGGCAGTTGAACGAACGAGGGAAGAGGTCCCAGGACTCGGACGTCACGCGGGATGCACACCGCAGGAGAGTACGAACCGGGATCCGGGTTGGCCCCAAACGCGTCGTGGGTGCGCGGGGTGCGCAAGCACTCCACCCACTCTGGGCAGAGCGGCTCGCCGAGCCGAGAAACGAACGGGTAACCTAGCGGCCGCGATTCGCTAAAAGCAAGAGAAGTCACGACTTCTGACACACCCGCACAATTGACTTCCCAGAGCGACGGCGACTAACTTGGCGCGCCATGGTGGACGCCCCGCGTCGCGACGGGATCACACTCGAGGGCTCTCGACGGATGAGCACTGCTGCCCGGATCGACGAACTCACCAAGAAGTTCGACGAGAACCCGCGTCGTTATTTCGCACCACTCGCCAACGAACTGCGCAAAGCCGGGGAGCTCGCCCAGGCAATCGCGCTGTGTCGTGAGCACCTGCCCAAGCAACCTGGGCATATGAGTGGTTACATCGTTTTCGGGCAGGCGCTCTATGAATCCGGAGCGCTCGATGAGGCGCGTTCGGTGTTCGAACAGGCGCTCGCGCTCGACCCCGAGAATCTGATCGCCTTACGTCACCTCGGCGACATTGCGAAAGCGACCGGGGACATCGCTGGGGCGCGACGTTGGTACGAGCGCGTACTCGACGCCGATCCCCGCAATGACGACATCGCATCGCAGCTCGCGGCGCTCTCCGCCGTCCCGGTTCCGGTGTCGGTCCGGCCAACCCCCATGGCTGTCCCGGTTTTCGCAACACCGCCCATTCCGATGCAGGCCATCGGTCTCGGGGCGCTGCCGACTCCAGACGCAGCCCTTCGCGCCGTCGATTTTGATGTCGTGAATGCCCGGATCGCGCATTACACGCCCCTCGATCTCGATGCTGTAACCGCGACCCCTCCGCACGGGGCGCCGTCCTACGGCACCCCTGCGTACGTCACCGCGGCCGACGGTAGCCAGCCCGACCCAACGCCCGCGGCTGAGAGCTCAACCCTCGGGATGTCGCCATTCGGGGGCCTGAGCACCGGCACACCCGCCGCTGGGGCACCGAGTGTCCCTCCACCCGCGCCCGACACATCAGGCATTGGGGCACCCCCAGTTGGTGCCTCCGACGTGGAGGACGCGCTGGGCGCCTTCGCCGCGCACGATCCGACGGACGAGATGCAGGGGGACCAGTTCCGATTCCCCGTCACGCCAGCGAATTCGCCTGTGATTGAAGCGTCAGCACATACCGATGCCGAGATCGACGATGTCACGGAGGCTTCGCCGCTATTCGCCGAAGCTTTTGAAGAGGGGATCATGGCTCCGGAATGGCCAGACACCTTGGATCTGCTGGCGCGCGTTTCGTCGTCACGCAGCACGACTTCGCCCGAGGTTGAGATCACGTCGGAGGCCGTTGAGGCCTTTGGACGCGAGCCGCACGACCCTGAGCCGCTCGCTGAAGAGATCGTGGATGTCACCGACGACCTTGCCACCGACGTGCACGCTGAGTCGAACTCCTTCGGGGACGTGGCGCCGTTGATGCTGTATGAAGCAGAGAACGAGCCCGTCGAGGCCGCGATCGAGGAGCCGACCGCACCAGCTCCATTCGCCGCGTGGGATAATCCATCCGACGGGCTTTCGGTCACGGCCGTCGCCGAGCCAACCGAGTTGCCTTGGCGTGCGGAGCTGGATTCTATTGAAGAAAACGGGGCGCAGCGAACGCTGGAAGAGATCGCTGATGCATTCGCGATCGATGCACGTTCCGTTGGAGATGATGCCGATATCCTCGTCACGAGCGTCGAATGGGCTGAAGGCGACGGCGCGGAAGTCTCGTTCGCGGATGTACTGGATCCGCACGACGAAGACGCGGATCCCGACGAGCAAGAGGACGACGACGAAGAGTTGACCACGCCAGCCTCTTCCCATGATTCGCCCGCGTTCGTGACCGAAACGATGGCCGAGCTACTGGTCTCGCAGGGATTCATTAGCCGTGCGGCCGGCGTCTATGAGGAGCTCGTTCGCCGGCATCCTTACGATCCGGTCCTGACCTCTCGCCTCGCCGAATTGCGCGATCAACTCGCGACCGAAGCGCCTGCCGCGGCGTCGGTGCCTGATGCGCCGACTCCGGTGAGCTTCGTCGCGTTCCCCACGCCCGCGTACACCACGCCCGCGTACACCACGCCCGCGTACGCAGCGCCTGCGTACGCAACGTCCGCGTATGACACGCCGACGGACGGATCGATGCTCGTCACGCCGCCCTTCACCGCGGCAACAGCTGGTGCGCCGCAGATCACGGCCCGCCAACGCTTTGCGCAGCTCGCCGCACGGCGGGTGCCGAGACGCACTCCGCCGCAACCCACGATGGTGGTTGAAGAGGAGTTCTCCGGACTCTCATCGATCTTCGGCGAGAACAGCGTCACAGGCAGCGGAGACGACGCGGCGGCGCGCGCCCTTGCGGATGCATTTGCACCCATCTCGGAAGCCGATGCCGCGAGTGGCGCGATGCTCGACTTCGGCGATACCGAAGTCGAAACCGGCGACGATACCACCCACCGCGTTGAGGCGGGATCATCATTGCCGCGCCCGACTCCACCGGGCAACGACCCCAACGCTGGCTTCTCCTTCGACAGGTTCTTCCCGGATCCTGCGACGCAGTCGGTGCCACCTGGCGATGCCGAAAAAGCGCCGGAACCGACTGCGCCGGTCGGTGACGACCTCGCTCAATTCTCTGCTTGGCTCAAGGGACTCGGTACGACGTGACGAGTAGTCTGAAGATCGGTTTGCTGAACGGCCCCAACCTCAACCTCCTGGGGACACGGGAACCTCACATCTACGGCACCACCACGCTCGCCGAGATCGAGACGCGACTCAGGGCGATCGCCGCAGAACTCGGCACCGATCTCGTGGCCGCGCAGGCAAACGGCGAGGGGCAGCTGATCGATGTGCTCCACTCATGGCGCGGCACCGTTCACGGCGTCGTTGTGAACGCCGGGGCCTACACGCATACGAGTCTCGCCTTGGCCGACGCCTTCACGGCGACGTCGCTGCCCTTCGTTGAGATCCACGTCAGCAATGTCCACGCGCGTGAGGCCGTACGGCATCATTCGATGCTGGCCAGTACAGCCATTGGCACGATCTGCGGGCTCGGCGTAAATGGCTACGAGTTCGCGTTGCGCGGGCTGGTCGCCTCGCTGCGCGCGCGCACCTGACCGTCACCACCAGCCACTCAGCGGAGCGCACGCGAGTGACCGTACACTCGGATCAGCACCCTCGCTCCTTCCCAGACGCGCGTCCTGCGCGTCTCCTTGCACTGCGTGAAGCCCTCGGCCGAGCCGATCTCGACGCGCTGATGGTCAGCAGTCTTCCGAATATCCGCTACCTGACGGGCTTTTCCGGCAGCAACGCGCTCGTTGTCGTGTCTGCACGCGAGTGTGTGATGATCACCGACTTCCGCTACGCGATTCAGGTGGAGGAAGAAGTCGGAAGCGCTGCGACGGTCCGCATCGAGCGCAGCAATCTGTGGGCTGGCCTGTGGGCGCAGCTCTCGAACATGGTCGGGGTCGATCGCGTGGGCTTCGAGTCGATGCACCTGTTGCATCACGACTTCCAGCGGCTGCTGGAGCAGGGAGGGCGCTGGCAGTGGCGCCCCACCGTCGACACAGTGGAAGCGCTTCGAGTCTCCAAGGACACGGGCGAAATCGCGCACATCGAGCGCGCAGTGGCGATCGCCGAGGAAGCGTTGGCCAACACGCTGCCGCTGATTCGTGTGGGGTTGAGCGAGACCGCGGTAGCCGGGATACTGGAGCGGAATCTTCGCGATGCGGGGAGCGAAGCGTATCCATTCCCGTCGATTGTCGCTTCCGGGCCGCGCTCGGCGCTTCCGCATGCACGTGCTGCCGATCGACTGCTCGCGCGCGGCGACTTCGTCTTGCTCGACTTCGGAGCGGTCGCGGACGGCTATTGCAGCGACATTACACGAACCGTGGTGTTGGGGCGCGCGTCAGAGGCGCAGCGTGAGGCGTATGACGTTGTTCGTGAGGCAAATGTGCGCGCTTCGGGTGCGGTTCGGGTTGGAATGCGCGGGATGGCTGCAGATGCCGTGGCGAGAGAGTACATTCACGACCGCGGGTTTGGAGAAGCGTTTGGCCATTCGCTCGGACATGGTATTGGTCTTGAGGTGCATGAAGCCCCACGTCTCGCCAAGTCCGCTGACACTCCGCTCCCGCGCGGAGCGGTCGTGACCATCGAGCCGGGCATTTACCGGGCTGGGTGGGGAGGTGTGCGCATCGAGGACGACGTCCTGCTGTTGGACGAGGGTTCGAGAGTGCTCACAGGTTTCCCGCGCGAACTGCTCGAAATCGACTGACGACGACCGCTGAGACCTTTTGGTTTTGCCTATGCCACCCAGCTCCGCAGGCGCCGTTTCGGCGGCTGCAGCGGCGCTGCACCGTTCCCACCGCCTGCCACCCGCCATGATTGATCTGCGCTACGTGAAGAAGCTGATCGAGATGCTCGACGGCTCCACCGTGGATTCCATTGAGATCTCGTCCGACAAGGGTATGAAGCTCCGGATTTCCAAGAGCCCTCAGCAGCGCGCGGCCGCGATGACCGTCGCCGCACCAATGCCCGCTCCGGTTGCGCTGCCCGCCGTGTTGCCGGTTGGCCTTGCTGCGCGTCCTGCTGACGAAGGAGCCGCTGCGGTGCCGAAGGCCGAGGTGCCGAAGGCGAGCCTTCTCGAGATCAAGTCACCGATGGTGGGGACGTTCTACTCTGCAGCGGAGCCGGGAGCCAAGCCGTACATCTCTGTCGGCGACCGCGTGAGCAAAGGGCAAATCGTCTGCATCATCGAAGCGATGAAGATCATGAACGAGCTCGAATCCGAGTACGATGGCGTGGTGCGTGAAGTCGGAGTTTCCGACTCGCATCCTGTCGAATACGGACAAGTGCTCTACCGGGTGGATCCGAACGGCTGAGACACGATGACATGACGATGGTCTCCGACGCCGTAATCGGCGCGGCACCGATAGCGGGCTTGGATCTCAAGGCCGCGCTCCAACGGATGGTGCGGGAAGGCGCGTCCGACCTGCATCTCAAGGTCGGCCGCCCGCCGACGTTGCGACTTCACGGAGACCTCGTCCCCCTCGCAATGCCGGCGATGCGTCCCGAGGAATTGCGGACGCTCGCCGAGCAGCTGCTGCCGCCGGCGCAGCTTCGCGAGTTCGTGGAAATGCGCGAAGCGGACTTCGCGATCAACGTCCCTGGGATTGGCCGTTTCCGCGTCAACGTCTACCAGCAGAAGGGCACCGTCGCGTTCGCGTTGCGCGCGATCGCCCACGCGGCCGCGAACATCCGTGACCTCAACCTGCCACCGGTGCTCGAGAGCATTGCGCTCAAGCCGCGGGGACTCGTCCTCGTTACCGGAGTGACTGGCTCGGGAAAGAGCACGGCGCTGGCGGCAATGGTGCATCACATCAACGAACGTCGTGCGGCCAACATCATCACGATCGAAGACCCGATCGAGTTTGTGCACCGTGATGCGTTGAGCCACATCAACCAGCGCGAAGTCGGCACCGATACGGCCGCCTTCTCACAGGCGCTGCGCCGCGTGCTCCGTCAGGATCCCGATGTGATCATGATCGGCGAAATCCGCGACCTTGAAACGCTGGACGTGGCACTCAAGGCTGCCGGGACGGGCCACCTCGTGTTCAGCACGCTCCACACGACGAATGCGACCTTGACCATCAATCGCATGCTGTCGTTCTACCCGCCGCACCAGCAGAACGAAGTGCGCTTCGCGCTTGCCAACGCCCTCTCGGCGGTTGTTTCGCTGCGTCTCGTACCGCGCCAAGACGAACCCGGGCGTGTGCCTGCCTGCGAAGTGCTCGTGAACACGGCCGCGGTCGCCGACCAGATCCGAGACCTCTCCGCTGCGCTCAACATTCCGGACCTGATCAAGGAAGGCAGTGTCGCCTACGGCATGCAGAGTTTTGACCAGTCGCTGATGAATTGGTATTCGCGCGGCGTGATTTCGTACGAGAACGCGCTCTTCTACGCGACGAACCCGGCGGAATTCGGGCTCCGGGTGCAGGGGGTCGACGGGGCCAGCGACGCAAGCTGGGACGGTTTCAAACAGGGCAGCAACCGGAGCTGACGGGGCTCGCAGGGCTCAGCGGGGTGAGTTTCCTTCGTCTGATGGCAAGTTGACCTAGCGGCAGGCGGCGGACCTCGCCACCATTCGACGTGGTTCGGCACGGGGCTGGTCGCCTGCGATTCTCGCGACGCGGCGGCCCCGGCGATCGGCGGTGTCTACCGACCGACCGCAATGCCCGCCCCCTGCCCAACGACATGTTCAAAAAGGTTCTCATCGCGAACCGCGGGGAGATCGCACTCCGCGTCATCCGAGCCTGCCGTGAGCTCGATATTCAGACGGTCGCCGTATACTCCGAGGCTGACCGCGAATCGCTGCACGTGCGCTTTGCCGACGACGACGTCTGCATCGGGCCGCCGTCGGGCCGCGACTCGTATCTCAAGATTCCGCGCCTCATCGCGGCCGCCGAAATTACTGGGGCCGACGCGATCCACCCGGGCTACGGCTTTCTCGCGGAGAACGCCGAGTTCGCGGAAACCTGCCGTGCGTCCGGTATCACATTCATCGGACCGACGCCCGATCAGATTCGCATTATGGGTGACAAGGCGTCGGCCCGTCGCCAGATGCAGGCCGTCGGGGTGCCCATCGTGCCTGGCACTCCCGGGCCGGTCGAGGATGTCGAAGAAGCACTCGGCTTCGCGAAGGACATCGGCTTCCCGGTCATCATCAAGGCGGCGGCCGGCGGCGGGGGCAAGGGAATGCGCGTCGCCCGTGACGCCGACGACTTTGCACGCTCGTTCCAACTCGCTCGCTCGGAAGCACTCTCTGCCTTCGGAAACGGCGATGTGTACGTCGAGAAATATCTCGAACGCCCGCGCCATGTGGAGTTCCAGATCCTCGGCGATCGTCACGGCAACGTGATTCATCTCGGTGAGCGCGACTGCTCCGTGCAGCG